>JAAUXZ010094289.1_pt1 | contig 23798 bp, 30 predicted proteins | sample 7278131 | NCBI WGS metagenome assembly JAAUXZ01 (sample SAMN14350119, study PRJNA611818) | marine sediment metagenome | isolation source: surface marine sediment (3m) | place: French Polynesia: Moorea | collected 2018-08 | reverse complement strand
TGCGCTCGCCGCTGCCAAGACGGATATTGAGCATTCGCACCCAGCCCTGCTGGCTGTTCTTATCAACTTCGACAAAAAACCAGGCTCCACGTCGCTCAAGGACCTTCAGGCTGGTTCCGGTTTTTAGCTTCTCCAGCTTGCTGGCGGAGTAGGATGGCTTCTGATAAAGATCGGTTGCCCTGCGGGTCTTGCCGGGGTCTGCCGCCAGGGCCGCAAGCGGAAGTAAGCTCAGGCATATAGCCAGGGCCGTCTTCTTAAATCCCTCGATCATGATGGTTCCCTTGGTTCATAAACGGTAACGGCTTCTTCACGGCCTTTGACCTGGTGTGATCCATGTTCAGTGTAATGAAACAGGTCACCGCAGCGGTCTTTAGTATCCTGAGATATTAGTACACGGGCAATGCCTTTGGTAAGCCCCTCGAGGCGACTGGCCAGGTTGACGGTATCGCCGATGACTGTGTAGTCCTTGCGCGTTTCTGAGCCAATGAATCCGACAACGGCTGGACCGGTATGTAAACCGATACCAACATCAAACTCGATACCTTCCTCAGAAAGGGCTTCCCGGAAGACCCGCAGGTTTTCCACCATTTCAATGGCCGCCCTGACCGCATTGACTGCCTGTTGAGGATCATCCTCAGGAGCCCCCCAGAAGGCCATAATGGCATCCCCAATAAACTTATCCAGCGTGCCGCCATACTTGAAGATGGTGGCTACCTGCAGGCTGAAATATCGATTCAGGATGTCGACTATCTCTTCAGCTGAGTGCTGTTCCGAGAGTGTTGTAAAGCCCCTGATATCTGAAAAGAGTATGGTGAGTTCCCGGGATTCTCCGCCCATATCTTCAATGGTTTTGCCCTGATCAATCAGCCGTTCTACAACCCGGGGATCCATGGTGCGTTTAAAGGCCTGTTCAGTCTGTTCACGGGCGCGACGCTCATCGATGTAATGCATGAACCAGGCAATCAGGAAATAGCCCCATGCAAACAGGAATGGTGTCAGCAGATACAACTGAAGTCTCAGGCTTACACCCCAGTAAATAATGACGAGGCCGAGTAGTGTGCTGGCAAGGAGGATAAGGCCGGTTCGGAGCGGATTCACACCCCTGCGATACAGCAGGGCGAGGACAGCGATCAGCAGCAGACCCACTATCAGTGAGACCATGGGTGATGCCTGCCTGTACCATTCCTCTTCCTTCAGGTTACTGATGGCGGTTGCAATGATCTCAACACCGGGGTAAAGGCTATCGATCGGGGTAACCCTGAGATCATGCAGGCCAGTCGCATCCGAGCCGATGACGATGATCTTGCCCCTGAAGTCCTCCTCCTTAAGCTGTTGCTGATTCAGCCCGGTGAGTGCCCCGTAGATATCTGAGAAAGATCGCGTGGTGAAACTACCCGTATCACCCCGCCAGTAGAGATTGATCGAGTCTGCATCAGGTAAATCACCACCAAGATCGCTGACGACTTTTGCCGGGAGAGAAGGGATCAACCAGCCCTGTTCATTGAGTTCAACAAGGTATCTTCTGCCAACACCATCAGAATCTTCTTCAAAGTTGGTCAGTCCAATTCGCCAGGCCTCAGGTGCCACAGCATGTGGCAGGTTGAATCCTGCCTTAGCGGACTCCTGTGCATCAGGACCAGGCGTAAATCCAAGAGCAGTACCATATTCAGCCAGTGGTATTCCGTAGGCTGCATCATCGGCAGCAGGTCTTCTGACTATGGGCAGATAGACATTGTCGTAGCTCAGAAGCACCTCGTTAAAGTAGATGTCGCTATCCGAGATATTGCCTTCAGCATCAATGTCCGACTCAGTAAAGAACAGGTCGAAGACAATGGCAGCGGGCTGCATAGGCGCAAGCCCTTCAATGAGTTCGCCATAGATAAATCGAGGCCATGGCCAGCGGTAACGCTCACGATCGATGTCGTCCTCGCTTTCGAGGTTCATCTCGGCCAGGCTTTTTTCATCGATATTGATAATCAGGATCTCTGCATCTGAGTCCAGACTCAGTGCATGTGAGCGAACAAAGAGGTCGCTGAGGCGGTATTCCGCGGTACTCAGGAGCTTGATTGCCAGTATCTCTGCCATCAAGAGCAGGCCAAGTATCAGGGCGGTGTAGAGGAGGCCATTATTCTGATTCTTCTTCATAAAAAACTCAGCTGGAGTTGAACTCTCACACTTATAAGGGTCTTAGCTGAAAGATATTGCTTTAATGTCTCTGTGGAGACTAGCATCAAACCCATAAAAAATAACGAACTAAGGTGGTAACAGATAATGCTCATCCGCATCAGGAAGCCCTCAGAAGTCAAATCCTCAGAGATCACGCCTGAGTCTGTTTACAAAGACAGAAGGCGATTCATTCAGGCCATGGGGGCGGGAGCTGCGGGCCTGGCAGTTGGTGATGCGTTCGCAAAAACAGAATCAGCCCAGTTCAATGATTTCCCAGGTATCATCAGGAGCCCTTATTCAACAGACGAAGAATTAACCAGTTTTAAAGATGCTACTGAGTACAATAATTTCTATGAACTGGGTACTGGAAAGAAAGATCCCTATCGATACGCAGCAAAGCTTAAACCTAGTCCATGGTCAGTTCGCATAGAAGGTGAATGCGAAAATCCGGGTAATTTCGACATAGAAGACTTCATCAAGCCACGAACCCTCGAAGAACGTATCTATCGACTACGATGTGTCGAGGGCTGGTCTATGGTGATTCCCTGGGTGGGCTTTCCTCTATCGGATGTCATAAAGCAGGCTAAACCTCTGAGTAGCGCAAAATATGTGGCCATGGAAACCATTAATGACCCCAAGATGCTTCCGGGCCAGAGAACGCCTGTCCTGCCATGGCCATATGTTGAGGCACTGCGCATGGATGAGGCTATGAATCCTCTGACCATTCTCGCCGTAGGCATGTATGGTAAGGAATTGCCGAATCAGAATGGCGCACCCTTAAGACTTGTAGTGCCCTGGAAATATGGATTCAAGAGCATAAAGTCGATTGTTAAAATCAGTTTCCATGAAAAACAGCCGCCGGCAACATGGAATGAAGTTGCGCCACATGAATATGGCTTTTACTCGAATGTAAATCCGGAAGTGAATCACCCGCGCTGGAGCCAGAAGAAAGAACGACGTATTGGGGAGTTCTTTAAAAGAGAAACACTAATGTTTAATGGTTATGCTGAAGAAGTGGCAGGCATGTATGCCGGTATGGACCTGACGAAGAATTTCTAGGATGCTGCAGTCTTTCTGGACAACAGGGCGACTGAAGGTTTTATTGTTCTTCACCTGCCTCGTCCCGGCAGGCATCCTGACATGGGATGCCTTCACGCAGAACCTGGGCGCCAATCCTATCGAAGAGATCATTCATACTACAGGCGACTGGACGCTAAGACTCCTCCTCATCACTCTGGCATTAACCCCACTTAAGCTGTTAACCAGTAATCCCGCCTGGATTCGTTATCGGCGTATGCTTGGCTTATTTACCTTTTTCTACGCCTGTCTTCACCTTGTTTCATATGTCGTACTGGACCAGTTTTTCGACTGGCAGGCGATTATCGAAGATATTATTGAACGCCCTTACATCACGATAGGTATGCTTGCCTGGATTATCCTGTTTCCCCTCGCGGTTACCTCAACCAAAGGCATGATGAAACGCATGGGTAAGAACTGGAAGCGGCTTCATCAGTTCGTCTACGTAGCGGCTATTGCCGGGGTTATTCATTTCATCTGGCTGACAAGGGCGGATTTTCGTGAGCCTCTGCTTTACGCTTTCATCCTGCTGGCTTTATTCAGCATCCGATTGTTGTACTGGTACCGTAAGCGGGCTGCGGGGGCATTCCAACTGAGACAGGGTTAATCCTCAGGTTTCAGTTTTGATCGCTCCAGCTTGATGATGGTGCGATGGAGCTGGTTTTCCATGTTCTTGGGGAGGCCCATGAATTTGGCCCCAATCCTGTTATGCCGCTTATCAAACTGGGACATGACATGACATACCTCAAGGTCACAGTGGAAGCTGCCACCATGTGGGAGCTGTATCAGAACGTTCATCAGAATCTCGCCACTACGCACTGCCATTCCTGATGGAAGCATAAAGCCAACGCCACCAATGGACAGATCAACCAGTTGCCCGTAGGTGCTTAAGATCTTCACGCTGCTTTTTGCGGAATTTGGTAATAGCACCCTGAAGCTGGAGCGTTGTTGTCCGTAATGGATAAACTCAGGAAAGTTCAGCACGTAATAGGGGATGGATTTTTTTTCCGCGACCTTCCTCAGGTCAGCCTTAAAGAACACCTTAACGCCTTTGAGGATGGCGTAGGCGCTCAGCTTTTTTTGTTGCAGTAATTCCTTATGCCCCTTGTTCATGGAGAGTTCATCCATGACAAATTGCTGTTTGTCGGGATAGGCAGCCAGAACTGCGCTGGTATAGCCTTGTTCGGTCTCTTCGCCAACGAATACTGAAATCAGAGATCGGGCCTCGATCAGGCCTTCCAGGATTCGGGTTATCCCGGGAAGGTCGCTAACTCTTTTATCGTTGTCCAGACTGGTAGGGGAGGTGGCCATATAACCAAAGGCTTTTTTATATAATTGTTATGATCTTAACCAAATCCCTGGTAAGGCAAAAGAGCTTGAATGTCAGGCCTTGGCTAGTGTGCGTTGGGACTCAGACTGCGTGGGTTTCTGTCCACCAGGTCCATAGGTGGCGCTATCCTGCCCGGAAGTGCCGCGTAGAATCGACAGAGAATGATCGATGCAATAAGCGCTGAGTTCAGCAATGCCGCCATTAACACGGTTTTTCTGGAAACAGTCTTCCAGTTTTTCTTTCAGGCGTTCAACAAGAGGAATGAGCGTTTTTCCTGAGTCGCTTTTAAGAAGGAACTCGGGAAACTGTTCTGGAGATCCATCAAAGCCCTGAGCGATGACATACTGACTACGTTTCTGCTCAAGCTGGTTAAGATTAAGGAGCAGGGCATTCTTTTTAGTCAGTAGTTCATCGAGGGACTGATGCTTGTTGTCTTCGAGAAGACTGCGCTCAACCTCGAGTAGACCGGTTAACTGGTCTACCGCCTCAAGTTCGTTTTCGAGTATTTCCCTGAGCGCCTGCATTTGTCTTTAGCCCTCGAAGTCAATCATCTTGGCTGCGAGCTGCTTGGGATCTACGGTATAGCTACCATCTTCAACGGCCGCCTTAAGTTCAGCGATGCGTGCTGAGTTGTCGGCTGGTGCGCTATCAAGTTCGTTCAGCTTGCGTGCTGTATCAGATATATTGACGGTATCGGCGTTTGAAGAAGACTGGTTTTTATCTTCAGCATCTACCTGACCAACACGTCGAGCTTCCGCAGCTTCATTGCCCCTGGTGGTTTGCTGCACCTGGGATTGCAGGAGGTCTTTGTTGCCATCAACTTTCATGATCTTGATCCAATTTCAAAGGTCCAAACGGACTCAGTAGTGTTAGCGGCAGTAATTCCGAAAACTTTAGCGAATTTTAATATTTCAGCTAAAAAATGTTTCATTTCTAAATCAATAGCTTAGTGCGTTCACTGGTGATGCGCAATGGAAACCTGTCCATAGTCCACGACTCTCGCATCCACGATTCGGTTTGAACTGCTGTTTTTTACCTTGATGATCTGCCCCTTGCTGCCATCAGATAACGCCTGGCCCGTCATGTGAATCTCATAACTCCTGGTTTTTACCAGCATATCGACTGTCTGCCCTCGTTTTACCAGCAAAGGGGCCTTTGTCAGGCCTGGATTCAGAACGGTTCCCGGCCTGATGCCCTGACGCGCCATTCTTCCGGTAACTTCGTCCATATTTGAGAAATAGCCCTGATAAAGCTTCGAAATGTCATGAATTTCCATTTTAAGATCTGGCTTTGCGATGACTGTATTCCGGGAGATCTGCTGGTGGGTCACGACAATGGGCGCAAAGACTGATACCTGCAGGGGCAGGCGATAGGTCCATTGCTTCTGATCATTACAGCGTATCTCAACGGAAACACGTCCCATACGCTTATCGGTATTAGCCAGCGTTGCCTTCAGGGGCTGGTCACATTTCTTAAGCTTGATCCGAGAATCAATAACCGCCGGTTTAATTTCTACTCTAACCTGGCCCGGGGTAATCGGTGGAAGTTGCTGGATATATGCCTTGGCCGAACTGATGATGTCTTTATGCTGCTCCCACTGGGTATTCGCAGAAAGGGCGCCCGGTATTACCAGCAAAAGCATGAAACTGAGGAAATACCGGCGCATCAGTGCAACTCCCCGGAGTCAGTGGCAGTGAGTATGCGCATATCTAACAGGGCTGATTTCGTCAATTTATTGTCACCACATGTCACGCTATTGCCGCAATTTGTGAATCTCTGTGTACCTGCTGGCAGGGTGTTCAAGGCGAAGGGGTGCTGATCTTGCGCATGAGGATTAATAACAAGCGCTTCCATAACACCTTGAATATTGTAGATAAATGTTCTCATTGCTGGTCTTTTGTCCTGCTCCGGAACTGGTTCTTCTACCGGTTTTATTGACAGATAGGTCTAGAATTAGCAAAAGCCGTGCCGGGAAATATATTTTTTATACTCAAGTGTTTTTTCTGTTATCCGATATACAATTTACGTAAGACATAGAATATAAACGGAGTGATGAGATGGCCGGTGTACTGGATGGTGTTAATCAGCGTACGCAACTGGTGGGTAAGAACCGCTTGGAGCTGCTGTTATTCAAGATTCACAATACCGTTAACCAACGCTATGCACTGAATGTCTTCAAGGTCCGTGAAGTCATCCCCTGTCCACCGCTGAAGCGGCTCCCTGACTCCCATCCGAATGTCGTAGGCATCGGTAGTATGCGTGGTCAGACCATTCCCGTCATCGATCTTTCTGCAGCGTTGGGCTATGCCCCAATCACTGATATTGATAATGCATTTGTCATCATCACAGAGTTCAACCGCTATGTTCAGGGCTTCATGGTGACCGCCGTAGATCGTATTGTTAACCGCAACTGGGAGGAGGTTCTACCACCACCCAAGGGCGCAGAACGCGGCAGTTATCTGACTGCAATTACTAACATTGATGATGAACTCATCGAGATTGTTGATGTTGAGAAGGTCCTGGCAGAGGTTGTTGGCTTTGAGCGAGATGTCTCCAACGACATCCGGGAGGAGGTCAACCAGGAGGCCGGTGTTCTGCGTAGGATCATGGTTGCCGATGACTCTATGGTTGCAAGGAACCAGGTGAAGCGCGCACTGGGGCAGGTCGAGATCGAGACGGTACTGGTCAATGATGGTAAAGAGGCCCTGGAACAGCTCAAGGAATGGGCTGAGGCCGGCACCCTGCACGACGAGATATCCATGCTGCTGACGGATATCGAGATGCCTGAGATGGATGGTTACACCCTGGTCTCAGAGATCAGAGCAAATCCGGCCCTGAAAGACCTCTATGTCATCATGCACTCCTCTCTGAGTGGTGTGTTCAACAATGCCATGGTCGAAAAGGTAGGTGCTGATCAGTTCCTGCCGAAATTCAAGGCAGACGAACTTGCCAAGACCGTGCTGGACAAGATTCAGAGTCACGCTGTACACGAATAGCCTGAGCATTCCCATACACGGGGATTGTGCTTACAATCCCTTGTGTTAATAGTCCATTCACCGGGGGTGACCTTGTCTGCCCAGATAAACGCAAACGATTACAATCAGTTCAAGGCCTTCCTTGAAAGTAATTGTGGCTTGATGCTTGGTGATAACAAGCATTATCTGGTGACGAGTCGACTGACCGGGCTAATCGAGGAATTCAATACGCCTAGTGTTGGAGATCTGATCCAGAAAATTGTTTCCCGGCCTGATAAGCGTCTACGAGATCGCGTGATTGAAGCGATGACGACCAACGAGACCTTCTGGTTCAGAGATGGTTTTCCTTTCGATATCCTTCAGTCCATGATCTATCCGGAACTCACCGACAAAATGGGCGGCATCAAGATCTGGTCTTCGGCATGTTCATCAGGGCAGGAGGCCTATTCCATCAGCATGGCTACGGATGAATATAAGGCCGCCAACCCGGGTAAACTGCGTGGTGATGTACGCATAGTAGGTACGGATATATCTCCCGCTATTGTTAAGTCTGCTCAGACTGCCTGCTATGACAACCTGTCTATGACACGAGGGCTCTCTCCTGAACGCAAGAAGAAGTACTTCACTGAGAAGGGCAATTGCTGGGAGGTTAATCCCGATATCAAGGCCAGGGCCAGTTTTCGCGAGATGAACCTGCTGCAAAGTTACGGCATGCTTGGAAAGTTCGATGTCGTTTTCTGCCGCAATGTGCTGATCTATTTTTCGGCTGATAACAAGCGCGATATCCTCGAACGTATTCGTCAGACTCTCAATCCCCGGGGATTCCTGTTTCTTGGAGCATCTGAGTCACTCTCAAATTATTCTGATGCCTTTGAAATGATTCGATGTAATCCGGGCGTTCTGTACCGCCTCAAGTAATCCTTCGCCTTCCCGGCAATGCGACCACCAGGTGCTGGCATATTGCCGCTTCTGGCGGAAAAGCCTTGCCACACAGGCGTCAAAAATTTGAACACCTTACAGTTTTCGATCCCTTAACCTGTTGTTTTATCGATAAATTACAGTTTTTGGCCTGTTCTCTGCATTGGCTTTAGCAAAACTATTGTGGAGAGCTCTCATGTCGATCAGTTTTCACAAGGCCCTGGGGGTCCATGCTGATGCACTGACAATCAGGGCACGTCGTACTAAGGTGCTGGCATCAAACCTGGCTAATGCTGATACCCCTAATTACAAGGCAAAGGACCTGGACTTCAAGCAGGCGCTTGCGCAGGCGCGAGGTGAAGAGGGTGGTCCAACACGCATGAAAACGACACATGCTGGCCATATCAGTGGTTCACCAGCAGCCGGAGAGCCGGATCTTATGTTCAGGAATCCACTGCAGCCATCGCTAGATGGAAATACCGTTGATACGCAAATTGAGAAGGCGAAATTCGCCGAAAACACACTTCAGTATCAGACCACACTTACATTTCTGAATAGAAAGTTCTCAGGCCTGATGGGCGCTATTAAGGGCGAGTAATTATGAGTATGTACAAAATATTTGATGTGGCTGGATCCGGTCTTAGCGCCCAGACATTAAGGCTGAATACAGTTGCCTCCAACATGGCAAATGCGGAATCAGTCAGCACGACTGAAGCAGGTGCCTACAGAGCCAGAAATCCTGTCTTTTCCGCCATCATGAATGAAATGAGCAGCATGCAGAACAATGGGCTTGCCTCGGTTCAGGTAACAGATGTTGTCGAGAGTGAGGCCCCTGTTGTTGCACGGTATGAACCCAATCATCCGCTGGCGAATGATGATGGTTATATCTTTCAGTCGAACGTCAATATCGCAGAGGAAATGGCCAATATGATCTCTGCGTCGCGAAGTTATCAGACCAATGTCGAAGTGATGAGTACAGCCAAACAGCTGATCTCGGCGACGTTGCAACTGGGTAAATCCTAGGAGTAGCTCATCTCCAACATCAGTTCTATCGAATCTCAGCTATATAACGACCTTGGTCTTTCCAGGGATCTTAAACCAGTGGATGACGGGGAACTGGGTCAGGAAGAATTCCTAGAACTCATGGTGACCCAGTTAAGAAACCAGGACCCGTTCAGTCCCATGGAGAGCGGAGATTTCCTCGGCCAGATTGCCCAGTTCGGTACAGTTTCAGGTATCGGTGATCTTGAAAAGGCCTTCTCTGATTTCTCATCAAAAATCTTTTCAAACCAGGCCCTGGAGGCTGCCAGCCTGGTAGGACGTGATGTCCTGGTACCTACAGATGCCAGCTATTTCTATCCCGCTGAAGGTATGTCCGGATCGGTTGAACTCCCCACCTCGGCAAACCAGGTCAACGTGAATATTTACTCCCAGACCGGACAACTGGTACGCACCATAACCCTGGGTAGCCAGGACTCTGGCATGCAGCCTTTCTTCTGGGATGGCATGAATAACCAGGGTGGTCAGATGCCTGCGGGTGCCTATCGAGTCGAGGCAGAGATGCGTAATGGCACAAGCACTTCTGCAGTGAGCACATTTATTAATACCACCGTTCAGAGCGTAGAACTTGGCCGTAACAACGGCAGCATGACACTGGAGACCGATTCGCTCGGCAGTGTCGATTTTTCAACTGTAAGACGAATCGGATAAGCACAGGAGAGAGACCATGCCTTTCAGAATTGCACTAAGCGGACTGAATGCAACCCAGACTGACCTTAAGGTCACCGGCAATAATATTGCTAATGCGAGTACCGTCGGTTTTAAGGAATCTCGCACCGAGTTTGCTGATGTCTTTGCATCATCCTTTGCCGGTGTCAGTAAAACGGCTGTTGGTAGCGGTGTACGCGTATCTAATGTGGCGCAGCAATTTAGCCAGGGTAACCTGGACTTTACGGGTAACAGCCTTGATCTCGGAGTTAATGGTCAGGGCTTCTTTATTTTTAACGATAACGGCACACGTGTGTTTTCCCGTAATGGCGCGATGACTACTGATCGTGATGGTTATGTGGTTAATGCACAGAATCAACGCCTGCAGGTTTACCAGGCACTGGACCCCACCGGTACTAACTTCAATACCGGATCACTAACCGATCTGCAGCTTGATACCGCAGATGCGCCACCTAATGCAACAACCCAGGTCGATACCATTATCAATCTGAGTGCCCAGGATACCATTCTTGGTCCGGGTGCAATCGATCCGACTACGCCTACGACCTATAACTATTCAACCTCGGTTACGATTTATGACTCACTGGGTGCCGGGCATATTGCGACAAAGTATTTCCGTAAGACTGCAGCAAATACCTGGGACGTCAGCCTGTACATTGATGGTACCGCCCCAGCGAATAACGTGACCTCGGGTGGTGCAGCACAGACCACCATGACGTTTAACCCGGATGGAACGCTCAATACCGGTAGCCCGATTACCTATGACGCGTTCCCGATTCCAGGAGCGAACCCACTCGCCCTGACTTATGACTACACCGGTAGTACTCAGTACGGTGATGGCTTTTCAGTTAACGCACTGACGCAGGACGGTTATACCACTGGCCGCCTGACCTCGATCAACATCGATGAGACCGGAGTTGTCTTCGCACGCTTCACCAATGGTCAGGCCCTGGCTCTTGGCAAGATTGCCCTGGGCGATTTTGCTAATGCACAGGGTTTACAACCTCTGGGTGATAACTCATGGGGTGAGACCTTCGCCGCAGGTGACCTGCAGCTGGGTGAGGCTGGTAGCGGTAACTTTGGTCTCATGCAGTCAGGTTCCCTTGAATCATCCAACGTGGATATCTCTGAGCAACTGGTCAATCTGATTACGGCTGAACGTAACTACCAGGCGAACGCAGAGGTTATCCAGACTGCAGATACCATCACCCAGACGATTATCAACCTCAGATAAAAGGTGATCTAGATGGACCGTCTCCTCTACATAGCAATGTCTGGCGCCAGGGAAATCATGCGCGCCCAGACCGTTAATGCCAACAACCTGGCGAATGCCAGTACGACGGGTTTCCGTGCTGACTTTGAGGCGATGGTCCATCAGCAGGTCTTTGGGCCAGGGCATGAGAATACCCGCCATTACACCCAGACAGATGGCTTCGGTACTGATTTTACCAAGGGCAACCTGGTTGGTACCGGGCGTGATCTGGATATCGCCATCGATGGCGAGGGCTGGATTGCCGTCCAGGCACCTGATGGTGGCGAGGCCTATACACGTGCCGGCAATCTTCAGCGTGATGCTTCCGGATTGCTGACGACAGCAACAGGTCTGCCTGTGCTGGGTAATGAAGGGCCAATCACGATTCCTGAACAGGAAAAAATTGAGATCGGTGCGGATGGTTCCATTACTGTGCGCCCCCTGGGATCAAGCCCCGCAACACTCACCGTTATTGATCGTATCAAGCTGGTGAATCCTGACGTGGCTCAGCTTGAAAAAGGTCAGGACGGTCTGATCCGCCTGGCGGGTGGTGAGGCGGATGCCGATGCCAATGTTCGATTGTTCTCAGCAACCCTGGAGACCAGTAACGTCAATACTGTTGATGCCCTGGTGGACATGATTGGCTTTTCCCGCCAGTTCGAGTTGCAGGTAAAAATGATGAAATCAGCCGAGGAGCAGGATGAATCTGTGACTCGACTGATGCGCTTAGGTTAAGGAGGTTCTGGATCATGATGAAGTCACTTTGGGTCGCGAAGACCGGGCTTGATGCACAGCAGACAAGAATGTCTGTCACTGCAAACAACCTGGCCAATATCAATACCACCGGGTTTAAGCGGGACAGGGCCGTATTCCAGGATCTCATGTACCAGGTTGAACGCCAGGTTGGTGCGCAGAATACCCAGCAGGGCAGGTTGCCAACGGGTCTTAACCTGGGCACCGGTGTGCGTACCGTATCAACCCAGAAGATGTATACCGAAGGTAACCTGGTGAATACCGGTGGTTCTCTGGATATCGCTATCCAGGGCCGTGGCTTTTTCCAGATTCAGAGGCCCGATGGAACCATTGGATATACACGTGATGGCACCTTCAACCTGGATGAACAGGGACAGATGGTGACCCCTAATGGAAACCTGCTGACACCGGGTGTCTCGATCCCTAGTGACGCACTGGCAGTCACCATAGGTGAAGACGGTACGGTTAGCGTTCAGCAGCCGGGTCAGTCTGCACCAACCCAGGTTGGTCAGATACAGCTCGCCGATTTCATTAATCCGGCAGGTCTTCAGCCCATCGGAAACAACCTGCTACTGGAATCGCTATCGAGTGGCGCACCTCAGACCGGTCAGCCCGGACTGAATGGTCTTGGCACCACCCTGCAGGGTTTCCTGGAAAGTTCAAACGTCAACATGGTTGAAGAACTGGTCAACATGATCGAGGTGCAGCGCGCTTACGAGATGAATTCCAAATCGATCTCGACTTCAGACCAGATGCTTCAGTTCGTGACGAATAACCTGTGATAAATGATCAGGAGTAAGGCGATGAGCGCCCATTTAAATTCTAAAACACTCCGGCTGGTAACGTTGCTGGCAGGCATGTCTGTCATCAGTGGATGCGCAACCATCCAGGGCCCCACGCAGGGTGATAATGAAAGTTATGCGCCAGTCATGCCAGTGCCCTCAGCCTCCAGGCAAGCCTATAACGGCGCAATTTATCAGACGGGTGCAGGGCTTTCCCTGTTTACTGATAACAAGGCAAGACATGTAGGCGATGTACTCACAATCATCCTGTCTGAAAACACCAATGCCAGTAAGTCAGCGAACACCTCTACATCGAAGGAAAGTGATATCACGTTGCCTGATCCAACCATATTTGGTGCGCCAGTCACAATTAATGGTCGATCGATTCTGAACAATAGCATCAGTACCGAAACCGAGTTTGATGGCCAGGGTTCAAGTACCCAGAGCAACCGGTTAAGTGGTTTTATCACAGTCACGGTTGCTGAGGTCCTGGCGAATGGCAATCTTGTTGTTCAGGGTGAGAAGTGGCTGGAGCTGAATCAGGGTAAAGAGTTTGTGCGTTTCCGTGGCATTGTGCGTTCATCCGATGTACAGCCGGATAACACGATCGATTCAACCAAGGTTGCCAATGCGCAGATCTTTTACGGAGGCACCGGGGCACTTGCAGATGCCAATGCCCAGGGCTGGCTGGGGCGTTTCTTCAATAGCAAGGTCTGGCCGTTCTAAAAGGACAGGATGATGAAAATACACAATATGATTGGCAGCATGGTTATTGCAGTCCTGATGGCTGCGCTTGCGATGCCTGTACATGCAGAGCGCGTTAAGGACCTGGCATCGATTGCCGGTGTGCGTTCTAACCACCTGATTGGTTATGGTCTGGTGGTCGGTCTTAATGGCACCGGTGACCAGACTACACAGACCCCTTTTACCCTGCAGAGCATCAAGAACATGCTTGAGCAGTTGGGTGTCACAGTCCCAACCAATGTGAATCCGCAGCTTAAGAACGTGGCGGCGGTCATGGTCACCTCAGAGCTCCCACCCTTTGCCAAGCCGGGTCAGACCATCGATGTAACCGTCTCTTCACTGGGTACGGCCAAGAGCCTCCGTGGTGGCACCCTGCTGCTCACTCCAATGAAGGGTGCCGATGGCCAGATCTATGCCATGGCGCAGGGTAACCTGATCGTGGGCGGTCTGGATGCCAGTGGCCGCGATGGCTCCAGCGTCACCATTAATATTCCCAGTGCTGGACGTATCCCTAATGGCGCTACCGTTGAGGTCAGCGTCAACAATCCCTTTGCCAAAGGCGATTCCGTTTTTCTGAATCTGCATACCCCTGATTTCACGACCGCAACCAGGCTGGCCGAATCGGTGAATGAAACACTGGGGCAGGGCACGGCTATACCCATGGATGCCTCAACGGTGCGTGTCCTGGCACCAGCAGAGCAAGGCCAGCGGGTGGGTTATGTCGCCATGCTTGAGAAATTGACAGTGCAGCCCGGCGAGGCCCCGGCGAGGGTAATCGTCAATTCCAGAACCGGTACCGTGGTCATCAGTAATGAGGTCAGGGTTCGTCCTGCAGCGGTTTCGCATGGTGGTCTGGTGGTTACGATCACCGAGGATTTCGACGTCAGTCAGCCCGGGCCCTTCGCACAGGGTGAGACCGTGGTAACCCCCGAGAGCCAGGTGGAAGTCGCCGAAGAAGACAGTCGCATGTTCCTGTTTGATCCGGGTGTCGGTCTCGATGAGATCGTCCGCGCGGTGAATGATGTTGGCGCGGCACCGGGTGACCTGGTCGCTATTCTCGAGGCCCTGAAGCAGGCTGGCGCCCTGACCGCCGAGCTCATCGTGATCTAGGGCAGCATCGATGACGACTTCTATTAACACCGCCGCCAATTTTGCTGACTTTCAGGGGCTCGCTGAGCTTAAAGCAAAGGCTGGTGAGAATGAGGTCAGTGAGGACGTCATCCGAGAGGCAGCCGCCCAGTTTGAGTCGATCTTTATCAAGATGATGCTGCAGTCCATGAGAGAGGCCAGTCCTGTCGAGGACGAGATATTCAGCAGCCCTGCCATGCAGCAGTACCGTGACCTGATGGACCACCAGTTATCCATGGACATGGCCAGTAAGGGTGGGATCGGCCTGGCCGATCAGCTGGTAGCCCAGATGGGTGGTAAGCCTGTCATACCGGTCTCATCTTCAGGGCATCTGAATATCCTCAGCCAGATCAGTCATTCAGCACCCGCGCAGCAAGCCGTGCAGGCGTCGGCGGTACAGCAGGAGTGGGCGCCAGATACCCCTGAGGCCTTTATTCGTGATCTCCTGCCGGGTGCTGAACGCGCCGCGAACAGGCTGGGAGTCCCGGTTGAGGGCATTATTGCCCAGGCCGCACTGGAAACCGGCTGGGGTAAGCCTCAGAGTCGTCGTCCTGATGGCTCCAGTAGTTTTAACCTGTTTGGCATCAAGGCCGGAAACGGCTGGGAAGGCGACACCGCGCGGGTTAGTACCCTGGAGTTCAGGGAAGGCGTTGCCCAACGGGAGATGGCTGATTTCAGGGCCTACAGCTCCCTGGAAGAAGGCGTAGAGGATTATGCGCGCTTCCTTAGTGAGAATCCCCGCTATTCGAGAGTCCTGAACGAACAGGACTCAGCCCGTTTTTCCCAGGCATTGCAGGAGGCGGGATATGCCACTGATCCTGACTATGCCAGGAAGATTCAGTCCATCATGGCTCGTCCGGAATTTGGCGATCAGATTGGAGCCCTAAAGTTATCCGGCAACATGCCGATACAGGGCTAGAGGATTACATCATGACTATAGAAAGCCGGAACCCTGATCTTAAGCCCGAGGAGATTTCTTCATGAGTCTCTTTGGCATCGGCGTGTCGGGCCTGCAGGCCTTCCAAAGCGCCCTGAATACCACCGGGCATAACATCGCCAACGTCAATACGCCTTATTACAGCAGGCAGGAGGCGATGTTCGTACAGCGCCTGCCCAACCTGGGCTCAGTTGGTTATGAGGGTAGTGGTGTTGATGTTGCGGATATCCGGCGCCGCTATGATCAGTTCGTGACCGGACAGGTCCAGCAGGGCACTACCCAGTTTGAACAGAGCAATGCCTATTATTCCCTGGCGGTGCAGGTCGACAACCTGCTGGCTGATGAACAGGTGGGCCTCACGCCTGGCCTGGAAAACTTCTTTAATGCCGTCCAGGAAATCTCTAACGATCCGACTTCGACCGCAGCGCGGCAGGTGCTCCTGACCGAGTCCGAATCACTGACCGATCGTTTTAGTTATCTCTACAATCGACTGGAAGATATTCGCTCCAATGTGAATGGCCAGATCGAAAGTTATGTCACCGAGATCAACAGTATCGCAGACTCTATCGCGAGCCTTAACAAGGATATTATCGTTGCCCAGGGCAGGGCCGGTGGCCAGACACCCAACGATCTGCTCGATCAGCGTGATGCCCTGATTGGACAACTGAGCGAACTGGTCGAAGTCAGGTACATCGACCAGGAAGATGGTTCCATCAACGTTTTCATCGGCAATGGCCAGCCACTGGTTGTGGGGAACGTGGCATCCCAGCTTTCTTCTGCCCCCCAGTCGCTGGATCCCTTCAGGTCAGATGTCAGCCTGGTGACGAATGGCGTCACGATACCGATCACTGACCTGATCACCGGGGGCAAGTTATCCGGAGCGCTGGAGTTCAGGGAGAATATGCTCGATCCGGCCCAGAACTCACTGGGTCGTATCGCCGTTGGTCTTGCCTCTGATTTCAATGCGCAGCATCGCCTGGGCATGGATCTGGATGGTAATGTCGACATAGCCTTCTTCTCTGAACCACCACCCGAGGTGCTGCCAAGAAGTAACCCGCCTAATGCCGGCACCATTAATGTCACCATCACGGATACGAACCAGCTGACGCTGGATGACTACCAGTTCGAACATGTGGGTGCGAACATTGAGATTCGTCGTGCCAGTGATGGTCAGCTACTACAGACCTCGGCTGCCGCCGCGCCCTTCACCTTTAATGGCCTGACGATCGATGCCACGGCATCAGTCGCCGGTGATGAATACCTGGTGCGCCCAACGCGCGTAGCATCCAGGGATCTGGGCACCTTGCTAACCAATACACGTCAGATTGCTGCAGCCGGTGCAGTCATGTCAGAAGCGGCCAGTGGTAATGCCGGTACCGGTTCTGCCACCTTGCCAACTGTGCTGGATCAGACCGATCCAAACCTGCTGGCCACGGTAACGATCACTTTCACATCCGCCACAACATTCGACGTGGTTGGTGCAGGTACCGGTAACCCGGTGGGTGTGGTCTATGATCCTGCGGCGCCCGCAGATGTCATCAGTTATAACGGCTGGGAATTCGAGTTGAGCGGGGCGCCTGCAACAGGAGATGTCTTCACGATTCGTAGCAACGCCGGTGGTGTTGGTGATAACCGAAATGCCCTCGACCTTGCCGCTCTGCAGAACCAGAGTACCCTGAATAATGGTACAGCTACCTACGCAGATGCCTATTCTGAAACCGTGGGAGATGTAGGCACACGTACCCGGCAGGCAGAGATCACTTCTGCTGCGCAGGAAAAGCTTCTGTCAGATGCGATTGCAACTCGTGAATCTATTTCAGGGGTTAACCTGGATGAAGAGGCGGCCAACCTGCTCAGGTATCAGCAGGCCTACCAGGCCGCAGCCCAGGTGATTGCCACAGCGGATACCCTTTTCCAAACACTACTCACAGCGGTCAGGAGATAGTTATGGTTGCCCGCGTTTCTACATCCGAGCTTTTCAGGCAGGGCGTTAACTCGATCCTTGAGGGTCAGGCCCAGGTCGGTAAGACCAGTCTGCAGATCAGCAGCGGTAAACGAATCACCAAACCATCGGATGATCCATCAGGGGCGATTCAGAGCCTGCAGCTTTCTACCTCTCTGGCAATTAATACGCAGTTTCAGAGAAACAGCGATATTGCCCGGCAGAAACTGGAGTATGAAGAGGTGACCCTCGATTCGGTGGTGACCAGTCTGCAACGTGTCAGGGAACTTGTCGTGCAGGGTAATAATGATTCGCAGACCGAGCAAACCCGGGGCTATATCGCCAGTGAAATTCGTCAGCAACTTGATGAACTGTTCAGCCTCTCAAACACCAGGGATGCTAATGGCGAATATATCTTTTCCGGTTTCCGCTCGAATACGCAGTCCTTTGTTCGTGATGCTGCAGGCAATGTGACTTATCAGGGTGATGATGGCCAGCGTAGTGTGCAGGTCAGCCCGGTACGTCAGATTGCGATAGGCGATACCGGCAGCGATGTCTTCAACAGAATTCGCTCAGGTAATGGAAGCTTCGAGACCCAGGCCACTACGACGAATACCGGTACCGGTTCCATTACCGTCGGCCAGGTACTCAACCCAGCCACCTGGCAGGCTAACCTGGACACCTATACGGTAGCCATTACCGAGCCAACACCAGGTAACTTTGAATATACCGTGACTGATTCTTCGGCAGCTGTCGTTGCGGGTCCAGCCCCTTACCAGAATGGGTCAGATATTCAGTTCCAGGGTATTTCGGTCAGTATCGAGGGTGAGCCGGCTGCAGGTGATAGCTTTACCGTCACGCCAAGCTCTGATCGTTCGATCTTTGAAACCTATCAGTCTGTCATTACAGCCCTGGAGTCTGGCAGTTCCAATCCGGCCATCAATGCACAGATGCATACCGAGCTGGCCCGAGGCCTTGCAGAGCTGGAAAATGATCTTGAAAACCTGTCCAAGATTCGTTCAAGGGTAGGTTCACGTCTGAATGCACTGGATAGCCAGACTGAGATCAATACCGGGGCTGACCTTCAGCTCAGGACGGTAAAGTCTTCGATTGAGGATCTCGACTATGCCTCGGCGATTAGTAAGTTCCAGCAGCAGCTCACAGGTCTGGAAGCTGCCCAGAAGACCTATATACAGATCCAGGGACTTTCGCTGTTTAACTTCATTCGCTAGTGCCTGACTGGCCTAGCGGTAAATGGTCCGGTCGATTTCGTCTCTGAACCAGTCGATATAGCGTTTGTAGGCCGCTACTGCGTAGGTGAGCTTATCCCTGCCGTCGAATTCCGTTCGGTAACTTGGCAGGTCGGGTTTCAGGCCCACGCGAGCAAAGCTGGTTTCCATGATCTCGTAACGCGCAGTCCCCTTTACCTGTGCATCATTCAGGGTGATTTCCAGGTCAACATCACAGATATGAACATAATAGGTTGGGGTAACATCCAGTGTGTTTATCTTTCCTATCCGAGATTCGAATGACTTGAGCGCATTGTTCCGCTCAAGATCTGTTTTAGTGTCTTTCACAATTGATTGAATAATGAACTCATGTGCCTTGCTGTTCAGGCAGAGCGACTCTGTGGGCGCCTCTATGGTTTTTGGTGCAAGTCCCTGGCTTTTCTGGTCGCAGGCAACCAGCAGCAGCGAAAGGGCAGTAAGGGCAACAGGTAAATACGGTTTCATGGAAAGGTTTCCGGCCATTTTTATAAATTGTAGCAGTATATTTTGGCTCTGCTTTCGCAGGATAGTAGCAAAGTATTCATGGCTAACACCAAGAAAATTAACGACTAATTAACAATCAAGTGATTTTATTGCGCCAGGTAAGAGGAATTTTGTCATTGGCATCGAGGATATCACGGGATTCGCGGCCATGACCGGCCGTCACTTGCATGTGTCTCCATGAGTGTCTTCTTATAGCCTGTCCCGCTTTGATCAGTACCACGACTATGCCAGAATGGCGCGTTTCCAAACCATAACCCCCGAGAGCTAAATCGATGATGAAAGGTGGAATTGGCCAGCTGATGAAGCAGGCCCAGAAGATGCAGGAAAATATGGCCAAGGCTCAGGAAGAACTTGCCAGCATGGAAGTCACCGGTGAGTCAGGCGCAGGCCTGGTCAAGGTTGTGATGACAGGTAAGCATGAAGTTCGACGCGTCATGATCGATGACAGCCTGATGGAAGATGACAAGGACATGCTCGAAGACCTGGTTGCTGCTGCAATTAATGATGCCAGCCATAAGGTTGAAGAGACCACCAAGGAAAAAATGGCCGGTATGGGTGCTGGCATGGAGCTGCCTCCAGGAATGAAGCTTCCTTTCTAAGATGTCCGAAACCTCCCTGCTTAAGGACATGATCGATGCCCTGAAACTTCTTCCGGGTGTGGGTCCAAAATCAGCTCAGCGCATGGCCTTTCACCTTCTTGAACGTGACAGGGAGGGCGCGCTGAAACTGGCAGAAACCTTAAAAGAGGGCGTCACAAGGATAGGCTATTGCAGTCGTTGCAGGACATTCACGGAGCATGAGACCTGCCGTATCTGCAAAAGCCCCAGCCGGAAAAGGGCGCAGCTGTGTATTGTCGAGACGCCCGCTGATGTCGTGGCCATCGAGCAGGCCTCAATCTACCAGGGGCTGTATTTCGTTCTGCATGGGCGTATCTCGCCACTGGATGGGATCGGACCTGAGGACATCGGTCTTGATCTGCTCGAGCAGCGTCTCGATGAGGGCGAAATAGAAGAAATCATTCTCGCCACGAATACGACGGTCGAGGGTGAAGTCACTGCACATTATATCTCTGAGCTGGCCAGTGCCCGGGGCGTTCAGACGACGCGTATCGCTCATGGTGTGCCCATGGGCGGAGAACTGGAGTATGTCGATAGCGGCACACTGACACATGCCTTCCAGGGGCGTAAAAGCTACTAACAAGGAGAACCAGGTATGAGTGACTGTATCTTCTGCAAGATCGTAGAAGGCGAGATTCCAGCAACCATTGTCTATGAGAACGAAGATGTTATTGCCTTCAGGGATCTTGGGCCTCAAGCCCCTACACATGTTCTGGTGATTCCACGCAGACATATTGCAACAATAAATGACCTTCAGGATGGTGACGCCGAACTGGTGGGCAAGATGTACCTTGCAGCCAAAGAGGTGGCCAGACTGGAAGGGATAGAAGAAGAGGGGTACAGGACGGTCATGAACTGCAATGCAGGTGCAGGGCAGACAGTCTTCCACATTCATCTGCACGTGCTGGGCGGCAGGGCCATGAAGTGGCCTCCCGGCTAATCAAGGAAAACGAATGAAAATCACCATAATCAATGGCAGTTCACGTAAAGAAGCCCAGAGTGCCAAGGTGGCAGCCTATATCGATTCTGTTCTGACCGACAAGGGTATCAGTGATGAGACCTGGCGTTTTGACCTGACCGATAATCCCTTACCCCTCTGGGACGAGTCCATCTGGGATGGTGATGAGGACTGGAAAGCACGACTTGAGCCAATCTCCGAACAGCTGGCTTCAAGCGATGCCTTTGTTGTGATCGCCCCAGAGTGGCATGGCATGGTGCCATCAGGACTGAAGAACTTCTTCCTGATGTGGGGGAAGGGCGAGCTGGCTCATAAGCCAGCCCTGATCGTCACTGTGTCATCGGGCATTGGCGGCGCCTATCCCGTCGCTGAACTGCGCATGAGCAGTTATAAAAACAATCGTATCTGTTACATCCCTGAGCACCTGATCATCAGAAACGTCGAATCAGTGCTTAATGAAACAGGGGAAAATGACGAAGAGGCGGATACTTACTTCAGGCAGCGTACGGAGTTTTCCCTGAAGATCCTGAAGGAATATGCCGTAGCACTTAAGTCTGTTCGTGACTCCGGACTGACCTTCGATCCGGCCTTCAAGAACGGCATGTAATCAGGCGACTGTGCCTTCCTCGAGAAGGCGCAGGTAACTTTCATAACGCCTTTGCAGGATTTCCCCCTGCTCAAGGGCAGCTCTGATTGCGCAGCCCGGTTCATGAACATGGGTGCAGTTATGAAAGCGGCACCGTCCAATCAGTTCGTCAAACTCCGGGAATCCGTGTTCGATTTCTGACTGGCTCATGGCACCGGGACGAAAATCCCGCACACCCGGTGAATCAATCAGATCGCCTCCATCAGGCAACTGGTAGAGCGTCGCTACACTGGTCGTGTGCTGGCCTTCTCCGCTTTTTTCAGAGACTTCGCCGATGCGAATATCCATATCCGGAAGAATCTTCTGAATCAGCGATGATTTACCCACGCCTGACTGACCGACAAAGATACTGGTATGGCCGGGAGTCACAGAGACCAGCGCTTCAATGCCTTCATCTTTTTTTACTGAGCAGTGAATGATCCGATAACCAAGATTCCTGTATTCATCCAGGTATTGATCAAAGTCCTTCTCAGGATCATCCAGGTCAGATTTATTGCAGACGATCACAGCCGTGGCATTCAGCGCATGTGCTGCAACGAGATAATGATCCAGCATCTCCCAGTTTGGTTTCATGCCATGGGCAATGGTGATTAACATCTGGTCGATGTTGGTGGCGATTTTTTTGACCCGGCCATAACTGACAGGGCGTTCCAGGAGGTTTCTCCTTGGCAGGATCTTCTGGACGGTTGCGTTGCCCTGATCCTGTTCTTCCCAGAGCACACGGTCACCGCAGACGGCCTCGGCAACTTTTTTACGGCCTGTGCCCCGGTGAGTATTACCATCATCATCTCGAACTATCATCTCGGCGCCGAAGCGGGTGATGATGGTTCCTTCAGATGAACTCATGAATCAGGCAACGAGGTTATCGATTCTGGCGGCACAGATCAGGTCATTGAGGGTGACGCCGCCCGCGGAGTGGGTCGAGAACTCGACCGTGCAGTGGGCATACTCAACAACCATCAATGGATGGTGATCCTGTTCATTGGCGATTGCAGCAACCTGGTTCACGAAGGACATGGTTGCGTCGTAACCGGCAAATGAAAACGTACGGCTGATCAGTGGCGTGTCTTCCGTGTTTAATGCCCACTCCGTGAGTTCGTCCAGGTACCGTTCGATCTCGTCCTCAGACAGCGCATCCTCGCGCGTCATCTCACGACAGTTTTGTTCGCTCAGTTTCAAGGGATCAGAACTTGTAGAAATTGGCATTGAGATATTCAGTCACGCTCTGAACATCTTCATCAAACCATTTGAGTTCAAGATTGGTCTCGCAGCGACGTACCTGAGCTTGCAGCGAGTCAAGGTTTTTTACCCTGCGGTTGCTTCGGGTATAGAGGCTGTTGGCATCGCCGTTGCGCATGTTGGCATGGCAGGCAATACAGGATTCATTATGCAGTTCCATGCCATGTTCGATGCTGACTTCCTCAGCAAATACAGGCATGGAAAAGCCAAAGAGGATAAGGCTGGCCAGAACTGTCTTTTTCATGGTGCACTCCAGTTAAAAGGACGTTAGATGGCGGATACGGAGACTAGCAGGCGGATGCGAATCATGGAAGAGGGAATACAGTGAATCCGTGATCACAGGGCTCGCATTGTCCCGGTACAGGGCTATTAATGCCGATACCAGATCATCAGGGCTGCTATGTTCAGCAGCGAAGGCATCAGCTTCATATTCATGTTTACGTGAAAGGGCGTTCATCAGTGGTGACAGAAGACTCATCGCGTAGGGTGCCAGTAAGGTAAATAACACCAGGGCAGTCGCATTCGAGGGATTGCTGATATCTGCAATGCTGTAGAACGGTGCCCACTGTGCGAGCAACCACAACAGGTAAAACGAGATCGTCACAACCACGGCCGAGACAGCCATGCCCTTGATGATGTGCTTACGCCTGAAATGGCCCAGTTCATGCGCAAGTACCGCCTCAACCTCATCTGGATTAAGTTGTTCAAGCAGGGTGTCAAAAAAGACGACACGCTTGTTATTACCCAGTCCGGTGAAATAGGCATTGCCATGGGATGAGCGCCGGGAGCCATCCATCAGGAAGATGCCACTGGATTTGAATCCGGTTTTCTTCA
>JAAUXZ010109687.1_pt1 | contig 23847 bp, 20 predicted proteins | sample 7278131 | NCBI WGS metagenome assembly JAAUXZ01 (sample SAMN14350119, study PRJNA611818) | marine sediment metagenome | isolation source: surface marine sediment (3m) | place: French Polynesia: Moorea | collected 2018-08 | reverse complement strand
TCTTGTTGCAGTTTGTGTGTCTCTGCAACCACCCAGTGGTCAAGGGCCAGCAGGTCAGTAGGATCCACCATGTTATCATTGGGGTCAAAGCCATTCATATTAGCCAGTAGAAAACGCAAGGTATTACGAATACGTCGATAAGCATCAGCCGTGCGCTTGAGGATTTCATCAGAAATACTCATTTCACCTGAATAATCCGTGGAGGCTACCCATAGACGCAAGATATCGGCTCCCAGGGAATTAATCACCTTCTGAGGAGCGACCACATTGCCCACAGATTTCGACATCTTCATGCCCTTGGCATCCACGGTGAAGCCATGGGTAAGCACCTCCCTATAGGGCGCTACACCATTCATGGCGCAAGAGGCCAACAGAGAACTGTGAAACCAACCTCTATGTTGATCTGATCCTTCTAGGTACATATCCGCTGGAAACTCAAGGCGATCATCATGTTTTAAAACACTGTAGTGAGTCGTGCCTGAATCGAACCACACGTCAAGTGTGTCAGAGGTTTTCGAATATAACTCGGCTTCATCACCGAGCAGTTCTTTAGGGTCCAGGTCAAACCACGCTCCGATACCTTTTTCTTCGATGCGCTCGGCAACCTGTTCAATCAATTTTTCGGTATCAGGGTGCAGTTCATGCGTTTGCTTGTGAATAAACAAAGGAATGGGTACCCCCCAAAAGCGTTGACGAGAGATGCACCAGTCAGGTCGATTGGCAATCATGCCATCGATTCGCGCTTCTCCCCAATCAGGGATCCACTGGATATTTTCAATTTCATTAAGGGCATTCTGGCGTAAACCCTGTTGGTCCATACTGATGAACCATTGCGGTGTGGCCCGGAATATGATCGGCGTTTTATGACGCCAGCAATGTGGATAACTATGAACCAGTTTTTCCTCATGTAGCAGTGCATTATGCTGCTTCATGACATCAATGACATGTTGATTGGCACTTAATACATGTTCGCCGGCAAACAATTCGGTATCAGGTAGAAAATGACCGTCATCACCCACCGGGTTATAGGTGTCCAGTCCATATTGCTGGCCGATGATAAAGTCTTCCTGTCCATGCCCGGGTGCGGTATGGACCGCACCGGTACCGGCTTCAAGGGTGACGTGATCGCCGATAATCAGTAATGACTCCCGGTCGTAAAAGGGATGACGTAATTGCTGTCGATCCAGAGCGGCACCATTGCCGTAAGCAATGACCTGGTAACTATCGATGCCGTAACGAGCCATGGCGTCTTTTAATAATGCCTCCGCTAGAACCAGTCGTTCTTTACCCTGAGCAGTTTCCGCTTCAACAATGACATATTCGAAATCCGGGTGCAAAGCCACCGCCAGGTTGGCCGGTAGGGTCCAGGGTGTTGTCGTCCAGATAACCACAGACAAAGGACCGTCTCCACGATGTTCAGGAACATTGTGAAAACAACTGAAGAAAGCATCTTCATCCACCACGGGAAATTTTACATCGATAGCCATCGAAGCTTTGTCCTTATATTCTACTTCGGCTTCAGCCAGTGCCGATCCACAATCCGTGCACCAGTGAACCGGCTTTTCTCCTTTAGTCAAATGACCCTTACTGATGATCTTGCCCAGCGACCGCACGATATTGGCTTCGGTATCAAAGTTCATGGTGAGGTAGGGTTTTTCCCAGTCACCGAGCACGCCGAGGCGGATAAAATCCTTTTTCTGATTGGCGATTTGTTGATTCGCAAAATCACGACAGGCCTGTCGAAAAGCATCGGCATCAACGGCTATACCCGCCTTGCCGATATCTTTTTCAACGGCATGTTCGATCGGTAAGCCATGGCAATCCCAGCCAGGTACATAGGGCGCATCTTCACCATTCAGGGTACGCGCCTTGACGATGACATCCTTAAGGATCTTGTTAACGGCATGGCCAATATGGATGTCGCCATTAGCGTAGGGAGGGCCATCATGTAAGATAAAACGTTTCTGGCCCTGACGTGCTGCTCGAATGTGTTGATACAGACCTTTTTCCTGCCAGCGTTGCAAGCGAGCGGGTTCATTCTTGGCCAGATTCCCACGCATGGGAAAACCGGTATCGGGTAGATTCAGAGTCGGTTTGTAGTCAGTCACGTCGTTTCCAGTATCTCGTTATGCTCAAAATAGGTTTTTGCATCATTGATATCCTGATTGATCTGTACAGTCAGGGCATTCAATGAGTCGTATTTCTCTTCGTCACGCAATTTATGCAGGATTTCAATATCCACGCAGCGACCGTAGACCTTTTCAGTAAAATTCAGGATGTATACTTCCAGAATGGTGCCTACGCCGTTCACTGTGGGCCGGGTTCCAATTGAGGCGACGCCACGCAGGACGCGATTATCCAATCCTTTGACCAATACCGCAAATATTCCATTGACCGCAATGGGCCGTTTTCCCATTTTTAGATTGATGGTAGGAAACCCCAGCTCCCGGCCTAATTTTTTCCCATGCGCTATTTTTCCTGAGAGCGTATAAGGTCGTCCTAGTAATTGCCGGGCAGAGACCATGTCATTTCGCGCCAGGCATTGACGGATACGAGTGCTGCTAACACGCTCATTATCAATTAATAGGGTATGAGTATTCTCAACTTCAAAACCCGCCTCGTGGCCACGTTGTTGCAGGTAGTGAAAATCACCCGTGCGGTTTTTCCCAAAACGAAAATCATCACCAACCACCAGGTGTCGAATACCGAGTTTTTCTACCAGGATGTCATCCACAAAGTGTTGGGCCGACAGGCTGGCCAGATGGGCGTTAAATTCCAGGCACAGCAGGTAATCCACGTTCATTTCACCCATCTGGATAATCTTGTCACGCAGTCGGGAGAGTCGGAGTGGTGCCTGTTCCGGGGTGAAGAATTCGACCGGTTGTGGCTCGAAAAAGATAATTACGGTGGGCAGGTCCTTAATTTCGCCGACAGCCTTCAATTGATTGATGACATGTTGATGACCCAGGTGCAAGCCATCGAAATTACCTATAGTGGCCACGCTGCCAGGAAGTGGCTGGGTCAGATTATGCAAACCGCGAATCAGTTTCATGAAGGGCTAGTGGATCAGATGTTTCCGTCGAATGCCCATTATCCAAAGCAATAGGGCATAGCACAAGATAGCGGGAATAATCAGTCCAAGAAGTTCAGACAGGCGTTGATACCATAAACCCTGTGACCAGACTGATAGATCCCCACCTATCATCCAAAGGAGTAATGACATACCCGCTACGGCAAGCATGACTTTCAAAATCAATAGATTGAAAGCCGGTGTAAGGTTCAGATATTCTTCACGACGCAGGGCCAAAGCCAACAGGATTGCATTGCAATAGGCAGAACCCGAAGTCGCCAGCGCGAGTCCCACATGTGCGGGAATGTCTGAAAAATTAAGCAAGGTTAAAACGAAAATTACGTTCAACACCATGTTAATAATCATCGCAATAATTCCGATACGAACCGGAGTTTTACTGTCCTGTCGAGCATAAAAAGCGTTGGCCAGTATCTTGATCAGGATAAAAGCCGGTAATCCCAAGCTATAGGCCATCAGGCTTAAACTCGCCATCAAGGTATCGTGATCATCAAAGGCGCCATATTGAAACAGGGTGGCGAGAATGGGCTGGGCCAGTAAAAGTAGTCCAAGAGTGGCAGGTAGCGCTATCATCAAGGTCAATTGAACGGCCCAGTTTAAGGTTTCGTTGAAATGCTGTTTGCCTTGTTTGAAATGAGATTCTGAGAGGTTGGGCAATACCACGGTGGCCAGAGCAATGCCAAAAACGCCCAGTGGAAATTCAAGCAATCGGTCTGAGTAATACAGCCAGGATACGGAACCCGTCACCAGGAAAGAAGCGATAAAGGTATCAAACAGCAGGTTAATTTGCGCAACGGAAGAGCCAAACAGAGCCGGTATCATCAACTTGATTATTTTTTGAACCCCTGGCTGATGCCAGGCCCACACGGGTCTGGGTAACAAACCCAGGCGCCATAAGAAAGGAACCTGGAACAACAACTGTAATAAACCGGCCAGTAACACACCCCAAGCCAAAGCATAAACCGGCACATCCAGTCTCGGTGCCAACCAGATAGCACAACTGATCAGGCTCAGATTCAACAGTACCGGGGTAAATGCCGGGGCAGCGAACTGTTTCCAGCTATTGAGAATACCTCCCGCCATCGCGGTCATTGAAATCAACAGGATGTAGGGAAAGGTCAGGCGCAGCATATTGGCCGTGAGCTCAAATTTCTCGGGTTGGTCCAGAAAGCCAGCGGCAAAGATACTCACCAGAACGGGTGAAGCCAGGACGCCCACCGTGGTGATCACTAACAGGATCAAACCCAGGGTGCCCGCGACCTGGTTGATGAGCAGTCGCGTTTCATCCAAGGTGCGGCTGTTTTTAAACTCAGTGAGCACCGGAACAAACGCCAGTGAAAAGGCTCCTTCAGCGAATAGCCTGCGCATAAAATTGGGGATCTTGAACGCCACGAAAAAGGCATCTGCCTCGATACCGGCAGAATAAAAGCGCGCAATAACGATGTCCCGTAACAAACCCAGAACACGCGATAACAGGGTCATCAAACTGACGGAAAAAGTGGATTTGATTAGCGTGCCCAAGTTTAAATCCGATAATTGAGTGGTTTATCGTTAAAAAAACGGCGCATTTTAGCATCGAATCAGGCATCAGAGCAGCTTTTTACAGTTGACAGATGCGGCCCAAGTAAAGATAATGCGCGCCTCATTTTTGCATGGCAGAACTCAGGAGAAACTCTTGGCAAATTCATTAGGGGCAAAAAAACGTGCCCGTCAGGCCGAAAGCCGTCGTCAACATAACGCAAGCCGCCGTTCCATGATGCGTACTTACCTCAAGGCCGTGGTTAATGCGATTGAAAAAAAGGATAAGTCTTCGGCAGAAGCGGCCTACCAATCAGCCGTGCCGATTTTAGACCGTTCTGCTCAGCAGGGATTGATCAGTAAGAACAAAGCTGCGCGTCACAAAAGCCGCTTGAATGCCCAAATCAAGGCGTTGTAAGTTAATCGCCTGAGAAACAGATTATGAAAACCGGACACGTTCCGGTTTTTTTATGCATGGATCATTATTTCACTGCAACTTTTTCAAGATGCCTTTAGAATCTTCCTATTCCACCTGTCATCAAATAAAACAATGAATAAAATTCTTATCCCCGTGTTTTTCCTGTTATGGCTGGCTCAGCCTGTGCTTCATGCTCAAGATCTGGAATTGAACCAGGTCGCTGAAGATGTCTGGGCAATTGTCGGACCCCTTACCAACCGCACACCAGAAAATCTAGGTAATAACGCAACCTTTGGTTTTGTGGTTACCCCGGCAGGTGTGGTATTGATCGATTCCGGCGGTAGTTATCGGGGCGCTAAAAAAATACACGAAATGATCCAATCGGTAACCCAGCAACCCATCAAATACGTGATCAATAGCGGAGGGCAGGATCATCGTTGGTTTGGCAACCATTATTTTAGTAACTTGGGTGCCAAGATCATCAGTAGCCAGGCGGCTCGGGAAGATCATGAAAAAAGGCTGGTGGACCAGATTGGACGTTTAACGGCTCTGATCGGTGATGAGCAGTTTGCAGGAACCCAGGAAAAATACGCTGATGTATTATTTGAAGAGAACACCACGCTGGTGGTGGGTGGCATTGAGTTTGAAATCATTCATGCCGGGCAGGCACATACCCCCGGTGATGCCTTTATCTGGTTACCTCACCGAGAAATCATATTGAGTGGTGATATCGTTTATGTGGAACGTATGCTCGGGATAGGAGATCAATCCAACAGTAAAAGCTGGATTGACGTTTTTGATAAAATGGCTGCCTACAAACCCAAAACGATTATTCCAGGACACGGTCATCCCGTATCACTGACCACTGCTCAGAAAGACAGTTATGACTATCTGGTCACCCTGCGTAAAAAAGTGGCGGCCTTCATGGATGATGGCGGGGATGCCAGTGAAATCAGCCAGGTTGATATGAGTGAATTCAATTATCTATATAATGCAGACACCCTGTCCGGACGAAATGCGCTTAAGGTCTATACCGAATTGGAGTGGGAATAACTGATAGTTTCTCAGTTAATCGCCCGATACACTTCGGTTTCGGGATGAAACGCAAACCAGGCAAACCAGAACCCTTCAATGGCGGCTATTCTATTACCTGCAGCATCCTTTAGTGTCGCTTGTTGATTCTCTTTATCCCAATGCAACGCCACCTGTTTTCCGGCAAATGTATCTTTGATAATGGATTGCCCCGTTTTGTCGATTTCGCTAAACGGATAGGCCTTGTATTGATCCCCCACCTCGAGGCCCAAGACACGCTCTTTAGGATGAAAATAAGCCGGTGCCTGGTTACTGACCTGAAAATACAAAGCACGTGATTCCTCGTACCCACTGTAAGGATTACGTCGATAATCCCTCGAATAGCCGGTGTCATCAGATAATACGAGGGTATCAGGATGCTGTTGTTTCCAATCGGCCCAATTAGTGTGTTCGATGGGGAGCCGTTTCAGTTTAGAGCCTTTATATGCACCTGTCACAGCCTTACTCATGATTTGTGACCAAAGTGATTCTGTTTGTCGGTCATAGAGCAAAACGTCACTGTTATAAAGCAAACCGGATACGCCAAAATCCAATTTTTGATCGTTTAATTCTGCATCAAAGACCACACCAGTACCACACAGGGGGCAATAGGTCACAGCAAAATGCTGACCTCGAATGTCGTCATTAACAATTTCATGCCAATTTAAAATACCGATCGGATAGGCCTTACTAATGCCATTGATCGAGACACCCAGAATTCGATCCTGGGGTTGCATGTGTCGAGCCTCTTTCGCTTTCACAAACTTAGGATTATCGATAGCGGGTATGCCATCTTTTGCAGGACCACCGGCGAGAATCTGGTCACTATCTATCAGGGCATCACTGATATCGAAGCCATTGTGTGGAGCGGCAAAACTCACATATATGACGGTGATTAACGAAACACCCAATACGATCCGGGCCAAACTTTTTAAAGAGATAGGCATAAAAAAAGCTCCTGACTTCAACTATACCGTTGGAGTCAGGAGCCCTGATTAGGTTCAAAACTGGAGTCTTAGTCTCAGGCAGTATTTTTACGGGGGCGTCCGCGTTTAGCATGCCCGACCTTGATTTTAAGTTTCTTTTCTACCATTTTTTTGAACTTGTCTGAACCCAGTGGTGTGCCAGTCTGCCAGGCATCCTGAATGTTGGTTTTAACTTCATCGGACAGGCCAGCTTTAGTCATTGCGGTATATTTTTCCTGGCGTTTCTTATCGCCCCGGGCGATGGTCTTGTAGACCTCATGGGGTGTTATCAGGGCATTCTTTTTACCTTGCGCATTGGCTTTGTAACTGGACCATTTATAAGCACCTGGTGATTTAACCAGGCCATCACGAACGGGCAGGTTCTCAATGTATAACATGCAATTGAGAAAATAAGTCTCAGGGTCGATCAAACTGGCCTTATAACGTCCCTGCCAGAGCGTTCCGGTTTTTCCGTAAGCAGCATTGACGTAAGGGACATAACGACGTCCCTGGTATTGCATCATGCGGCTGGCTGCTTCTTTCTGAGAAGGGGAAGCCAGTATATGGATTTCATTGGGCAGTAGCGCATAAGCATGAATGGGAACTTCGTACCATTCAGAACCTTCTTGTAACCATTCCAGGTAAACCTTGTAGTCTTCGTTTTCAAAAAAAACATTGTTCTTGTTATGGCCGCGCTGAACAATATGTACCGGATTGTTGGGTAAATAGAATCTAGGCTTTCTTGGCATCGCACGTTCCCCTTGCTTGATGGTTGAGCCCTCTAGTGTAGCGTAACAATCTGTAAGCTTCAATTAAGGGTGCTGACCCCTTTAAACCCAACTGATCTGTATCATGTGATTCAGAAATCAGGTTAAACTAAACCTCTACGAGGCTTATGTGCAGGGTCATGACCGAGGCAGAAGGTGTCATAAAATATCAGTTGGATTTCCGACAGGCGGTACCCTCCCTGGATGATTTGGCTGAAATTCAGGTATGGCGGTCAATTTTGCATGAACTCGGTCTGGTAGGGCGGGATCCTGCAAGATACCAGGGTTATGGATATGGAAATCTCAGCGTGCGCAGTGCTTCACAATCCGCGCAGTTTTTCATAACAGCGTCACAGACAGGTCATTTACATCGATTGAGCGAGAAGCATTACGCACTGGTTGAAGCTGTAGATATTGAGCGCAATCATGTTGTTGCCAGCGGTGAATGGCCGCCTTCATCAGAAGCACTGACGCATGCCATGATTTATCAACTCTCCAATGGATTGAATTGTGTTTTGCATATTCATGATCCGTTGTTATGGGATTATGGACTCAATCATCAGTGGCCCAAGACGGAACCATGGGTTGAGTATGGCACTCCTCAAATGGCATCAGAAGTTAAGCGGTTATTTAGGACGGGGGCATTTACCCATCAACGCTGCCTTATGATGGCTGGCCATCAGGATGGTATCATCTGTTTTGGTGATCGACCCGCATCTGCGGGAATGGCACTGATCCAGTTATGGATAGCCGCACATAGGCCTATTGAAGATTAAGATTTAACCTGAGGGGCATCATAAAATAGGTTCATGTTCGTTGATGGATGGGCATGCGTTTTCCGATAGCCACGACAACCACCACCACTATCGCGAACAAGATACTCTGAGCATCGATTATTTCACTGAGTATTAGGCTGGAAAATCCCAAGGTAAAAAAGGGCTGTAACAGTTGTGTTTGGCTCACCCGGGCAATCCCGCCAAGCGCCAGGCCTTTATTCCAGAGGAAAAAACCGAATAGTTGACTGAACAGGGCCAAATAAAGAAAACCAGCCCAAGATTGTAATGAGATTGATAAGGGCTGAGCGGGTAAGGTTAAATAAGCCGGTATCACAATAAATGGAGAGGCGAGCAGCAGTGCCCAACAGATGACCATCCAGCCCGGCATTTCCCGGGCCAGTTTGCCCCCCATGGCATAACCCACTGCTGCACTGACTATGGCGCCAAATAAGGCGAAATCTCCAAGCTGAAATTCACCTTGTCCCTTAAGCAACGCAAACATCACCACCAGGGCACTACCGGCTATGGCCGCTACCCAAAATCCAGCCGAGGGTCGTTCATGTGCAATAAACACACTGATCAGTGCAGTCATTAGGGGTAGTAGACCCAGCATAATACCACCATGGGAAGCATCTACAGATTGCATGGCCCAGGCTGAAAGTACCGGAAACCCGATGACCACACCGAATGCAGTAATCAATAAATCAAAAAACTGTCGCTGGTTGGGCCAGGGCGCCCGTAAGTGCCATAGCATTAGGCCTGCCAGACTGGCGGCGACGACAGCTCTTCCGAGACCAATAAAAATGGGATCGAAATCATCGATGATTAATCGCGTGACGGGCAGTGTCAGTGAAAACATCAAGACAGCGATCAATCCTAAGAGAATGCCCCTATTTTCATTCATCGGTCAGATCCGGACTTGCGGTTTGTTATGTCCTTGCTGTACCGACTTCTGATTGTTGGATCACCTCGGTTTCGGCCTCCGCTTCAGCAAACCATTGTTGTACAGAAGGATGTTTCAGTACGGTGGCAACATAATTTGAACTGATATCGGATAATGTCGGCAGATAACTGTGAAAGCGAGAAGCCATCGGTGCATACATGCAGTCTGCGATAGAAAAAGTACCCAGTAGCCAGGGACCATCGGATTGGTAGCGGGATTTAAGTGATTGCCATAGCCTGTCAATACGTTCTATTTCGCCGAGAACGTCCGGGCCAAAATCGATTTTTTTTTGGCTCCGGCAATTCATAGGCATCTGTTCACGAACATTCAAAAAGCTGGAATGCATCTCCGCACTGGCTGAGCGTGCCAGGGATCTGGCCACTGAATCGGCGGGCCAACCTTGATTGTCGAGGTACTGTTCAGAAATATATTCACAGATGGCCAGTGAATCCCAAACCTCAAGATCTCCATCATGCAAGACAGGCACCTTGTTGGCGTCGGTATAAACGGCCAGTTGCTGCTCAAAACCCTCGATAAACAGAGGGATACGAACTTCTTCAAATGGGACATTAAAATGCTTTAACAACAACCATGGACGCATCGACCATGAAGAATAGTTCTTGTTGCCAATAATGAGTTTCATGCAATTAGATTTAGGCCACCGTAATGTCATTATCCAGGTAAACGTCCTGAATCGCATTTAATAACGCAATACCATCTTCCATGGGCTTTTGAAAAGCCTTGCGGCCCGAAATCAGGCCCATTCCGCCCGCGCGTTTGTTGATTACCGCGGTGCGTACCGCCTGCTGTAAGTCATTTTCACCCGACCCACCGCCAGAATTGATGAGGCCAGCACGACCCATGTAACAATTAGCGACCTGATAACGTACCAGGTCGATCGGGTGTTCAGTGGTCAGCTCTGAATAGACTTTATCGTGCGTTTTTCCGAATTGAATGGCCGTGTAACCACCATTGTTTTCAGCCTGTTTCTGCTTAATGATGTCAGCGTTTATAGTAGCGGCAAGATGGTTGGCCTGCCCTGTTAAGTCTGCAGAAACGTGGTAATCGGTACCCTCTTTTTTGAAGTCAGAATTTCTGAGATAGGCCCATAAAATAGTAACCATCCCGAGCTCATGAGCGTGTTGAAAAGCTTCGCTGATTTCTTGAATCTGGCGGCGGCATTCGTGGGAACCATAATAAATGGTAGCACCGACGGCGGCGGCGCCCATATCAAAGGCCTGGTCTACACTGGCAAACAAGGTTTGATCATAAAAATTCGGATAACTGAGGATTTCGTTATGGTTAATCTTGACGATAAAAGGAATTTTATGGGCATAACTGCGAGAGACTGAGCTCAAAACCCCAAGCGTTGAAGCGACGGCATTACATCCGCCTTCGATAGCGAGTTCCACAATCTTGGCGGGATCAAAGTATGCAGGATTAGGGGCAAATGAAGCACCGCCGGAATGTTCTACACCCTGGTCTACGGGTAACAGTGAGAGGTAACCTGTTCCGGCGAGACGGCCATGGTTGTACATAGCATTTAAATTTCTTAAAACGCCAGGTTTTACATCTTTTTGAGAAACCACACGATCAATATAAAAAGGTCCGGGTAAATGCAGATTTTCTTTAGGAATGCCCTGGCAACTATGGCTCAACAGACTTTCGGCTTCAGTTCCCAGCAGGGTTTGAATATTGTTCATGGTGATGTTCCTCGCTGATTGTTGTATTAAATCTAATAGTATTGATGATACAGAGTTTTGTTGCCTATCTTAAGGCGAGCGAATGAATGCTGTAAATCTATATTCAACAGGCACCAAAATGGTCTTATTTTATTTGGGATGGTGCGGCACTCAATTCATGATACCCCCAGAATGTTTTGATGAATAAACGATTAAAGTAAAGTTTGGGGGGTATTCAGTAAAAGCTTACAAACGCTTTGAATCAAGCACTTCCTCAAAGATGGCTCGAATGTCACTGGCCCACCGACCAAATTGGGTCACCAGCGTTTTATCGGGAAAAAATTCAGAGAGGGTTTCTGGATTCAGAGCCACCAATACAACCGTATCTTTTTCTTTCATGACGGCAATTTTCAGGGGCACATAGGGAATAATTTCCGGGTGACTGTTCGTCAACTGCCTCATTTCCTCGAATTTTCCATAGAAAATAGATTTGTACATGTCGGTTTGATAACCGGAGTCAGTGAGGCCGCCATCGCATTTTTGGATGTGAGCGACCTTGTAGCCATATTCATCCAGTTTGTCCTTGAGCATGATCATCGTGTCATCGAAGCTGTGATGGACCCTCAGCATAATCATGTTTTCAGCCCAGGATGAAATCGGAAAGAACAGTAAAAGAAGTACGAACCAGTTCCTGGGATTCATAAAGTGGCCTCGTCAATGAGTTCAATCAGTGCTTCATTCATGGCCTCCGCGGTATGGCTCAACTGATCATTATTGAACAGGCGGGACACCATCTTCATGTTCATCGCATAGATGATGACCTGTCCATCATCTTGTTCCACGACAGTCACCCGGCAAGGCAGTACTACACCCAGTCGCGGTTCTGTATTTATCATGTTGTAGAGTTGTTTAAAGTTACAGAAACGCAGGGATAACTGTTTCTTGTTCACCCTGTTGTCATCAATCAAACCCATTTCCATGTAACGGTCGGGAAAATAACGATAGTTTAATCCCTGCAAACTTTGTTTCAGGTTCGAAACCGTAGTGACAAAGTCATATGGCGATTCAAAAGTCAGTGTGGGGGGTTCAAGTTCAGCCACTTCTTTTTGATTGTAATCGGTTTCAAAGCTCCGAATATAACTGACGATATTATTAACTTGCGCATCACTTATTTCTAATTCGCGCTGCGAGGGCATACTGGTATCGGGGCGTCCTTCAACAATGGTGTGTTTGATCCATGCATCGCTGGCGGAGGCCAGGAAGCCGGGATTGTTGAGGGCTGGCGGCACCACTTCAAATTTGCGTGTGCGTGAAATAGAGACGCCTGTGCCAACACCCTCACTTTTTCCGTCTTCGCCATGGCAATCTGCACAATGCTCGATAAACTGTTTTTTACCCACAGCAGCATCGCCCGATACGGATACCGGGTTAAAAGTGACCGTGGATGATGTCTTTTTCCAACTTAACACGTGGTCAACGATGGCATTGATTTGAGCGTCACTGAGTTTCTCAAAAGCAGGCATGATGCGCCCTTCGCGCCCTAATCGAATCGTTTTGAAGAGATAGTCACGCGGAAAATACTGAACTTTAGAACTGTTCAAAGGTAGGCCGATACCGCCTATGCCCTGGTCGTTATGACAGACCGAACAGTATTGATTGTAAAGTTTGCGTCCATCCGGTGCAGAATGAACCTGGGGGCTGAATAAGCCACTGAGTAATAACATCAAAAAAAGTAGGCGTGATGTCATGGATAAGGAATGATTTCGATAATAAATATTAGAATATTCTAATGCTATGGGTTTTTTTAAGAAAGTAAATCTTTTACTTATTGTGATTGTGTATCAAGAAATTGTGATGCAATTATTCTATGTTTTGGAGTGATGTGGGTATAACGATTATTCAACGAACCGGGCACGCTCTTACTGTGTTTCAACAGTGATGTGATTGACTATCAATCTACGATTGAAAATGATTTCGGCTTGGATAAGCAGGCGAGAAAAATGGAAATATTTATATTTTTATTTGACGGACTTATCATTTAAAATCAACCAAACAGTATTATTATAAAACTGTTACAACTTGATTACATTACTTAAATTTTTCGAATTACCGAATCATTGTTTTCTAACTACCCCTGCTTTGGCAGTTAAGAGTGAATATGAAGAACCTGATGCAAGGTCTTCAAACGGAAATTGAAAACCTCACCACCCTGGTCTCGGAATTAAAGACCATTTCTTCGGCTGAAGTACCCGATATTGATCGGATTATTTCAGATATCGAAGGTACACTCCTGCAATTGAAACAAGAAGAAGCGCGTGTACTTTCCATTCTCGAAAGTACCTCCATCGCCTTTTGGGACTGGAATATTCCAACCGGAGAGACCGTTTTTAATGAGCGGTGGGCCGATATTATCGGTTATTCACTCGAAGAAATATCACCAGTGACCATTGAAACCTGGATGCAACATGCTCATCCCAAAGATTTTGAACAATCCAAGGCTTTGATGGAGGCGCATTGGCGTGGTGAGACGGATTACTACATCCATGAAAGTCGTGTTCGGCATAAGCAAGGTCATTGGGTCTGGGTGTTGGATACAGGCAAGGTTGTGGAATGGGATAATCAGGGTAATCCCCTGCGTATGGTTGGAACCCATGTTGATATTTCTTCTCAGAAACTCACTCAGTTGGAATTACGCGACGCCAAACTAGAAGCAGAGCAGGCTATCGAGGCCCTGTCGGAACAAGCCATGCAGCTTCAATCAGAGGTGGCGCGCAGAAGGGATATTCAGGAAAAACTCGATCATATGGCGCAATATGATAGTTTGACCAATTTACCCAACCGTTCCTTGTTGTTCCATCAGGGTGACAAGGTTTTGGCTTCTGCCCGACGATATGGTCATAACGTCGCGATCATGTTCATTGATCTTGATGGTTTCGAGGGTAGTGCCAAGAATACCTACCAGCACTTAAGCGATAGTGTACTGGTGGAAATGTCGTTGCGCCTGATTGATGTCATTCGCGAAGTCGATACGGTCAGTCGTGTTGGTGACGAAGAATTTGTCATACTTTTATCGCATTGGCAGCAACGTTCAGACCTTGAGACGATTGCGAATCGTATACTGACAGCCATTAATAAACCCACTGAATCTTTGCAACCGGATCAAACGCTCAACGCTAATATTGGGATTGCGGTGTACCCGGATGATGCGGGTTACTTTAAAGATTTGTTGACTCTGGCAGATAAGGCGCTATCGAATTGCAAAAATGGTGCGCAACAATTCTGTTTTTCATCCTAGATTTTTGGGCTTTAAATCCATGTAATAGTTGATTAATCCGTTGGTTGAACAGTCATGACTGCTAACCAACTGGCCTGCGTTGATTTCTTCCAAGATGTTTGTGGCGAGCACTTTGCCCAGTTCCACACCCCATTGATCAAATGAATTCAGGTTCCAGATGACACCCTGGACAAATATTTTATGTTCATACAATGCAATCAGGGAGCCGAGTGTTTTTGGATTGAGGGTATAAAACAGAAAAGTGTTGGTTGGGCGGTTTCCGGGAAATATCTTGTAGGGCAACAACATTTCAATTTGTTCAGAATTCATACCCTGGGCAGTCAGTTCCGAGATGACTTCTTTTTCGGTCTTGCCCTTCATAAGGGCTTCGGCCTGGGCAAATATATTCGACATCAGTGCACGATGATGTTTCGCGATACATAAAAAATTTGAAATGGGGGCCAGCATATCCGACGGGACCAACTTGGTACCCTGGTGCAGTAACTGGTAGAAGGCATGTTGGCTGGCAATACCGATTTCTCCAAAAAGAATGGGGCCGGTAGTGTAATCAACGGTTTGTCCGCTCCGATCACAACCCTTGCCATTACTCTCCATATCCGCTTGTTGCAGGTAGGCGGGAAAACGATGCATGTTCTGGTCATAGGGAAGGATAGCAATAGATTCAGCGCCAAAAAAATTGTTATACCAGATGCCCAGTAGCGCCATGATCACTGGAATATTTTCTGCCAGAGGAGCCGTTTTAAAGTGTTCATCGACTTCATAGGCTCCTTGAAGGAGGTCATCAAAGTTTTCAGAACCGATAGAAATGACAATGGATAAACCAATGGCGGACCACATGGAATAGCGTCCTCCTACCCAATCCCACATTTTGAAAATATTTTCTTCAGCTATGCCAAATTCAGTCGCGGCCTGAATATTTGAGGTTACGGCTACCAAATGTTGGGGTAAAAGTGATTCCGATTGGATTTTATTGAGCAACCAGGTCTTGGCCGTTTGTGCATTCACCATCGTATCTTGCGTGGTAAAGCTCTTGGATGAAATGATGAACAGGGTGGTATCAGGGTTCAGGGATTCCAGGGTGTTATTGATGTGATTTTCATCAATATTCGATACGTAATGAATATGTAAGTCATGTATTGCATAGGGTCGAAGTGCTTCCGTTGCCATTAAGGGGCCAAGATGAGATCCACCGATACCGATGTTCACTACATCAGTAATGGGCTGATTGCTATGACCGCGCCATCTGCGCGTTCGTATACTTTCTGCCAGGGCCTTGACGCGTTTGAGTTCCTCTTTGATTTCTTCATCAATGCGTTCGCCATCGGCATATTGCGGTTCATTGCCCAGGTAACGTAAAGCCGGGTGTTGCACGGCACGGTTTTCAGTGTGATTAATGGGTTCTCCCGCAAACATTTTTTGTCGCCAGCCACTGACATCCGCCTGTTCAGCAAGTTGCAGGAGTAGGTCCATAGTCTGTTGGCTGATGCGATTCTTTGAGTAATCAAACAGAATGTCATTGATTTTCAGGGAAAACTGTTCGAACCGAGACGGTTGTTGCTCAAACATGTCGCGCATGTGTTCATTTTTTATTTCAGCATAATGTTCCTTGAGTGCCTGCCAGGCGGGTAAATCAGTGAGTTGCGTCATGTTGTTTGAGGGTCAGTTGTTTCTACTAGGCGGCTGATTATAAAGATCCCAGCGTGTAACGCACGATTTAAACTGGGTGCAGATCATCAATGCACTAAAAAAGTGCGCATTAAAAATATGCTACAAGTTGCCATTTTTCATGCACTATATACGTGCAAATAATGAAACGATAAGTTGTGCATGGGCAGATAATGGAAATGAAATATAAAATACGCATGATGTAATTCTGGATAAAGGGTTATCAACGATGATTTTTCCTGTACCACGAATAAATAGAGAGGAGTTATGACTGATAGCACGACCCTGGTCATTTTTGGAGCGACAGGAAACCTGTCACACGTCAAATTGATACCCTCGCTTTTTCATCTGGATGTGGCAGGGTTGCTGGATGAAAAAGTAAAAATTATCTGTAGCGGCCGGCAACATAAAAGCCAGGCGCAATGGATCGATGAGGTTGCCGAGACGGTTAAAAAATACTCTCGCGATGAATGGAATAGCGAGATTTTTGACAAGTTTTCAAGTCGAATCACGTATTTCGAAGGTGATTATGCTGACGACGAAACCTATCAGCGTTTGCAGCAAACTCTGGAGGCCGAGTTTCCGCCGAATCACATTTTTTACCTTTCTTTACCACCTTCTCTCTATGTGAAAACCGTTCAGCATCTGGGAAAGCAAGGGATGCTTGAGGAAAATGGTCATTGGCGCCGGGTAGTCATTGAGAAGCCATTCGGGCACGATACCGAGACGGCTAAAAGCCTGCAAAAGATGTTAAGCAAACACCTGCAGGAGCACCAGACCTATCGAATTGACCATTACATGGGTAAGGCCATGGTGCAAAATATTCTGGTCTCACGCTTTGCCAACCTGATGCTCGAGCCCCTGTGGAATAGAAACTATATCGATCACGTACAAATCACCAGAACAGAAAAACTGGGGGTGGGAACCCGTTCATCCTTTTATGAAAAAACCGGTGCATTGCGTGACATGCTGCAAAGTCACTTGATGCAGTTGATGTCCCTGGTCGCTATGGAGCCACCGGTGTCTATGGATGCAGATGATCTGCGTGATGAAAAGGTTAAGGTATTGAAATCCGTACGACCGATTCATGCGAATTCGATCAATGCGCAATCATTCAGAGCCCAGTATTCGGAGGGTATGATTGATGGTGAAAGAGTACCGGGTTACCTGGATGAACCGGATGTTGAACCCGGTAGTGTGACGGAGACCTATTCGGCCTTAAAACTCTATGTAGACAACTGGCGCTGGGGTGGAGTGCCTTTTTACCTGCGTACGGGTAAAAGAATGGCTGAAGCCAGTACTATGTTGTCTATTTGTTTCAAACATCCACCCAAACATTTTTTTCGAAGTGCGCATATCGAAATGCCGCCTCCCAACTGGTTGATCATGAGTATGTCACCTGAGGAATCCCTGCGCCTTGAAATCACGGTAAAAGAAGCCGGCTTGGAAATGAATACACGCCAAATCAGTTTGGATGCTCCTTTTCGCTGTGAACATCATGCCAAGGCAGATGCGTACGAAGGGCTTATTCTGGATGTTATTGAAGGCGATCGTTCATTATTCCTGCGTTATGATGAAGTCGAATATGCCTGGAATATTGTCGATCCTGTTTTGCGTAACTGGGCTACGGAACGTGATTATATTGAAACCTATCCCGCAGGTGAATGGGAGCCCAGGGAAGTAGGGCGCATCTTCGACAAACCTGATCACCACTGGCGCTCGATGCTGGAACCGGAAACATGACCCACTGGATCCCATTTGATCAGGCTCCGGACGTTGCCAAGGCAGCGGCCGATACTATTGAAGCGCATGCGCGTCAATCGATACAACAGCGTGGAGAATTCAAGTTGGTTTTGGCGGGGGGTACAACGCCTTTAAGCTGTTATCAATTACTGGCCGAGCGTGATTTAGAATGGAATAAGTGGAAATTATTTTACGGTGATGAGCGTTGTTTGCCGTTACATGACCCAGAACGTAATCATCAGATGGTCGTTAACACCGGTTTAACTGATAGCGTTGCCCAACATTACATTATTCCTGCAGAAAAAGATGCGGCCAGAGCGGCGGCAAGTTATCAAAATATTATTATCGATCAATTGCCATTTGATCTGGTCTTACTGGGCATGGGTGAAGATGGTCATACGGCCAGCCTGTTTCCAGGGCATCCGTGGGTTGACTTGGCGCCACAGCAATTAGTCGTCGATGTTGAAAACTCACCCAAACCACCTTCCCTACGTGTCAGCCTGACGCAGTATGCACTGCAGAACTGCCAACAAATGCTGATTCTGGTGACCGGTGAATCCAAGCGAGAAGCCGTTGGTCTGTGGCAATCCGGCCATGACTTACCCGTTGCGCGTATTGCTAATGTTGAACAGGCCATGGTGTATATTGAAAAAAATTTAATGGGGTGAGTGTTGAATTTAAGTGCCGCTGCATTGTCCCCTATTCAACAGGAAATACATTCGCGCTCATTGCCCGAGGATTTCCTGGATACTGTAGTCAAGTGGTACCTACCTTTGGCGCAAAGGATTTATAGTCTGAAAAAAGATCACCCCGGCACTTTATTGGTGAGTTTTAATGGTGCCCAGGGATCCGGAAAATCGACGATGACAGCATTCCTTCGTTTGTTACTCAAGCATCATTTTTTGCAAAATACCCTGGAAGTTTCTATTGATGACTTTTATCTGACGCAGGCAGAAAGGAGGGTATTGGCTGATGAAGTCCACCCCCTTTTGTTTACGCGGGGCGTGCCGGGCACTCATGATGTTGATTTGGCCAGCAAGACCTTTGACTGTTTACGCCAATGTGACACCAACAGTCCTTGTGAAATTCCAGCTTTCGATAAGGCAATGGACGACCGTAAAATCCAAAATGAATGGCATAAAATCGATGAAAAGGTTGATGTGATTCTATTTGAAGGTTGGTGTAATCATGCGCCGATTCAGGATGCGATCGAACTGGAACAACCCATCAACGCCCTGGAACGCGATGAAGATAAAAATGCAATATGGCGAACTTATGTGAATGATCAATTAGGCTTGTATCATGAAAGACTGTTTGGGTTAGCTGATTATCTGGTATTTCTGCAGGTGCCATCATTTGAAAAGGTATACGAGTGGCGTGGGCTGCAGGAGTCCAAGTTAGCCAACCAGGCAAATGAATCGAAACCAGGGGTTATGAATACCTCTCAACTTAAGCGCTTTATACAACACTATGAACGCATCACCCGCGCTTGCCTGGATGGATTGCCCGAAATCGCGGATGTCGTGGTTCGACTGGATGATGAGCATCAAATAATATCGCTGGACACAAAATCAAAGGAGTTTAGTCATGTTTGATCGATGGCTGGTCGTGACAGATATGGATGGCAGCCTACTGAACCATCACAGCTATGATTACAGCGCTGCCATTCCATTATTGGAGCAATTACAACAGGCCGGTATTCCGGTAATTCTGAATACCAGTAAAACCTATGCGGAATTACAACAGTGGGTCAAAGAATTAGGTTTAAAACACCCTTTTATCGTTGAAAATGGTTCAGCGATCTTTATTCCCAAGGGTTACTTCCCCGATTCCTATATCGACCAGTACCTTGCGGATGCACAGGTGCATGATGATTACCTGGTGTTAACAATCGGAGAGCCCATTGAGAGATTGAACGATTTTGTCAAGAACAATAATCCATCGGCAATTAATTTTACCCAGTGCAGTGTTGAACAGGCGGTAGCGCTGACCGGGTTAAGCGAACAAGATGCTAAACTGGCACAAACCCGGTTGTTTTCGGTACCCCTTTACTTTACGGAGCAGAATGAAGAAGAGCAATTTATCAAACAAGCTCGTATTGCCGGCTTTAATTGTCTAAAAGGGGGGCGCTTTTTGCACTTGCAAGGTTACTGTAATAAAGGGTTCAGTATGCAAACGTTAAAACAACTGTACCAGGGTAACCATGAGTTAACATTCGGGTTGATCGCTTTAGGAGATAGCCATAATGATCAGGCGATGCTCGAGCATGCCGATGTACCCATCGTAGTCAAATCACCCGGTAGTGAGACGCTGGTATTCAAACATCCGGAAAATGTGATCTTTACTGAGGCACCTGCACCCGAAGGATGGGTAGAAGGCGTTTCACGCGCGATACAAACACAATCAATAACACTTTAACAGGAGGAATGAATGGCTGATAGTTTTCAATCAGGTAGGGTAACCACTCTGCATAACATCATGCACCGACCATTGGAAGAAATGGAGCAAGAATTAACCACGTTTTCCTATGTGCGGCCGATGGGATTGATATTGCCATCCTTGTACTCTGAACTCGAACAGCCGGCGCTGGCTCATATCGTGGATGAACTGGAAAAGGTGCCATACTTAAACCAAGTTGTGATTGGTCTTGATCGAGCGGATGAAAGCCAATATCGGCATGCCATTGAATATTTCAAGCGGTTACCGCAAAACCATCAAATACTCTGGAATGATGGACCGAACTTAAGAAAAATCGATGCGCTATTGCAGGAAGAAGGGTTGGCCCCCACGCAAATGGGGAAAGGGCGTAACGTTTGGTACTGCATGGGCTACATGTTGGCATCAGGACAAAGTGAAGCGATAGCTTTGCATGATTGCGATATCGTCACCTATGAGCGTGGTATGTTGGCACGTCTGATCTATCCTGTTGCAAATCCAAGTTTTCGTTACCAGTTCAGTAAAGGTTATTACTCCCGCGTGGCCGATAATGCTCTGGGCGGCCGGGCTTCTCGCCTGCTCGTTACCCCCTTGATTCGAACGTTGCAGAGGAATATTGGGCATCAGGAAAGTCTAGATTTTATGGATAGTTTTCGTTATCCACTGGCGGGTGAGTTTTCCATGCGCAAGGATGTTATGAGTGGGTTACGCATACCCAGTGACTGGGGACTTGAAGTCGGTGTCTTAATGGAGATGGCTCGTAATTATTCGACGCGCCGGATATGCCAGGTTGAAATAGCCGATATCTATGATCATAAACATCAGGATGTGTCTGCGGATAATGCAGAAAGCGGGTTGTCGAAAATGTCTATCGATATCTCAAAGGCTTTTTTTCGCAAGCTCGCCACCAACGGCATCGTATTCAATAAAGGCGTATTCCGCAGCCTAAAAGCTTCCTATTATCGTATCGCATTAGACCTGATAGAGAGTTACCGTAGCGATGCAGAAATGAACGGACTCAAGTTTGATGTTCATCTGGAAGAACAGATTGTTGAATTGTTCGCGGAAAACATTATGAAGGCGGGTGAGGTTTTCTTAAACAACCCGATGGAGCAACCTTTTGTACCCCATTGGAATCGAGTGGTCAGTGCGATACCGGATATATATGATCAATTGCTTGATGCGGTTGCGCAGGATCACGCCATGTATTCAGAGTCATAAGATTTTAGTGCGTTAACAAACCATGAAAAAGAAGCTGTCACATTTAAGCGATCGGATCATTAATCACATAGAGTTTATTTATCCTGATGTAGAGGCATCTGAATTTGCTGATCAGCTTATGTTGGAGATGGGTTTAGATAAAAAATGCAAGAAACCCAAGCCCTATAAAAATCATTGGGATCAAAATGATGTTATAGCCATTACCTATGGTGACAGTATTATTCGTAAGGGAGAGAGGCCTTTAAAGACCTTGCACCAGTTTTTCAAAGATAATTTTGAAGACATTATCAACGGCATCCATATATTGCCGTTTTATCCTTACAGTTCAGATGATGGATTTGCGGTTATCAATTATAAACAGGTGAATGAAAAGCTGGGTGACTGGCCCGATATCGAGGCACTCGCCCAGGATTTTGATTTGATGGCAGATTTGGTCATTAATCATATTTCCAGCCGCAGTGAATGGTTTGAACAATTTAAACGCAATCATGATCCTGAAAAAGATTATTTTATTAGTGTAGATCCAAAGGCCGATTTATCGGCTGTGATTCGACCGAGAACCAACTCCTTATTGAGACCCACAGAAACCCTGGAAGGTGAAAGGCATGTATGGTGTACATTCAGTCATGACCAGGTAGATTTAAATTTTCATAATCCAAAAGTGCTGCTGGAAATGGTGAGTGTGATCAGGTACTACCTTGACAGGGGAGTACGGATGTTTCGCTTGGATGCGGTAGCCTTTTTGTGGAAGGAAATTGGTACCGGCTGTTTAAATCTGCCGCAAACCCATGAAATCATACGTTTGCTAAGAACTTTGATTGAGCATGTCAATCCGCGTGCCATTATCATTACAGAGACGAATATTCCCAATCGCGAAAATCTGGCTTATTTTGGCAATGCTAATGAAGCTCACATTATCTATAATTTTGCTTTGCCTCCTTTATTATTACATGCCTTGTTGACTGGGCAGAATTTCCACCTGAATAACTGGTTAATGAGTATGCCGCCGGCACAGGATGGTACGACGTATCTAAATTTTATTGCCTCACACGATGGTATTGGATTACGTCCGATAGAAGGGATTCTCTCGGAAGAGGAAACCCAGCAAATTACCGATGCCATGCAACAGTTTGGAGGTAGAATCTCCTGGCGTAACCTATCAGATGGAGGCGTTAAACCCTACGAAATCAATATCAGCTTGATTGATGCCTTAAGTGGAACCCTGGATGGTGCGGATGAATGGCAGGTGGAACGGTTTATTTGTGCCCATATCATCATGTTGGGATTAGAAGGTATCCCGGCAATTTATATACATAGCTTGCTGGCCACGCATAACGATATCCACAAGATGGAAGCGTCTGGCAGCAACCGGGCGATTAACCGGCATGTTTGGGACTGTGATTTGCTCAGGGCATCATTATCGAATATGACTTCTTCACATGCGATGATACTGGAACAATTGAAAAGAATTATTAAGATTCGCACACAACAGGCAGCGTTCCACCCTAATGCTACGCAATATACCTTGCATCTTGGTGAGGGCATCTTTGCATTTTGGCGACAAAGTAGAAAACGTGATCAAAGCATATTTTGTGTACATAACATCAGTAACGAAATACGCAAGGTCCCTCTTAAAGGCATGAATCTTGTTGAAACGCATTATTGGTGGGATCTATTCAGTGGATATGAATACGATACCTTGAATGAAGAACTTGAGCTTGCGCCCTACCAATGCGTGTGGATTACCAATAAGTAACAATATTTAACGATTGCTGTTGGTCATCTAGGTTAAAATATTCATGTTTTGACGGATCTATTCCAGGCATGAATCAAAAAGAGCATACTGACCACCTTCCTGAAGCACAAAGTGGCATCCGAGGATCCCACATTGTTTTAATGATATTGTTGACCATTCTGATCACGGTTGCCGTGACTTTTTGGTTTGTCAGAACGTATATTTATGCCAAGGATTTTACCCCGGTAGAGTTAAATACATCCGAGCAGCAAGTTCTGGATACTAAACTGAAAATATTGGGTTATGAACCCACTAAGGCTTCCACGCCTCAGGTAGAGAAGGGGCAACAGGAAACAGACGAGCAATGGTTAAGGCCAGAAGCTTACCAGGAGAGTACGGACCAGCGTGAAGTAAACTTTAGTGAACGAGAACTGAATGCCATTATTGCGAATAACAAGGACCTTGCAAAAAAACTGGCATTGGATTTGAGTAGTGACCTGGTCAGTGCCCGCTTACTGGTACCG
>JAAUXZ010065081.1_pt1 | contig 23857 bp, 22 predicted proteins | sample 7278131 | NCBI WGS metagenome assembly JAAUXZ01 (sample SAMN14350119, study PRJNA611818) | marine sediment metagenome | isolation source: surface marine sediment (3m) | place: French Polynesia: Moorea | collected 2018-08 | reverse complement strand
TCATCACCACGCACCAGGTCGAGGAGATCGAGAACCTGCTCACCGACATCATGTTCATCAACGACGGCAAGATCCTGCTCCACAAGCCCATGGATACGCTCGGCGACGACTATGCCGAGCTGACGACGTCGGGCGAAGAAGCGCAGAAGGCCAGGGGGCTCTCGCCTATCGCCGAGAACGAGATGTTCGGCAAGTCGGTGATGCTGTTCGAAGGCATCGATCGCGAAAACCTCGAGGGTCTCGGCGAGCTGCGCACGCCATCCGTTGCCGACCTGTTCGTTGCAAAGGTCAAGGAGGCGCGCCGATGATCGAGCACTACATCGCACTGATACGGCGTGAATTCTGGGAACACCGGTCCATCTGGGTAACGCCCACGGCGATTGCGAGCATCATCATTCTCGGTACGCTGACGGCACTGGTTTTCGTTGGCGATTTCGCGAAGGAACTCGACGTCGCGATCGTCGGCGCGCAGAACGTCGCCGGCGATGGGCACCGCGAGGCGATGATGACCGGATTCTTCCTGACCTCGCTGCCCTTGTTCCTGTTGGGCCTGGCCATCCTGATCGTGTTCTACACGCTCGATTCGCTGTACGCCGAACGCAAGGACAAGAGCATCCTTTTCTGGCGCTCGCTGCCGGTTACCGACGCCGAGACCGTCGTCGCCAAGTTACTGACCGCGCTCATACTGATCCCCGCCATAACGATAGCGGCGATCATCGCGACACATATCGTCAACCTGCTCGTGACGAGTATCTGGGTATCGATCAAGGGCGGGAGCCCCGGCGTGCTGATCTGGGGTTCGGTGTCCCTGTTCGACAACTGGTTCGCCGCAGCCATCGGCATCTTCAGCATGTGTATCTGGATGTCGCCGTTCATGGGCTGGTTCCTGTTCGTGTCCGCTTATACGAAGCGCGCGCCGCTACTGATGGCGTTCCTGCCGCTCGTCCTGATCCCTATGATCGAGGGTATCTTCATGCGCTCGGCCCACTTCATGGACGCAGTATGGGGCCGCAGTGCGCAGATCCCTTTGTTCTCGGGTGTCGACGTGGAGGCCATGTTCGAAGACAAGATGCACGTCGAACCGGACATGATCAGCCTGCTGTCGGTCATCGACCTCGGGAGGTTCATTACGAGCGTCGAAACGTGGATAGGCATCATCGTCTGTGGCCTGTTGACCACGGCTGCCATCTACGTGCGCCGCTATCGCGACGAGAGCTAGGGTTTACCGCGAATACCGAACTTCCGCAGCTTGCCGCGTAACTGGTGATAGCTCAGTCCGAGCAGGTCGGCTGCGAGTCGCTGGTTGAATTTCGCTCTATCCAGTGCCGCCTCGATGAGATTCGTCTCGAAGTCGACGAGCCGCTGCTGCAAGTCCGTCGGCAGTATCGGCGGTCGCTGTGGCATTCCCGTTGCGGGCCTCGGACCGTCGGTGACCGCGGCGATCTTGTACGGTGAATCGAACGGGTCGAGCGCGATGTCCTTGATCGGCTGTTCCGGATCCGTCGCACGATACACGGTACGTTCGATCGTATTCTTCAGTTCACGCACGTTGCCGGGCCATCGATTGCGCAGCAGTGCCGACGTGGCGCGTGCGCTGAACCCGGGGAAATAACTCCATTTCAGTTCGCTGGCCATGTTGATCGCGAAGGCGTGCGCCAGCGGCATAATGTCCTCGACGCGATCGCGCAGCGGCGGCACCGTGATGACGTCGAAGGCCAGCCTGTCCAGCAAGTCCTTGCGGAAGCGCCCTTCGGCAGCCAGGGACTGGAGATCCGCATTCGTCGAGCCGACGATGCGCACGTCGACCTGCAGAGTATCGCTGCCGCCAACGCGCTGGATCTCTCCGTATTCGATGGTCCGAAGGATCTTCTCCTGCATCCGGAGCGAGATCGTCGCGAGCTCGTCGAGTATCAGCGTGCCGCCGTCCGCGCGCTCGAAATGCCCGATGTGTGTCCGGGCGGCGCCGGTGAATGCGCCGGCCTCGTGGCCGAAAAGCTCCGACTCGAGGATCGACTCCGTCAGCGCCGCGCAGTTCACCTTGACCACCCGTTGCTCCCAGCGCTGGGACAGGTAGTGCAGTCGCGAGGTGATGAGCTCCTTGCCGGTGCCGCGTTCGCCGACGACGAGGACGGGCTTCGACAGCGGGGCCGCGCGCGACACGTGCTCCAGCATCTCGATGAACGCCGGCGCCTCGCCGATGATCTGTTGCGACTCGGGACTCGTGGCCATGTGTCAAAATAGCCAAAAGTTCGTCAAAAACGCAAGTAGATAGTTAAATTCGCCATATTAAGTTCCCCAACAAAGCCACCGGGTCGGCCAACTTCTATTGGATAATCAATGGTTTATGGCGAAAAACCGGGATTGGCACGGATGCTGCAGTAATAGAGACAGGACCGAACCGCAAAAGAGGAAGCACACATGGGTATTTTCACGAGATTCTCAGACATCGTGAACTCCAACATCAACGCGATTCTCGACAAAGCCGAGGACCCGGAGAAGATCATCCGGCTCATGATCCAGGAAATGGAAGATACCCTGGTCGAAGTCCGGTCAGCGGCGGCACGATCGATCGCGGATAAGAAAGACCTGAATCGCAAGATCGAGACCCTCGATCGCGAAAAGAACGACTGGAACGACAAGGCCGAGCTGGCCATGCGCAAAGGGCGAGAGGACCTGGCCAAGGCGGCGCTGATCGAGAAGTCGCGCGTATCATCCGCTGTTGACTTGCTCAAGGAAGATTACCTGGCGGTCGACGAAGGGCTCGCGAAACTCAATGAGGACATCGCCAAGCTCGAGAGCAAGCTCGAGGACGCGAAAGCGCGGCAGAAGGCACTGCTGACCCGCCACAAGACCGCAAGCAGCCGGCTGGCGGCTCGCAAGAAGATCCATGACTACAAGATCGATGACGCGCTGGTGCGCTTCGAAGCCTACACGCGCCGCATCGATGACGTAGAAGGTCGCGTCGAGGCCTATGATCTCGGGCTGCCGAAAGACCTCAATCACGAGTTTGCCAGTCTCGAGGCCGAGGAGTCCGTCAAGCAGGAGCTGGACGAGCTGAAGCAAAAGGTCGCGGCCGAGAAGCAGACCGGGACTGACTGAGCGGGTTGCAGAGGAGTAGAGAATGAGTCGAAATGCCTGGGACACGGACTACGGACCGCTGAGAGGCTTCTACCGGGATCGGGAAAACGGGTTGTTATTCGGCGTTTGCGCCGGAATCGCGGATCGCTTCAACTTCCGCATCTGTGTCGTGCGCACGATAGCCGTAATCAGCCTGTTGCTGTTCTTCTGGCTGACGGTCGCGGTCTACCTGGCCGCGACGCTGTTGATCCGGGAAAAGCCCCTTGTCTATTCGGGCTGCAGAACCGAGTATGAGTTCTGGCGCAGATATAGCAGGGACAACTGGGGACGTTCATGAATACGTACAGCGAATCTTCGAGTCGTCGTCTGTACAGGGACGCGGATCGCGCGATGCTCGGCGGCGTGTGCGCCGGGCTGGCGGGCTACTTCGGACTGAACCTGAGGGTCACCCGGATCCTGGCGTTCATCGCTTTCCTGATGGCGATGCCCTTCGCGGTGATCGGATACCTGGCCGCTGTCTGCCTGATTCCGGCAGCGTCCTTCCGCGACGATGCGACGGTCATCGAGTCGCGGCGCTGCTGCTGGGGCAGAAGGCGTTCGCGTGCATCTCGAGCCGAACGACGCCGGGAAGAGCGACGTCCGCCGCCGGCGGAAGAGCCACAGACGCGCACGCGGCTGAACGAGGTGAAGGAAAAGTCCCGGGAGCTGGACCAGCGCCTGAGAGAGCTGGAGAAGGAGGTCACGTCACGACGCTTCCAGCTCGAACAGGAATTTCGCAAGCTTTGAATAACAATACAGGGACCCGTCAATGAGCACATTGTTTTACGTTGTCTGCATCGTCGCAATCGTCTTTACGGCGGATACCATCCAGAAGTACATGAAGATGAAACAGAAAAAAGAAAAGGACCCGGAGCTGGAAGACGCGCTGGCCGAAATCGAGCGGCTGGAGGAACGCATACGAGTCCTCGAGAGGATCGTCACCGAGCACAAGTACGACCTGGGCAAGGAGATCGACAATCTGCCCTGAGTAACGGCGAGCGGACCACAAAAAAACGCCCGCTTGCAGGCGGGCGTTCGTTATTGGTTTTCGGAGCTTTCTAGTTGCCGCGGGACTTGTAGGCTCGCACCTGTACGTTGAATTCCTCCGCTACGAGGTTCATCTCCTCAACGGCGGCGTTGTACTTCTTGTTGAACATGCCGATGCGTTGCTGCTTCGCATCATCGTCCGTTTCATTGATATTGGCGACCGTCTCCTGCTCCGCTGCCTCGATGCACGCCAGGTAGGCTTCCATCGCGGTAATGTATTCCTTGATGCCGCGCTGCCCTTCGATCATCTCCTCCTTGGTTGCCGTTGTGCCGTCGGGTACACCAACGCGCTGCGGATAATCGCAGGCAAAAGCGACTGGTGCCGCCAGCAGGAACAGGACTGAAACGATACTCCGGATAATGTTGTTCATAAGCTTTTGTTTCCAGGGCCCGGGCTGGTGGCTCGAGCCTCTCCGAATAAGGACAGACATTTAAGCATTTTGCCCGTTCGGAGTGAAGTCACCTTGTAAGGTTATGTAAATCAGTAGCTTGGAGCGGTTTCTCAGGCGAAGAGCGCGCGATGGGTGTCGGTGCCCTCAGCCTGTGCCAGCAGCAGCTCCAGGTAATTCTCGGAACTCATCGGGTCGCCGAAGAGCAGCCCCTGTGCGTAGGTGCAGCCGAGCTTCTGCAGGAAATTGAGCTGTGCCTCGTCTTCGACACCTTCCGCAACCACGTCCATATTGAGGTTACGCCCCATCTGGATGATCGTGTCCACGATGGTCGCGTCATCCGGGTTGGCAACGACGTCGCGTACGAAGGACTTGTCGATCTTCAGCGTGCTGATAGGGAATTGCTGCAACGCGCTTAGTGACGAATAACCGATCCCGAAATCGTCGATCGCGAGGTGCAGACCGAGCCCGTAGAGCTGGTCCAGGATCTTGATCGTGCGTTCCGGGTTCTCCATCAGCGTCGTCTCGGTAATTTCGAGTTCCAGCGAGGTCGGCGATACTTCGTGGCTGCGGAGTATCGACCCGATCCGGTTGATGAAACTGATCTGGCGCAGCTGCTTCAGTGACAGGTTCACCGACACGCGGCCCGGCGACGAAACGCTGCGTTGCCAGAAGCGGAAATCCTCGCAGACCTTGTCGAGCACCCATTCGCCGATCTCGATGATCAGGCTCGTCTCCTCGGCGATGGGGATGAAATCGGACGGCAGCACCAGTCCGCGTTCGGGCAGCTCCCATCGGACCAGCGCCTCGGCGCCGAAGACCTCGCCGGTCTCGAGATTGTATTTCGGCTGGTAGTGGACCAGCAGTTCGTCTCGTTCGAACGATCGTTTCAGCTTGCTCTTCGTCATCAGGCGCTCGACGGAGGCCTCGTTCATCTGTGGCTTGTAGAAGCAGAACTCGTTGCCGCCGTTCTTCTTCGCGTGGTAGAGCGCAGCGTCGGCGTTGCGAATGAGGTCGATGACGTTGGGGGCGTCCTGCGGGTAATAGGCAATGCCCATGCTGGCCGTCATGAACACCTCGTGACCCTGCACGAAGAACGGGTCGGCCAGGCGATCCAGGAGCTGCTGCGCGAGATCGGCGGTGGCGCTCGTATTGGAATCGTCCGGGCCCATGTCGTCGAGGATTACCGCAAACTCGTCGCCAGCCAGGCGGCCGAAGATGGAGGTGTTGGGCAAGGTGTCGGCAAGTCGCTCCGCGACGGTCTCCAGGGTCGTATCGCCCGCAAGGTGGCCGAAGGTATCGTTGATGTCCTTGAAATGGTCGATGTCGACGTAAAACAGGCACAGCGGCTTACCGGCGCGGCGCGCTCTCGCGATGCTGCGCTGCAGCAGGTGCTGGAACTGCATGCGATTGGGGATTTTTGTCAGCGCGTCGATTCGCGCCAGGTAACGAATACGATTCTCGGCGCGCCGACGCTCGGTGATGTTCTGAGCCGCGTAGATTCGGCTGGTGACGTCGCGGTCGTTGATGATCGAGCAGGTATACGAGACCGGGATCGATTCACCGATTCTGGTTTCGAACGACGTTTCGCGCGGCAGACCGGAAGCCGAGTCGTCAATCATCGATCGTCCCTTGCTGCTGTCGACAACGTAATCAATCGACGCGCCGACGAGTTCGTCCTCGGTATACCCGAGGAGTTCCGACGTCGCGGCATTGATGCGCTCGATCGTGCCGTCCTCCGTGGTTACGATGATTGCCTCGTTCATTCCCGAAAGGATATTGTCGACATAATCGTGCGACAGTGTCGTCTCGCGGAGTCGGTCTCGCATGTCGTTGAAAACCGCCGCGAGGTCGCCGAGCTCGTCGTCGCGCAGCACGGGGAGCGGGTCACCGAAATCGGCGTCGCGCAGCTTTTCGGCCTCCACCTTCAGCTGTTGGATTCGACGGTTCTGGCCCCGCACGATGAGCCATACTACGGCACCGCAGAGTATCCATACGGCAAACGTGCCACCGCCGATCCACAGGTAACTCGCGCGGCGGCTCTCGGCTTCCTGCGTCATGATCTGCTCGCCAAAAGCCGCGAACTCCGCCCGCAGATCACCCAGGTGGAACGCACCGCCGACGTAGCCGAGATCCTGGCCGTCCCTCTGCACCGGGTAGGCGATGTAGAGACGATCGTCCATCCAGCTAAGCCCGGTCGGGTCATCGACGAGCGGCACCGAACCGCTTGTCCAGGCCCGGCCGCTACCGTCGGCATAGCGGATTCCGGTCAGGTTTTGGTTGGCGTTGAGCGCCTGGTCGAGGAACGAGCCCAGGTCTGCATCCGCGGTCTCGAGCGGCAACGAATCAGCGACGAAGTGCAGCTGGGCACGCGCGCGGCGCTCGTAGCTTCCCTGCAGGAACGCATAATGCTCTGCCGAGCTGGTCGTCGAGATCTGGTCCGCCAGCCACCGGTACTGGCCGTAGAAGATCGACAGCATGACGGCCGAGACGGCGATGCCGAGTGCCACCACCACCACGAGGAACCGGGGAAACCGTCTGCCGACCATATCGTAATTATTATGCGGCCTGAAACAGCGTCCAGTGTAACATCGGGATCGCGCCGGAGGCGCTATATTTACCGGATTGGACTAAAAGTACCCGCGGCTACTTACGCTTTTCAACGAATTCGGTGGGGTCTGCCTGCCCGGTCGTCTGCATGACGCCGTCGACGACGGCTCCCTCGGCGACGGCGATCGCTTCGCCGGTCACGGTTCCGGTGATCCTGGCAGACGCCGTGATCTCGACGTTGCCGTTGGCGACGATATCGCCTTCGACCCTGCCCGATACGATAACGACATCGGCCTTGATGGTGCCGCTCCAGAAGCCGCTGTCGGCCAGCGTGATGGTCCCGTTCACGTCGCAATCACCATCGATCTCGCCGTTGATCAGGTAGTCACCCTCGCCGGTGACGAGACCCGAGATCTTGCAGCCTTCGTTGATGAGAGTCGCTGCGCCGGTCTTGCGATCGCGCAGACGCCGTAACCTGGAATCATTCATGCTGGTCGAGCTCCGCTGGGATGACTGGGGGAGAATAGTACCTGCAGGCCCGCAGGATTGTTATCGAATTCCGGCTAATCGAGGTAGCCGTAACCTATCTTCTCGATGGAAACGAGTACCCCGCCCTCGAACAGCAGCCTGCGCATGAACTTGCGCGGACCGAAATTATAGACGTACTCGGTAATCACGACTTCCTCGGTGTAGTAGCCGTAGTAGCCGCGGCGCACCCCCGTAACGCCATTTACGCGAACGCGAGGGCCCGGTATCTCCACGCTGCGTATCGTGGTGCCGAGATCGCGCACGGTCGTTGGCTCGCCGCAGGCACGGCGCACCTGGTACTCGTGCATGTCCTCCCTGACGAGCTTGTTGCCGCAGCGGAACGCGTGCGCCGGCGCTGCGGCCAGGATCAGCAGCACCGCAACAAAGAGACTCGAGCGGAGTAGATGAGCGCTCATAGCAGCAAGAATAACAGACTGGCGCTTAAGCGAGACCGGCCGGACGGAAGCAACGCGGTTATGGTAAAACAGCTTACGTGCCGGTGATGCGGCCTCGAAGGACGACGATTGGAACAGGGATTCGAAAAACGCCTGGCGGCGGTCATGGCTGCCGACAGCGACTCACTGAAGGGCGGACTTCGGGGCGTCGAGAAGGAGGCGCTGCGGGTTACGCAGGACGGCGGGCTCGCGACGACGGCGCACCCCGAAGGCTTGGGGTCGGCGCTGACCAATCGCTACATCACGACGGATTTCTCGGAGGCCCTGCTCGAGTTCGTCACGCCTGCATTCGCGACCACGTGGGAAGCGTTGCAGTGTATCTGTGACATTCACCAGTTCACCTACTCGCAGCTCGGCGACGAGATGCTGTGGCCGGCGAGCATGCCCTGCCTGCTGCCGGACGACGAGAGCATCCCGCTCGCTCGCTACGGCTCGTCGAACGTCGGGCGGATGAAGACGATCTACCGTCGTGGACTGGGGTTTCGATACGGACGGCAGATGCAGGTCATCGCCGGCGTTCATTTCAACTACTCGCTGCCGGACGGGTTCTGGCCCGTATACCGGGAGTGCACGGCGGCGCAGACGGATCTGACCGACTTCCGCTCCGAACAGTACCTGCACCTGATCCGGAACTTCCGCCGCATGGGCTGGCTTATTCTTTATCTGTTCGGCGCATCGCCCGCGCTGTGCAAGTCATTCGCAGGCGCCGTGGACCTGAAATCGCTGAACGCCGATACCTGGTTCGAGCCTTTCGCGACCTCGCTGCGCATGAGCGATCTCGGCTACAGTAACCAGAACCAGTCACGCATCAACATATCGCTGAACAGCCTGGACGAATACGTCAGCGACCTGAGCAGCGCGATCTGCACCCCGGAGCCGGCCTACGAAGCCATCGGCGTCAGGAACAACGGGGAATATCGCCAGCTGAACGCCAACCTCCTGCAGATCGAGAACGAGTTCTATTCGCCGGTGCGGCCGAAACGCGTGGCGAGGTCGGGCGAACAGCCGACGGCCGCGCTGCGTCGTGACGGTATCGAATACGTCGAGATCCGCTCGCTCGACGTCAATCCTTTCGATCCGTCGGGGATCAACCAGAACACCATGCGATTCATCGAGGCATTCCTGGTGTATTGCCTGATGGAGAACAGTCCGCGCTTCGGCAGAGAAACGTTGCAGGAGGTCACGCGCAACCATACCGGTACCGCCAAACACGGCCGCGACCCGGAATTCCGCCTCATGCGCGATGGCGCCGGCGTGGCGCTGTCGCAGTGGGCATCGGAAATCCTGGAGAAGGTCGCAGCCGTTGCCGAAGCCATCGATGATGGCGGCGGCAGTTATGTCGAAGCCGTGCGCGTGATGCAGAAGCTCGTCGACGACCCGGCTGCAACGCCGTCGGCCCGAGTAATCGCCGACCTCCAGCAAACCGACAGCAGTTTCTTCGAGTACGTGCTCGGTCTTGCGCGCAGCTATAGCGACTACTTCGAGACGATCGCGCCGCTCGACAACGCACGCAGAACCGAATTCGAGCAGGAATCGGAGGACTCGGTACAACGGCAGCAGGCGATCGAGGCAGCGGACGACATCAGTCTGGACGATTACCTGCAGCAGTATTTCAGCAACTGCTGATCAGAACGGCAGCGGCGCCCCCTGCTCGTAAGCGATCTTCCGGTGCAGTTCCTGCAGGCGTTGCGTCAGCGGACCGCGCCGGCCATCTCCGATGATCCTGCCGTCGGCTTCGAGGACCGGCGTCAGCTCGCCCATGGTGCCGCTCGTGAAGACCTCGTCCGCGGTATAGAGTTCGGTGAGCGAAATGTTCCGTTCGATTGCCGGGATATCGAACCGCGAACAGATGTCGAGGATCAGCTTCCGCGTCAGTCCCGGCAGGCAGCTGTCCGCATGCGGCGTCAGGACCTCCCCTTTGTTCACCAGGAACAGGTTCGTGTCGTTGGTTTCCGATACGAAACCGTTGACGTCGAGCATGATCGCGCTATCGACTCCGGCGACGTTCGCTTCGATAGACGCAAGGATGTTGTTGAGCAGGTTGTTGTGATGGATCTTGGAGTCGAGGCACTCGGGCGTGTTGCGGCGGGTCGCCGCCGTTATGACGCGTATGCCATCGTCGGAATACACGGGAGGCTTCCATTCGGCCAGTACAATCAGCGTGCAGCCCGACTGGTTGAAGCGCGGATTCATGCCCGACGTGACTTTTTCGCCCCGGGTGAGCGTCAGCCGGATATGCGCATCGTCGCGCATTCCGTTGGCTTCGAGCGTCTTGAATATCGCTTCGCGGATCTCGTCCGACGGCGGCACGTCTTCGAATGCCAGCGTCTTCGCGGAGGCCTGCAGCCGGTCGAGATGGCCATCCAGTTCCGCGATGCGGCCGTCATAGACTCGCAGTCCTTCCCAGACGGCGTCACCGCCCTGGACGACGCTGTCGAAAACGGACACCGCGGCCTGCGAGCGGTGTTTCAGCTCGCCGTCGACGTATACCTGGATATCAGCATTGCGTGGATCAGGTAGTTGCAACGTTCAGTCTCCTTGTCGTTCCGACTTCAGCGCTCGGGCGTATAGCCTGTCATACCACGGCAGGCATTCCGCGAGCAGGCTCTCGAGGCGCGCCGGGAAGTCTTTCTTCGGTCGATACGGTGCGAAGCCGGTGCTCTTGTGTACCGCGTGATACCAGTGGGGCGCCCAGACGCCGTCCTCCGGTCGCGGCCCCGCCTCCCAGTGCAGCATACCGTCGTCGAACGGCAACCCGAGGTGATCGCAAAGTCGTGCCAGCACGCCGGCAGGGTCGAGCAGCAGCTCGCGGGAATCGAGGATCGCCGGGGACTGGCCGGCGTCGCAGAGCTCGCTGTAGAGCTGCCACTGTTTCTTGAGCCCCGTGTCGGCGAGCCCGGCATGCGGCACCTGGATCGTCAGTGAAGGCAGCATGTCGTGCGGGTCGCGGATCAGGAAGACGTTACTCGTGTGGCGCATGAACCCGAGATCGATATCGACGAGATGGTGGGCCATGTGCTTCAGGAACAGTCGCCGGGCGTCGCCGCGGGGTTCGAGCAGCGCCTGCATGACGGCGTCGCCGTCGCAGTTCATTGCCGCCATAACCTCGTCGCCCGCTGGGTGGTCGGCGCCGCTCACGCGCAGGTAATGTCCGTAGAGCGGTTCGTCGACGACCTCGATGTCGCCGCGTTGCGCGAAGCTGTACATCAACGCGGTGGACACGTTGCGGGGACCGGACCACAGGCAGATTGGCTTCGACATACGGGTGTCCGAGTACCGGGATACCGGCAGTGTAACGGTGTGACACCGGCACAGGAAAGTGACGATCGGACGTCGCCGGCAGTCACAGGTCCGCTCTGGGGGCGAATGATGTGCGCTCTGTCACAAAAAAGACCCGACTCGCTGTGGCGCTTCAGCCGATTTAACTAAACTCGTCGCAAGCTGGCCGTAGAGCGCCAGGTGGAGTTGTTTTGCTGAAGACATTCATTTTCGGAATTGTTCTCGGAATCGCGGCAGCGGCAGGAGCGCTGTATGCGTATCCTGCTGTGGACCAGCATCGCGAGACGTCGATCGTCACGGTCGCTCCCAACGGCGGCAACATCGAGGCGTTTCATGTCAACGTGCCGATGGATCGAATCATGGTCGGGGCGCAGGGCCGTCAACAGGCATTGCCGCCGGGTATGGCATGGCCCGAGGATGAAAAGCTCTCCGACGTTCGTGTCGAACTCTTCAAGGTACGCAATGCCCGCGACGTCGTCGTCGGGGTCGCATCACGCACTTCCGTCGGCAGCAACGGTGCGATCGACTGGGTGCTGCACCTCCCGGCGCGCGGCTCGCTCTATGTATCGATGGCAGAGGCGGCAACAGAGGGCGCGTATCGTCGCGGCGGCATTCGTGCCGGATCGCGGGAATTTGCACCGCTGAGCGGCTTCATGACGGAGCGCTGGGTCGCCGACGATTCGGGCGAGCAGGGCCACGGGCGCATCGAGCTTGCGACGCGCTACGTCGGCCAGGCGATTCCCGAGGAGCTGACTGACGAGGAGCTGACTGACGAGGAACTGACTGACGGGGAGCCGACGCCATGATTCGGTATATCCTCGCATTGTTGCTGGGCTTTGTGGTCGGGCTGGCGATCTTTGTTGCCGGTATGGTTTACAACCCGTTCATCGCCGACCGTGGCCTGTCGCCGATCTCGGTCACCGACGCCGAAGTGATGTCACTGACGTTCTCGAGTGTTCCGTCGGACAGCATCGTCTACACCAACGACGGCGAATCGCGGCACAGACCGTACCCGGAAAAGATCCTGCAGCTGTGGGAAGCTCCGATCCGGCTGACGAGCACGATGGCCACCGTGATGCGTGACGCCCGCGGTCAGGCGGCAGGCATCGGCATCAAGTTCTCGTCGCGCTCGGAGCGAACGAGCCTGCTGCAGGGCCAGGCCCTCGTCGACAGCGCCTGGTACATCTACCTGCCGGATCGCGGCAGCCTGTTCATCGAGCAGTCCGAGAACCACTGGCCGTTCCTGCGCGAAGTCGCGATCCCGGCCTGGCGCAGCCCGGCGAACAACTGGAAGGGAACCTGGCTCGGTGACATCACTGCCGGACCCGGTGCGCTGGGCACTGCCAGGGTTACCGGTGGCACCGGCGGACTGCAGGATCTGGCGACCAACGGCGTGGAATCGCTGTCGTCCCGGGCATTCTCTTTCGATGACGGCCATGTATCCGCGGAAGGCCGTCTGCTGATCGAGTTGCCCTCGCTCGTTACCGCCGACGCGCCGCAGTAACGGCATTCAGGAGTCCGCGACGAGATCCTTGAGGCCCTGCGCCGGGTCTGCGAGGCCGTCCATCATCATCAACGCGTGTTCAGCGATCAGCGCCTTGGACTGCATGAAGTCCTTCGGCGAGTTGACCGCGTCAACGGCGATCAGGCGTCCGTCCCGGAGGTAGATGCACGAGAACTGTTTCTCCGCAGGATTGCCGCGTATGACGACGTCGTCGTAACCCTCCGAGAGCCCGGCGATCTGCAACTTCAGCTCATACTGGTCCGACCAGAACCAGGGCACCTGTGAATAATGTGTCTCGCTGCCGCAGAGATTGGCGGCCGCAGTCCTGGCCTGTTCGAGCGCATTGTGCACCGACTCGAGACGCAGACTCTTACCGTAAATATCATTCGGGTGCCGCGTGCAGTCGCCGATCGCGTAGATGTCCGGATCGCTCGTGCAGCAGCGGTCGTCGACGATGATGCCGTCATCGACGTCGAGCCCGGCCTCATCGGCGAGTTCTGTGTTCGGCACGATGCCGATGCCGATGACGACCAGGTCTGCAGGTATCTCGTCGCCTTCGTTGGTTTCGACGTGCCTGACCCGTCTCTTGCCGTGGAGCGCCGTCACGCTCGTGCCGAGGCGCAGCTTGACGCCTCGATTCGTGTGCTCGATCTGGAAGAAATCGGAAATCTCGGGCGATACGACCCGGCTCATGACGCGGTCCGTCATCTCGACCACGGTGACGTCTAGGCCGAGCATGCGGATCACGGCGGCGACTTCCATGCCGATGTAGCCGGCACCGACGATGACGACGCGGCGGGCGGAGTCGAGGTCGTTGCGGATGCCGTCGACGTCGGCGATGGTTCGCAGCGAATGCACGCCCTGCAGGTCGACACCCGGTACGGGCAGATCCCTGGCGCGGGCCCCGGTCGCGATCAGCAGCTTGTCGTAAGCGAGTCCGTCGCCACCGTCGACGTGCAGCTGTCTCGCCTTGCGATCGATCGCGGTGATCCTCGTTTCGAGGTGCAGCTCGATCTGCGGGTCCTCGTAGAAGCTCGCCGGCTTGAAATAGAGACGTTCCGGGGCCAGCTCGCCGGCGAGGAACTTCTTCGACAGTGGCGGCCGCTGGTAAGGCAGGTGCGGCTCGTCGCCAACGAGCACGATTTGACCGTCGAATCCGTGCTGACGCAGTGTAGCGACTGCCTGGCCGGCCGCGTGGCCCGCTCCCGCTATTACGATTCTCATAGGCAGTCCTCCTGTTCTTCTTCTTGACCGTCAAACCGGCACGAGCGGCCACAGGATGGGTAGCAGCACCATGACCGTGATGAATACGACGATCGTCAGCGGCACGCCGACCTTGATGTAATCGACGAAGCGGTAGCCACCGGGACCCATGACCAGGATGTTCGCCGGATGCGAGATGGGGCTCGTGAAGCTGGCCGATGCTGCCATCGCGACGGCCATCATGGCCGTTTCGGGAGCCAGGCCCATGTCGGACATAGCGGACAGCACGATCGGCGACATCAGGACCACCAGCGCCGCGGTCGGGATGATCATCGTCGCCATCGCCGTCAGGATGTAGAGGCCCATGATGACCGGCCACGGGCCCGCATTGCCGAGCAGCTCCATCACCTGGTCCGCGAGATAGGTTGCCGCCCCGGTCTCCTGCATAGCAGTACCGAGCGGCAGCATACCGGCGATCAGGAATATCGCGCGCCAGTCGATGGAACGATAGGCCTGTTCCATGTTGAGGCAGCCCGTCAGCACCATGATGGTGCCGCCGATCACCGCCGAGATCGAGATCGGCGCGTAGCCGAGCATGACCGTGACAACGACGCCGAGCATGATTGCGGCCGCCAGCGGCGCGCGCCGCGTATCCGGCGGTTCCTGCCCGAGCGGCGTCAGGATCAGGAAGTCCGTATCGGATGACAGCAGTGCGAGGCGGTCCCGCGGTCCCAGCAGCAGCAGTGCGTCACCGATCTGCAGCCGCTCGTCCGCGAGCTCGGTACCGATGGTCTCGCCCTCGCGCCAGATGCCTGCAAGCTCGATACCGTAGCGCTCGCGGAAGTTGAGCTCCCCGACTGTCCTGCCGGCGAGCGTACTGCGGGGGTCCAGCGTGGCGTCCATCAGTGTCAGCCGTTCCGACTCGAAGGCCGTCACGTTGGCCGGGATGCGGGTGTCGATCTCGAGCTCCTGCAGACCCCTGAGAACGTCCAGGTCACCGTGCTGTCCCTCGATCAGCAGCAGGTCGCCGCCCGTGAGCACTTCGTCACCGCGGGGCATCACCGTGAGCTCGCCATCGCGGAAGATCGCGACCACGCGGAAGTCGAACACCTCGGCGAGGCGACTCTTCTTCAAGGTCTCCTCGACGAGGCCACTGTGCTTCGGCAGGCGTACGACGAACATGCGCTCATCGGCGTGGTATTGCTCGGAAAGTTGCTCCTGCGAGAAGATCTCGACGGCGCTGAAGTCAGTGAACTTCTCGAGTTGCTCGAGTGCGTCGAGTTCGCCCTGGACCAGCACCCTGTCGCCGGCACGAATCGGCACGTAGGCGAGATTCGTCAGGCGATAGACTTCCCGTCGCATAATGCCGACGACGGAGACATTGAAGCGGGTACGAAACGCCGCGTGGCGCACCAGCTCGGACACGACCGGTGAGCCATCTGCGATCGTAACGGAGGCATAGCCGACCTTCGACGCGACCATGGACTTGAGCACGGGCGCCTCGCGCTCGATGACGAGGTCGCTCCAGCGCCTGAGCTCGCGAAACTGGTCGAGGCGACCCTGAACGAGGATGCCGTCGCCGCCGCGAATCACAGTCTGTCGTCCTGGCAGCGTCTCGCTGCGCCCGTCACGCAGCAGCGACAGGATGATCAGGCCGGTGGAGGCGCCGATGCGGGTCTCGGCCAGCGTCTTGCCCACGAGGATCGAGTCGTTCGGCACCCGCATCATGAAGGTGCGTTCCTGCAGCTTGTAACGCGACCGCAGGCTGCGCTGGCTGACGTGCTTGTCACGTTCGGCGCGTTGCTTCGGCAGCATCAGTCGACCGGCGATGGCGATAAAGGTCACGCCGATGACCATGACCGCGCCGCCCAGCGGCGTGAAGTCGAACAGCGCGAAGGGTTCGTATCCGTTCAGCACCAGCGATTCACTGATCAGCAGGTTCGGGGGCGTGCCGATCAGGGTCATCAGGCCGCCGAGCAGCGTCGAGTATGCAAGCGGCATCAGCAGTCGCGATGCCGGTATCCTCGTCCGGCGCGAGACTTCGACGACGACCGGCAGCATCAACGCCGCCACGCCGATGTTGTTCATGAAGGCCGAAAGGACCGCGCCGGTGATCATGATCACGATGATCATCGCGATTTCCCGGCGACCGGCGAGTCGCATGACCTGGCGACCGATGATGTCCGCGATACCGGTGCGCGTAAGGCCCTCGCTCAAGATGAACATCGCCCAGACAGTGATCACAGCGCTGTTACTGAATCCGGCAAAGGCCTGTGACGAGTCGACCAGGCCGGTGACGGCGAGGGCGCCGAGTACGAGCAACGCAACGAGGTCCATGCGAATGACTTCGCTGATGAAGAGGACCAGCGAAATGGCCAGGATGCCCAGGACCATTGCGATTTCGAGCGTCATTCAGTCGTTCTTTTCTTAAGATCGCGGTGTGTTGTTTGCCCGAACACGTTTATACACGACCTGACGCAGAAAAACGCGAATGATCTTGTCGCTTGGTGGCGACGACGGGTTATGCAAGTATTGCCGTTCATGCCGAGTCCCGACATCTATCAGCCTGTTGTAAGCGCCAACACGTCAACGCGAAGGATTCGCGGTGCCGACTACTGCATACACGAATGGGGCAACCCGGATGCACCGACGGTTTTCCTGTTGCACGGCTGGGGGGACAGCGGCGCAGCGTTTCAGTTCTTCGTCGACGCGTGCACCTCGGACTGGCATTTCGTCGCCCCGGACTGGCGCGGCTTCGGGCGATCGACGGTCGACTGCCAGGGTTTCTGGTTTCCCGATTACCTGGCAGACCTGCACGAATTGCTCGAGCAATACTCGCCGGATGAGTCGGTACGGCTGGTAGGCCACAGCATGGGCGCGAACGCGGCGTCGCTGTATGCCGGTGCAATGCCGAAGCGCGTGCGCGCGTTCGTGAACATCGAGGGCTTCGGCCTGCCGGACTCGGATCCCGCCACCGCGCCGCGACGATACCGCCTGTGGATAGCCGCGCCACGCTCGGGTTTTTCCGAATACGATGGTATGGATGAACTCGCGGCCCGAATCCGCAAACGCAGTCCCCGCATGTCGCAGGCCGCGGCGCGTTTCGTCGCCAATGCGTGGGGAGAGACCACGGCCGACGGCAAGGTACGGTTGCGCGCGAATCCGCTGCACAAGTTGCCGAACCCGGTGTTGTACCGACGGGCCGAGGCCGAAGCCTGCTGGCGGGCGATCGAGGCGGACATGCTGCTCGTCACCGGTGGCGAGAGCGACCTGGGTGCCGAACTCGGCAGCGTGTTCCGGGAGATGTACCCGCACGCGCAGAGCGTCCATATCGACGACGCCGGCCACATGCTGCATTTCGAGGCGCCGGCGGCGCTGGCCAACAGCATCGAGGGTTTCCTCCGGCAGTCCTTGTAAATCCATCCAGTACTGTATAAAAATACAGACTTTTGCGGGATTGCGGCGTGCAGGCAGCGGAACGTCACTACCTTGCGGCGCTCAACGTCGCGCAACGCGCGGCGGCAGAGTACGGCGAGCACCTCGACAGCGGCGGCTTCGAGGCGGGCCCATTGCTGGTCATCGCCGGGGCCGGCACCGGCAAGACGATGACGCTGGCGCACCGCGTGGCGCACCTCGTGGTGTCGGGCGTCGGCCCGGAACGGATCCTGTTGCTGACCTTCACGAGACGCGCGGCAGAGGAGATGACCCGCCGCGTCGAATCGATCGTGCGCGCATCGACCGGCCGCGCGCTGCCCTCCGGCGGTCTGCCCTGGTCCGGCACGTTTCACTCGGTGGCCAATCGCCTGCTGCGGCGCTACGCGCAGAACCTGGGCCTCGATCCGGGTTTCTCGGTGCTCGATCGCGGCGATGCGGCCGACACGATGGATGTTGTTCGCCACGAGTTGCGGCTGACACGTACCTCGCGGCGTTTCCCGAAGAAGGACACCTGTCTCGCGATCTACTCGCGCACCGTCAACACCAAGAGGTCGCTGGAAGAGACGCTCGAGCAGAGCTACCCCTGGTGCAGCGACTGGGCGGACGAGCTGAAGCAGCTGTTTCGCGAATACGTGCAGCGCAAACAGCAGAACCAGTCGCTCGATTACGACGACCTGCTGCTGTACTGGAGTCACCTGGTTGCCGAGCAGCAATTCGCCGATGAGATCGGCGCGGGCTTTGACCATGTGCTCGTCGACGAGTACCAGGACACGAACCTGGTGCAGGCCGATATCCTCAATGCGCTGAAACCGGACGGCAAGGGCGTCACGGTCGTCGGCGACGATGCGCAGTCGATCTACTCCTTCCGCGCCGCCGACGTCGGCAACATCCTCGGTTTCCCGCGACAGTACGATCCGGACGCGACGGTCGTCACGCTGGAGCAGAACTACCGCTCGACGCAGCCCATCCTCGATAGCGCGAACCGGCTGATCGCAGAAAGCGAACGCCAGTACCAGAAGAATCTCTTCTCGGAGCGGCGGGACGGGGCGAAGCCCCGCTACGTCACCGTCGAGGACGGCGACGCAGAGGCCGAGTACGTGGTGTCGGCCGTGCTCGGGAATCGTGAGCAGGGCATGCAGCTCAAGGAGCAGGCCGTGCTGTTTCGTGGTTCGCACAATAGCGACCGGCTCGAGCTCGAGTTGTTGCGTCGAAACATCCCCTACGTGAAGTACGGTGGCCTGAAATTCCTCGAGGCAGCACACGTCAAGGACCTGCTGGCGGTCCTGAAATGGGGAGAGAACCCGAGGAACGAAGTCGCCGCATTCCGAGTACTGAAACTGCTGCCCGGGATGGGGCCGGCTCTTGCTGCGCGCTGCTTCGAGTATCTCGCGACAGGGGACTTCCTGATGAGCTCGCTCGGGGGCTTCCGGCCACCCGCGGCAGCCGTCTCGCACTGGCCCGGTCTTTGCGAGCTGCTGGAGTCGCTGGCAGCCGCCGAACTCGATGACCACGGCTGGCAGTCGCAACTCACGGCGGCGCGACGCTGGTACCAGCCGCATCTCGAGCGCGTGTACGACGGCATCGAAACCCGCGAAGCCGATCTCGAGCAGCTGGAGCAGATCTCCGGGCGCTACCCGACGCGGGAACGTTTCCTGACGGAGCTGACGCTCGATCCGCCGGCCGCCGCCGGCGATCTCGCCGGCGATCCGCTGCTGGACGAGGATTACCTGGTGCTATCCACGGTGCACTCGGCGAAGGGGCAGGAATGGGAATCCGTGTTCATCCTCAACGTGTCGGACGGCAGCTTCCCGTCGGAGTTCGCCACCGGGAAGCCCGAGATGATCGAGGAAGAGCGGCGCCTGTTGTACGTTGCGATGACGCGCGCCAAGCAGTCATTGTCGTTGATCGCGCCGCTCCGCTACCACGTTACCGCGCAACGCCGTGACGGCGACAAGCACGTTTACGGCGCGCGCAGTCGATTCATGTCGGAACCGCTCCTGGAGACGATGAGCCGCGAGTTCCACGGCAGGCCGGAGATCGATGCACCAGGCTTCGGGCCGCGATCTGACAGGCGCATCGACGTTGCGCGCCGCATGCGCGAGATGTGGTGACAAAAAAGGCGGTGGCAAACGCCACCGCCTGAACCACAGATTCAAGGGATTCTATAAATCTGTCGTGTCTTGCTTCTTCTTGATCACGCGCACCTCACGGCGTTTGTGAACCTGCTGGGCGCCGCCGGCATCCAACTCCGTGCTGTCGATGAACAGCACCTCGCCATCCTGTCCTGAAGATTCCAGTGCCTCACGGATGCGGTCGCGCGTTGCCTCGTCGATTGCCTTGTCGGAAATGACGGTCACCGCGCTGCTGTCGTCTGTCTTGATCATGCGGATGGTCTTCTGGTGCTCGATCTCGTGCTCGTCATGCGCGCCGCCGAAGTCGTTGAGATCGCCGAGATCGATCTTGCGGCCGTCAACGAGGAGTTCGAAACCGTCTTCGGTCCGCGTTACCTGCGCTGTCTTGCCGGACTCACCGGTCAGGGCGCGCGTTTCGCCGACGGCGAGGTCATTGAGATTGAAACCGGCATCCGCGCTATCGAATTTGAATGACTGGTGGCCGGTCGCGTCGTCATCGATCTCGATAGCGATCTTCGTGCGGTATTCCTCGCCAGCCATCGCAGCCGTGCCGATCAGGCAGACCCATGAAAAAACGATGAGTGCTTTCACGATTGTCCCCAATACAGTGTCTGTTACCCGTTATTGATGCGTGACGGCGGCAAATCGTTGCATCCTGCCCCGACATTCACGACAGGAAGATCGCGTAGGCCGGGTTGTCGCTTTCCTCCCAGTGCGCGTAGCCGAGATCCGCGAGATGCGCCTCGAGTTCGTCCGTCTCGTCGTCCGGCACGTCGATGCCCGCGAGCACGCGGCCGTAGTCGGACCCGTGGTTGCGGTAGTGGAACAGCGTGATGTTCCAGTCGGTCCCGACCGCATCGAGGAAATCGGACAATGCGCCCGGACGTTCCGGGAATTCGAAGCGGAACAGTCGCTCGTTGCTGACGGCTGGCGAGCGACCGCCGACCATGTGGCGCACGTGCAGCTTCGCCATCTCGTTGTCGCTGAGGTCCTCAACCGGGAAGCCTGCTTCGCGCAGCGATTCGAGCAACTCGACGCGCTCCTGCATACCGCCGCTGAGCTGTACGCCGACGAAGATATGCGCTTTCTCCGCGTCGGAATAGCGGTAGTTGAACTCCGTGATGCCGCGACGCCCGACCGTGTCGCAGAAGTGCCGGAAGCTGCCCGGCTCCTCCGGGATCTCCGCGGCCAGCAACATCTCCGTCTGCTCACCGACAGCTGCGCGCTCGGCGATATGCCGCAGCCGGTCGAAATTGACGTTTGCACCGCAGCTGATCGTGACCACTGTCTGGCCGCTAATCTCGTGCTCCGCGACGTATTTCTTGACCGCCGCGACCGCGAGGCCGCCGGCCGGTTCGACGATGGAGCGTGTGTCCTCGAAGATGTCGCGAATGGCGGCGCAGATCTGGTCCGTGTCGACCGTGATGATCTCGTCGACGAACTGTTGGCAGAGCCGAAAAGTCTCGTCGCCGACGCGGCGCACCGCGACGCCATCGGCGAAGATGCCGACGTGATCGAGCGTGACGGGATGCCCGGCTTCCAGCGACTGCAGCATCGCCGCCGAGTCGTCCGGTTCGACGCCGACAATCCGGATCTCAGGTCTCAGCTGCTTGACGTAGGTCGCGATGCCCGCGATCAGGCCGCCGCCACCGATCGGTACGAAGATCGCATCGATGTCGCCTTCGGCCTGCTCGAGGATCTCCGCGCCGATGGTCCCCTGGCCGGCGATTACGGCCGGGTCGTCGAACGGATGGATGAATACCAGGTTCTCGCTGTCCGCGAGTGCCAGGGCGTGAGCATAGGCATCGTCGTAGGCGTCACCATGCAGGATCACCTCGCCGCCGAGCGCACGAACCGCGTCGATCTTGATCGACGGCGTCGTGACCGGCATCACGATGACGGCGCGCACGCCGCGGCGCTTGGCCGCGAGCGCCACGCCCTGCGCGTGGTTGCCGGCCGAGCTGCAGATCACGCCGTTCTGAAGCGACTCCGGGGGGAGCGCCGCGATCTTGTTGTAGGCGCCCCGAAGCTTGAACGAAAACACCGGCTGCAGGTCCTCGCGCTTCATCAGCACCCAGTTGTCCAGCCGGGCCGACAGGTTCTCGGCGACCTCGAGCTTCGAGCGCTGCGCGACATCGTAGACTTTCGCGTCGCGGACCAGGTCCAGGTATTGCTTGGGATCCATTGAGACTTTCATGCTGATCTGAGCTGCGGTTATCGCACACCGTGCCCGGCTCTGCAAAACAAGCATTGGTTGCCGTGGTAATCGTCGCCCGACCCTTTCATAATTGACCCCCGCCGTCGCTCCGGCGACGTTCCAATGAGGCCAGGGATCCGGGTTTGAACAAGCTGCTCATACAGAACGCAAGACTCGTCAACGAGGGCGAGGTGACGGAGTCCGATGTACTCGTCGAGGGCGATCGCATCGCGCAGGTAGGCGGTTCCATCGCGACACCGGACGGCGCAGTCGTAATCGATGCGGCGGGCAAGTACCTGATGCCGGGCATGATCGATGACCAGGTGCACTTCCGTGAGCCGGGTTTGACCAACAAGGGCGACCTGGCTACCGAATCCGCGGCCGCAGCCGCGGGCGGCATCACGAGCTTCATGGACATGCCGAACGTCAACCCGCAGACGACGACGCGCGACGCGCTCGCCGACAAGTACCGTATTGCCGAGCATCGCTGCACCGGCAACTACGGGTTCTATTTCGGCGCGACCAATCGCAACATCGAGGAGATCAAGGCACTCCAGGTCGACGAGGCCTGCGGCATCAAGGCGTTCATGGGCGCGTCGACAGGCGATATGCTCGTCGACGACCCGGCCGCGCTCGAGCTACTTTTCGAACACGCGCCGCTTCTCGTCGCGACGCATTGCGAGCACTCGCCGACGATCTGGGACAATGAGGCGAAGGCGCGCGCCGAGTACGGTGAACAGGTGCCGTTCACCGAGCATCCGCATATACGTTCGGCCGGTGCCTGCCTGACGTCATCGAGCATGGCGGTCGATCTCGCAAGGCGTCACGACGCGCTGTTGCACGTACTGCACCTGACGACCGCCGTCGAGATGGCGCTTTTTGCGAAAGCGCACCGGTCCGAAAAGCGCATTACCGCAGAGGTTTGCGTACATCACCTTTGGTTCGACGAGTCGCAGTACGAGCGACTGGGCGCGAAGATCAAGTGCAACCCGGCGATCAAGAGCGCCGCGGACCGGGAGGCGCTTATCGCTGCGCTCAACGACGGGCGTATCGACGTCATAGCGACGGACCACGCGCCGCACACGGCCAGCGAAAAGTCGGCGAGCTATTTCAAGGCGCCGGCCGGGCTGCCGCTGGTGCAGCACGCGGTGCTGAGTCTCTTCGATCTCGTCGCAGAGGAGAGGATCAGTATCGAGCTGCTGGTCGACCGCGCCTGTCATGCGCCGGCGGACCTGTTCGGTGTTGTTGAGCGCGGCTACGTGCGCGAGGGCTGGTACGCCGACCTTGTGCTCGTCGACCCGGACCGCCCGTACAAGGTCGATAAGAGTAACCTGCTGTGCAAATGCCACTGGTCGCCGTTCCAGGGGCACGAATTCACGGCCTCGATCGACACGACGATCGTCAATGGCGAGGTCGTCTACAGCGACGGTCGACTCACCGGCAACATACCGGGGCAGCGCCTGCATTTCGACCGTGCCCGCTAATCCTGTTTACTTTCTGCCCGATCCCGCTATGCTAGCGGACTTATGCGACTCCTCCGGGGACCGGGCAAGAGGGAAAGAGCCGGTTTGGCATCAGCATGAAGCCTACAGACACAAGTAATCCCGATTACTTCCACAAAGTCGTAGACTGCCAGTGGGGCTGCCCCGCCCATACCGATGTTCCCGAATACATCCGGCTGATCGCCCAGGGTCGTTTCAGCGACGCCTACATGGAGAACCGCAAGTCGAACGTGTTCCCGGCCATACTGGGTCGCGTTTGTGACCGTCCGTGCGAGCCGGCATGCCGGCGCGGCCGTGTCGAGGAGAAACCGGTCGCGATCTGTCGCCTGAAGCGCGTCGCTGCGGACCACCGCGACGACATCACCGACAGGCTGCCGAAGGCACCGGCCACGAGCAACGGCAAGAGGATCGCGCTGATTGGTGCCGGCTGCGCGTCGCTGACGGTGGCCAACGACCTGCGCCCGCTCGGCTATGAAGTCACGATGTTCGAGCAGCTCGATACGACCGGTGGCCTGATGC
>JAAUXZ010062805.1_pt1 | contig 23925 bp, 19 predicted proteins | sample 7278131 | NCBI WGS metagenome assembly JAAUXZ01 (sample SAMN14350119, study PRJNA611818) | marine sediment metagenome | isolation source: surface marine sediment (3m) | place: French Polynesia: Moorea | collected 2018-08 | reverse complement strand
ACCAGGAAAGCATCGTGACCATTGATTGAGTCTATTGAGATAAACTGAACATTACGCCCGGCCTTGATTAACCCTTCAGCAATTTCCTGCTGTTGCTCGATGGGAAACAGGATATCCGTCGTCACCCCAATAATTAAGGCTTTCTTGACATGTATCTTTGCCAGCCCGGCATTAACCGAACCGCCATGGTCTGCCACATCGAACCAGTCCATTGCCCGGGACATATAAAGATAGCTGTTAGCATCAAAGTTACCGACGAATTTATTGGCGTTGTAATCCAGGTAAGATTCAACTTCAAATTCAATTTCAAAGGGCTCGCCCTTACGGCGATCAAGACTTACCCGGGCCCGGTCAAACCGTTGGTGCCATTCTTCAGCTGCACGGTAAGACACCAGCCCAAGTTTTCGAGCCAGTTTCATGCCTGCCTCGGGCTCCTGTTCAGAATGATAATGTCCATCCTTCCAGTTGGGATCACAGCGAATAATTTCTCTTTGAAGCGATCGCATTGCGATGGTAAATGGTAGCGCACGCGGTGCGGCAGAAATTGAAACCAGGTAATCACATTCATCCGGGTACTGTAATGCGTAGGCTAGTGCGGTCATCCCGCCCATCGAAGGCCCTATCACAGCATGCAGGTGATCAATGCCAAGCTCATGCAGTAAATGATGACCCGCTTTGGCAATATCCTCAATGGTCAGCTCAGGAAAATCACTTCCATAAGAATGCCCCGTCTCGGGATTGATAGACTCCGGGCCCGTAGATCCAAAACAACCACCCAGCGAGTTGACGCAGATGACAAAAAACCGGTCAGTATCAATGGCCTTACCCGGACCAATCATGAACTCCCACCAACCGGGCTCCGGATCTTCCGGTGATGAAGCCGCATGTGCACTGGGGGATAATCCGGTAAAAATTAAAATTGCATTATCATAGTTCGGTGATAATGTCCCCCAGGATTCATAGGCAATCGTAATTTCTGGTAAACGTCCACCACGTTTCATCACAAAATCGCTGGTACCATAATCACCAATCAGGGTGGCAAATTTTGTGGCCGGTGTAATACCTCGCTGCGTACGCGATGGATGCAATTGTTCAACTTTTTTGCTGTTCATAGCACCCTCTTATTCAGGCGGATATATCCAGCATACGCTGAAGCGCCACTCTGGCACTTTTAGCAACTTTTTCAGGTACCTCGATACGGTTCACTACATTATCTTCGACCAGATTTTCCAAAACCCAGGCCAGATGTTGGGGATCAATACGAAACATCGTGGAACACATGCAAACCGTCGGCGACATGAACTGTACAGTTTTACCCTGTTCTTTTACCTGTTGGTGTAGTCTATTGACCAAATTGAGTTCTGTGCCAACCAGCCAATGGGTACCAGGCTCGGATTCAGTGATCGTTTTAATGATATATTCTGTAGAACCCACGTATTCGGATTGCTGGCATACTTCATAACTACACTCCGGATGGGATATGACCTTACCATCGGGATGTTCTTTACGAAAATTATCAATTTGTACCGGACGAAACATCTGGTGAACCGAGCAAAATCCCTTCCACAAAATCATCTTGGCTTGCTTGATTTGATCAGGAGTTAATCCTCCCATGGGTTTATCAAAATCCCATTCCACCATCTGTTCAAGCGGGATACCCATTTTGACACCGGTATTTCGACCCAAATGCTGGTCCGGGAAAAACAATACCTTCTCTCGTTGCGCAAAGGACCATTCAAGAATTTTTTGTGCATTGGTAGACGTGCAGACGACACCCTGGTGATCGCCACAGAAGGCCTTAAGGTTTGCATCTGAATTGATATAGGTAACGGGTGTAATGGTTTCATCAGGATCAAGTACGGAAGCGAGTTCTTGCCAGGCTTGCTCTACCTTGGGAAGATCGGCCATGTCTGCCATGGAGCAGCCCGCTGACAGATCCGGCAGGATCGATACCTGATCCGGACGCGAGAGAATATCGGCCACTTCAGCCATAAAATGCACACCGCAAAATACGATGTATTCGGCATTGGAGCGAGCCGCTTCTCTTGAGAGCTTTAGTGAATCACCCGAAAAATCCGCATGCTCAAAGACCTCGTCACGCTGGTAATGATGGCCCAGAATAACCACTCGATCGCCCAACGCTTGTTTGGCCGCGATAATTCTCTGGCGACATTCTGCATCGCTCAACGAGGCATATGGGTGAAGTTCAAGTGGATTAGCAACCATAGGGTATGTCATCAAAATTTAAAAATACTATGTTACTGCATATATTTGATGACTTTAACCCGAAATTTCAATGGAATAACGGGGTTTTAGCCGTTATTCACCCTCAGTAACAGGCTTGCGCAAACGAATCGATAATTCTTTCAATTGACGTTCACTGACCCCTGATGGCGCAGAGGTCAACAGACAGGCCGCTGTTTGCGTCTTGGGAAAGGCCATCACATCCCGTATTGAACTGGCTCCCGTCATCAACATCACCAGCCGATCCAAACCAAAAGCAATCCCACCATGAGGTGGACAACCATATTTCAATGCGGTCAACAAAAAGCCAAACTTGTCCTCGGCTTCCTGATCATCTATATCCAGAAGTTTGAGCACAGTGCGTTGCATCTCAGTATCATGAATACGAATTGAACCGCCACCGAGCTCGGTCCCATTCAACACCATGTCATAAGCTCGAGACAACATACGACCTGCATCCTTTTCCAGTTCGGCCGGATCGTCGGTATTCGGTGCCGTAAAGGGATGATGCAGGGCTGTCCAGCGGTTTTCCTTGTCATCATGTTCAAACATGGGAAAATCCACGACCCACAAGAACGACCAGCCTGGAGTCACTCTGTCGAGGTCATGCCCCAGTTGCACCCGTAAAGCACCCAGAGATTCATTAACCACATTGGCTTTATCAGCACCAAAGAAAATCAGGTCTCCTGAATGGGCGCCCGTACGTTCAAGAATTCCTGCGATGGCTTCATCAGGCAGGAATTTCAAAATAGGTGACTGCAAACCCTCGCGTCCATCCTCGACGTTATTACACTTGATATAAGCTAAACCCTTGGCACCATAACGACCGACAAACTTCGTATAATCATCGATTTCCTTGCGGGTCAGGCTATTGCCCCCGGGCACTCGCAACGCGGCTACCCTGCCTTTAGGGTCACTGGCCGGACCGGAAAACACCTTGAATTCGACTTCAGCTAATAGATCTGAAATGGTTACCAGCTCGAGGTCTATACGCAAATCTGGCTTATCAGATCCAAAGCGTTCCATGGCTTCAACATAAGACATGCGCTGAAACTGGGTATCAATATCCACATCCAGTGCTTCCTTGAACACACTTTGCATCATGCTTTCCATTAAAGACATGATGTCTTCTTCATTGATGAATGAAGCTTCTATGTCCAACTGCGTAAATTCTGGCTGGCGATCCGCACGCAGATCTTCATCACGAAAACAACGTACTATCTGATAATAACGGTCCATACCTGACATCATTAACAGCTGTTTGAACAACTGCGGGGATTGTGGCAAAGCAAAAAATTGTCCCTGATGCGTTCGACTGGGCACCAGGTAATCACGCGCACCTTCCGGTGTTGCCCGCGTTAACATGGGCGTTTCGATATCCATGAAACCATTCGTTTCAAGCCAGGAGCGCATGGCATGAGTCACGCGGGTGCGCAGTCGCATGCGTTCCAGCATTTCAGGTTTTCGTAGGTCAATGTAACGATATTTTAGACGCAGATCATCATGTACATCTTCATCTAATTGAAACGGCGGTGTTTCCGAAGCATTCAGAATATCCAGTTTCAAGGCCAACATTTCGATTTCACCCGTTGGCATATCAGGATTAATCGTACCCTCAGGTCTAATCCGTATTTTACCGGTCACTTTAAGAACATACTCGTTACGCACCCGTTCAGCATCCGCAAACATGGCAGCATCATCGGGATCAAAAACTACCTGTAAAATGCCCTCGCGATCGCGCAGGTCGATAAAAATGACACCGCCATGATCACGTCGACGATTCACCCAACCACAGACCGTGATCTCTTCGTCGATATGGTTTGAATTTATTTCACCACAATAATGCGTACGCATGTAACACCTATGAACTCATTGATAGTCAAAAAACAAGCCGGCAATAGTATCGTAAACAGGCTTGAAATAAAAAGCCCCGGGTATAAGCATACCTGGGGCTGTGAGGCTTTTGATCAGGAAGACTTTAGCTGCAACTGGCGCAACCACCCGTACCGCAGCTGTGTGCGCTAGATGAATCGCTGTTACTGCCCTTGTCCGCGATATTGCGTTTGTTACTGGATTTAAAATCAGTCTCGTACCAACCCGAACCGCTTAAACGAAACCCTGGAGCAGAAATTTTCTTTTTTAACGAGGGCGCTTCACAATTTGGGCAATCCGTTAATGGCGCATCATTAATCTTCTGTAATGCATCATGCGTATGATCACAGGTTTCGCAAACGTATTCATATATAGGCATAATCTGCTCCTAATAAGCACCAGGCTTAAAAAATATAAGCAGGCAATAATATAGGAACTCACCAGGTTTTTTCAATGCGTAAAAACAAATCGATTCTGATTACCGGGTGCTCCAGCGGCATCGGTTACCACGTTGCCCATGGTTTGAAGGCTCGCGGTTATCAGGTCATTGCCAGTTGCCGTAAACCAGAAGACGTTAAACGTCTACAGCAGGAAGGACTTGACTGCGTTTTGCTCGATCTCGATGATACGGAATCGATCGGTCAAGGTTTGCAAGAATGCCTGAAAATCTGTGATGGACACCTCGATGCCTTGTTCAACAACGGGGCTTTTGGCCTACCCGGAGCCGTCGAGGATTTATCGCGTGATGCAATCCGGGCACAGTTTGAAACCAATCTCTTTGGCTGGCTTGAATTAACCAATCTTGTGCTACCTATCATGCGAGAGGCGGGGGCCGGTCGTATTATCCAAAACAGCTCTGTTCTTGGATTTGTCTCGCTACCCTATCGAGGTGCTTATGTGGCCAGTAAGTTCGCGCTCGAAGGATTGACGGACACGCTTAGGCTTGAACTCTCAGATACCGATATCAAGGTTGTATTGATTGAACCGGGGCCTATTGAAAGTCGTTTCAGACAAAATGCTGAGCGTGCTTTTCACCGATTTATCAATACCGAAAAAAGTGCTCATCAGTCAAGATACGAAGCGATGGAGCAACGGCTTCAGAAAAAAGGACACGCCACGGCGTTTACGTTACCCGCAGATGCGGTGCTGGAAAAAGTCATTGATGCCCTGGAAAGTGCTAGACCTAAAATACGCTATTACGTAACATTTCCGACCTACTTATTCGGTTACCTCAAGCGCATACTGTCGTCTCGTCTTATTGACCATCTTATGCTCAAGGTTTCGGGTGACGGTAAACGATAAAGCGCTTCGGTCACAATAATGCCCCGCAAGATATTGCAACAAACGACCTCCTTTAATACGATCAAGATCGAAGAAGCTCGCGGGCAGCATTACCTCAAGTTTGACTCCGACCATGAGGCGATCCAATCTGCGATCGACTTGACAGCACCTCACCGCTTGGTGATGACCAACCTGCAATACCTCATGGGCATTTTGTTATTCATTAAAAAACCCCGCAGAATTTTGGTCCTGGGTGTCGGTGGAGGGTCCTTAATACATTTTCTATCCTATTACCTTCCCAAATCCCATATCACCGGTTTGGACTATAATGCCGAATTGCTGAAAATCGCCCAGGCACATCTCGATTTACCTCAACCTTCTGATCAAATCCACTATGTAACAGCCGATGCACGGGAGTTTATTGGAGCCACCCACGAAAAATTTGATCTAATTCTGGTCGATCTATTTACCAATGGGCGTTCCCCCAACTGGTTGTTGCAAAATTCTTTTAACCAACAACTTAAACAATGTTTGACGGCCCAGGGAGCGATCGCTTTCAACCTGTTAATTGACAATGAAAATCAATTCAGCCGTTTTTATCAACTGATGCGCACTGTTTACCAAAAGCAGACCTTGTGCCTTGAACATGAAGACTATGAAAATATCCTGGTGTATGGATTTAACCAGGAAAAAGAGACTTTAAGTCTTGAAGCCAACCTTGAGCGTGCCGCACAATTGACGTCAATTTTCGAGCTGCCTTTTACGCAGATACTTGCGGCAATATACAACATCAATCCCGTGGGTCACGGAATCATTTAGCCATCAGTCGAAGTAAGGAGTAATCAGGCGTTTTTGGAACCACCCTGACACAAGGGTGAATCAGCGACCTTTCCAGCCTTTTCGAACCACTCATCATTGGTCAGGGTATGCAGCGCCAGCGCATGGATTAGTTTGAGTTCATTCTCCAGCACCTTGTTGACCAGGCGATGACGTTTGATCAGCATCAGGTCCTTAAATTCATCCGAGACCAGAGTGACTTTAAAATGTGATTCTGATCCCGGGGCCACGTTATGCATGTGGCTTTCATTCTTAACTTCCAGAACTTCTGGATGAAACGCTTCGGTCAGTTTTTCTTGAATCTGTTGTTGCATACTCATTTGTAAAAATTCCAATCATTTACTGCAGCGCTTTAATCGCCTCTCGAACCTCTTCCATGGTCTGGAAGCGATCCTCGATTTCAGGTGCCATCATTTTTTGAACGAGCATGCTAACATTTTCAGGTATGTTTTTATCCAGACTATGTAAAGGGGCAGCTTTCCCTTCAATATGCTGAAATAACAGGGACATGGGTTCCCCTTTATAGGGTAGATTGCCATTGAACATGGTATAGGCAATGATCCCAAGCGCATAGATATCTGCGCGATGATCTGCTTCCAGACCTTTGGCCCTTTCGGGTGAAAGATAAGCCGGGGTACCAATAATCATTCCGGTTTTGGTCAAAGTCATATCCGACTCAGAGCTGGCTGACGCGATACCGAAATCCACTACCTTGGCCAGGCCGTCATCATTGACCAGAACGTTGCTGGGTTTGAGATCACGATGGATTACATTCTGCTGATGGGCCTCGTACATACCGTCACTGACCTGGTAAAGAATATCCAGTATCTGTTCGTGACTGGCTAACATTTCATGTTTTATCAGGTAATCCAGACCCTTACTATCAAAATACTCCATCGAAATGGCTGAAATACCATCCTTCATCAGAAAATCATGGATCCGGATTACGTTCGGATGACTCACCATTCTTGAATACTTCAGCTCGCGCAGAAAACGCTCACGTGCTTTACCATCTGAAGTCAGCTCCGGATGCATGAACTTGAGGATAATCTGTTCACCGACAGTATCGTCATGCACCAGCATGACACGGCCCATCGCTCCCCGACCGATCTCCTTGATTACCTTGAAACGATCCATCCAGTAATCACCGGCTTTCAACTCTTCAATATGCTGGAAGCTGACCACCTCGGTTTTTTCTGGATCATTAACCTGATTCTGCTGCTGGGGGGCCACCATCGTGGCCTGTTCCTGCTTATTTTTTTCTATCTCCAGCAACCGAGTTTCGAAAATACTTTCATCATCAATATTCAGTTTGGGCAACTTGTACTTTTCAGTAATGTGATCAACCACCTCGCGTGCAGTATCCCTGACCGTGGCTTGTAATCGGGGCACCATTTTTAAAATACCGTTACGGACGTTATCCGCATGTTTCTGCGTCACGATACTATCCGTGGTTAACAACGCCTCGCGTTGTATCGCAGCCTCTTTCATGCCCAGGCATTTCGAGGTGAGTTCTAGCCCCTTGCTGAAACCCAGTTTTTTAACGGCTTTCAAGGCAGCTACTGAGGATTCCGGATATTTTTTGATGACCTTATGCAACAATTCCAGGGCACCACGGCTGCCAGAATGGGCAATATTATCGATGGCTCGTTCCCTGACCTGCCAATTCTCATGCATTAAAGATTCTTCAAGTTCTTTAATGTCACCACTGTATACCGTGTTGTTGGCAGCCAATTGTTCAGCGGCACTCTTAACGAATTCGTTACCATGTTCAATCAACGGTTGCGCCAGTTTATAAAACTTGTCGTTACCCTGGGCAATCAGGCTTTTCAGTGCCTGCTCCTTACCCCACCATTCGTGCTCATCCAACGCCATTAACAATGGCTCCAGGGTATCTTGCGTGACATGCTGAATAACAATGTTGGCCGCACGTTCACGTAAATCATCGGATTTACCGGTCATCAGCATCGTCAACCCGGGTAAAGTTTCAGCAGTCGATTTGCGTTCCAGAATTTCAAAGACCGTTTTGACATCATCATCACGCATATTGGGGATACAGGCGACAATGGGTGAAGGATCATAGGCAACGTCCATATGCTTAAGCTGCTTTAAAGCCTCAATCACGATAATCTTGGACTTATCCTTCAGAAAGCGCATGATCATCCGCGCTGACTCGGGTTGGTTGACCGCAGCCAGGAACCGAATCAACGACATTTTGATGTCTGGATTTTCGAGTGTGTCTATATCAATGGGCAGGGCCGACATATCAGTTCTTTGCGCCTGCGATTGTGCCATTTCAATCAGGCGAGTGGCATACGCCTTTTCCATGCGCAAGGCATTCTTAACGTACAACTCGGGGGGTAGATTAGCCTTTTGTAAATCCAGAATATCGATTATTTCAGTTTTCGATGCATCCGCTTCGTGTAACCGTTTAAACAGTTTACTCGGATTTACGCGAATGGATTCACTCAACAGGCTTTTTGTAGCCGCACGTACCATCGTGGTATCGTTTTCCAGGTTATCCAGGAAACGATCTTCTGAATCTCGATTAATCTCATCCTGACAGATGCTCTTGAGCACATCACTATGGGGCTTCTTGGTCTGCGGGATCGTCTCGAGAATCTTTTCCAGCATCTCACCCGCCTGTGACCGAATTTTTTCGGTCAAAGCCTCGCCTTCTGAACTATTCAAGTCCTTGCAGGCAAGAAACTGCTTCATCGTGCGATTGAAAAGTAGGGAGCCGAATACAGCCATGTACGGATAATTATTATATTAGACGATCGTGGCTATGATTATAGCCACGATCCTCGAAAATGACCGAACTTTTTACATTAACCCTCTGAATTTTATCGACTAAATTCGAAGTCTTTGTTTTCAGTCACATTTATCTTGACGGTATCGCCGGGTACAAACTGTCCGGAAAGGATAGCCTGAGCCAATGGATTCTCAATAGACTGCTGAATTTCACGCTTCAGTGGGCGCGCACCATAAACAGGATCAAAGCCCACCTGGCCTAATTCATCAAGGGCGGTATCGCTGATTTCCATACCCAGATCCCTTTCAGCCAGTCGCTGTACCAGTTGGTCAAGTTGGATGCGCGCGATGACTCGAATCTCTTCCTGGCCAAGTGGATGAAATACCACGGTTTCATCAATACGGTTAATGAATTCAGGGCGGAAATAAGTGCCCACAGTAGTCATCACTGCGGCTTTCATAGCCTCGTAATTTTCTTCTCCAGCCATGCTTTGAATCTGTTCCGATCCAAGGTTGGAGGTCATCACAATGACGGTATTTCGAAAATCTACGGTTCGACCCTGCCCATCGGTCAAACGCCCATCATCCAACACCTGCAATAACACATTGAACACATCGGGGTGAGCCTTTTCGACTTCATCAAGTAATACCACGGAATAAGGTCGACGACGCACAGCCTCGGTTAAATAACCTCCTTCTTCGTAACCTACATACCCCGGGGGGGCACCCACCAGGCGTGCAACGCTATGTTTTTCCATGAATTCGGACATGTCAATACGGACAATAGCATCCTCGGTATCGAACAGAAATTCGGTCAAGGCCTTGGTCAATTCGGTTTTACCGACACCCGTTGGTCCCAGGAACAGAAACGAACCATTGGGACGATTGGGATCGGATAATCCAGACCGTGAACGCCGAATGGCATTCGAAACCGCGCTGACGGCTTCTTTCTGACCGACAACACGTTGCGCCAACTGTGATTCCATTTGCAGTAACTTATCACGTTCGGATTCCAGCATCTTGGAAACAGGAATTCCGGTCCAGCGTGAAACTACGGCGGCAATCTCCTCTTCTCCTACCTTATTACGCAGCAATTGCATATCCTGCATTTCCACGTTAGCGGCCATATCCAGCTGTTTTTCAAGCTCGGGAATACGCCCATACTGCAGCTCTGACATGCGTGCCAGGTCACCCGCCCTTTGCGCAGTTTCAAGGTCCAGACGTGCGCGTTCAAGTTCCTCTTTGATACTGGCTGATCCTGACAAAGCGGCTTTTTCTGAGTTCCAGATTTCTTCCAGGTCAGAATATTCGCGTTCCAGGCTACTGATTTCTTCTTCGAGAATACCTAAACGTTTTTTTGATGCTTCGTCGCTTTCTTTTTTCAGTGCTTCGCGCTCGATCTTCAGTTGGATTAAACGGCGCTCCAGACGGTCCATGTCTTCCGGTTTGGAATCGATCTCCATACGAATGCGACTCGCGGCTTCATCAATCAAGTCAATGGCCTTATCGGGTAATTGACGATCAGTGATGTAGCGGTAAGAAAGGTTAGCCGCGGCAATGATTGCGGGGTCAGTCACATCCACTCCATGGTGTACCTCATAACGCTCTTTAAGTCCGCGTAAAATCGCCACGGTATCTTCGACCGAAGGTTCCAATACCATCACTTTTTGGAATCGGCGCTCCAGGGCAGCATCTTTTTCAATGTACTTACGGTATTCGTCCAGGGTGGTGGCGCCGATACAATGTAATTCTCCACGCGCCAATGCGGGCTTAAGCATATTACCAGCATCCATAGAACCTTCAGCTTTACCGGCCCCAACCATGGTGTGTAATTCATCAATAAACAGGATAATTTGGCCTTCCTGCTTAGATAAATCGTTTAATACACCTTTAAGACGTTCTTCGAATTCCCCGCGGAACTTGGCGCCTGCAATCAACGCTCCCATATCAAGCGATAACAAGCGTTTATGCTTTAAGCCTTCCGGTACTTCTGCATTAACAATACGTTGTGCCAGACCTTCTGCAATCGCGGTTTTACCGACGCCGGGTTCACCAATCAGAACCGGGTTATTCTTGGTTCTTCGTTGTAATACCTGTATGGCGCGGCGAATTTCTTCATCACGGCCAATCACGGGGTCGAGCTTGCCTTGTTCAGCCCTCTCGGTCAGATCGATCGTATATTTTTCCAATGCCTGACGTTGATCTTCAGCATTGGCATCATTGACGGCCTGGCCACCCCGAATCTCCTCGATAGTCTGTTCCAGGATTTTCTTATCAGCTCCGGAAGACTTGAGTACATCACTCAGCCCCCCTTTATCTTCGAGAGCAGCAAGAATAAATAACTCGGATGAAATAAATTGATCACCCCGATCCTGTGCCAGCTTGTCACTGATATTGAGTAATTTGCCCAGTGCATTGGAGATATGCAAATCTCCTGCGGCACCCTCCACCTGTGCTTGCTTTTCCAGCATTTCACTCAATTGAGAACGCAACAGATTGACATTAACACCGGCCTTGGTCAGTAACGGCCGCACTGAACCGCCTCGTTGATCCAGCATCGCAACCAACACATGAACGGGTTCAATCATCTGGTGATCGCGCCCAACCGCCAACGATTGCGCATCCGCCAAAGCTTCCTGGAATTTACTGGTTAATCGATCCATTTTCATCGATAGGCCCCCTAATAATCAAAAACTATCGATTAGATAAGTTTGATTTATATAATTTCAACTGGCCGGTGAGGGTTATTGCTTGATATAGATCAAGGAGGCCTGTCTTCCCGTTATTTTTTCTCGGCGATAGGAGAAAAAACGTTCTGGCTGAGAATAAGTACAGTATTCTCCACCCCATACATGTCCTACACCGGCCAGTTGCAGGCGCAGACGTGCTAACTTGTAAAGATCTGCAAGAAAATGTCCGGGACGATTAGGTATAAAACAGTTCGCGGCATCAGCTGAAAAATTCACAAACACATCGCGGACTTCTGCGCCTACCTCAAATTGATTCGGGCCTATCGCCGGTCCCATCCAGGCCATCAATTGTTCTGGCTGGGACTGCATACTTTGCAGTGTGTGTTCAAGAATCCCGTTGGCAAGCCCGCGCCAACCGGCATGGGCTGCCGCCACCTCGGTTCCGGTTGTATTGGTGAATAAAACCGGCAGGCAATCGGCGGTCAAAACGACTGCCACGACTCCCGGTTGTGTGGTGGTTGCCGCATCCCCATCCCTGTCCTGATCTTGGTCCAGATTAATCACCCGGGTGCTATGCGTCTGTTCGAGCCAGGCGGGATCATTTTTCAAACCAAGTTCTTGTTGCAAACGCTGTCGGTTTAATTTCACACTGCTGATTTCATCGTGCACATGACTGGCTAAATTCCAGCTGTAAAAGCCGCCCTGACTCACACCACCCTGGCGCGTCGTGGACACGGCGATCACTTGCTTTGGCGCACTCCAGTTTGCCCGGATGATCTCAATGCTATTTTGCATCTTGTTGTAGTGCTGTTATTAAGGATCGCAGGTCTGACGGTATCTCTGCGGTAAAAGATAAATCCTTACCCGTAATCGGATGAATAAAACTGAGCCGCCAGGCATGCAATGCTTGCCGTTTGAAGTGTCGAATCACCTGCTCAAGCTGTGCAGATATACCTGCGGGTAAGGTCAGGCGACCACCATAAACTGGATCCCCTAGCAGGGGATGATGGATGTGAGCCATGTGAACCCTGATCTGGTGGGTCCGTCCCGTTTCCAGTTGCACATCAATCAGGCAGTGGGCACGGTATTTTTCTCGCACAGTAAAATGGGTCACCGCTTCGCGCCCACCTGCTTTTACTGCCATACGTTTTCGATCTATCGGATGTCGCGCTATAGGTGCATCGATACTCCGCCCGGCAGTAATCAAACCTTTGACCACAGCGACGTACTCTCGTTTTATAGACCTTTTTTGCAAGGCATCGACCAGGGCCGTGTGTGCCTGGAGGCTTCGCGCGACGACCATGACACCGGTTGTATCCTTGTCGAGCCGGTGGACAATACCCGCCCGAGGCAGCTGTTCTAAAGCAGGGTCCTGATATAACAAACCATTGACAAGCGTGCCCGAGGCATGCCCGGCTGCGGGATGCACCACTAATCCAGCTGGTTTATTGATAATGATCAAATGCTCATCCTGGTAAACCCTGTCAAAAGCCACCTTTTCCGGGCGATCAAAGGTCTGGGGGGTCTCTGGTACATCCAACTTCACCTGATCACCCTTATACACCTTATCCTTACTGCGTGCTGCAGACTGGTTCAATAGGATAAAACCCTGTTTAATCCAGTCTTGAATTTTACTGCGAGAAAAATCCGGAAAATAAATACTCAAGGCTTGATCCAGGCGTAAACCATGACCTTCTTCATCAATACAGAGTTGCTGCTGAATTATTTTCATAGAGTGGTTATACTGCCCGACCTAGATTTTAACTGTAGATGCAGAATCTGTTTATTACCGTGAAACTTGCCGTTACCATTTTATCATTTCTGTTTTTGATTAGCTGCTCTAGTAGTCCCAAAGATCCCACAGAAGACAAGTCAGCTGCTGAACTCTATGCCATTGCCAAAGAGCAGTTGGATTCCGGTAATTTCTCCCTTGCTATCGAAAACTATGAAACACTAGAATCGCGTTACCCGTTTGGAGTGTATGCCATCCAGGCGCAACTGGATGTCGCCTATGCCTACTACCTTTATGATGAACCCGAATCCGCCACTGCTGCTGCCGATCGTTTCATCAAACTACACCCACGCCATGAATCGGTGGACTACGCCTACTATCTGAAAGGCCTGGTTAATTTCGGTCTACAGGATTCCATCATGGATAAGTTTCATACCCGCGATCTGGCCGATTATGATAAGTCCATTATGCAACAGTCTTATCAAGATTTTTCTGTACTGGTCAATCGCTTCCCTGACAGTGAATACGCACCGGATGCAATCAAACGTATGGCTTATTTACGCAACCAAATGGCCCGCGCTGAAATTAAGATTGCAGAATTCTATTTAAGTCGCCGTGCATGGATCGCTGCCGCTAATCGCGCTAAAGCATTATTAGAAACCTACCAGGGTAGCGCTTCGGTTAAACGGGCTTTGCAGGTTCAGATCATTGCTTATGAACAGTTACAGTTAAATGATCTGGCTGAGGACACTCGAAGAGTTTTAATCTATAACTATGGTGAGGCAGCGGCTAACATCAAACTTGAAGATTTTATTTCTTCTTAATTCGGCATACCGATTTAATTACGCTTAAAACCTGAAGTAATCGGATATCGCCTTTCCTTACCAAAAGATCTTTGTGTGACTCTGACCCCTGGTGGTGATTGGCGACGTTTATATTCATTCACATCCACCAACCAGGTGACCCGCTTGACTGATTCTTCATCAAAGCCCTGTTTAACTATTTCTTCAACTGAGCGATCTTGTTCTATGTACAGTTCCAGGATCGGATCAAGAATTTCATAAGGTGGAAGAGAATCCTCATCTTTCTGGCCAGGCGCCAGTTCTGCAGAGGGGGGACGATCAATAACTCGCTGAGGAATGGCCGGACTGATGCTATTACGAAAATTAGCTAAAGCATAAACCTTTAACTTGGATACGTCTTTTAAGGGCGCAAAACCTCCTGCCATATCTCCATACAATGTCGCATAACCCACTGACATCTCACTCTTATTTCCCGTTGTCAGGAGCATAGCCCCTTTTTTATTGGAGATAGCCATCAGTATTACTCCCCTGCTACGAGCCTGCAAGTTTTCTTCGGTAACATCCTGTGCCATCCCACTAAACTCTTGTTCTAAAACCGCTTTGAATGATTCCACCGGCTGGCTGATAGGAATTTGAGTATATTCAACACCTAGAATCTCAGCTTGCGCTGCAGCATCGGTTTGGCTCATCTCGGAAGTATAGGTATAAGGCATCATGATCGCTTGCACTGCTTCGGCACCAAGCGCATCGACAGCGATAGCCAGAACCAATGCAGAATCGATACCACCGGATAATCCCAGGACGACCTTTTGAAAACCATTCTTGAAAACGTAATCTCGGGTGGCAGTCACCAAGGCAGAATACAGCTGGGACAAGTCTTCTGTCTCCGCTACAGACTGAGTTAATGATTTAATACCAATATTCGATCGATATTCCAATATGGATAGTGTCTGCTCAAATCCAGCAGCCATAGACACCAGGTTCTGTTCCGCATCCAGGGTAAAACTATGGCCATCAAAAACCAGCTCATCCTGACCACCCACCAGGTTCACATAACACACTGGCACCTTATTCTCGGCAACACGCTGCCTGACCTGATCAATACGCTCCGAGGTTTTACTCGAATGAAAAGGTGAAGCATTGAGATTTAGTATCAGCTGGGCACCGATATTGACAGCCTTGGCCGCGGGCTGTGGATACCAGATATCTTCACATACGGTAATGCCAATGTGCACACCTCGTAGCTCGATCACACAAGCGTCTTCCCCTGCCACAAAATAACGTTGCTCATCAAAAACCCCATAATTCGGTAAATATTGTTTATGGTAATAAGTGACTGGGAGCTCTGGTTGCATAATGACGGCACAATTATATAAACGATCTTGTATCATCTGCACCGCACCGAATACCAGGCACAGTCCAGGATTATGTGCCTGAATAAATTCAATGGAACGGGCTACCTGATGGATAAATTGTGGGCGAAACAACAGGTCTTCTGGCGGATATCCAGTCAATGCCAATTCGGGGAACACTACGATATCGGCTTGATATTCCTGTTGGGCCCGGTTTGCATATTGCAGAATCAATTTAACATTAAAATCAATATCACCCACTTTCGGATTGATTTGTGCCAGGGCAATTCTAAGGCCGGATGGTTCGTTCATTATTCTGTTAAAACTAAAAAAAGCGATTGTAATGTAAGAGCCCTGGTAGTGTCATAAGATTCCTGAACACGATTCGCCTTAACTGTCATAATCATGTTAACTAGGATTGTATTTTAGAGGCTTCATGCCCTTTTGGGATCAACGTTTCATAAATATAAGACTATTCAGGCATAATACTTGAGCTTAGACACTTAACCATAATCCTATGTGGAATCACAGATACAGCGAACCCGGGTACGCCTATGGAACCGCGCCGAATGATTTTCTGAAACAACAGTTCAAGCATATACCTGCCACAGGTGAAGTGCTATGCCTGGCAGAAGGCGAAGGAAGAAATGCCGTATTTCTGGCACGCCAAGGCTATCGGGTAACCGCCGTGGACCAGTCTCAGGTCGGGTTGGAAAAGGCGCTAGAACTCGCGAAAAAAAATAAAGTAGCGATTACCACAATCCAGGCAGACCTTGCGAATTATGATGTTGGCGTAAATCAATGGGATGGTATCGTCTCGATAGCAGCCCATGTACCTTCCAGTCTACGTAAGGATCTGCATGCCAAAGTCATCACAGGACTTAAAAAATCAGGGATATTTTTACTGGAAGCTTATACAGTTGAGCATTTAAAAATGGAAGGTGTTGGCGGCCCACCGGCGGCACAGCAGGACCTATTCATGTCATTGAATGATTTGCAGGCTGAACTGGAAGGTTTGGATTTCATCATAGCGCAAGAGACTAAACGCAACCTCTCTGAAGGAAAATACCATCAAGGTTATAGCGCCGTGGTCCAATTTCTGGCTCGCAAACCCTAAGTCTTAAGGATTCATAACCCGTTATTCGAAGCCATTTTCGTACTTTATGGCCCTGACTCAATGCATCCACTCCCTTTTTAAACGGAGGTTGTGCTCTGTCAATCATCTTATGACTATTATGAGATGGAATTGATCTTGGCTCTGCCCCTTAACGATGTATCCAGTCAGCGCCTAATGTCCCTCGTAGTCTTTCGAGGTAACTTTCATCGGCAAGAATACCCATCATGTGTTCTGATTCAGCGATGCGATCAATCAGTTCTTGCCTGAGCTCATGCTCGTCTTCGTTGATCTTGGTCAACTGTTGTTCCATATAGGCCGCATGATTTCGCCATAGGTCAACATCGCGTTGTTGTTTTAGCATTAAACGGTCACGGTACCATTCACTCTGTAACAGGTAATCACGGCTGAACATTTTACGGATATCTGGATCATCGATCATTTTATTTTGGTAATGACCATACGCCATGATGTGCAATAGGGCTTGCAGCGGAGGACAAGCATCATCAATTGAGTTATCCGCAAAGTAGCCCAACGCAACACGCTGTTGCGCCTCGCAGATATTATCAATGCCATCAATATAGGCCGCCATATCCTGACTTTCAGGCCGCAACATGGCTTCATCGAAAACAGCTGTGGGTGTATCAAACAACTTGCCAAAATGATCCCGTATAAAATCCCGGGTAATGCGATAACCCAGACGACTCGCTAAAACCATTCGTCCTTCATATTCAAAGTCGTCCAATTTCTCCAGGTAGTTTTGTTGAATCATGTATTCCGGTGTTCGCACACCAACGGGCAGGCGGCACCATATTTCGGGGATTAACATGCTGATGTCATGATCAATACGGCGATTCGGTCCGATATGTCCGGCTGCCGTGGAAAATCCATGATGGCCGGTAAGGATAAACGACACCAGTGCCGTGTTGAGATCAGCAGTAAAGCTGAGCGCATTAAAAGGACCTTTGGTCAGTGCACCCTCAGAGCCCGCTCCGGTAGTCGAAGGTGATTTACCCGTAAGACTACAAACGAGGTCCATGAACAATTCTGGTAGTTCCTGATAATGAATAGGGGTATACACTGCGAGTGGACGTATGCCCTTCGCGGGGGGATTATTGCGTCGACCTGCAAGGACCTCATTCACCGGGAAGTACACGTGTTGCTCCGGTTCGAGTCCACGTGATAATCGCGTGCAAGTATCAGCCAGATATCGTGTTCGAGGCTCGGCAAGATCGGGGCGGGTCTGCAGATATCGTACGTTTAACGTAGGCTTGCCATCAAAAATTCGCGGATGCGCTGAAGAAACGAAATAAAGTGAGTCCTCCATGCCGGATGCTTTTGTAATGAGTCCTTGCATCGGGGCACTAAACTCCTCGAAATGCACCACATCTTCAATGAGCTCTTGTGCATCTTTATTCTGCAGGGGTTCGAAGTTAGAAATGAAGTTATTTCCGCTCGCAAGATCGTTCTCGGTTTGTAAATCAGTACCACGGTGAATGGCTTCATCGGGTCGTTGAAATAGCTTGTTTTCGCAATTTCTAACCAGCTTGATAGAACCGTTTTGGTACTCAGGATTGAGCCCTTCAACATAAGCAGCCGGGATTACGGTAGAAGCACTGATATCATCTTCCATCTGTACCTTTTCAGCCGGAACATAGTCCTGGCGCAGTTTGAACATGCGCCAGCTACCATCACCCGCAAAACCGACGCGCAGGTAACTGGCCATCAGTTTACGGCCTTTATATTTCAATTCATTTCCAGGATTGCCATTAACCGTATCGACCGAGAAATGTTGCTGCCAATCTTTGCCCCATTCGGGTCGGTAGAAACGCTTGATCATAAACACCAGCGCGAGGATGTGATTCGGTATGCTGCCTAACCATGTATTGTAGGCATCGGAATAGTCTCGGCTGGAATGCGTTAACAGTCTGATGACAGATCCCAGGCTTCTATCCATGCTTAGCAGACTGCGACCATCCTTTTTTTCAGGATCACGGAAACGATCGCTGTAATCACGATCAAAGATCTCACGTACCGCACTGAGGTCTGCGTCAAAATCCCCAACATAAATAGGGCCAGAGACCACGGCACCGGCAATGGATTTCGATATTTCGGATTTACCACCACCAGAAACCGTGCTGGGTTTATGACAGAAGGTACCTTCACCTAAAGTCCCGATCAATCGCCAGCTTGGTGCATGCGGATGACGCTGCATGCTGACTCTAAAACCGCTTGGATAGACATACACATGATGATCGAGTGGCTTTAGCTGGTGCTTTCCACTCTCGTTTTCCCAACATATGATCAGATTAAACAGGTCGATATGTGCGTTTTGTGGCAAGTAAATAATATCCCCGAATTGATTATCGACGGCATAACCTTCCTCCTTCACCGTGATATGACCTTGCAGCCGTCGGCACAGTTCTTCAAACGTGTAATTCTCATCCATGTCTTCCTCTCTCGGCATATAGGTTTCGCCCAGATTGAAACAGGGGAATGCCAATGCACCACCAGCATGCTCTTCTTCACTTCCCCCAAACAGGTTGGCCGAGTAACTGATCTGAGACTTGATCTCTTTTTTACTATATCCAAAGTAGTTATCCGCAATAATGGTAACGATGACGCCTCTCTGGTCTCGGCAAACCAATTTGAACGCGTTCCCGTCATTGTAGAGTTCATCTTCCTGTTGCCAACACATGCCGTCACGACGTTGGCGCTCAGTGGCATCATCATAATGCGGAAGCCCGAGTTTTTTCTTTTTCAGTCCCACAAGATGCGGTGCGAGGATGATACAGCCGCTTTGACCCGTCCAGTGCTCGATGTCGAGAGCCGCATCGTTTTCCGGCAAGAATGGATCACCTGCATTGCCAAAAATAGATTCCACAAAATCAAGATTAGATACCAGGCTACCTGGGGCAAAGAAGCGCACCTCAAGACTTTTCCTGGGCAATACTCCCGCCACATCTGGACGAACCGTAGGCCGCAGCAGCAATGACACCCAGATCTCTGCACTGTCCTCGCTATTGCTGGTAGCAGGGAGCTGTAGCAAATGGGAAGGGGGATTGAGTGCCTTCTGCAAAAGGGCAGCATAGGCTTTGACAGGCACTTCACGTTTGTCCGCGGGAACCGGCAATCCTCCCGCCACAATATGAAACACACCTTTAGTGGTGCGCCGGTCTTTGTTTGGATTATGCAAAACACCCTGAATGAGACGATAAGAATCGATCAGATCAGAATGAAATTCTGTGCCATTCATGGGCAACGACAGTTCGCGCGCCATCCCTGGTTCATCCAGAATAAAGGTTCTACCCGGTAACTCGACCTGTTGATCTATGCCCTGTTCCGCCAGGTATTCAGTGAGAAACCGTTGTATGCGCTGATCTGCGGGACAACGATAGGCGGATAACAGGCGCTGTTGCCGTGAGTAATGTTTTAATAAACCATCGGCAACTTCGAGCACAGCACTGCCGTCACCGATATCGACCGTCGGTTGTCCCAGGGCTGCAAGTTTGAGATTGATGTGCTGCCGTTTTTTCTGTTGTGAATTTTCATAATCCACATTGTTATCAAAAACCTGTTCGTGCATATCTTTTTGCTTTATCTGATCCGCTGCCGCATACATGTCATAATGGATTGAATCCCGATGAGGGACAAAACACACTCGCCGTGATTGGCTGCATTTGTCTTCAAAGCATACCTCTCGACTCCTTCTCTGCAAAAAAAGGGGAGCTTTAGGATATCATTTTGCGGATCATGCACCTGTAAGACCATTCATGCACCAGTATTGTGCATCAATATAGAAGTATTCGTCTTAATGTGAAACCTCAAAATGTGTGCAGCTTTCCATACCCGGGTAGCTGATGTATTCAGTTTTTGGTCTCATGTAAACTGATCCAATTTCTCAGATGTCGTTTACTTTAATAATGCCCTACGCACTGGAAATCATCGTGATCATGTCTTGTATTTTCCTGTTTGCGGCTTTTGTACATGGCAGTATTGGTTTTGGCTTTCCTATGCTATCCACACCTTTGCTGGCCTTGGTTATGGATATTCAATCCGCAATTATCCTGACCCTGATTCCCAATCTTTTTGTGAACTTGATCAGCATGGGTAGTGAAGGCAACATCTGGAACGCATTCCGCCGTTATTTGCCCCTTGCCCTGCTGGCCATGTTAGGCAGCGCCATCGGTACCTTTATTTTACTCTTGACCCATAGTGAATGGTTCAAGTTACTGTTAGCAGCTGCCATAGTCCTGTACTTATTCGCGGATAAAATAAAACTGAATCTAACCTGGGTCAGAAAGCGTTCGGTTCTGGCTGAATCCACATTTGGAATTGGAGCAGGCATTCTTGGTGGATTAACGAACGTTATGGCTCCAGTTTTAATTATCTATTCACTTGAGACCCGAAAAACAAAAGCAGAACTGATCCAATTATCCAATTTCTGCTTCATGTTAGGGAAAGCCATTCAACTATTATTGTTTAGCATCTACGGGAAGTTTACTCATTCAGAGTTAGAGCTTGCCCCCTTTATGTTGATTTTCGTAGCTTTAGCGTTGTTTTTAGGTATTCAAATTAGACGTAAAATACCGGAACAAACCTTTGTCCGTATCATGCGTGGATTGCTCGTTATTCTCGCGGGATTGTTAATATTGCAAACGACTATTCGTCTCTGAAAATTATTCAATTCTCACGCGTGATGATGTTATTTAAAATAGTTGTTTCCATATGAGTAATACAACGGTTTAAGATAGATTCATGGTAAGAAAACACATCACCAGCAACTCCGCATTCGAAGATAAGATCGGTTATTCCCGTGCGGTCTTGGATGGTGATTATGTTTTTGTCTCGGGCACAACCGGCTATGATTATACCGATATGAGCATTGCGGATGATGTTGTCGCCCAGGCAGAGCAGTGCTTTCTGAACATTCAACAGGCGTTGGAGCAGGCGGGCAGCGACCTGGATCAAGTCGTGCGTATTCGCTACATATTTCCTGATAAAAACGATTTTGAACCGTGCTGGCCTGTCTTTAAAAAATATTTAAACACAGCCCGGCCGGCTGCAACCTTGATTATTGCCGGTTTGATGGAGGATGCAATGAAACTGGAAATCGAGGTCACAGCACGACTCAATGCTATTCCCGAATAACCCTGTTATTTGGTAAAGTCGAATGACACCCGTTTAATGATTTAACCTTATGGCAGAGAACGGCCGACTCCATTACCTCGCTTATGGCTCTAACTTACATCCTCTGAGACTGACTCAACGGGTTCCCTCTGCTCGTTTGCTCGATACCGTAAGACTTAAAGGATACCAATTACATTTCAATAAACGGGGCAGGGATTCTTCAGCAAAATGTAATCTGGTCCCATCGAAGAAGGCACAAGATCATTCGTTTACAGCCCTGTATCAAATTGATAAGAGACATAAAATGCTGTTAGACCAGGTCGAAGGATGTGGGCAAGGTTATCAAGAAGTAGATCTAGAAATTGAATACCGCTCAACCAAAATTTCCTGCTTTACCTACTTCGCCCAACAATCACATTTGGATACCACACTACAGCCCTATCACTGGTACAAAAACCTGGTAGTCCATGGGGCCAGGTATTTAGATTTCCCTTCCAGTTATATTCAATCGTTCTGCAACGTTGCATCCATAACGGACCCCGATACCGATAGAAACCGGACTATGCAGCAATTGATTATGCAAATTAAAGATTTTTCTCCAGAAAAACATCAACAGAATAGATCTGGATTATGGCAATGACATTTTAGCCCGATATCATAATTCCCTGCTGCGAAAAACGGGCCGCACGATCAGGCATTATCAACCTGGCACAGGTAATTGTATTGAATACTTTCAATAACGATGAAGAGCATTATGGCGAATGAAGATGATCATGGCACAACATCCTCTCAGGATAAAACGTCATGGATATTACAACAACTACTGGCTGATTTACCGACTGATACAGTTCCAGTGGGCTTTTTAGTAGAACAATTACATGGCCGTTCTTTCGGTGGTGTATTAATTGTATTAAGCCTGATCGGTCTCGTACCCGGGGTATCAATTTTCTCGGGGTTAGCCATGCTGGTTCCCGGTATACAAATGATGCTCGGCTATGATGCCCCGCGACTACCCAAATTCTTGCATCGGCGCACGATCAACCGCACCAATCTACAGCTATTTGGAAAAAAACTGATACCCTGGCTGCAAAAAGTCGAGCATTACGTGCGACCCCGCTGGAGCATGCTTACAGTGGCACCATTCCCTAACCTGCTCGGTTTTGTTGTGGTGGCATTGGCCCTGGTGATCATGTTGCCCTTACCCTTCTCTAATCTACCTCCTGCGATCGCTCTAACCTGCCTTTCTCTGGGCATTCTGGAGCGAGACGGTCTACTGGTAGGCATTGGCTTGGTATGTGCCATCATTGCACTGGGTATTGGCATGGTACTCGCTTCTGTTGCCATTAAATCCCTGTTACTTTTATTCTGAGGAATCCATGAAGCCCTGTGACCAAAAAGTGAACTAGTAGCTCACCAGGTAACGATTAATCCTTTTTTCAATCTGATTAAAAACCCGGGTTAACAAGAAGGTTAGTAGAAAATAAATGATGGCCGCATACACAAAAATTTCGAGTGCATAGGTGCGTGAAAATATCGAGCGTGTTTCACCCATCAGATCCCAGACCGCAATCGTACTCACCAATGCGCTACCTTTGAGCAACAGGATCACTTCATTACCATAAGCCGGCCAGGCAATGCGCAGGGCTCTGGGCAAGACAATTCGGCGTTGTAGTAACCACCAGGACATGCCATAAGCCTTGGCTGCTTCAATTTCTCCTCGCGGCACGGCACGAATACCTCCGCGCAGAATTTCAGCCGTGTAGGCGGCGGTATTCAAGGTCATGCCGATCAACCCACACCATTCGGCATCACTTAAAACAGGCCAGAGAAAACTGTTGGTGATCGCTTCAAATTGCCCAAGCCCATAATAAATAATAAACAGCTGAATCAGTAACGGCGTACCACGAAAAAAGTAAATGTAGGAATACGCGGGGATCCAGTAACGTCGATGATGTGAACTTCTCGCCAGCGCCATGGGTAACGCAATCAGCAACCCCAGTATAGACGACATGAGCACCAGTTTCAGCGAGATGAGAGTGCCATCCCAAAAACGATCTCCATATTGTGTGAGCAATTCAAAATCCATATTCAATTACCCGTTCACCACGCCTCGGTT
>JAAUXZ010068831.1_pt1 | contig 23946 bp, 19 predicted proteins | sample 7278131 | NCBI WGS metagenome assembly JAAUXZ01 (sample SAMN14350119, study PRJNA611818) | marine sediment metagenome | isolation source: surface marine sediment (3m) | place: French Polynesia: Moorea | collected 2018-08 | reverse complement strand
CCGCTGAAAGCATCTAAGCGGGAAGCCCCCTTCAAGATTAGATTTCCCTGGACCCTCGAGGTCCCTGAAGAGCCCTCGAAGACTACGAGGTTGATAGGCTGGGTGTGGAAGCGCAGTAATGTGTGAAGCTAACCAGTACTAATTGCTCGTGAGGCTTGATCATATAACGCCAAAGCATTTTGGCGAGCGAAGTGACATGTATTGCGACGCTTGATTGATAATTCTCAGATTGTCAGAAATTTTTCAGATTGTGTTTATTCCAAAAAGGTGTCAGGTTTATTTTTCAGCCTGGCGGTCAGGAGAAAAATAAACCTGACACCTTTTTGAACCAGTTTTCCTGGCGGCAATAGCGCGTGGGAACCACCCGATCCCATTTCGAACTCGGAAGTGAAAACACGCAGCGCCGATGGTAGTGTGGGGTCTCCCCATGTGAGAGTAGGACACCGCCAGGATCTTAATACGAAAAGGCCGCACCACCAGGTGCGGCCTTTTTTTTTGCCCGAGCGATCCTAACTAGCGTGCAGTTCCGACAGCGCCCTGCTGTCGATCTTGCTCACGGCCTTTTCCAGGGTGCCTTTGTAGCAGGCTTTCGACTCGGCAAGGCTTCCGAGCGAGCGGTCCTGCGTGTACGGACTCACGTTGCAGGCTTGCTTCGATGCCTGCTGGAGTCGCGCGTAGAGCACGCGTGCACCTGCTTTGTTTTCGATATCTAGGTCAGCGAAGTTAACCTTCACCGAACGTGCCTCGTCCTCGGCAGGTGTAGCGCCACTTGCAACCAGCGGCGTCCCCAACCCAAGGGCTATGATGACCGCGATACTGCTCTTTACTAGTTTATTCATCGTGTTCCCCTCTCAAGTCTTGCGCCAGAAAAATTCTGTCAGTCGATCGACAGATAAGCGCACGTTTACGGTGCTTGTATCGTGCGTTCTATGGCTTAGATGAACGAGCGCGGCGATCAGTTGCGAAACATTATCGAACGATTTGTTCTAAGCGTTGATGAACTTAATTCGAGAATCTCTGTCGGTGCTCTCGTTGGACGCGTTCTAAAGAGCCTGCAGGCTCTGCTCCAGTGCAGCGACGAAACGATCGACATGTGACTCATTGAACACCAGGGCAGGCCGCAGCTTCAGGATGTTGGCGTCGCGACCCTCGCTGCCGACAAGCACGCCATTCTCGCGCATCAGCTCCAGCAGCCGCGCCGTCTCTACTGTTGCGGGCGTGCGCTGCGTGCGGTCTGTAACGAATTCGAGCCCCGTTACCATGCCGTGACCGCGTACGTTACCGATGAGGTCGTAGCGTTCAGACAGTGCCCGCAGTCTGTCTCGCATGTATCCACCAATGCGCCTGCCGCGCTCGATCAGGTTCTCGCGTTCGATGACATCGAGCACGGCGTTACCGGCGGCGCAGGCAACGGTGTTGCCACCATAGGTGCTGAAAAGACGCGTTGCATCGATGAATCGATTCAAAATTTCCTCGGTCGTTACGACGACGCCCAGCGGATGACCGTTACCGACAGGTTTGCCCATCGTGACGATGTCGGCGCGTACTCCGTGGTGTTCGTGCCCCCACCACTGGCCCATACGGCCGAATCCGGACTGCACCTCGTCACCGATGACGAGTCCGCCTGCCGCCCGGACTTTCGTCGCGATGGCGCGCAGGTAACCGTCGGGCACGTCCGGAACCCCGCTCGAACAGAATGCCGAGTCGAACATCAGCGCTGCCGTGCCGTGCTGCGATGCTTCCAGTTCGGCGATCGCCCTGTCGGCGTCCGCGGCATAAAGCTCGACCAGGTCGCCGTCGCGATAGGGGCCGCGATAGGGATCGGGGACGATCAGGCCCTTGAGGAAAGCCGGCAGTTCGACGTCCGGGTGTCCTGGCGAGAAATGCCGGATCACGTCAGTGACGCCGTGGTAGGCGTCTTCCATGATAATGGCGCCGCTGCTGCCGGTCACCAGCTTGGCCATCTGCCAGGCGACGTCGTTGGCCTCGCTGCCCGAGTTGACGAAGATGCACGCCGTCAGGTGATCTGCCAGCTTGCCCGTCAGCCTCTCGGCGTATTCCAGTGCGCTGCTGTACAGGTAGCGCGTGTTGGTGTTCAGCGTCGCCGCCTGGCGGGCGATAGCTCGCACGACGTGCGGGTGACAGTGACCGACCTGCGGCACATTGTTGTAGCAGTCGAGGTAACGGCGCCCGTTCGTCGCATGAAGCCAAGGACCACTGGCGCGTTCGAAGTGCATCGGGCGCTGATAGAAATGTGTCGCCTTGCGGCCCATCAGGCGACGCCGCGCCGTAACGAGGCGGTCTTCATCGTCTGCGGAAAGCGCGTGCGATTCATCGGCTGGACACGAGGCGGGGAACCGGCAGGCGGACCGCAGTCGCTGGCTGAATTCGCGCCTGCCGACCTCGCTGAGCCTGCGAAGACGCTCGACGCAAGGCGTCGGTGAAGCGATATGCGCCGGCTGGTCCGGTGTGAGCGCTGCCCGGGCAGCGGCGATCGTTGCGGTCATCGCATTGCGCGCACAGATGAAGTCGAATACCAGGTCGATCTCGCTTTCTTCCAGCGCGATCGTCGCGTCGTATCCGGACACGATGTCACAGACCGGGGTCACGACATCATCAGCGTCGAACGGGATGCTGTCGCAGGCGACGGCGATCTCGGCGACGAGCGTGCCGAACAACATGTCGCCGAAGTCGATCAGGCCGGTGATCGTTGCCGGGTCATCCGGATCGACGAGTACGTTACCGGTATGCGCATCCTGGTGGACAACCTGGCGCCTCAGCCGGGGCAGCGAAGGCTGAACCGCTTCGGCGAAGTGTTCAAATACCGCGTCGACGGCGGCGCGCTCGGATTCACTCTCGATGTGGCAGGTCAGTTGCATCAGCCGTGTGCAGGTCGCGACATTCCATGGATGCACCTGCTCGGCCGCGGCATGGAAGTACCCGCGCAGCGCGAGATCCAGGCGTGCCAGGAAAGCGCCGAGTTGCCGGTACGTACTCGCGGCCACCGAATCGCAGACGTCTTCAAGCGGCGTGCCCGCAAGGTACGTCAGCGCGTATGCGAAGTGCTCCTCGCCATCCATGAACCGGTGCGCGTGGTAGCAGCGTCCTTGCGACCCCGGGATTATGCGCGGTACGGGCAGGTCCGGGTCGGTGCTCGCGATGTGTCGCAGCGCGCCGACCTGGAACGCGACAACATCCCTGGTCTCGGCGCGATTCGAGATCTTCAGGATGCTGCGCTGCCCGTCTTCCGCAGTGACCCGGAAATTCTGGTCGCGCTCGCTGTCCAGCACTTCGAAGTCGCCGTGCAGGCCAAAGTACCGTGCCGCAACGTCGCGGACTTCCGGCAGCGGGTGAGCCGGAACGCTGCGATCGAGAAACCGGATCTCGCCGGCCTCAGGCATGGCCGGGTCTCCACAGGCCATCTTGCTCGAGGTCCTGCATCGTCAGCTCGATGGCCTTGCGCAGGGCCGTGACGACGAAATCGACGTCGTCCTTCGTCATCGTCAGCGGCGGAGACATGATGTTGAGGTCTGCGATCGGCCTGACAATCAGGCCGAGCTCCTCCGCCCGGTTCGAAATGCGCTTCCCGATATCGACTTCCGCCGGGAAGAACTCCTTCGTGCGTTTGTCGCAGACGTTGACAACGCACATCATGAAGCGGCGACCGCGAACGTCGCCGACGATCGGCAGATCGAGTAGCGTTTGCAGCCGCTGCTCGAAGTACGCGCCCGTTTCCATGACATTCGCAAACAGGTTCTCTCGCTCGATGATCTCGATGTTCTTGAGCGCAGCGGCGCAGGCGACAGGATGCCCGGTGTAGGTATAGCCGGCCGCGAAGAAGCGATCCTCGTCGTTCGCCATGACGTCGTAGATGCGGTCCGAGAAGATCGCGGCACCGAGCGGCTGGTAGCCTGACGTCAGGCCCTTGGCACAGGTGATGATGTCCGGCTCGATGTCGAACATGTCTTTCGACACGAACCAGTGACCCAGGCGGCCGAATGCTGTAACCACCTCGTCGGCGACGTACAGGATATCGTGTTTGCGACAAAGCTCCCACGTACGCTTGTTGTAGTCGGCAGGCGGGACGATAACGCCACCTGAGCCGAGCAATGGCTCCGCATAAAACGCGGCAATGCGCTCGGCGCCGACCTCCATTATCTTCTGCTCCATCTCGTCGAGCAGGTAATCGCAGAACTCGGCCTCGCTGTTGATGTGTTCGGGCGCTCGATAGAGGTTCGGGCTCGACAGGTGATGCACCCAGTCGGTGATGTAGTCGAATTCGCTGACGCGGTCGCCCGGTTTGCCGCCGATCGACGCCGCGAGGTAGGTGCCGCCATGGTAAGAGTCGGTCCGCGACAGTACGTGTCGCTTCTCCGGTTTGGCGCGGGCGTGCTGGTACATGCGAGCGATTCGGTAGGCGATATCATTGGCCGTCGATCCGCCACAGGTGAAATAGACGTGGTTCAGGTCGCCGGGAGCGAGTTCGGCGAGGCGCGCAGCCAGCTTCGCGGCCGGCTCGTTGGTCATATCGACGAACGGGTTCGCATAGGCCATTGCTCTCGCTTGTTCGGCAATGGCTTCGGCCATTTCTTCGCGGCCAAGACCGATATTGGTGCACCACATGCCGCCTACGGCGTCGAAATACTCGTTGCCGTCTTCGTCGACGATGTAGCAACCCTTGCCCTTCTGCATGACGAGTGAGCCCTCGACGTCGAAGCTCGCAAAGTGATGAAACGGGTGCAGGCAGTGACGACGGTCCTGTTGCCAGGCCTCGGATCCCGAGTCATTCGTCGATTCGTTGTTCTTCATGATTCGTTAGTCTACGTGCGACACAGTTATACCGATTGCACAAATTTTAGCACTGCAATACACGACCAATGTGTCGTTGGATTGGCCGGGAGCGTCCGATACAATCCGGCACATTATGAACCGTTCTTCCGAACGTATACCGAAGTTGCGCACACGCGGTCGAGCGAATCGCCGCAAGTTGTTACGGGAAGCACAGCGCCTGCTCCTCGAGAACAACGGTGCGCCGCTGAAATTCAGCGACGTGTTCGAGGCGGCTGGCGTGTCGCGCGGGTCGGCTTACCGCATCTATATCGGCATGGATGATCTCATGCAGGACATCGCCACCGCCTGGGTCAACGATTTCGTCGATTACCTTGGGGAGTTCGAACCGGGACACCGACCCGTTGGCTGGCAGAAGTTGTCCGACGAAGTGGTCGCCGCTGGTGCGCGTTACTGGGACAAGACGTCAGACACGCTGCGCGTGTTGCCACGCATACGTTCCAGTGAACCCGCGAGCTACCGGGAGGCCGTGCAGTCGATGAGCAAGTGTCTCGTCGACATCTTCGATCGTTTCTTCGAGATTCCGGAAATACCGCACTGGTCGCACAAACTGGGTTTCTTTACCGAGATCTGCGATACGACGTTCGCCGATGCAGTACGAACGGAGGGCCGGATCAGCGATCAGCGACTGGCAGAGGCACAGGCGCTTTGTCGCACCTACCTGGGATTCCATCTGCCTGATGGCCTGTCGCCACGGCAGCAGACTGTCTGAACAAAAAGCAATAAGAATGCGCAAGAAGATTGTTGCGACCGTGGTCGCATTGCACGCACTGGTCGGTACCGTTGTCGCACAGGACTCGGGTGAAGAGACGATCAGCGAAATTACCGTGAGCGGGAAGCGCGTCGCGAACGAACGCCCTGCAGGCAGCTATGCGTCACCGGTTACAACGCTGCGCTTCGATCCGCTCACCGAGATCCAGTCGCGCGGCCTCGCGGAGGGACAGTCCGATGTCACCGTCCGTGGCGGCGTGTTCGAAAACACCGGCTTCCAGCTCGGCGCGATTACGATCATGGATCCGCAGACCGGACACTATGTTGCCGAGTTGCCCGTTGATCCGGAATTCATGACATCACCGGGCATCTACAAGGGCATCGACAACGCGATTGCCGGCTTCAACTCCGCGATCGCGACCGTGTCGTACCGTTTCCGCAGTATCCGCGACGGCGGTATCGCCGCGATCGGCGCGGGCACCGACGATCTCGACTTCCAGTACCTGCGATATGCCCGAACTAAGGAAACCGCGGGCGGCAATGACATCGGCGCAGCGCTGTCTCTCGCGCGGTCCCACGCCGACGGCACTGTGGAAGATGGCGACCATCGCTTCTATCGTGCGAACCTGCACCTGCAATTCGGCGACGAGGCTTCACAGACCGACCTGCTGGCAAGTTACCAGGACAAGTTCTACGGCTGGCCGGGTGCCTATACGGGCTTCGCGACCTTACCGGAGACGGACGACACGCAGACGACCCTGCTGATAGCAAACCATCGCAGGCAGTCGGCCAGCGGTTGGTGGGAAGCGGGCGCGTTCTATCGCCGGCTGGTTGACGATTACGATTTCGACCGGCGCACGACGGAGTCCGGCGCGCCCGGCTCTTTCGACCACAAGACCGAGGTCTACGGCGTTGGACTGCAGGGCTTGCAGGAAACGGGTGCCGTGGCATGGCGCTACGGCATGCAGCTGACTGCTGACGAGCTGGTGCGTTCGACGGACCTGACGAACGGCGATTTCGACGACCGCAGTTACGCATCGCTCACCGTCGTACCGTCGATAGAATTCGATCTCGATAGCGGTGCAACGCTGACCGCTCGTGCCGGCGTAACCGCCGACTATTCGAACCGCGACAGCAACAAGGTGTTGCCGCTTCTCGGACTGACTCTCGGCAGGGCCATGTCGGGCGGGCAGACCGATATCTCCATCGAATACGCGGAAACCTCGCAGTTGCCCGGCTACACGGCGCTGAAATCGAACCCGAGCGGGCTGTTCGGCGGCAATCCCGATCTGGGTCGCGAGCGTGCCCGCCAGGTCGCCCTGTCGGCCGCTCACGACGCCGGTGCCTGGCGCGGGCGCATAGCGCTGTTCAGCCGTAAGGACGATGACCTCGTCGACTGGACCTATGCAACCGGTGCGCCGTTCGCCAGGCAGGCGAACCCCGTCGACATCGACGTGCTCGGATTCGAGGCCTTTTTCTCGCGAGAGTGGTCGGTGCTGGATATCGCGGCTGGCTATACCTGGCTCGACAAGGATGAGGACTACGGTTCGGCGCTCGTCGACGCGAGTTTCTATGCCCTGAATTTTGCGCGCCACCGGGCGACGCTGGCGCTGCGCTATCGATTCGCTGCGGGCTTCGAGCTGCGTTCCGACAACGAGTACCGGCGGCAGGAGGACAATCCGCTGCGGGTCGGTGATGATTCCGCTTTCCTCGCGTCCCTGTCGCTGGCATGGGACGGCGGCGACGGTTTGGCGGCCGCGCTCGTTGCCGATAACCTGACCGACAGCGACTACCAGCCGTTCCCGGGAACGCCGGCTGCAGGCCGCCAGGTGAGTCTGCGCGTTAGCTACGCCTGGTAAGCTGCCGCGCCGTCCAGTCCAGGACGTCCGTCGTGAATTCGTCGCGGTTGGTCTCGTTGAACATCTCGTGGCGACCGTCTGCATAGACGCGCAGGCTGACGTCCGCATGTCCGAGGGACTCATAGCGCGAGATCAGCTTCTGCATGCCGCTCGTGCCACCCACGGGGTCGTCAGCGCCGCCAGTAATGAGGATCGGCAGTGCTCTCGGAATCCTGCGGAGGTTGTCGCTCTTCGAGACCTCGAGCAGTCCGCCCAGCAGGTCGAGCCAGAGTCCTGCCGTATACGGTCCGCCACACAGTGGGTCGGCGACGTACTTGTCGACTTCCCCGGGATCGCGGGACAGCCAGTCGAACTCTGTGCGCGCAGGCTCGAACCTGCGATTGAAATCGCCGAAACCGAGCTTGTCGAGCAGCGCGCTCTTGCCGGTATGGCCGAGGCGCCAGCCCTCGAATCGCGCGAGCCAACGGGCGATGCGCGTCAGCCAGCGATTCGGCCACCATGAGCCGGACAGGATCAGCGCTGCAAGGTCCTTCCCGTGCTGTATGGCATAGTTCTGTGCCACGTACGAGCCCATGCTGTGACCCAGCAGGACAATATCTTTGCCCGGGAAACGGGCCTGCAACGATTCGAAGACAAGCCGGCCGTCGGCCGCGAGCATTTCCCAGCCCCGCTCGCGCCCGAAGTAGCCGTAAGACCCGGTTTCCGGACCGTGGCCGCGATGATCATGTGCACAGATGGCGTAGCCCGCCTCCAGAGCCTTCGCCGCAAAGCGTCCGTAGCGCGCCGCGTGTTCACCAAGGCCGTGGAAGATCTGTACGACGGCCGTCGGTTCAGACGCCGGTTCCCAGAGGTACACGGGGATGCGATGACCGTCCGGAGCGGCGATGTGTTCTGTGGTCTTGTTGTTCATGCCGATCGGAGGCGATGGAAGCAGTGAAACATCATATACTGGCGGCCCTTCCTGCTACACAGCGAAAAATACCTACAGGCGAAACCGATGATCGAGCTTTACTACTGGCCTACGCCGAACGGCAAGAAGATATCCATCATGCTGGAGGAATGCGGCCTCGATTACGACTTGAAGCGCGTCGATATCGGCGCGGGCGATCAGTTCAAGCCGGAATTCCTCGCCATCAGCCCCAATAATCGAATGCCGGCCATCGTCGATACCGAAACCGGCGTATCCGTCTTCGAGGGCGGGGCGATCCTGATCTACCTGGCCGACAAGTCGGGCCAGTTCCTGCCCCAGGAGCAAGCCGAGCGCTTCGAGGTACTGCAGTGGCTCTTCTGGCAGGCGGGCGGACTCGGTCCGATGGCCGGTCAGCTCAGCCACTTTCGCAGCTATACCGATGACGAGCACGACTATTCGCTGGATCGCTACACCAACGAATACGAACGGCTGCTCGCCGTCATGGACGTGCGCTTGCGAAATCGGGAATTCCTTGCCGGCAAACTGTCCATCGCCGACTTCGCCTCGTTCCCCTGGGTGGTGCCGTACGAGCGGCTCGGTGTCGACCTCGACAGGTTCACCAACGTCAGGCGCTGGTTCGACACGCTGAAGAATCGGCCGAAGGTCCGCATCGGCATGGAGCTCGGCAGCGACTGGCAAAGTGACCTGACGAACGAGGATGCGAAGGCGATGCTGTTCCGCCAGAATGCCGAAACCGTCTACAAAGCCGCCGAAGGCCTGGAGCGGTAGATGAGGTTCTATGATTGCATGACGGCGCCGAGCCCCCGACGCGTGCGTGTGTTTATGGCGGAGAAAGGCATCGAGGTCGAGACCGTAGAGGTCGATCTGGGCTCCGGCGAGCAGTTCAGCGAGGCGTTCAGAAGGATCAACCCGGATTGCGTCGTGCCGGTGCTCGAGCTCGACGACGGTTCCTGCATAACCGAGGTGATCGCGATCTGCGACTACCTGGAGGCACTGTACCCGGAACCGGCACTTCTCGGGCACGACGCCATCGAGCGCGCCCACGTGCTGATGTGGAACGCCAAGGCGGAGCAGCTGGGACTTTGGGCGATGGCCGACGCCTTCCGCAACTCGGTGAAGGGCCTGTCCAACAACGCAGTCACCGGGCCGGATTCGTACACGCAGATTCCGGAGCTCGCCGAGCGCGGCCGCCGTCGCGTCGGGAGTTTCTTCCACCGGCTGGACGCGGAGCTCGGCGAGCGCGAATACCTAGCCGGTGACTTCTATTCGATGGCCGACATTACGGCAATGGTGGTTGTGGACTTCGCGGCGTGGATCAAGCTCATACCGCCCGAGGACGCGGTGAATCTCCGCCGCTGGCACAAGGACGTTTCGAGCCGCCCGAGCGCGGCAGCCTAGGGTCCTTTCCCATCCATTCGCGAAGTTTCAGCGCGACAGGGACGCGAATCCGCAGTAGAGCAACAGGCCGATCTTGCCGAGCTCGAGCGACGAGTAGATCGCGTGGGCGTACGAAGCCGGCGGTTCTCCGCCGGCAATGATGATATCGGTGCGAGCCGCGAGTTCCGGTATCAGCCAGACCCCCTGGGCAAGCACGATGAGCGTAAGCGCGGCACAGGCCGCCCACCAGCGTCGGGTCAGCCCGGCAACCCGGACGGTCAGCAACAGCAGGATGAGCGCTACCAGTTCGACCTTGTTCAGGGCCGCGAACACCACGCGCCCGACGTCGAGCGCGACCGGCCGCGTGATCGTCTCGGCCGTGAAACGTACCGGCGTAGCGATCATCGAGACGCCGATCGTGATGCCGACCCAGAGAAAGCATACCCACGCGGGGTTCTTGAGCGCGTTCAGAATTCGCTTCAACACGCCCGTATAATGCATGACAGCATTGCAAATGGCAGCAACAATGACGGAATCACAGCTTGCATCCCGGGTCCTGATGATTCGCCCCGCCCGCTTCGAAAGCAACCCGCTGACAGCGGCGTCGAATCGTTTCCAGGGCAAGACCGCGGCGTCGCCCGACGAGCAGCAGGCCGCCGCGCTACGCGAGTTCGACGCTCTCGTCGACGCACTGCGCTCTGCCGGTATCGACGTCATCGTATTCGATGACACGCCGGAGCCGCACACGCCGGATTCGATATTCCCGAACAACTGGATCAGTATGCACGCGGACGGCCGGGTCGTGTTGTACCCGATGGAGGCCGAGAATCGTCGCACCGAACGGCGCGCCGACATCGTCGACCACCTGCACGACGTACTTGGACTCGGCGTCAGCGAGATCATCGACCTTACGGCGCACGAGGAGGCGGGCCGCTACCTCGAAGGAACCGGCAGCATGGTCCTCGACCGCAGCAACCGCGTGGCTTATGCGTGCCTGTCGTCACGCACACACCTGGATGCCCTGGGCGACTTCGCGCAGCGCATGGACTATGACGTGGTCGCCTTCGATGCCGTCGATAGTGATGGCGAGCCGATCTATCACACCAACGTCCTGATGAACGTCGGCGAACGGCTCGCGGTCATCTGCGACGAGGCGATACCTCGAGACGAGCAGCGCGAGGCCGTGCTGGCCCGGTTGCACGACACCGGCCACGAGATCATCGCGTTGCGCTATGAGCAACTCAATGCTTTTGCCGGCAATATGCTCGAGCTACGCAACGGCGCGGGTGAGCGTGTAACGGCGATGTCGCGCCAGGCGTACGAGTCGCTGGATCCGGACCAGCTTGCCTGCCTCGAGGAGAATGGCCGTATCGTCAGCGTGCCGATCGACAACATAGAGAGGTCGGCGGGCGGCAGCGTGCGCTGCATGCTCGCCGAAGTTCACCTGCCGGACGCCTGACGGCTGTAGAATTACCCAATTCCCCAGACACAAATAAGAACAATGAGCAAAGACAAAATACTGATGTGTCCGCCGGACTTCTTCACCGTTGACTACGTCATCAACCCGTGGATGGCGGGGCAGGAAGAGTCATTGAACCTCGAACGGGCGCGACAGCAGTGGGAGGCACTGCGCGACCAGATCGGCGAGTTCGCCGACATCGTTACGATCGAGCCCCAGCCGGAGCTACCGGACATGGTGTTCACAGCGAACGCCGGTGTCGTCTACGGTGACAAGGCCATCGCCAGTCATTTCATGCCGCACGAAAGGCGACCCGAGGAGCAGTTCTTCAAGCAGTGGTTCCGCGACAACGGCTTCGACCTGCTGGCGCTGGATGACAATATCGGGTTCGAGGGCGCCGGCGATTGCCTGCTCGACCGCCGCGGCCCCTGGCTCTGGACCGGCCACGGTTTTCGCACCGAGATCGAGGCGCACGGCGAGATCCGCGACTTCTTCGATATCGAGGTCGTCTCGATCCGGCTCACCGACGCGCGCTTCTATCACATCGATACCTGCTTCTGCCCGCTGACCGACGGTTTCCTGCTGTACCATCCGCCGGCTTTCGACTACGAGTCGCGGATCGCGATTGAAAGCCGAATTCCGCCACACAAGCGCATCATCTGCGACACTTTCGATGCCGGGAATTTCGCGTGCAACGCCGTGAACATCGGTGACCGGGTGATTCTCAACCAGGCCTCCGAGCCGCTGAAAGCCCGCCTGATGCTGGCTGGCTTTCGCGTACACGAGGTCGAACTCAGCGAATTCCTCAAAGCCGGTGGTTCGGCCAAGTGCCTGACACTCAAGCTGACAGAACCGGCACGCTCGCAAGAGTAGCGTCATGTCTACACCACACCGTTACAGAATCTGGCCCGCCGACCCGGGCGCACACCTCTTCGAAGTACGGCTGACCGTTGCGGAGCCCGATCCGGAAGGGCAGGTCTTCGAGATGCCCGCCTGGATTCCGGGAAGCTACATGATCCGCGACTATGCGAAGCATGTCGTCGCGGCGCGGGCGGAGTCCGATGGCCGCGAGGTTGAGCTCGGCAAGCTCGACAAGAGTCGCTGGCAGGCGGCGCCGTGTGACCGCGAGGTCACGCTGGTGCTGGAGGTCTTCGCTTACGACGATAGTGTGCGCGGTGCGCACCTCGACGCGACACATGCGTTCTTCAATGGCACCTGCGTGTTCCCGGCCGTGGTCGGCCAGGAAGACCTCGCCTGCGAGGTCGATATCGCGGCGCCCGAGCTGCCGATCGGCAAGGGCTGGCGCGTTGCGACGTCGATGCGTAGAACGACAGCGGGTGAATACGGCTTCGGCGGCTACCGCGCAGACAATTACGCGGAGCTGATTGACCATCCGGTAGAGATCGGGGAGCTGTCGATCGGCGAGTTCGAGGTGGGCGGCATTGCTCACGCCATTGCGATCCGCGGCAAGACGAAGGTCGACATGGCAAGGCTGTGTCACGATCTGCAGACCGTCTGCGAGCAGCACCATTCGCTGCTCGGCACGCCGGCGGATCTGGATCGTTACCTGTTCCTGCTGAATGCGCCGGGGAGCGGCTACGGTGGTCTCGAGCATTGCTGGTCGTCGGCGCTGGTGTGTGGGCGCGACAACCTGCCGGCGCGCGGTGACGAAGAAGTCTCGGACGAGTATCGCACCTTCCTGGGGTTGGTCAGCCACGAGTACTTCCATCTGTGGAACGTCAAGCGGATGAAGCCGGCGGCATTCACGCCGTACGACCTCTCGCAGGAGACGCACACGGGATTGCTGTGGGTTTACGAGGGCATCACCTCGTACTACGACGATCTTGCGCTGGTGCGTTCCGGGCTCATCACCGTCGACAGCTACCTCGAACTCGTCGGCCGGACGGTCACGTCCGTCCTCCGCGGCGGAGGCCGTCGGCGGCAAAGCGTCGAGGCGTCGAGCTTCGATGCCTGGACGAAGTTCTACAAACGCGATGCGAACGCCGTCAATGCCGTCGTCAGCTACTACACCAAGGGCTCGCTCATCGCCTTGTGCCTCGACCTGAAGCTGCGTTCGGAAACGGACGGCAGGGTATCGCTCGACGACGTCATGCGCGAGGCCTGGAGCCGCTGGAGCGCGGCCGGCATGCCCGAGGACGGCTTCGAAAAGCTGTGTGCCGAAGTGTCGGGCCTCGATCTCGAGGACTTTTTCAACGCGACCGTTCGCGGCACCGGGGCGCTACCCCTGGAAGCTTTATTGAAAACTCATGGCGTCGAATACCGGCTGCGGCGATCGGCGGGCGGCAAGGACAAAGGGGGCAAAGCGTCGAAAGACGGCAAGCTGCCGTCGGTCTGGCTGGGAGCGAATCTTGCGGCCCGCGGCGGTAAAACCGTGTTCACCGCGGTACACAACGGTGGGCCGGCGGAATTGGCGGGCGTTGCCCCCGGTGACGAAATGCTTGCACTGGACGGCCTGCGCATCGACATCTCGGGCTGCGAAGCGCGCACGCGCCGCTATCGCCCGGGCGACCGGTCCGAACTGGTCGTATTCCGTGGCGACGAACTCGTTACGCTGCGCATGCGGTGGGCCAAGGCCCCGGAAGACACCTGTTACCTGGAGCTGGCTGAGTCGCCGGATGCTGCGGCTCGCCGCGAGGCCTGGCTGGGGCACTGATGCCGCTACTCGGCAACCCGAGGCTGCGGCTCTATATCGGGGCGGCGCTGATCAGCCTGTCGCCCGTCTGGGTGAAGCTGGTTGAAGTCTCTCCGACCACCAGCGGCTTCTATCGTGTCCTGATCGGCGGCGTCGCGCTGGCCGCTTACCTCGCCGTGTCTCGCCAGCGGCTGGCGCTGTCGAAGAGGACCTGGCAGGTATTGCTGGTGGCCGCGGTGTTTTTCGCGCTGGATCTCTGGTTCTGGCACCGCAGCATCAACTACATCGGGCCGGGCCTTTCCACGCTGTTGGCGAATTTCCAGGTGTTCATCATGACCGCCGCCGGCATCGTATTGCTGCGGGAAACGCCGCGGCCGATACAGCTGCTCGCGATCCCGCTGGCGCTGTTCGGTCTCGCACTCATCGTCGGCCTGGACTGGGGCAGCCTGCCCGAGGACTACAGGGCGGGCGTGATCTTCGGGCTGCTGACGGCGGTGTCGTACGCGGGTTACCTGTTGACGCTCCGGCGTTCGCGGCAGGGATCGGAGCACAAACTACCGACGCGCGAGGTCGCCGTGATCTCACTGGTCACGGCCCTGTTCCTGGGCGCGTCGGCGCTCGTCGAGGGCGAGTCGCTGGCCATCACGACGGTGGACGACGCTGTCTGGCTGGTTTGCTACGGCATCCTTTCTCATTGCATCGGCTGGATGTTCATCGCCAGCAGCCTGCCGCACGTTACGACGACCGAGGCCGGCCTGGCGCTGCTGCTCCAGCCTACCTTGAGTTTCGTGTGGGACGTCCTGTTCTTCGCGCGCCCGATGACCGCCACCGAGCTCGCCGGAGCCACGATCGCGCTCGTGGCGATCTACCTCGGCTCACGGCCGACGTCAAAGGAGGCGTAGCGCAGCCGGCAACAGGGACAGTTCGAACCTCTGGGAAAGCGGCTGCATTTCGCCGTCCAGGTGCGATGCGATCGGCTCTGAGGCCACGATCGTCATCTCCTGCGCACCGTGGTGCCGGATCTCGGGTTCGCCCATGTGTTTGCCCGACATCAGTTTCGGCAACAGGCCGATGATGCGGCGCCGGTTGACGGGGCCGGCGACCATCAGTTCCAGGCGTCCGTCGTCGTTCGCCGCCATCGGCGCGATGTGGAACATGCCGCCGATCCAGGGTCCGTTCGAAATGCTTGCGAGCGTAGCCGCACCGTCCCACGAAAAGTCCGGCGTTGAAATGGTGAGGCGGGGCGTCGGGATGCCGTGCCGCATTGCGCGGAATATCGCCAGCAGGTACACGAGGTCGCCGATCGGGAGGCGATAGGAGCGGGCAATCCTCGTTACGTCGGCATCGAACCCGATGCCGGCGCCGTTCGCAAAGTAACGTCCGTTCATGACGCCGATGTCGATGGTCTTCGAGTGCTGCTGCGCGGCCATCCTGTCCGCCAGCAGCTGCGCCGCGTGTTCCCAGTTGAGCGGGATGTCGCATGCCTTCGCAAAGTCATTGCCGGTACCGGTGGGAATCACGCCGAGCAGGGCGTCCCCGGCCGCCGCCATGATGCCGTTGACGGCCTCGTGGATGCTGCCGTCACCGCCCGCGACGACGATGCGGTTCTCGCCGTCGTCGACACATTCCCGGACGCGTTGCTCCAGGTCGCCGACGGCACGGCTGGCGTGCAGGCGCACGTCGACGTCACCAGTCGCGAGGATCTCGATAATGCGTTCTTGCCGGCGCCCGGCGCGGCCGCGACCCGCTGTGGGATTGAGAAAGAGCTGAACGGATTTTGTTGCCATGCCCGACACCGGAGAGAGGTGGGCCGATGCTACAATGCGCGCCACCGGCCCTGCAAAACGGACACGGCATGCTGGAACTGGGCGTAAAATTTCTGATCAGCTATTTCCTCGGCTCACTGATGGGCGCGATGATCGTCGGCAAGCTGCGCGGAGGCATCGACATCCGCACGATGGGCAGCGGCAACGCAGGGGGAACCAACGCGCTGCGAACGCAGGGCCTGATGTTTGCGCTCGGCGTGGTCGTTATCGACGTCGGCAAGGGCGTCATCGGCGCCGGCGTCGTGCCCGGACTCGAACTGCCGCTGGTGCCGGCGGATCCCGCCATCTCGAGGACCTGGCTGACTATGTGCTGTGCCGCCGCCGTCGTGATCGGACATGTCTGGCCGATCTACCACGAGTTCAAAGGCGGCAAGGGGGCCGCGACGCTGGTCGGCACACTCGTCATCCTCGCGCCGAAGCTGATCATAGGCATACTGCTGGTCTGGGTCGTCGTCGTCGTGCTAACCGGGTTTGTCGGCCTGGCGTCGATGTCGGCCGCGACCGCGATGCCGGTGTGGATCGGTATCACGCGTTTGCCCGAGGACCAGCCGCTGTTCATCTATTGCCTGTTCATGGCGCTGTTCATCATCTACTGCCATCGGGCCAACATCCGGCGCATGCGCGCGGGAAAAGAGCTTCGCAACCCGCAGTTCATGCTGTTCAGCAGGAAGCGCACCGAATCCCGAGATGACCCGTCTTGATGCGAACGGGCTCCGCGAGGCCCTCCGCGACAATGCTCGTCTCGCGACGCTCGAGGTGTTCCCGGAAATCGAGTCGACCAACAGCTACCTGGTTCAGCAACCCGGACCCGCGCCGGGCGATTTTCGTGTCGCGGTAACCGATAACCAGACCGCCGGCCGGGGTCGCCAGGGCAAGACCTGGCTATCGCCCCCGGGATCGGGCCTCTGCCTGTCCATGGCGTACACCTTCGAAAGGACTCCGCGGGACCTCCCGGCGTTGACGCTCGCGATCGGCCTCGGCGTCATCGACACACTGGATGCGCTGGACGTGCCGGGCGTTCAGCTGAAGTGGCCGAACGACCTGATCGCTGGCGACGGCAAGCTGGGTGGAATTCTCACCGAGGCTCAGTCGGGAGAGGGAGGCGCGATGACCGTGGTGACCGGTGTCGGCGTCAATCTTCGCCTCGACGCCTCGCTCGACCTCGGGGACGAATCCGCCGGCGCGTTGCGTCCGGTCGATGTCGCGACATACGCCGGCCACGCGCCAGCGGCGGAGCGCCTCGCCGCGATGCTGATAGAGCGACTGCAGCAGACGTTCGACGCCTATGAACAGGACGGGTTCGCGTCGTTCGTCCGCCGCTGGTCTAGTCGCGACTGGCTGCTCGGCCGGGAATTTACGGTGGAATGGGCAAGACGCCGGGTCACCGGTATCGGCGCCGGCATCGCCGAGGACGGGGCACTGCTGGTCGATACCGGATCGCGGGGCACGACACGCATCAGCTCCGGCACCGTCATCGTCGCCGGCGATGGGAGCCACCCGTCGTGACTGCGCTCCTTCTCGACGTCGGCAACACTCGCATCAAGTGGGGTGTCCTCAAAGACGGCAGGATCCGCAGCACCGGCCACATCGCTCAGCAGCGTGTGCGCGAGACGGGGCTGCAGGTATTGACGACGCGCCTGCCAACACGGGTCGACGAGGTATTCGCCAGCAACGTTGCCGGCGCCAGTTTCGCGACCCGCCTGACGGGACTGATCAGCGCGCACTGCAACTGCGACGTGCATTTTGCAAAGAGTGTCCGGAGCGGCTGGGGCGTTACCAACGGCTACAAGCAGCCGCGGCGCATGGGTGTCGATCGTTGGGTGGCGATGGTGGGCGCATGGGCACGGGTAGAAGCTGCCTGCCTCGTCGTCGACGCCGGCACGGCCATCACGATCGACGCCATCGACGACGACGGCGTGCATCTCGGCGGCCAGATCATCGCGGGCGTCAGCACAATGGCGGCTGCACTGTGCGAGGCAACCAGCGATATCCCGATGGTAAAGCCGGCGCCGGCACGCCAGGTGTCCGACTTGCGGATGTTTGCGCACAACACGGCCGGTGCCGTCCAGGAGGGCGCGCAGAACGCCGTGGCGGGCGCGGTCGAGCGGGCATTTCAGACTTTGCAATCAAGCGGTTATGAGTCAACGATCGTCTTGACCGGGGGAGACGCGTCGCGCATTCTTAACGCGCTCGCCGAGACACCAGAGCATCGTCCGCACCTGGTGCTCGAGGGGCTCGCACATATGCTGGAAAGTGCTCGATGAAGAACCTGCTGTTGCTGCTGTTGCTCGCGAACATCCTGTATTTCATGTGGGGGGTGTTCACCGAGGACCCATCGCGGCCGGGCGTCGCTGTCGTCGACGCTTCCGACCTCGGTCCGCCGCTGGACGTCAGCACCGGCCGCGACAGCGAAGCCATCGCCAGCGTGGGCGCCGTGCTCGGGTCCGGCGAACCCTCAGATCTCGAAGCGGTCGTAGGGCGTTCGTGCGTAACCGTGGGTCCGTTCAAAGTTCAGACCGACGCTGACTCGGCCGGGCTCGAGTACTCACAGGAAGGTATGAACACGTCGGTACGCTCGACCCGCGGTCAGATATTCGTCGGACACTGGGTTCAGATTCGTAACGTCGCGAGTGAGGCCGAAGCCAATCGCATGCTCGAAGTACTCACCGAGGGCGGCCTGAGCGATGCCTACCTGGTTCGCACGGAGGACGAGGGTTTGAAGATCTCGCTCGGCCTGTTCGGGGACGTGGAGCGCGCCGAGCGCATCGAGCTGCAGGCGCGATCGCTCGACCTGCCGGCCGACATCAAGCCGCGGACCGCCGATCGCACGATCTATTACGTCGACATCGGCCTGCCGCCGGGCAGGGGCGCCGGCGCCATCGTCGAGAAATACGGCGAAGAAAAGGTCCTGCTGCGGGAGCAGGCGACCTGCCCGCAATAATCTGCGGGCGAGGTCCTTGTCAGATCAGGCCGAAAAGCCAATAATTCGCCCCCTACAGCGTGCCGGCATAGCTCAGCTGGTAGAGCAACTGATTTGTAATCAGTAGGTCCCGGGTTCGACTCCTGGTGCCGGCACCAGGAAGATGGGGTCAGACCCAAGGGTCTGACCCCTTCTCTTTCTCCGATTAGCGGCCTGCCCTCGGCGACACCGTTTGATCCGTGCGTGCGGAAATCGTGCCTGAACAAGAGTATGCGGTCGATGCCTATTGCCGGAGTAGCTCGGCTGCTCTATAGAGTTACCCATGGGCTTCGTGTCCGAACTGAGGCGCCGCAACGTACTTCGTATGGCGGTGCTGTACGTCGTCGCTGCCTGGCTCATCATGCAGGTCGCCGAGGTACTGAAGGACCTGGCCAACCTGCCTGACTGGATCGGCCCCGTTATCCTCGCACTGCTGGCCATCGGCTTCCCGATTGCGCTGATCTTGTCCTGGTTCTACGAGCTGACCCCCGAGGGCATCAGCCTCGACGATGATGTTGAGCGCGTCGAGGCGGTCACGCAGGTTGCCGGCCGCCGAGTGGACTTCATCATCATCGCAATGCTGGCCGCAGCGGTGATCCTGTTCGCCTGGGACAAGTGGTGGCCAAGCGGTCCCATTGACCAGTCCATCGCCGTTCTCGCCTTCGAGAACATGAGTGACGACCCGGAGCAGGAGTACTTCTCCGACGGTATCTCGGAAGAGCTTCTCAATGTTCTCGCGAAGTTCCCCGAGCTGAGTGTGACGTCACGCTCCTCGGCGTTCTCGTTCAAGGGCAAGGACGTCGCGATTCCCGAAATAGCAGAGCGACTCAACGTCGCCTATGTGCTCGAAGGGTCCGTTCGCAAGGCCGGCGAGCGTGTACGAATTACGGCGCAGTTGATCGATGCCGGCTCCGATTCCCATGTCTGGTCGGAGACCTACGATCGCCGACTCGACGACATATTTGCCGTGCAGGACGAAATCGCCACAGCGATTGCCGGCATGCTGAAGCTGAAGCTGGTGGCGCCTGATGATGAACAGGCACTTGGTGCCCGTTCGGCGAACGTGACTGCGTACGATCTTTATCTTCAGAGCCTCGAGCTACTTCGCGAACGCGAGGCAGAAGAAGCGGCGGAGTTACTACAGCGCGCCGTGTACCTTGACGACAGTTTCGCGCCGGCGCACGCCCAATTGGCGATCGCCTTGATGCTGGAACACGGCAGCTCCGTGGAAACTGCCAGTCAGCATATCGAGCAGGCGGAAGCACTCAAACCCGGTCTTGCGGAAACGCACGCTGCGCGCGCGTTGCAGGGGATATTCACGGAGGACCCGGAAGCTGTCGTGGTCCATGCCCGCAAAGCGCTCGAGTTGAATCCGAGCAGCATCGACGCGATGAACTGGCTATACACAGGGTTGACGAGGCTGGGTCAGTACAAGGAAGCGTACGCCGTCGTCGACCAGATGATGCGAAAGGACCCGCTGAGCGTCCTCTCTCTCAACAAGTACAGACTCATGCTCGACGTAACGGGTAGGCTCGACGAGGCCCGTCGCGTGACTGACCAACTAATCGCCGAGACAGGAGGTTTTAAACCCGCACACGCCAGGCGGGTGCTGTGGTTTGAAGGTGATGCCGTCGAAGGCCTTAAGTGGGCCTTCGAGGGAGAGGCTCCTGTTTACGTTTGGGTGGCATTCCTCATGGTTGGCGAGTACGACGAGGCTCGTCGCTTGCTGCTCGAGTTCGATATGTGGGTCGACGTCGCTGAAGGGCGCTGGGAGGCGGCGCTGGCGACGACGCAGGCGAACCTGCGGCGGGAGCCCGACAACCTGGAATACGTGCTGGATGCCGCGTCGATCCTGTATGGTGCGGGCCGCATAGACGAAGCAACGCCGCTCTATGAGCGGCTGTACATGCCGACACCCGATGCGCCGCTTACGTTCAATGCGCCCAGTCGAGGCCCCTACCAGGAGCCTGTGCCGGTCATGCGGTTGATGCGGTTGGCCTATGGACGCAGGTTGGCCGGTGACGAGGCCGGCGCACAGGCAGCGGTCGAGCTTGCCAGGCGCGGCCACGAGTTATTGCTCGACGCGGGCCACAGGAACCAGAATCGCTTCGCGGCCGAAGCGATGTTCGCGGCCTTCGGTGGGCGAAAAGCCGAAGCGATCGATGCCTTGCGCTCGGCGATCCGCTGGGGCTTGCGAGGGCGGCGTGCGCTTGCTGATCCTATATTTGACGTCGTCCGCAACGAACCGGGATTCGCAGATCTCGAAGAAGAGCTCGACGCCATCAGGGCCGCACAGCATGCCGAGGTCCTGCAGCTCATCTGCTTCAACAACCCGGTACCCCAGCATTGGCGACCGCTGCCCCACACATGCGACGGGGTCGTGCGACAGCCGGCGCCGTGAGTAGCGAATAATCAAAATTGCGCGGAGAGCGTCAGGTAGTAGCTGCGGCCGAACACGTCGTAGAGCCCGGGATCCGTATTGTAGAGTCCCCCGGCTTGAGCCATTAGCGGCGGGTCGTTGTCCAGGAGGTTGTCGATACCGAGACGCGCCGAGAGAACGTCACTGAATCTATAGGCGACACCGAGGTCGAGATAGTTCTCGTTACCGATATCAAGGATCGCAATATTCGGGTCCGGGAACCCGAAAACACCGCCATAGTACTGGCCCGCGTTGTCCGATCCCTCGATCCAGCGCCAGGCCAGGTTCAGCCGCAACGGACCGGACGCCAGATGGGCGTTGCTGGTCACGCGATTCTCGGGAAACGTGGCCCTGCCGAATGCGCACGGCGGGCCGAACAGGCCGGCGCAGTCGATGATCGGGCTGGCCGGGCTCGCCTGGATCCTGTTGGTCAGCATGTGGGTCCAGTAGACGCTAATACCGATATCCGCTGCGCTTTCGCCGAAACCCGGAACGCCGGAGAGCTCGCCGAAGTACTGAATCTGCGTATCGATTCCGGTAGTGTCGATCAGCCCCCTGTTGCTGGTCAGTTCGGTGATATAGACAACGTTCCCCGTCGAGTCTCGCTGCATGTTCTCGCAGAAGGCGTGGGCAGTATTGCCGGGCTGGAAACAGGCCCCTTTGACGCTGAGGCCGCCGATCGTATCGCTGATGTCGATATCGAAGTAATCGACGGAAAACACCCAGTCCGGCAGGAACGCCGGCGTGACTACGGCGCCGACAGTCCAGGTCTTGCCGTCCTCGGGCTCGAGATCGGGGTTGCCGCCGTGAAGCGCCGTCGCCGGATAGAACTGAGTTGCCTCGAAGACGCCAACCTGGTCCGCAGGCAGGCCCTGGATCACGCATTTTTCGACGAAATCGTTACCGACGGGGTCTCGAGAGGCCGAGCAGGGGTCGTCGTCCGTACCCCAACGGGCAAATGTCGTCTCGCTCTCGGTTTGCAGTTCGAAGAGCTCGACACTGTTGGGCGCCCTCTCGCTGCGCTGATGCATGGCTCGTAGCATCAGCGCGTCAGTCATTTGCCATGTGCTGCCCGCCTTGTAGGTCCAGCTGCTGCCCGCGAGCTGGTAGTCGGAGTAGCGAGCCCCGATCTCGAGTCCGAGGTAGTCCGCCCAGCGACGATCGGCGGCCAGTGGAATCAATGCTTCTGCGTACAGCTCCCAGACCTCCTCGGCGCCGTCGACAATTGAAGTGCTTCCGAAACCTATCGCGTCCCCCGCGAGCAGCATTTCATCGATGTCATGGTCGATCTCGTCTCGCCGCCAGGCAGCACCGATAGCCACGTCGAGCGGTCCTGCCCAGGTGTCGACCGGTGACCCTGTTACGAACAGGCTCGCCAGCGTCTGTGTCCGGTCTGTCGTGTTCCCGTAAGGCGGGAATCGTAGGAAGTCTGCGCCAGCTTGCGACAGGTTGCCTTCACCGAACAGGTTCAGCGGTACGCAGCCACCGCTCGGGTCGTAGCATTCATTGGTCGCAGGATCGACGAGCAGGCCCTGCTGCAGGCGCTCCGCCGACGCGTCATTTCTCAGGCGGACGTCTGAGGATTCTCGCGTATAGGTGACCCAGGCATCGATGTCCCAACCGTCCCCCAATTCGCCTCTCGCGCCGGCGACGAGCCGGTAATGATCACGGTCGAGCTCCCTCAATCGGGGGCCGAGCTCGACCAGGCGTCTTGCAAGATAGATGCACGTGAGATTGGGCCCGCAGACATAGTTGTCTGCGAAGTGCTGGCGTGCAGCTGGCGTCAGAACCGGGTTGTCGAGATTGACCTGTGCGGGGGTGACGACAGGTACCGGGGCCCCGTTCGTCTCGGTCTCGTTGTGTGAGTAGCTCGCCTCGACGTAGGCCTCGATTCGGTCCGAGAGGGCATAGTGCCCTAGCAGCCCGACGGCTTTGCGCGTAAGCGGCACTTGCAGGTAATTCCCTGGCGCGAAGTTGTAGAGATCGTCGGGCCCGTAAGCGCGCGGCGTGCCGTCCGGATCGAACGTCGTCGGCTCAGGGCCGTTGCCAAAGTCGACGAGCGGATACCCTATGCCCCCGCCCGGCAAGTAAACGCTGCCGTCCCGTTCGAGAGTGCCCGTGTACCAGTTGTCCGCCCAGATCGTCTCCGTATGGTCCCTGTCCGCCGCATAGAGTGCCTTGCGCTCGAGGACGTTCGCATATACCGAGATGTTTCCTCGACTGTCGGCGAAGTTGTGGCCGAATGCCAAATTGAAGTCGTAGGTCTCTCCGTCGCCGGGCTCAGCCATCGTCATCCCGGCCTCAATCCCGACGCCGGAGAAGTCCTGCTTCGTGATGATGTTGACGACGCCGCCAATGGCGTCGGATCCGTACACGGCCGAAGCCCCGCCCGAGATAATCTCGACGCGGTCAACCAGGAAAAGCGGGATGTTGTTGAGGTCGACTGAATTGCCGATGCCGGACGGCGCCAACCGTCGGCCGTTGAGCAGCACCAGCGAGCGTCCCGCGCCGATTCCGCGCAGGTCCACTTCGGCTGCCCCGATACCCGCGCTGCTGTCATCGTAGTTGGACGCGCGCGCCGATTGCGGCGACACCTGCGGCATCTGGTTCAGAGTTTCCTCGAGCGTTGCTTGCCCGGAGAATTCAATCAACAGGGAATCGATCGTGACCAACGGGCTGGAGGTGACGAAATCGCGGCGCTTGATCCGGGTACCGGTGACGATGATCTCTTCGATCGCCGCGTCGTCGACGGAAGAGGTATCCGTGTGTTCTTCGGCCAGCGCATCGCCGTGGAGTGCGGTGCAGAACAGGGTGGCTGCGACCAGGAAAAGACATCGTGGCCCGGTTGACCGAACGCTTCGAACAGGACCGCCAACGCCTGACGCGCTTTGGTCCATCATTTTG
>JAAUXZ010011122.1_pt1 | contig 23985 bp, 19 predicted proteins | sample 7278131 | NCBI WGS metagenome assembly JAAUXZ01 (sample SAMN14350119, study PRJNA611818) | marine sediment metagenome | isolation source: surface marine sediment (3m) | place: French Polynesia: Moorea | collected 2018-08 | reverse complement strand
TGACAGAAGTTGAGTAACAGTCTCTTCAAAACCCCGGAGAGATTTGGTTAAATCAAGGTGAGCTGATATATTTTGATTCATAGTAGGAGTTCCCCTTTTCTTGAGATATTGCTCAAACAGTTGCTTTGGGGAATCCTACTTCTTTTTTGTCACCTAACTTGACAATGTTAGATTTCATCAAGGGCAGCGATCGCCCGTTTTGGCTCATCCCACTTTGAGAGCGTTGCTCCCTATCTGGAATATACCTTTTCGGGGCGTTGTGCAAAAATCCCCAGGAACGCTGAGCGCTTTTCTTAACTCCCAGAGAGTTCGGTCTTGTTCGCGGCTGAGAAAGATTCTTAAGGGCGGAGATGACATAGCTATTTCCCCTGTCACCCCTCTCGCTTAACAAATCTTCGCACAGTTTAGTTTATTTATGTCCACCTACTTAGTAAGCGCCACTTGTGTCAAACCCAAATCTTTGGTTAGCCGTCGAATTTCACTTTCATAGATCGGATTCATCACAATTACAACATTCGGTTGATAATCTCGCAAAAACTCAGGCGAGACGATTCGCTGCCCTGTTCCGGCAATGTACATTCCTTGTTTGCGGGGATTAAGATCTACAACGTATTCGATCAAGTCTTCGCACTTGAGGATATTCAAGAAGGTAACCCCTTTCGAGCCTGCTCCCCAAACTACGGCTCGTTGACCTGCTTGGGCGATTTTTTCCAGTTTCTGCTTCCAGGCTTCCACCAAAGAATCGAACTGATTGGAAAAGGCGGCAATATCCCTCGACAACGCCTCGACTTCATCTTTGTGCCCATCGCTGCTAGCTAGTTTCCCTGTCGCAGGCAAGGCTTCTAGGCAAAGGAACTGACCTTCAAACGCCTCACTCAGGTCACCAACCTTAAACCCACAATTGGAAAAGGCTTGTGCTATAGAAGTGGGAGCAAAATAGCAGCAGTGTTCATAGATAATGTCCCAAACCGCCATATGGCGAAACGTGTCCAGCGCATTTGGGACTTCAAAGAACACGGCTGTATCCAGGCGCTCGTCGATTGCCTGCCGCAGCGGCTTGAGTAAGTCAGTTGGATTCAGAATGTGTTCAAGCGTATGTCGACAAGCGATCAGATCTGCCTGATAGTCTTTGTAGCGCTCCGAATAAAAATCTTGAATGAACTTGACTCGGTCTTTCATTTGGCGATGCTCTGACCTGGGAACATAGCTGGGGTCAAAGCCTACCCCTCGGTTATTTCCCAGTGAGCACAGGGAGATCAGAAAATCTCCTTTGCCGCAGCCAATTTCGATAATGTCTTTGTCATAAAGGTTGTGGCGCTCCACCAATCGTGCGGCGAGGGATTGGGCATATTCGGCGAACCGGGGAGAGTAGTGTAAAGAGTTTTCATAGTCTTGGGAATAGCTCAACTTGGCTGGGTCAAATGCCACATTGGTAATAAAACCACATCTCCGGCAGAAAGATAGTTTGATATCTCCCTTGGGACAGTTCCGAGCTGCTTGCTGTTCCGACCACAGAAGATTGCAATAGACCGGAACTTCCAACATCTCAAAAAATACCTCCAAATGGGGAGAGGCACACACAGAGCAGGTTTCTTTAGATAACGTGTTCATGATTGTTCTAGCAGTCTTACGCTTACAAGAGTTTCAGGAGTTTTGTCATTCAATCAGCGCTTTTATCTACGCTTCTTACACTCTATTGCTTTTCACCCAAGAGGTAGTTCGCATTGTAATTAGCAGCCCGTCTTGAGCTTCTTGGGGCTGTACCCGCCAAGATAAATCTGGAAGATGCCCTGTCTGATCCCGGTAGCTTCCTTTACCGGTCAGCCGATAGGAAGCCAGAAGTGAATCATTGAAGATGTGTTGGTATCCGTCTTTCGTGAATTCATAGCAAGCTTTACTCTAGGTTGATAACGCCTAGATCCTTCTCACAGGAACCTGAGCGGCGATCGCCTTCCCAATTTCAATCGAAGCAGTAGCAGCCGGGGAGGGGGCATTACAGACGTGCATCGCGTTGCGGCCTTCGACGATTAAAAAATCATCCACTAGCTGGCCATCATTCATCAGAGCTTGAGCCCTAACCCCCGCGTGGGTGGGAATCAAGTCATCAGCTTGGATTTCAGGAATCAGCCGCTGCAGGCTGCGGACAAAGGCAGCTTTACTCAAAGAGCGAATCATTTCCTCAATGCCTACGCCCCCATATTTGGCCGCCAGTTTCCAGACACCAGGATAAGTAATGGTTTCCACAAAGTCGCGCAGGTCAAAATCGGTCTTTTTATAGCCTTCCCGCTTAAAGCCGAGTACTGCATTCGGTCCGGCGTGGATACTCCCATCAATCATGCGGGTGAAATGAACCCCCAGAAAAGGGAAATTCGGATTGGGAACTGGATAAATTAGGTGCTTGACCAGGTAGAGTTTCTCTGGTTTCAGTTCGTAGTACTCGCCCCGGAAAGGAATGATTTTAGCCTGGGGGTTGACGTGACCTAAGCTAGCAACGCGATCGCTGTGCAGTCCAGCGCAGTTGATGACAAAGCGAGTGGCAAATGTGCCATTATTGGTTTCCAGTACCAGATCTTCACTGGTTTCCAGGATTTTTTCAACTTTAGTATTGAGCCGCAGATCCCCTCCCTGAGCACTGACCAGTTCAACGTATTTTAACGAGACCTGCTTGTAGTCCACAATCCCAGTCGAATACACCCGAATTCCAGCTAAGCAGCTCACATGGGGCTCAATTTCCTTAACTTCCTCGCCACTCATCCTGGAAATCTCGATGCCATTTTCTAGGCCTCGTTGGTAGAGATTTTCCAGCAACGGTAGCTCTTCTGGCTCAGTCGCCACAATCACCTTCCCGCAGACTTCGTGGGGGATGCCGTGCTTTTGGCAGAATGCTACCATTGAACGGCTGCCTTCACGGCAAAACTTAGCCTTGAAACTCCCTGGCTTGTAGTAGATGCCAGAATGAATCACGCCGCTGTTGTTGCCAGTTTGGTGGTGGGCCCAACTACTCTCTTTTTCCAGCACCAAAATGCTGGCATCGGGATAGCGCTGGTCCAGAGCCATGGCTGTAGACAGGCCGACGATTCCTCCTCCGATAATTGCAAAATCGTACACAACTATTTCTGCTCCCAGAACTAAACTAAAATAGACTCACCCTTACTTTAAACTGGGTGAATTCTTTTCTTGTCTTACGGAAATAGCTTCTTCAATCAAATCTTTAGCTCTGCTGACGGCAACGCGCCAGTTCAGTCTCTGCTCATACTCTTCAAACGCAGTCTTTGCAAGTTGCATGTAACGATTGTAATCGTGGAAAATTTCCTCAATGCAATCGGCATATGAGGCAGCAGGTGTACCCACAGGAAAAACAAAACCATTCTTTCCGTTCTTAACTATTGTTGGGAGACCGCCCACTGAATTAGTAATACAGGGAATGCCAAAAGAGCATGCTTCAGGTAGCACGCAGCCATAGGCTTCGGCGGTGGCTGGATGAACTAGGAAATGAGTGTTTTCCAATAGATTACGTAGTTTCTCTGCTCCCTCCGATGTATATTTTTTCACGAATCCATGCTTGTTAACATAAGGCATAATTTCAGGATTAATTTCAAAATCACTACCAACAATGTCTAATTTTGTACGAGTTCCTCTTTGATTAAGTATCCGACAAATCTCTACTGCTATATCTCCACCCTTTCGTTTCCAATCAACTCCAAAAAACAACAAGTGACATAGATCTCGTGGTCTTCTAGCAATAAATCTATTAATATCTTCTCTGTTCAAGTGGTAGCTGTGATTTGCCCCCATTGGAATTACTTTAACTTTAGATAGAGGAATACCATTTAAAAAAGACGTTGCAGTTTCGTAAGAACATTCTGAAGAGAAGAAAGTAATGGTAGCAGAATTCATTGCTCTGCGCTCTTGTTCGTGAGCCCATTTAATACTGATGGGATGTGTTTTTTTGTAACCTTTGTAGGTCTTATATAAGTCCATAAAATTTGCATCTCGCCAGTAAAAAATGGGAATATCGAGGTTAACATATGCCATGCGAGTGAGGTCTTGGGCAAGGATCGCATCTACCTGACTATTGCGAACGCGTTTTTCAACCTCCTTTGCCATTTTACCAAGAATAAACGGGTTGCATTCCGGTCTGAGAGGACGTTTTAGTCTAAAGAGCTTATTAATGCCTCTAATAGCTTTGGCAGCAATTTCAGCCATGAATCCTCCCGTAATTGGACCAAAATATTCTATTTCAACTCCCTGAGCCTCAAATTCTTTAAGCATGTGCCAAATAATTCCAGACAAGGCTCGGCGAAATTCCTTTTCATTTTCTGGATCGAATCTGCATACAAATCCAAGTTTCATGGCTAATTGTTAGTAATTTATCAAATAAGGTTTCATAGTTAATTATCTATGTAAAAATTACCTTGCTGCAGACTTAAAGAGCAGAGTGTTTTTGGCAGCCATTCTTAAATCCCTAGCCATCCGTCTCCATCGTCTTCCTGACCACTGACCTATGTATACATAGCATAACAATCGCTCAGACCAACTCAGTGGCATGCGTGTTACACATATAAAATATTCAACGGTTCTTCGCCAACGTGACAGGTGATTCAGATTAGCTTTTTTAGAATCAAACCAAACCAACCGCTTGTACACACTTAACTTTCTGATTGATGCTTGCGAATGTTCTCGTCGAAAAAATAGGTATTCGGGAACTTTATAGAACCGACCAATGAGACCAAGTTCTGCCAGTAAATTATTATCCGATCCAACATAGGGTGCAATAAGGGATGACATTCTAAGTGCGCTCGCTCGTATCACTCCGAAAACTGGCATGCAAAGATGTTTAAAGTCAAGGAGTACTAGATCGTGAAAACGCTCACACGGATTTTGTGAATCAACGTTCATCAAGACATCATAAGTTCCTACTAACTCCCCGCGCTCGTCGATTTTACCCGTCTGAGTGTAACACAAGACTACAGATGAATCCTGATCGAGCACCTCAACACAACGTTTTAGGTACTCTGGAGCGCATACATCATCATGGGCAGCCCACTTAAAGTACTCACCTCTAGACAACTCAAATACGCGATTGTAATTTGGGGCAGCACCAAGATTTTGTTCGTTGCGGTAGTAGCGGATGCGCCGATCTTTGGCAGCGTATTCCTTGCAAATTTCCTCAGTTCTGTCTGTCGAAGCGTTATCTGAAATGATTAGCTCGAAATCCTCAAATGTCTGAGCCAAAATTGAATCTAACGCCTCTCTCAGGTAATTTTCGCCGTTGTAAACTGGCAATCCAATGCTGACACGGGGATTATTATTGCTCATGTGAATTTTTTACCTCTCTTGCTACTACCAAATTTTCGTCAGATTACCGTATTTGTTCCTACCGCTTCGGGAGAAAGCGATGCACCTACCTAGGAAAGTAAAGCGAGTATTTTTCAAAGAGGGATAATCTCTGTAGTTACCCCCATGCCATCGAGCATTTGCTGAATTTCATTGCAGTAAATGGGATTCATCACAATCACTTGCTCCGGTTTGTACTCCTTCAAAAATTCCGGTGATTTAATTTCTTTGCCGACCCCAGGAATAAATTTCCCATGACGGTGAGGATTAATATCAACGACATATTGAATTTTGTCCACGGTATCGAGAGTGGTCAGAAAAGCAACACATTTGGAACCTGACCCCCAGACAACAACTCGTTTACCCTCTTCTTGCACCTGCTGCAAGTGCTGCTTCCAATGCTCCAGCTTTTTGCCGATCTTGGTGGCGAATTGTTTAACATCCTGGGTTACCTGCTCAAGACTCTCCTCTAAGGGATGCACCTTTTCAGAGGGGATGGCAACGGGTTGGGCTTCAATCAAGAGATATTGCTCGCCATAAGCTCGGTACAAGTCAGTAACCTCAAAGCCGCAAGAGCGGAACAAGCGTGCTAGCGACCCTGGTGTAAAATAGGAGCAGTGTTCGTAGTAGATATCCTCGAAGGCTAGATCCTGCAATACACGGCTCGTATCGGGGATTTCAAAGAAGACAGAAGTATTCAGGCGATCGCCAATGGAGCGCCGCACTGTGCTAACAAATTCAGCCGTAGGCTGGATATGCTCCAGGGTATGACGACAGCAAATAAAGTCACCAACATACTCAGCGTGCTTTTCTGAGTAGTAGTCTTGAATAAAGGTCACGCGGTCAGCAGCTTTGCTCTTAACCCGCCCTGGTACAACACTCGGATCGATGCCCACGCCGCGATTGTGACCCAACTCGCACAGTAGCAACAGAAAATCCCCCTTGCTGCAACCAATTTCGACGATATTTTTGTCGTGGAGGTCGTATTTTTCAATCAGGCGATTTGCTAGATCGAGGGCAAACTTATTGAAAGTTGGGGAGAAGCTTTGCTGGTCTTCATAATTGGGGGCGTAAGCCGACCACTTGGAGTCAAACGCCACATTGGTAATGAAGCCGCAATGTTCACAGAAGCCTAAAATAACATCACCGCAAGGAAAGTCCAAGGCTTGCTGCTGGGTTGGCATCATTAAGCAACTGTGGACGGGAACGTTGCGTACTTCATATAAGAACGATAATCCTTTGTGACCGCAGTTTGGGCAGATATGTTCTGTTAGCATGGCTGAGCCTGAGAGTTCGGCATGCTCTAGCAATGATTGTTTTACTGTCATATTCAATTTCCGATTAATTTGAAATAAAGTGAGAAAATATGGCTCTCCCGTACTTAGGGTGATAATTTTAACTTATCTTCGGAGAAAATAACTTCTTACTCAGTTGATAGGCATACCTCACGAACACTCGCGGATGATATCGCATCAGCACAAGCATGTTTCGCATTGCTGCGATCAAGTGCCACGACCTAATCTGGTATGGCACTTTACGAGCCAATCGTTCGCTCCAGTAATTATGCCAATACCTTAAAACACTCTCAATTGCCTCTCGCAAAAAACGCGCACCGTTATAGCAGGGAATAATCACTGACACAAGATCTGGCACCCATGTACCCATCTCTCTAGAGACCTTTACATTTTCATTAGTGAAAGAAATAGAATTCACTTCGCTGTCTCCTAATAGAATTAGATAAATTTCTAGGCTCAAAAAGGGCTGTATTTGTCTTGAGGAAGGCTACACAATTTTCGGTTGTGAGAAAGGGACAATAAACTCTTCACTTCTCTAGGGTTATTTTCCTAGAATTACTTCTTGATAGCTGCCTGACTTTACGAGACGCCCTTTATCAATTAAGTAAATACAATCGCAATGCTCAATTGTAGAAAGACGATGGGCAATGATAATCAAAGTTTTAGTACCACTCAAAAATTTAATCGCTTCACTAACCAGACTTTCTGTTTCAGAGTCCAGTGCAGAAGTCGCTTCATCCAGCACTAAAATTTCTCTCTGGTGGTACAGCACCCGCGCAATTCCTATCCGCTGACGCTGACCCCCTGATAATCGCACTCCGCGTTCGCCAATAAACGTTTTAACGCCATCAGGCAACTCCTCAACCAGCTCCGCAAGTTGAGCAGCTTTAATCGCTTTATCCAATCTGTCTGGGTCAATTAGGTGGTCGGGAACGCCAAAAGCAATATTTCTTTCAATGGTGTCATCTATTAGAAAAATCGACTGGGGGATGTATCCAATCAAATTCTGCCAGGAGCGCAGATTATCGTATATCGATTTACCGTTAACTGTAATGCCTCCACTATCGGGTAGCAGGAGACCTAAAATTACATCGACTAATGTTGTCTTACCAGCTCCAGATTTACCAATTAGACCAATAGACTGGCCCTTCTTAATTGTCAAAGAAATATCCTTTAGGCTAGCTTCTGAAGCATTAGGATAATAATAAGTCACTTTATCCAGGACAATTTGATTGACAAAAGGCATGGCTTGACTGCCATTTTGTCCATTTAGTTGAGAACTTCTCAATGAGATATTAGGACTTGAATGCTGTGAAAGCTCCTGCTCCTTGCCTATTTTTAGTTTTTCTAGCTCTTTCAAATCAAAATATATTTTATCAAGAGCATATTTAGAGCTTCGCAAGGAAGTCAGTGAAGACATCAACTGAGTAACTTTCGGCATCATGCGAATTGAAGCGATTGCAAAAATGCCTAAAACAGAAGTCAAATTTTGTGTCCCTTGATTAGAGATTGTAAATAGGCAAGTGAAACCTACTAAAAATATAATTAAAAGCAACTCGATTGAAATGCGCGGCACAATCCTAAAAACCTGAAGCCAACTCATTGCTCTTGTAAGTCTCAGGGATTGCTCATCCATTTGATTTTCAAAGTAGGGTTGACACCCAATGATTCTTGTCTCTTTTATTCCCCCTAGAGAATGATTCATGATACGAATTATTTCCATAGAAGATATAGACACTACCTTACCCCAGTAACCGATTTTATTTTTAAACTGTCTTTGGTTGTATGCAAAAAATGCAAATATTAGTATTGTTAAAATCGTTAATGTAGCTAATTTAGCCGTTTCAATCAGTAAAACCATTAAAAATAACGCCATAGAAATATTGGTGGCAGAATTTAGAATTTGGAGCAAAATCCCGTTAGAAAATCTAGTTATCTCAGCGCTAACATTTTGAATCAATACTGCAGTATTTCTTGTTAGGTGAAAGGTATAGGGTACTGCTAAATAAGCATGGAGCAACCTTGAGCGCAAGTCTGCTTGTTGAGCGTAAGTAAATCTATAGATATGCCTCTGAATCAAAAAAGTTAAAGCTGATTTGATACAAAAGACAAGAATGATTATTAAGCCTAGGGAAAATATAAAGTTGCTTGCAGAGTTTAACCCTGACAGTACATACGCCCAATTTAGCCAATGATTTTGGTAAATTAACTTCGAGTCACTCGCTAAACCCATGAATGGTCCTACAAGTCCAATCCCCAAAGTTTCCAGCAGGGAATTGAACAAGATTAAAAACATTAGGAAAGGAAGGTTCCGCTTCTTTTCTCCAAGGACGTATAAAAACTTGGACAGGTATTGAATCATATAGTTTGTGTTTTCTCTACTTTACTAGGTTGAGACTGGAAAAGTTTTGTATTCCTGCAGATTCTCCTGAGATGTAGTGGTTAGCAGGTGTTTAAAAAGCGGCTACCAACTCTTAAGAAAACACTAGTGTTTTCTTAAGAATTGATACCCTAAAAAGCTGATCACTCTTGCTAAACCACTGCACTGAATCACAGAAGAATTTCCAAGTGGAATCACGATTCGAACGATTAACTCAATCCAGCTTGGGTGTCAGCGAGCATCGGGCAAAGCTACACAACCTTCGGCTGGGGGATCGGGATAATAAACTTGCCTCCTTTTTGCCGATAAGACTCCTGCTGCTGCATAATTTCCTCGGCAAAATTCCAGGCCAAGATTAAGACATAGTCCGGCATGTCCTCCAGCAGTTTTGAGGGCGGAAAAATCGGCAGGTGATTGATGCCCATATAGCGATCGTGCTTGAATTTATTCAAATCCACTACATAATCAACGAGCGTTTTATTAATCCCCACGTAGCTCAACATTGTCGTTGCCTTAGCTGCAGCACCATAGGCAGCAATCTTCTTCCCTTGTTTTTTTAGATTCCAAAGGATATCCAGTAAAGAGTGCTTGATTTCAAACACGCGGTCGGCAAAATCCCGATAGTAATCGAGACGATCCACTCCCTGCTCAACTTCTTTTTTCAGTAAAGACTTCACTGAATCCTTGACCGCTTCGCGGGGCTCTACAAACAGGCGCAATGAGCCTCCGTGGATCGAGAGCCGCTGGATGTCATTGAGATACAAGGAATGCCTTCTAAACAACTTGTCCAACGCGGTGACTGAGAAGTAGCACAGGTGCTGGTGATAGATGGTGTCGAATTCGCAGTGGTCTACTAGGTCAACGACGTAGGGAGCCTCGATAACTGCAACTCCAGTCTCTTTCAAGAGAATGCCAATGCCTGCCACAAATCCATTGAGGTCTGGTACGTGAGCCAAGACATTGTTAGCAAGAAAGACATCCGCCTCCTTTCCTTCTGCTCGCAGCTGCTTGGCCAGGTCCTTCGTAAAGAAGGTACAAAGGGTAGGAATGCCTGCTTTCTGGGCTGCCTCCGCCGGTCCAGAAGCTGGGTCGATGCCCAGCACTGGAATGCCCTTCTCGACAAAGTTTTTGAGCATGTACCCATCATTGCTGGCCGCTTCAATCACCAGGCTGCTGCCATTGAGCTGCCTTGACCTGATTAGGGCTTTAGCACTTTCCCCAAAATGTTTGAGCAGGGATGGAGAAACAGAGGAGAAGTAGGGATAGTCCTGACAAAAGAGAATTTCTGGGGGGACGCTTACGGTGATTTGAACTAGCCCACAGTCAGGGCAGAAAGCGAGGTCTAAAGGAGCGGTATACTCTGGCCGATCTAGCTGGTCTTTAGTTAGAAGTCCATCAGCTAGAGGAGTATAGCCGAAAGAGATAATTAAATCCAGCTCAGGATTTCCGCAAGAACGGCAAGTTAGCTTTGAGTCGTGCATTGTTTTTTATTTTTATTGATTTTCTCAGTTTGAGCAACAGGAAAAATCCCTGCCAGTTCCAAAATTTTTGGAATCAAATCTTCCCGTTTGACTGCCATCAGATGAACCCCGCGACAGAGTTGCTTGGCCAGCTGCACTTGTTCGGCAGCAATTTTCACCCCTTCTTGCAGGGGATCGGAGGCATCCGCCAGCCTCTTGATAATCTCTTCAGGGATCTTGACCCCTGGCACGTGGCGATTGATGAATTCAGCATTTTTAGCGGATTTCAGCAGAAAAATCCCAGCTAGAATGGGCTTATCAGCCCCAGCCGCGATTTGATACATAAACTTATCCAACCGCTCAAAATCCGTAATCAGTTGGCTTTGAAAAAACTGCGCCCCGGCTTCTAATTTCCGTTCAAACCGCTGTTGCAATCCTGACCAACTCTTGAGTTGGGGATCGACCGCCGCCCCAGGAAACAAGTCGAGCGGACCATCAGGAAGCGGTTGATTGTTGAAGTCGAAGCCTCTGTTGAGATTGTCAATCACTTTCAGTAACCGAATTGATTCGAGGTCAAAAACGGCCTTGGCTGCTTTGTGATCGCCGACTTTCACCGGATCGCCAGTCAGGGCTAAAATATTGCCAATGCCGAGAGCCTGTGCCCCCATCAAGTCAGCTTGTAAGCCAATGACATTGCGATCGCGGCAGGTCATCTGACAGATAGGCTCAATCCCATGTTGTAATAGGATTGCCGACGCGGCTAGAGCCGACATCCGCAAAACCGCCCGACTCCCATCGGTAATATTCACCGCATGAACGCGCCCTTTGAGAATTTTCGCCATTTCTAGCATCCGCGCCGGATTCCCCCCTTTGGGGGGGGCGATCTCAGCCGTAATTAAAAATTCTTGGCCTCGGATGGCTTGACGAAAACGATTGACCATTAGTTATTTACCAGTTGTCAAATGTCGGGGATTGATTGTTAAACTCCGACCGTCACTCCTGATAGAGGACGGGCGAAGGCTTCTTTCAAGAGCGCCGCTTTATCAGTGCGCTCCCAGGGTAAATCTAGATCCGTTCGCCCAAAGTGTCCGTAAGCTGCTACATCTTGATAGAAACGACCGCCTCGCTCAGCCGGAAGGCGACGCCGGTTGAAAGTCTGAATAATTCCAGCCGGACGTAATTCAAAGTGCTCTCTGACGACGGCTAGCAGTTTTTCCTCATTCACTTTGCCCGTGCCAAAGGTTTCGACCATGATACTGACAGGACTAGGGATTCCAATGGCATAACTCGCCTGAACTTCGCACTTATCGGCAAACCTAGCTGCGACAATGTTCTTCGCCACATAGCGACAAGCATAGGCAGCGGCACGGTCTACCTTGGTTGGGTCTTTACCAGAGAAAGCCCCTCCACCATGACGAGAGTAGCCTCCATAGGTATCGACAATAATTTTGCGACCGGTTAGACCCGCATCCCCTTGAGGTCCGCCAATGACAAATTTTCCAGTAGGATTTACCAGTAAACGAGTATCCTTATTCGGCTTAATCTCAATATTGGCAAATACCGGTTTGACAACAGCTTCCCACAAGTCGGCTTTGATTTTTGCCTGAACAGCCGCGTTGTCAGTTATCTCGCCAATGGTTTCTGCGTGCTGGGTAGAAATTAAGATGGTATCAATGCCAACAGGGCATCCGTCTTCATAGACGACGGAAACTTGGGTTTTCCCATCAGGACGCAGGTAGGGTAAATCTCCCACTTTGCGCGCAGCGGCCAGGCGACGAGAGATGCGATGGGCCAGACTGATGGGCATGGGCATGAGTTCGGGAGTTTCATTACAAGCGAACCCAAACATGAGTCCTTGATCGCCAGCACCCATGCGATCGAGTTCATCATCGCTGAGGTTCTCGCGCTGTTCTTGCGCCTCTGTTACTCCTTGTGCAATATCAGAGGATTGCTCATCTAGGGCGACTAGGACAGAACAGCTATTAGCAGAGAAGCCGTTATCCGCATCAGTATAGCCAATTTCGGCAATTTTCTGCCGAGCTAAATCCACATAATTGATCTGGGCTTGGGAGGTAATTTCCCCCGTAATGAGCACTATTCCAGTATTGACAACGACTTCTGCTGCCACGGGACTGCGGTCATCGCGAGTTAGTAAAGTATCTACAATTGCGTCTGAAATCTGATCGCAGACTTTATCGGGATGACCCTCAGTAACCGATTCGGAAGTAAATAGGTAACGACGAGACAATTTGACTAATCCTCCCTTAATAAAACTACTGTGTATTTAGATCCGATTACTGACCAGCACTTCGGTTCTCCAGCGCAGGTTCTCATCCAGCCGCTCGGTTCTCAGCAATTGTTGGATGTGGGCAATGCGCTGGTATCTCGACCCCTCAAACTCTTCAAGGGTAAGCCCTACTTTTTGATAGGCCTCATAGAGTTCTTGAGCACCTAGGCGAGCATTCCACCGGGGTTGGAATTCGGGAAGGAGCTGCGCGATTTTGCGGCAGTCAACCCGGTAGCAGCGCTTATCCGGTCCGGCATCCTTAGCATATTCGATCTGGCAGCCGGGAACTGTCTCTTGGACAATTTCGGCTAATTCCCGGATGCGATAGTTGTCCCCGTTGCGCCCAACATTAAACGCTTGATTGTGGACTACCTCGCGGGGTGCGTGCAGCACGGCAATAAAAGCCCGCGAGATATCTTCAATGTGGACAATGGGACGCCAGGGAGTACCGTCACTCTTGATATATACCCGACCGGTGGTAAAAGCCCAAGCGACTAGGTTGTTGAGGACTAGGTCGAAGCGCAGGCGGGGGGATACGCCATAGGCAGTGGCATTGCGCAGAAAAGTAGGACTGAAGTTGTAGTCTGCTAGCTTGGCGACATCTTGTTCTGTGCGCACCTTGGAAACGCCGTAAGGGGTGACTGGGTTAAAGGGTGATTCTTCATTCAACCAGTCTTCACCCCCCGCGCCGTAGTTGCTACAGGAAGATGAAAAGATGAAGCGCCCAATGCCCACTTGTTTGGCTAACTTAGCCAAGCGCACTGAAGCAGCATGATTGATTTTATCGGTTAAGTTAGGATTGAGGTTACCCAACGGGTCGTTGGAAAGCCCAGCTAGATGGAGGACGGCATCAAATCCGTCGAGGTCAGACGCTTTAATGTCGCGGATATCCTTTCTAAGCTCTGGAATCTCCTGTATCCCTGAGCCAAAAGTACTTTGCTCGTATAAATCGCTATCTAGTCCGACAACTTCATGCCCTGCCGCTAGTAGCATAGGTACCAGAACCGTCCCGATGTAACCCTTGTGACCCGTTAGTAAAACTCGCATCTTCTTCTTCCTTCCAAATTTTCCAAGGTGCATTGCCGTTTGTCCAGAGGCTTTCCAACCGCCGCTTGTCGCGCAAGGTGTCCATACATTGCCAAAAGCCGGTATATCGATAGGCCATCAGTTGGCCGTCTTTGGCCAGATTCTCCAGCGGCTCTTTTTCCCACTGGGTGTTGTCGCCCTCGATGTAATCGAAGACTCCAGGCTCCAGTACAAAGAAGGCACCGTTGATCCAGCCTTCTCGGGTCTGGGGCTTTTCTGAGAATTCTGCAATCTGGTCGCCATCCAGTTCTAAGTGACCAAATCGCGCTGGCGGGTGAACTGCGGTTAAGGTGGCTAATTTGCCGTGAGAGCGATGGAAAGCTAATAGATCGCGCAAATTCAAGTCGGAAACTCCATCCCCCCAGGTGAGCATGAAGGTCTCATTGCCCATGTAGGGAGCCAGACGCTTGATGCGACCCCCGGTATTGGTGTAAAGTCCGGTGTCTACTAAATCAACGGTCCAATCTGGTTTGTAACCACCGTGCATTTTGACGTCGCCGTTGCGCAAGTTCACGGTGAGGTTGCTATTGAGCGAGCAGTAGTCAACCATGTATTTTTTGATCACTTCGGCTTTATAGCCGAGGGCGATGGCAAAATTCGTGAAGCCATAGTGGGAATAGTGCATCATGATGTGCCAGAGGATTGGCTTGCCGCCAATCTCGACCATCGGCTTCGGCTTTTCTATTGTCTCTTCAGAGAGGCGGGTGCCAAGACCGCCTGCTAGAATTCCTACTTTCATCAAAGGTTACTCGGTTACAAATATTAAGTAAAATATGGCAGTAACTCTCTAGCGATTGCCAGAATTTATAGAGTTCTTCATGTAATCTTTAAGCCAAAATATTGAATTATTAAAAATTGGGCAAAGTTGCAAGTAAAGAATTTCCAGCTGTAAATTTTTCGTTGATGAGAGAGGCTTGGTTCCAATCAATCTTGAAATGTTACTGCTCACCGCAACGCCCGCAGTTTTATTGAGAATGGGTTAGCAGGCGATCGCAGATAAAGGAATCTCTTTTTATTGGCAAGGCATGAGAGCTGCTTCCCTGATCCAGTCTACAGTGTAGCCCTGCTGTCACCCCGTGAGTCAGGCAGAGTATCCAAGATTTTTAAGAGTATCACCTGCCTCTTGCAAAAAGGCATCTAAAACCTCTGGTGGCATTTCATCCTTGTAGGAACCAATTTTGCCACGTCTCGTGAAAAACTTATCCTTTGGCCATCCAGGATTATTCAAACCTAATTTAGCTTCTTTACGGCGCATTTGCCCGAATGAGCTTCCCTGAATAACTTTTTCTAGAGATAATTGATCGACTTCCATATCGAGAAATTGACATAATTTCTGTAGTTCACTAACTGGCTCATTAATGAGATTTTCATATCTAACTGTAATCATATCTGCATCATAGGGATTTGATAGCCAAGCCTGGACGTGTTCGTGCCATTTATATTTTTGAAACAACCCCTCTCCATTGCATACCATATTTATAAAATTAACTTTCTGATTTTGTTTTGCTTTCATAACTTCGAGAAAGCGAAAATAAGAAACCATAACATCTCGCCCATCCCGCAAAAGATATACAACGCGCCTATAATCAGGTCTAGGGGAATAATGCGATTTGAAAAACATTGGAGTACTATAACGCCTGTAGTAGCGCTTGTAGTGTACATCTGGAACAAGATCCTGCACCAAACTGTCGGGAGATTTAGCAGGATTTACCCCGTATACTATACCTGCAATAATGTTCTGGAACCAGCTATTTCCAGATTTGGGATATCCAACGATAAACACGTCATCCTTTGAAAACTCAGTAATCGGAACTGTTTCCGTGTAGGAACGGATTTTAGCATCCAACTTCTGGCTGAATATTTTTTTTAAAGGTTTAAAAATTGGGTTGAAAAAAAGTGTATTTTTCAGCATATTTCTAATGAAAATTTAAGGAAATTTAGAGAAATAAACTCAAATTGAATATCATTCATCTTCATCTAAAAAATAGATGTCTATAACTTTCAAAATTCTCCCCGTAAAACAGCTTCATAAATTCCTTCCAAAACGCGGGTTTGTTTGTCTCGGTCAAAACTGACTTGAACGTGCTCCCGTCCCCTCGAGCTAAAACGCTGCCAAAGATCAGGGTTCTTCAACAACCGCAGACTATATTCGGCAAGTCTCTTATAGTCGCGTTCAGCCGTTAGGAAACCCGTTTCTTCATGAATTATTGCTTCTGGGATTCCAGCATGGACTGTACTGATCACAGGTAAACCCATTGCCTGAGCCTCCAGGACGACATTGGGTAAACCTTCAGAATCTCCTTGAGAAGAGGTAACACTTGGCGTTGCCAGCAGGCGGGCACGGTTCATCCAATTCTTAACAACGGGCTGCGGCTGTAGTCCCAGAAACTGGTAGCGGTGGAGTAATTTTGCTGCTAAGGCTTCCAAGTTGGCTTTGAGCGGTCCTTCACCAATAACCACCAGCTCTACATCAGGAAGCACTGACTGCACCTGCGCCATAGCCTGAATCAGATATTGACATCCCTTCTTTTCCGTCAGCCGACCAACGAAGAGCACGACTGGCTCGCGGGGGACATCTAGGTCTGGGCAGAAATTAACCGTATCTACTCCGTGATAATGCGCCAAGATCTTGTCTGGGGGAAAACCCTGCTCCACAAGCTTTTGCTTAATGAATTTGGATACAGTGATAAACAGCCGTGTTTCGCGCTTGAGTGCCTCGTGGCGACGGAAGTAAATCCAGTGGTTAACAGAAGTGTAGCGGGCGTACTCCTCTTTCACGGTAGCATCAGCACCTCGGAAGTGAACCAATAGGGGAACGTTGAGTGCTCGCGCCCAAGGAAGCACCAGTGCGCCACTCAAGCCAAACTGTGCATGGATCAAAACAGGATTTAACTGTTGGACTTGTCGATACAGCTTTGGGGCAAGTCCCGAGAACTTGAACAAGCCCTCCTCTGCTTTGCCTAGAAACCCCCCTCCATTGACGACTAGGGTGCGCTCTGGGGGCAGGGCTAATCCCTCAAATAGACGGGAACCCACGTAGTAGGGGGTAAACCGCTCCAGCTTTTCCCCCTGAGCTCGGATGAAAGTCTGAGAGGGGGGAAGCAGCAGGCTACTAAAAATTACGACATTCATCACTTCCCAACCTTACTGCTTGCACCTTTGAGCAACTGACAAGCTTCTGGAGAGAGTGCTTGATTCCAGACGCGGGGGATTGAATATCGCGGATTTAAAACTGCTGACATTCCGAGATAAAAACCAGCCTGTAAGTATTGTTTGTCGCCAAAAAAGAAACCTGCTTTCCGATAGTAAAATAGACCTAGCGTCTCCAAGTACTTTTTGAAGCATCTGAACCAATGCCAATGCTTGCGTTCCTCAAGAAATTCCTCGAAACTAGGTTCTTTTTTTCCAGCTAGCCTTGCTAGGTGACGAATTCTCACATATCTCATGATGTTGCGTTGGAGAAAGAAGCGATGCATCGTCGTACTTTGCGAATGCACGCGATATAACAGCAGGGGGTCTGGAAGTGCCAAAATCGGACCATAGTCTGCCATCCGGTCGAACATTTCGATATCGTCAGCCGGAAAAAACTCTGGGCGATACCCTCCTACCTTTAAGACAATCTCTTTCTTGAGTAACACTGTAGGATGGTTCAAATTGATAGCATGCCCCTCTTGGCGCAGCCTGTAAAATTCCTCCTCGGTTGTGGGTCCCTGAGGAGAAATGCTGAGAATTTCTCCTTTAGCATTAATGTGATGTACCGCCCCACCCCAGGCAACTACTTTGGGATTCACTTGTGCTGCACGGATTTGCTTCTCGAAGCGATTGGGCAAGGCAATATCATCATGGTCTATAATCGCAATCCAAGGATACTTGGCAGCCTGAATGGCAGTATTTCTGGCGTATGCTGTACCGCGATGCTCACCTTGGATAAATCTTATGCGACTATCTTGCTCAAGATAACTGCCGACAATTTCTAGAGTTTTGTCTGTGGAGCCATCGTCAACAATAATAAATTCAAATTCCTGAAAAGTTTGATTGAGAATACTTTCGATTGTGAGGGCGACAAATTTTGAGGAGTTGTAAGTAGCCATTACAACGCTGATCATTTTTACCTCTTGGACTAAAAAACTGAATTAATTGAATTATCCATTCCTGTTAACACCACCCTTTTAAATTGCACTCTTAGCCGCTAGCTGGATGAATTATCAATTTAATGCTTTGCCCTAGATTATAAAATAATATAGTTTATATGGTCATGGATCTTCTATCAATTACCTAGAATTTTACTAAATCTTTAATAATTACTTGCCATTCGCGTAATTAATTCTGACTATCCTTGATTTTTTGTTTAGATATTTAAAAAATTAAAAACTACAGATGAAGGTTGTGCCTACTGAAATACCCGAGGTATTGATAATCAAGGAACGGTTAAATGGTATCTGAGGGACCGCGATTGCTGGGAACCGCTATTTTCGGAGGATTATCAAGTTTACTACAACTGTCTCTGCTACCCATTGATACCGAGAACCAGCTAAATCGAAACGACTGAGTCAGACTGTTCTGTAATAAGAACTGCTGCATAAAGTTGCGCGAACAATTGACCTTTGGCTTTCCAGCTAAATACTTCACCAACTCGCTTTTGTCCTAACTGACTCATGCGTCGGAGAAGTTCTGAATCTTTAGCTAAATGAGCCATGGCAGCAGCAAGTTCCCGCACTGCTTGGTCAGGAGTATGAGCAGGGATCTTGAACCCCGTCTCCTCCGTTACTTGAAGCGCGGGTCCTCCCAAGTTTAAACAGACCACTGGGCGACCTGCCGCCATCGCTTCTAGGCAAACTAATCCTCCCGATTCGTGCAAGCTTGGGTGAATCAGCATCAGGCATTCTCCCAGTTTATGTAGGGTTTCTGAGCGGGGTAGGTTACCCCAGAATTTGACTCGTTGAGCAATCCTTAATTCCTCTGCAAGAGCCTGAAGCCGCGATCGCTCTGGACCATCTCCCAAAATCCAGTACTCTGCATCCCCGGGTAAGCTGGCTTGAGCAAAAGCACGCAGTCCTAGATGAAAGCCTTTCCAGTGCAAAAGCCGACCAATGCTGATCAGCCGCACTGGAGCACCAGAGGGCAGCGCGTGTTGTGCCAGCCGTGCGCTCTCTTCTTTAGATAAACCTAACTGGGAGAGTACCTGCACCTTTTTAGCCCCCAATCGGCGGAGTCGCTTGGCTGTATCTTCAGTGGTCGCGTAGGCGATGGTACTCCGCTGAGCCGTGAGCCGCACCGTCGGGTCAAGCTCGCCCAGCCAACGCGCCAAGTCTCTCAGCATTTCGTAAGCTCTGCCACGCCAGCCAAAGTCTTGCCAGAAGGGCTTTGGGGCAATTTCTCCACCGCCAACTGGTCCCCAGATGAAAGGAATGGGCAGCAGCGCCAAGAAGCTAGGTCCCCAGTATTTGACGTAAGTGACATGATGCACCAGGTCAAAGCCGATCTCGCGGTGGAACTTCCGGACAACGAAGTAGGCTCGAATTTGCCAGAGGTAGTAGTGGAGTTGTACTGCTCTTTGCCCCCGATTCAACTGCTGCACCCATCGAGGCAAATCGCAGTAGATTAAGTGCAATCCAGGAATCGGATTTTTCTCCAGCTCAGCTTCAATTGCTGGACGATTGTTCTCCCGAGTAATGACCCAAATCTTGTGGTAGTTGACCAACTCACGCGCTACCTCCCAGCCAATGCCTGGTTCGGAACCCGCGCCTGGCCTACAGGCATAGGCCGATACTAAAACCTTTAAGCACTTCACGCTGACCCCTCCTTCAGAACTAAACGCCAGCAGTTCGACAACGGTATATAGTTACCCGACATAGTTACCCGACCATTTTTCAGAAATCGCCAGGACATACCGTGGGCTGCAAGCCAGACCGCGAGCTTTCGCTCGACTGATTTAAGCAGCAGGCAAGATGGCTGAGTCAAATAGTGAGCCACGCACCTCATCGCCTGATTAACTCCTCAAAACAAAAGATGTAACCTCGGCAAGGAACTCTGCAGCAGCTTGGGGAGTATATTGGGCGATTAACTGCTCCGATTTACGACCCATTGAGACAGCGAGATTGGGGTCATTCATGAAGTGGCGCATCAATTCAGCCAGTCTTTCCGGCTCGTGCGGATCGAAGCAGTAACCATTTTCTCCTTCAACAACGAGTTCAGACGCTCCTGCCCATTTAGAGCAAAGAATCGGCTTGCCTAAGACCATGGCTTCGAGCACGACCATACCCCAAGTATCTTCTTGTGTCGGGAGTACAAAAACGTCAGCTTTGCGGAAATAGTCGCCCAAATTACCGTAGTCCACTCGACCAATCCACTGCACGCAATTTGTCAGATCGTGTTTCTGACTAAAATCTTCAAGCTCCTCCCGCTGCGGACCATCGCCCACAATTAGCAAGGTATAGTCACGACATCCCTGCCTCTGCAGGATGGCACAGGCTTCCAGGAGGAGATGGAGCCCTTTTCGAGGAACGATACCTCCCACAAAGATGAAGACTGATCCCTGTAATTGAGACGCTTCTGACTGAGCTGTTGCTGAGTCTCCTGATAGCGATTTGGCTGCAGGAACCTCATAAGGTTGCGCAAAAACGAGGTCTTCTTCAGCCTTGAGGATCTTCGTCAGATAGGCTTTGCCAGCACGACTGTTCGTAATGCAGGCATCTGCTGCCCGAACCATCGCCCGTCGCAGGGAGAGACGCATGGTTGAATTGCGGTAGTCCACACTAGGAGAACTCCCCTCGTAAGCAATGACGACTCGCCATTTGCCGACTGGCTTGAATAAGAGTGCAAAGAGCGTCCACATGCCAAAGGAGTTGGAAAAAATGACCTGGGGTTTAAACCGAAGCAAGCGCTTAACGATGTTCAATGGCAGATAAGTGAAGTTGGTGCCATAGCCCGTCACTGCCTTGGTGACGGGTATAATCTTTCTTTGGCCAACGACTTCAACGGTGAACGAGTCCTCGAACCCTGGAGCGTATCCGCGCCAGTTTGCCGTGAAGGCCGTCATTCGGGGAAACAGTTTGGCGAAGTGGCTCAAGGTGGGGTGCCAGTAGTAAAAAGCTGAAGTGAGAAGCCAAGCGATGCGAGGGGTATCCATGCTTTTATTTAGAGCTTTTATTTAGAAGTACTTTAGCTAAAGACTCTGCTTTCTCCCAATGACCTTAAGGTCGAGCAGTAGAAGATTTAGAAGTCTTGAGGCGGCGAACAGTTGTCAGATACTGTCCTAAGAAAGGCAGACCACCAATAGCTGGTAGCAGATAGCGCGATGTGCAGAGTAGACCCAAAGCCGCCGCCGTTGGAGCAGCAAAAAACGGTTGATAAAAGGCAATTAGTGCTGCATCACGGGTACCCACACCAGCAAATGTCAGTGGTAGTAGCCCCGCTAAAATTGCCAGCGGTGCCAGGGCTAAATTGGCAAGAAACGGTGTCCAGGCTTTGAGAGCAAGAATAAAAAACCAAATTTGCAGTAAGTGGAGAAACCAGATAAAGACTGAGGTGCCAGCAATTTTTAGGAGTTGGGTTTGGTCTCGCCAGAAATATCTGTGCATCTCACTCCAAGAGTTGCGGAGTTTTTTGAGCTTCACTCGGAGCTTCTTGGGAGCAATTGTTTGACCAAGGGCAAAAAATAATTGGGCGAATTGGGCAGAACTTAGGAGTAGCAACCCGATGACCAGTCCAGTCGCCACGCTGCCAGTCATAATCCAAAAGAGCCAATCCTTCTGAGGGTAAAGCATTAGCCCGAAGGCGCACCACAGTAGAAGCGACAGCATGTCGCAGGCTTTTTCAAACACCACTAGGGAGAGAGACAAGGTACCGTCCATTTGTCCTCGCTCCTTCATGAAGTAGGCTTTGGCAATATCACCCATCTTTGAGGGCAGTACCATGTTGAGTACGCTGGCCGCTAGAATCAGGCGATTTGCCTCACTAAACTTCAATGTTGACTTGAGTGGCATGAGTTGCTGGAGCCGCCAAGCCGTTAGGAGGGTTAGGGGTACTACCATGCCCAGGCTGATGACCATCCACAAACCATCACAGTTTTGAAATACCTGGACAAGACCCCGAAAATCGATTTTCCAGTAAATCACTACCAGAATGATTAGGCTGACAGCGATAGAAATCTGTCGTTTCATTTCAAAGATTCCGCTTCAATTTGAGTGATTGGCCGGGTGCGAGTTGTTTGACTTTATCGGTCAGATCCAACCAGGGCTGTAGTTGACCCATCTGAAACGTGCGACTCATGACCACATAAATCGAAGTTTGGTCGCAGCCAATGCCTGCAGCGATGACGTTCTGCCAGGACCGCGCCTGGAGTTCATCACTGACACGCCACTGCCCGTCCTGCCAGCGCAACTGACGAGAGAACTGGAAAGGCGCATTTTTCTTCCCCGTAATCAGGATTTTCTGCAGCAGTTTTCGGATCAAGTTCGGGAAGAAGCGCCCGAAGGTGAGCATGACCACCCGCAGGAGCATCAGGTTCATCGGGGTCATCTGCTTCTGTTTCGCCCAGCCGAGTTGACCTTGAACGGAAATTTCGTCGTCACCGATCTGAATTTTGTAAGGACCAATGAGGTGACCGACGGCATTTTTAATCGTACTTCCCTCACGGACTTGAAGTGAGAATTGAGTATCGGAGGCAACAAGTTGTTTGTTGCGAAAGAGCTTAAAAACTCCTCCTTTATTCAAGGCAAGGTAAAGTTCGGTGTCTTGGCGGCGATCGATGAGAACGCGGGCTTCTGGCAACCAAAGGCGACCAACTGGACGGAGAAGGAGTGGAGGTCGCTCGGTCACAAAGTCTCGCCATGCTAATAAGTAATTCCAGGTGTGATGGCCAATGATGTGGTCGTCAGCGTAACAAGCTCCCAGTCCGTTTTTCAGTCCAATGAGAAAGCGGTCGTTGACACTGAGCGCTTCAGGCATCCATTTTCCTACTAACTCAAAGCCGTGGGGAAAGAAGTTGTAGGTGTTGCGACTGGTATATTCGCCGCCATAGGAGCCATCGGGATGGACAAAGTGAGCGGCTAGGGCAACTGCTTTTCCGAGGGCGTCTTTCAGTCTGGTTGTCGGTCTGAGTTCGTAAATTCGGGCTAAGCAGGAAATGGTGAGCGTGTGATAGCCAGGATCGCAACCCTCGTACTCCTGAAACCAGCCTTCGGGGTTTTGCCAAGAGAATACCCGCTCTAAACGTTGCTCTTTGGCTTGCTCCCACTTCGAGGTTCGCAATAGTCGCGAAGCCAATTCCAGACAGAGGACAATCAAAGCTTGATGGTTAGTAAGCCGTCCGCTTTCATGGTGATGCGCCAGCCAGTTAGCCCGTTTTGCAAAAAAACTTAAAGCAACTTTATTTTCTAATCCCAGTAAAGTATAACTTTCAAGACAGGCAAGCAGGGAAAATGCAGCAGCACCGCCTGCTCGTTCGTAGGGAAAGTAATCGTCACAGGAACCGTCGGGATGAGCGCTTTTGGCGGCGTAGAGAATGCCAGCCTCAACCCAGTCCCGAATCACACTTTGGCGATAGAAAGGATTATCGAGCACGTCGGTGTCATAAGCGAGTGCCAGAGGCCAAACAAACTCTTGGGCCATACCGCTGGGAAAATCAATGATCTTGTATTGCCAGAAATTGCGATCAAAGCAGCCGTAGGTTGGGCTGTGGGGATTGCGATCCAGCAGGGTTAGGAGTTTAGGAATTTGGGCGAGGGCTGTGCAGGCAAATAGGTCTCTACTCATGCTTCGACTCTAGAAATTTTCTTAAGAATAAACAAGAACTCGGTTACTCCCAGCGTAAATAGCCAGTTCATAAAAGTTGCTTGTGTTTTCGAGCTTTAACCTCAGTCCAGCGAAATCTTAGCTGTATATCCTCAAGGAGCTTTCGATTTACAGCCATCAGATCGGCAACCAAGCCAAACACCCAAAGTTGAAAGCCGATCAAAATGAGAATCGCTGCCAGAATCAAACTGGGAGCCCGGGCTCTTGTCGGATCCCCGAAAAATAGCATCAACCAGCGTACACACAGGAGAAATCCCAACGTGAAGGGAACACTTCCCAAGATAGTGAAGAACCGGAGAGGTCTATAGGTGATAAAAATGCGCAGGATGGTAAGAATAGACCGCT
>JAAUXZ010057622.1_pt1 | contig 23992 bp, 23 predicted proteins | sample 7278131 | NCBI WGS metagenome assembly JAAUXZ01 (sample SAMN14350119, study PRJNA611818) | marine sediment metagenome | isolation source: surface marine sediment (3m) | place: French Polynesia: Moorea | collected 2018-08 | reverse complement strand
GAAACCGAAATCAGTACAGAGGAACTGGCTGAGGCCTAAAGGTCTCAACAATGCATATGCGAAGCGTCCGTAATACCGCTATGGATTTACTTTCGCGACGAGAACATAGTCGCCGGGAACTGGATGCTAAGTTGGGTCAACGTGGATTCGATCAACAGGAAATCGACAAAGCATTGGTGGAATTACAAACGGAAAATCTACTGAATGATGATCGTTTTGCTGAAAGCTATATTTACCAGCGAATGCAGAAGGGCTTCGGGCCGTTCCGTATCAGGCACGAATTGTCTGAAAAAGGTATTCCTGCCGAGATCATTGATCAGCAAATGGAAAATTGTTCCGATCAATGGCCTGAGCTGATGCGAGAGCAACGGGTCAAAAAATATGGCCCCGAGCTTCCCCTGGATTACCGAGAAATGATGAAACAAGCGCGTTTTTTACAAAATAGGGGTTTTTCTCCCGAGTCAGTCATGCGATTATTCCGCCGTTAAGTATAACGATTAATCCTCAGACAGAAGTATTGATGACTAGCAGCGCTGAACTCCGTGATTTATTCCTGAATTATTTCAAAGACAGGGGGCATGAAGTCGTGCCTTCAAGCCCATTAGTGCCCGCCAATGATCCGACATTGCTATTTACCAATGCCGGCATGGTCCAGTTCAAGGATGTCTTTCTGGGTCAGGAAAAGCGCCCGTATGTCAGGGCGGCTTCTTCCCAGCGTTGTGTACGTGCCGGTGGGAAACATAATGATCTGGAAAATGTGGGTTATACCGCTCGCCATCACACCTTTTTTGAAATGCTCGGCAATTTTAGTTTCGGTGATTATTTCAAGCGTGAAGCGATTCAGTACGCCTGGGAATTTTTAACGAAAGTCGTTGGTTTACCTCCCGAAAAACTCTGGGTGACAGTATTTGAAGAAGATGACGAGGCCGCAGATATCTGGCTTAATGAATTGAAGATCGATCCGGAAAGATTTGGGCGTATTGGTGCCAAAGACAATTTCTGGTCGATGGGTGATACCGGTCCCTGTGGTCCATGTAGTGAAATTTTCTATGATCACGGTGAGCATATATGGGGAGGTCCACCGGGATCTCCTGATGAAGATGGTGATCGATATATTGAAATTTGGAATCTGGTGTTTATGCAGTATGACCGGGATTCATCAGGAACACTGACCCCTTTGCCTAAACCCTCGGTTGATACAGGTATGGGTCTTGAGCGCCTGGCCGCTATTTTACAAAATGTTCATAGCAATTATGAAATTGATTTATTTCAGGCACTGATCAAGGCGGCTGCAGAATTAACCGGTGTATCTGATCTTGAAAATAAATCATTACGAGTTATTGCGGACCATATCCGCTCTTGTGCTTTTATGATCGTAGATGGTGTCTTGCCTTCCAATGAGGGACGCGGTTATGTTTTACGTAGAATCATACGTCGTGCTTCGAGGCATGGACATCAGCTTGGATGTAACCAGGCTTTCTTTTATAAACTTGTGGAGACACTGAGTGAAGTGATGGGGCCAGCTTACCCTGAACTGGTCAAGAACAAGGAGCATGTCGCCAAGGTTTTATTCAAAGAAGAACATCGATTTGCAGAAACCCTGGAACACGGTATGAAGATCTTGCTGCAGTCCATTCAGTCTATGGAAGGTAATGTGATTGATGGTGAAACTGTTTTCAAGCTCTATGATACCTATGGTTTTCCAGCGGATTTAACTGCGGATGTTGCACGTGAGCATCATCTTGAAATTGATCAGGCAGGTTTTGACCAGGCAATGGCTGCGCAGAAGGATCGTGCTCGGGCCCATAGTCAATTTGCCGCCGATAACCATGCCCAGCACCTGGAGAATATCCGACAAACCAATTTTAAGGGTTATGACCTGTTAGCTGCTGATACCCACGTCGTGGCGATACTTCGCCAGGGGCAAGAGGTGGATCGAATAGAGGCAGGTGATGCGGCGACCATCGTGTTGGATCAAACTCCGTTTTACGGTGAGTCGGGTGGCCAGGTCGGCGATACTGGTGAATTATTATTTGGCGATAACCGGTTTACCGTGGAGGACACGCAAAAACAGGATGATGTGTTCTTGCATGTTGGCAAAATGGAATCCGGTCATTTGCAAAGAGGTGATGAGATCTATGCACATGTCAATGAACAAAGACGTGAAGCAATTAAGCTGAATCATTCAGCCACACATCTCATGCATGAAGCCCTGAGAACGGTTCTGGGTGATCATGTTCAACAAAAAGGTTCTTTGGTGGATGATGAAAAATTACGGTTTGATTTTTCACATTTCCAACCCTTGACCAAATTGGAGGTGCGTCAGATCGAGGGTTTGGTGAATGATGAGATTCGCATGAACCTGGAGACCCGAGCTGAATTGATGTCGATTGATGAGGCCAAGGAAACGGGAGCCATGATGTTATTTGGTGAAAAATATGGTGAAACCGTTCGTGTGCTCAGTATCGGATCGGATTCGGTCGAACTCTGTGGTGGTACTCACGTTGAGCGTGCTGGCGATATCGGATTATTCAAGATAACCATGGAAACCGGAGTGGCTGCGGGTGTGCGCCGGATCGAGGCTGTGACTGGAGAGAAAGCGTTGAAAAGGTTCTACCGCGATGAGGAACAACTGGATCAACTCGCCCAGATTGTAAAAAGTGGTCGCGATGAGGTTGTGCAAAAGGTAGAACAGCTACAAGTAAACCAGCGTCAGCTGGAAAAAGAATTGGAGCAGTTAAAGGCCAAACTTGCGTCACAAGCGGGTGGCGATCTCGCCGCCAGTGCGGTGGAAGTCAATGGGATCAAGGTATTGGCTGCCAAACTGGATGGAGCTGATGTTAAGACGCTGCGGGATACTGTGGATCAACTCAAGAACAAACTGGGGCAGGCTGCCATTGTGTTGGCGAGTATTCAGGATAATAAGGTTTCCATCATAGCCGGTGTTACCAAGTCAGAAAGTCAGCGGATACGGGCAGGTGACCTGGTCAATGCGGTCGCTCAGCAATGTGGGGGGAAGGGCGGAGGACGCCCGGATATGGCCCAGGCTGGCGGGAATCAGCCAGAAAATCTGCCAGCTGCACTTGATTCTGTGCCACAATGGGTTGAAAGCAAACTGGCGAGTTGATTTATCCTGGATCACTAGTGACTTAACCCATCTCTATCCCCTATAATCTCGCGTCTTTTTTTCCAAGCACATATCTTCTTTAAAATGGCATTATTGGTCCAAAAATATGGTGGTACTTCGGTAGGATCCATCGAGCGCATAGAAGCGGTGGCCGAGAAAGTGATCCGTTATAAAGAGCAGGGGAATGACCTGGTCGTGGTGGTTTCTGCAATGAGTGGTGAAACCAATCGCTTAACGGATTTAGCTAAACAGATAGATCCCACGGTGCGTGGTCGTGAACTCGATGTGCTCTTGACCACGGGTGAGCAAGTGACTATTGCGCTATTAACGATGGCGCTGCATAAGCGAGGTTATGATGCCAAATCCTATACCGGGGGACAGGTTAAAATACTGACTGATAATGCACATAACAAGGCTCGAATTGTATCCATCGATGCAGCCAATCTGGCACAGGATCTAAAACAGGGCCAGATAATCGTGGTAGCGGGTTTCCAGGGTGTTGATGAACATGGCAATATCACGACCCTCGGTCGAGGAGGTTCCGACACGACAGGTGTTGCATTGGCGGCGGCACTGAAAGCGGATGAGTGTCAGATATTCACGGATGTTGATGGTGTTTATACCACGGACCCTCGCGTGGTCGCTGAAGCCAGGAGGCTGGAAAAGATTACTTTTGAGGAAATGCTGGAAATGGCCAGTCTTGGCTCAAAGGTTCTACAAATTAGAGCGGTAGAATTTGCCGGTAAGTACGAAGTACCTTTACGGGTTTTATCCTCGTTCGAGGAAGGTGAAGGTACATTAATAACATCTGATAGTAGCGAGGATGACAGCGTGGAACAGGCCGTAATCTCTGGCATCGCATTTAATCGTGATGAAGCCCAGTTAACCATCAATGGGGTGGCGGATACACCGGGTGTAGCCCATCAAATTCTGGGTCCGATATCTGATGCCAACATTGAAGTAGACATGATCCTGCAGAATGTGGGAGCTGATGGGACAACGGATTTTACCTTTACGGTTCATCGTAATGATTACGATACGGCATTAAATATTTTGAATAAAGTCGCTCAGGATTTAAAAGCGAGAGTGGCATCCGGTAATAACCGTATCGTGAAGTTGTCTATCGTAGGGGTAGGCATGCGCTCTCATGCGGGCATTGCCAGTAAAATGTTTGAAATACTGGCTAATGAAGGCATTAATATCCTGATGATATCCACCTCCGAGATTAAAATATCCGTCGTGGTTGAGGAAAAATACCTGGAACTCGGGGTACGCGCATTGCATGATGGATTTGATTTGGCCGAGTATGAAACTGAGTGAATGCCGGATTAAAACCCTTTATTAATCAGGGTTATGCGGATAATAATCAACTGGCTCTGTCGAAAAATCTCAGTTAAAATCACTACATAGACTGTGGACATGTCTATATGGAATAAGACAGGTAGAGGTTAAAAGCCTGCTTAAAAAACGATTGACTTAATTGGAGAAGTATTATGCTTATATTAACAAGGCGAGTAGGTGAGACCTTGATGATTGGTGATGATGTGACGGTCACTGTGTTAGGGGTTAAGGGAAATCAGGTTAGGATTGGCGTGAATGCGCCTCGTGAAGTGGCAGTCCATCGCGAAGAAATTTATGACCGCATCAAGGCTGAACAGAGTCAAGAAAACCTGGGAAACAGTTACTAGTTTAGAATTTGAGTTTGGGTATACCCGGGAATTAATATTCCTGTTAGGAAAGTTTACATTTCTGGATAATCCATTCGATAAAAGTAAAATATGATTTAACTAACATAAGGTTAAGGACAACGTTAAATCTTCTTGTTGAAAATTCCTATTAACACGTGCCAGATAGATTGATCCTAATCTATCTGGCAGGGTGTTGGTAACAAGGATAAAAAAGTTAAATCTCTGATCTTGGAGAGATGGCCGAGTGGCTGAAGGCGCTCCCCTGCTAAGGGAGTATACGTTAAAAGCGTATCGAGGGTTCGAATCCCTCTCTCTCCGCCATTAACAAGCCCCGCTTATAGCGGGGTTTTTTTATTTAAATCCTGGGTTGATTCTCAGGGTGAAATCATCAGAGCACCCTAACTCCCCGAGGATGCAACAGCCATTCCAGTACGGTAAATAAGTTTTGAGCAGCTACCAGGCAATTTAGACTGGTTGTCAGTGAAAATCTCTTTCTTCATCTTGAAAAATGCGCAACAGGTCGCTGATTCATCGATTTCTTGGATATTTGAAGACAATTTAGACTATATAACTCATGGAGTCAGTCTGCATTTACCGGTCAGTGGATAGAGAAGCTGTTAAGTCTTTGAATAAACGTGAAAAAAACACCCAGACATCATTGAGAATGTCGGTGTTTTCAACGACCATTTTGATCGCTGTATTGGTCACCGGATTGGTTGTATTTTCACTGTATTGGAATATCTCCAGTCTCAGGGAGGAAATCATTATCCTGGCCAAGGTGGAGGCAGAATCGCATTGGAATAAGGATGCCGCTTTCCGGCGCTGGGCTTCACGCCATGGTGGTGTTTATGTTAAACCCGATGAGCGGACACCTAAAAATCCCTACCTCGCTCATGTGCCTGATCGTGATTTGATGACGGCCGATGGCAAAGAGCTGACGTTGATGAATCCCGCTTACATGATGTCGCAATTGACCCGCGAATTTGAAGAAATGTATGGTGTAAAGGGGCGCATCACCGGAAAGATGCAACTCAATCCTGCCAATAAACCGGACGTTTGGGAGTTTGCGGCATTAACGCAGTTTGAGAATGGCGCCAAAAAGGTCGTAGCAACCACTCAGATTGAGGGTCAACCTTATCTCCGCTTCATGAAACCCGTTTATATGTCAGAAAGTTGTATCAAATGTCACGGTTCTTTGGGCTACCAGGTAGGTGATATTCGGGGTGGTATTAGTGTGTCGGTGCCTTTAGACCGCTACAATGATGCTGCCCTGGAAACCAAGCAAAGCATGTGGGCCACGCATGTGATGGTTTGGTTTATAGCGATGATAGCTATTCTGTTCTATTACAGAATATTAAGCGCACGCCAGGTCGAGCGACAGCAAATGTTGCAACAATTGGAGCATGATGCGCTGCATGATGGTCTCACCACACTACCCAATCGGTTTTTATTCCTAGACCGGTTGAATCATGCCATTACACGGGCCCAAAGAGAAACGGACTACCAGTTTGCCGTGTGTTTTCTGGATATGGATCGATTTAAAAACTTGAATGACAGTTATGGTCACTTGATTGGGGATGCCATCCTGATTCAGATTGCGGAGCGCTTTAATCGAGTCATCCGCCCCTCAGATACCGTTGCCCGCATTGGGGGTGATGAATTTACATTTCTATTGGAAGATGTCAGTGGTTTAAATGAAGCACTGGTCATTGCCGAAAGAATATTGTTGTCCCTTAAAGCGCCCTTCCAAACCGAGGTAGGAGAATTGTATCTCAATGCCAGCCTGGGCCTGTGTATGAGCGCTGAAATATACCAGCAGGCCGAGGATATGTTACGTGATGCTGACATCGCCATGTATCGCGCAAAGGAATCTGGAAGAGGTCGAATTGATGTATTTAACCAGGAAATGCATGACCAGGCGATCGAAGTCATGCAGATGGAGAATGACTTGCGCCATGCGGTTGAAAAGAAGGAACTGGAAATCTTTTTTCAGCCGGTCGTGGATATTCACAAGGATAAAATTGCAGGCTTTGAAGCGCTACTGCGCTGGCAGCACCCCCGGTTGGGTTTTATCTCACCCGAAGTTTTTATACCACTCGCTGAAGACACCAGTTTGATTAATGACATTGGAACCTGGGTTATGCTTAGAGCGTGCCAGGTGGTCAGGGAATGGAACCTGGAATTTGGTCAAGGAGAATCATTAGGGTTGTCAGTAAATATCTCAGGCAAACAACTGATTCATCCGGACCTGGTGCCGATGATTCAAAGTATACTGGCCTCTACCCGGTTTGATCCGCGTTTATTGCACTGCGAAGTGACCGAATCCGTGATGATCCAGCACAAGGAACGCGCAACTGAGGTGATCAAGCAGCTCAAAGCGGATGGTATTAAGGTCAGTGTAGATGATTTTGGTAAAGGTTATAGCTCACTGACCTACCTTCAGGAATTTGACTTTGATATTCTAAAAATCGATAAGGATTTTGTGCAGGATATGGGCGAGCATGGCAAGGGGTTGCAACTGGTTAAAACCATGTTATTACTGGCTCGAGACTTTGACATGACCGTAGTGGCAGAAGGTGTCGAGCAAAACGATCAGCTGAATCGGTTACAGGCCATGGGCTGTCAATTGATTCAAGGGCACTACTATGCCAAACCCATGCGTGAACCGGAGATACATGAGTTGCTAAAGCGTGGCGCATTAAAGAAGGCTTCCCTGTTGATCAGTTCACGTCAGGACGATCCGGATGACGGCGTCCAAGTGATACCGACCGTATCTTGAATCCTGCCTTTCTACGGGGGCGAGTGTTCGTCCATATCGGTTTGTCCAATATGCTGGAAAAAGCCTATGACCCATAGACAGAAAGCGATAAAACAGCCAAAGGTTATGATCGGTAAGACATAGGCTAGAACACGAGATGGGCTATCCATATCAGTGAAGTACCAGGATGGAACTGCAATCATTATGATGATGATTAAACGCAAATACATGATTTACCTCTCGAGTACTTTAACGAGATATTAACGCCGGTTCCCGGCTTTGTCATAATATAAGCACAAAATATCATGTTAATTTGATCCAAGACAAGACACATCATGGCGATCAAACAGGAGGGTAAACAGCGAGTCACGTGCATCCGTTAAATCAACTTGATCTAGCCCAGATCCGGCAAAGCTTGTCAGCACCGGGAGGCACCACTTTTGATGTGCCACACTTGTGGTCACAACAAGAATGTCATGACGCGGCAGTTTTATTGCCGTTAATCCGTCAAGCTGAAGCCTGGCATTTATTGTTCATTCGTCGTGCTGAAAACAAGCATGATCATCATAGTGGACAGGTGGCCTTTGCGGGAGGTAAATATGAACCACATGATGAGAATCTGCACGCCACTGCCTTACGTGAAGCGCAGGAGGAAATTGGTCTTGAGCCCAATCATGTGGAGATCCTGGGAGAACTGGGGCCTCATTACAGCATCAGTCGTTTCCAGATTAAGCCGGTAGTAGCGCATATACCCTGGCCATACCCATTAGCTCTGGATCAACAGGAAGTCGCGCGGGTCTTTACCATTCCCCTGAGCTGGTTGGCCAATCATCGCAATTATCGTTTGGAGCAAAGGCAGTATGAAGGGCGCTCGTTCCCGGTGGTTTACTATGCAGAATATGATCAGGAAATTTTATGGGGCGCGACCGCACGCATGACCTTGTCACTGATAGATATTCTACAGTAGTCTAAAACGCTAGAAGCCTAAATGCGGTGATAAGATGCAAGGTTATTCAGGATGGGTTTTATCGATACGTGAAAACATTTCATCATAAAGTATCCAGGCTTTACGCGCTTCTTCCGCATCAATCTTGGCAATGATATTACCGACACTGATCATGACATAATCACCGACCTGTAAGTCCTGATCCAGCATCATCAATAAACTGGCTTCGCGTTCAATACCACGGGCTTCACAGACAGCACGGTAACCGTCGATTTGTTTAACCTGCATAGGAATGCCGAGACACATGATAAAAGCCTTTTAAAAATAATGAACCATTGATAACCTAACTAAGTGTATTGATTATATAGTTATATCTACATTGATCTGAGTCAATACGATAGAAATAGCTTTATTTATAATAAATTATTCTAAAAAAGCGCGAATTTTAAATGGGCTCGATTCACACTCTCATTCTGGGGATAGGCAATACCTTGCTCACTGATGAAGGTATCGGTGTACACGTGGTCAATTCTCTGCAAGCGCAAACTCAGCGCGAAGACAATATTACGTTTATGGATGGTGGAACATTGAGTTTCACCTTGGCAGATTCGATTGAATCTTGCGAACATTTGATCGTGGTGGATGCATCGGAAATAAAATCACAGCCCGGTGAGGTTCAAGTGTTTGAAAATGAAGCCATGGATCATTTCATCAGTACGGGTAATAAAAAAAGCGTACATGAAGTGGGCCTGGTTGACGTGATGTCCATAGCCCTGCTGGCAGGGCGATTACCCATGAAACGCGCTCTGGTCGGTATTCAACCGGATTCTTTGGATTGGGGCTCTGAACCGACCGAGGCTGTAAGACAGGCCATTCCCAAGGCTTGTGAGCATGTTCATGATTTAATCAGGCGTTGGCGAGCATGAGTGGTTTCAATCTTCCCATCGAAGTTGCAGAACCCAGGACGGGCATGGCTCATGCGGTTTTGAGCGAATTAAGTGATCATTTGCCGGCGTTAGTCGATGAAGGAAAGCAGCATGTGATTGATTTAACCAGTTTGCCCATGACTGAAACGGATAAACGAGAGCTGCAAGATTTATTGGGAAAGGGCGAGGTATCCATCACCCTCTCGACCATTGGCGACAGTCAGATTTTTGAAACCAAGATTAACGGTATCTGGTGGATTAAACATTATGGTGCTGATGGTCAATTGATCTCTGAGCTGATCGAGATTACTCGTGTACCCGATATCATAAAAAGTCATTCGGATGAAATCAGAATATCCATCGATGAAATCCATAAACTCCTTAAATCCAACGAAACAGGAGAACAGGTATGAGTGAAAATAAAAAGGAGCTGGCCGGCGAATTACAGCGTCATGGCATCAGTCGGCGAACCTTCCTGAAGTTCTGTACCAGCATGGCCTCGGCCATGGCTTTAACACCCGCTGCAGCGGCTGAAATGGCAGAAAAGTTAGCTGCCGTGCGTCGTCAGTCGGTTATCTGGCTATCCTTCCAGGAATGTACGGGTTGTACCGAATCGATTACACGGGCACATAAACCGAGCCTGGAGAGCCTGATCTTTGATTTTGTCTCACTGGACTACCACCATACCTTGCAGGCAGCCTCGGGACACGCTGCTGAAGAAGCCCGTGAAAAAGCGATGCATGAAAACGGCGGTCAATATATTGTCATTGTCGATGGTTCAATACCGGTCAAGGATGATGGCGTGTATTCCACTATTGCGGGTATGACCAATCTCGACATGCTTAAACAGGTGGCTCAGGATGCGGCCGCGATTGTGTCAGTCGGTAGCTGTGCGGCTTATGGTGGATTGCCCAAGGCAGCACCCAATCCCACCGGTGCAGTGGCGGTCTCCGATATCATCAAAGACAAGCCCATTATCAATATTCCCGGTTGTCCTCCCATGCCCGTGGTAATGACCGGTGTGTTGGCGCATGTGCTGACTTTTGGTATCCCTGAACTGGATAGCCTGGGGCGTCCGTTGTCATTTTTCGGCGATTCCATACATGATCGCTGCTACCGTCGTCCTTTTTATGATCGCGGTGAATTTGCCAAAAGTTTTGATGATGAGGGCGCACGAAAGGGCTGGTGTTTATATGAACTGGGTTGTAAGGGTCCCATCACGCATAATGCCTGTGCCACGATTAAATGGAATAATGGGACTTCTTTCCCCATTCAGTCAGGGCATGGATGCATAGGTTGTTCCGAACCGGATTTCTGGGATGCCGGTGGATTCTATAAGGCGCTTTCTACCGGAACGGCAAATCCCGGTGGTTGGGCCACAGCAGCTCTCGTTGCGGGAGCAGCCGCAGGGGTTGGGTCTGCCTTGATCAATAAAGGTGTCAAAGCTCAAGCCAGCAAGGAACATAAAACCGTGACCATTCAAGATATGGGGGCTAAAGATGAATGAAATTGAATTATTGAACTGGGCAAGAGGACCGGGTCTGTCCTATGCGACCCTGATCATGGTGTTTGGTATTACCTTGAGAGTGATTGAAATACTGTCATTGGGACGACCACACGAATATGCCGAGGTTCGTTCCGATGGACGGATTGATGGTTTAAAGATGATTGTGAAAAGCTCCCTGCCAGAAACCCGCCATTGGAAATACATTACGGCGGCCTACATTTTTCATGTTGGCCTGTTAATTGTGATCTTTTTCTTCATTCCCCATACCCAGTTATTTCGGGATGTGTTTGGAGTGTTTTGGGGAGGTTGGCCTAATTACATTATTGACTTTTTTACCGTGCTCAGTATTGCCGCAATGTTGTATACCCTGGTGGCGCGTTTCTATGATCCCGCTCGCAGGGTCTTGACTCGTATACCCGATTACATTGCCTGGCTGGTGACCTTCCTACCCTTGGTTACGGGTTACATGGCATTCCATCGTTTATGGATGGATTACACCACTATCCTGGCGTTACATATTCTATCGGTAGAATTGTTAATGGTGGTTCTACCATTTACCAAGTTGACCCATGCCATCACCTTCGCTTTTTCACGTTATTACCAGGGCTCTAAGAACGGCCGTCGGGGGGTTCATACATGAGTACTTCATTTGAGCAGGGCATCAATGTTCTCAGAGAGCAGATCGATGCACCCATAGCATCCTATTTTTCCAGCTGTACCAACTGTGGCCTCTGTGCGCAGGCCTGTATTTTTTATACTGAGACCCAGGACCCCAAATATACCCCTATTCGTCGTCTCGAACCCATGCGACGGCTGTGGGAACAGGAGTTTACCCTGGTGGGCAAGGTCAAAAAAGCCATCGGTATCAGCAAACCGGTCACTGAACAAGAGTTAAAAGATCACGTTGAGCTGGTTTACGAAAGCTGTACCACTTGTGGTCGCTGTTCGATGGTATGTCCAGTCGGTAATGATATTGTTTACATGTTGCGGCGCATGCGCGAAGGTATGTCCGCCGCCGGACTGGCGCCCAAGGAACTCCAGGCAGCGGCAGTACGGCAGTATGAAAAAGGGAGCGTTATGGGATTTCCAATGAAAACATTGGAGGCTCAGATCAAGGCTGCCGAGGAAGAGACCGGTATCAAGATCAATATCGATGAACCTAATGTGGATTACCTGTTTTTACCATCCTCTAACGAAGTGATGCAGTTTAATGAAATCTTTGGTTCCATGGCCAAGATTTTTAAGGAAGCCGGCGTGACCTGGACATTAAGCTCCAAGGCTCATGAAGCCGCCAATCCCGGGATGCATATGGGCGCCTCGGAAGTAGAAGGTGCACAAATACAGCGTCTGGTTGAGGCTGCTGAAGAATTGAATATTAAAAACGTCATTTCCCCTGAATGTGGGCATGCTTATATGGCGATTCGTTGGGAAGGCCCCAACCTGATCAAACGTACTTATCCGTTCAAGGTTTACCACATTATCGAGGTGCTGGATAAATTGCGGGCCGAGGGTCGTTTGAAAACTACTGGCTGTGAGGAAGAACGCCTGACTTTTCATGATCCTTGTCAGGCTGCCAGACGCGGTGGGGTCAATCAACCTCAACGTAACCTGCTGAACATGGTGACCTGTAATTTCATCGAAATGAAGGAAAATAGGCATTGCAACTTTTGCTGCGGCGGTGGTGGCGGTATGAATGCCATTGAAAAAGCAGAGCCGCTGGTACGCAAAGTGTTTAACCGTAAGAAAAAACAGATTGATGAACTGGATGTCACTACAGTGGTGACGATGTGTGCGACTTGTCGTAATACTCTGGAAGAAGGTATCGAGGCCAATAATATGAATATCGAGGTGCTGGGATTGACTGAAGTGGTCGCTAATCACCTGCTGAAGGAGAAAAAATCATGAGCGAAAGAGTCGTTGTAGATCCGATTACGCGGATTGAAGGTCATTTGCGTATCGAGGCCGAAACTGATGCTAATGGTAATATCACCGGAGCATCCAGTGCAGGAACCATGGTGCGCGGCATTGAAACCATTCTTAAAGGTCGTGACCCTCGTGATGCCTGGGCTTATGCACAGCGTATATGCGGTGTTTGTACCCTGGTACACGGTATTGCTTCGGTTCGTTCAGTAGAAAATGCGTTAAATTATAAAATCCCACCGAATGCACAACTCATCCGAAACCTGATGATCGCTGCACAATATGTGCATGACCATGTGATGCATTTTTATCATTTGCATGCATTGGATTGGGTAGACGTCGTTTCTGCGTTGAATGCCGATCCCAAAGCGACTTCAGAACTGGCGCAATCGCTCTCGAAATGGCCCAAGTCATCGCCGGGTTATTTTGCCGATGTGAAAAAGAAGATCAAAGATTTTGTTGACTCCGGGCAGTTAGGTATTTTTGCCAATGGTTACTGGGGACATCCAGCTTATAAATTACCTGCTGAAGCAAACCTTATGGCTGTGGCCCATTATTTGGAGGCACTGGCATGGCAACGAGACGTGGTGCAAATTCATACCATATTTGGTGGTAAGAATCCGCATCCCAATTTCCTCGTCGGTGGTGCACCTTCACCCATTTCCGGTGTCACGGGCGATATGGGCGCTACTGCGCTGAATATCGTCGGTTTACAGGATATCCGTAATATTATCAACAAGATGATGGATTTCGTTGATAACGTTTACGTACCGGATACCATAGCCATTGCGGGATTTTACAAGGATTGGTTCCAACGCGGATCCGGAGTGCGTAATTTTATGACGTTTGGAGATATGCCTGAACATGGTATGGATGATCCCGCCAGTTACTTTATCCCCAGTGGTGCGATTCTGGATCGGAACCTCAGTGTGATTCATCCCGTTGATTTGAACGATCCGGAACAAATTAAGGAATTCATCGCACATTCCTACTATGACTACTCATCAGGTAAGGAGTCAGGTTTGCATCCATATGATGGGGAAACCAATCTGAACTACTCCGGTCCCAAGCCTCCTTATGAGTTCCTGGATATAGAAAACAGTTATTCCTGGCTGAAGTCTCCACGCTGGAAAGGTCAGCCGATGGAAGTTGGCCCCCTGGCACGGGTTCTGATGTTATATGCCAAGGGACATGAACCCACCCGTGAATTGGCCGGTGCAGTGCTCAAACAACTGGATGTACCGATTGACGCGCTGTTCTCCACGCTGGGACGAACTGCTGCACGGACCCTGGAAACCAAGCTGATTGGTGATCAAATGCATCGCTGGCTAGATAACCTGATTGCCAATATCAAGGGCGGTGATCTGAGTGTACATAATGATACTTTATGGGATCCCTCGACTTGGCCAGCAGAAGCTCGTGGGGTCGGTTTTATGGAAGCCCCCCGGGGCGCGTTGGCTCACTGGATTGTGATCAAGGATCAAAAGATAGATAACTACCAGGCAGTCGTGCCTTCGACCTGGAATGCAGGTCCCCGAGACGCCGAAGGTCAAGATGGTCCCTATGAAGGGGCGTTAACGGATAATCATCAACTGCATGATCCCAAACAACCGGTCGAGATTTTACGAACGATCCATAGTTTTGATCCCTGTATCGCCTGTGCTGTGCATGTGACCGATCCGGAAGGTGAAGAACTGGTTAAGGTTAAGGTGCGTTAGTGAGGGTAGGGAAAATTCTGAACTTGGCTTGGGTACTCATGGCGATGTCGGTATGGGAACCGGTGAACGCGCATCAAGGACATGGCGCCGAATACAGCCTGGGTTATGTGTTGTTAATGGTGGGTCTGCTTTTATTATTGGCGAAACTCTATAAAAGAAATTGAGGCAGAGTAGTCTTTTAATTAAAAGTAAAAAGCCGCTGCGCTGCCACATAGCGTCATGATAAAAAGAAACCATTTTAAAGATTCGGCACTGGCTTTAATGGCAAATTTAACCCCGTGGTGAGCACCTATCATCATCGTCGAAGCCAGGATTAATCCCGGTATCCAGGCGACCTGGTCTCGCGCAATAAAAATGACCAATGCGATACTGGTAAAACCCAGGGTGCAGAGTAATTTGAGCGCATTGGATTTCACCAGGTCATAACGTAATGATCCCGCCAACGCAATGATTAATACAAAACCCACGCCGGCTTGCACGAAGCTGCCATACAAACCTGATACAAAAAGCATAATCCAAGAAGACGGTGTCTGGCTCACTCGACGAGGAACAGTCCCCGGTTCGGGTAGGACTACCGAGGGTTTCAGTAAGATGATTAACGACATGGAAATCATCGTGATCAGTAGTACCGGTTTCAAATAGGTCACGGGGGCATATGAAGCCGCCAGGGCACCGATTACTCCGCCTATTGAGAGTGGTATAAAAATGCCTTTGATGTCATAGAGGGGCAATTCTCCATGACTATGAAAAGCCTTGGTGCCCCAGAGTGTTTGTAGAAAGATGCCGACGCGATTAGTCGCATTGGCTATATCTGCAGGCATTCCGAGCACCATCAGTGCGGGTAGCGTCAGGTTTGAACCACCACCGGCCAGCGTATTAATCACACCGGCTATATAACCAAGTACCAACAGAGCACTAATTTGTAAAAGATCAAAATCCATCGGATAACCAGCTGGGAACCATAATGAATTGTTATCTTTTTGCTAACAATGTCAAAGCTTTACTGGTTAAAGAAATCAATTGTTTGAATTGAGAAAAACTGGATGGGTCGAGTGCTTGTGCAGTACCGGTACGATCAGCATAGACAATCCCCAGAGGTTGATTGCCGATAAACAGCGACATCGCAATGAACTGATTCGTCATAATACTCGCCATCAAGCTGGGAGGCAGCAGTTTATGATACTTCTTGAAGCTGTCATTGTTGATCCAAATAGCCTGTGGTTTACTCATTAACATTTTGAGTAGGCCGGATTTGGTCAGTTCGATTTTATAGTTTCGAAAAGGGGATTGCGCATCCAGTCCAATATTGATTCGGTTTTGAATCATCTGTTTATCCTGTGAAAGCAGGAAGACACAAACCCGGGAAAAACCTTTTTCTTCAAACAAACCCTTAACGCAGGTATTCAAAATATCGGTCTGTTTGCAATGAGTTTGGCGCACAAGGTGTTTAATACGTGCCTCGATGGTTAATTTTTTGGTTTGATTGCTGCTGACCGGCGCCTGCGCTGCTTTCGGTGCCGATGATGATTCTTGTTTAGGAAAAACGTAATGCTGGTCCTTGATTAGTATGAGGCGACTGGCCGGATGCCAGGCTTCTTCAACCCATGATTGCCGGGCCGCGATAATGGCGAATCGATGAGTTTCTTTAATAACTTTATCCAACGGAATTTTTAATAGATCTGCAAGCTGCTGATAGGCATGCGTCAAAGATTGATCTGACCAACCATACTCACACTGGTGACAAATGGTCGCGGTTAAGCCTAATAATTGCGCTTTCGGCTCTTTGATCGTGGAACCCGTTATGGAAAGAGCCAATAACTCTGGCAGATGCAGGTTATTAGCCACTGCCTCGGTCAAATGTGAAAAACGAAATCCAAATAACTGCTGGCAGGCACTTTCAGTGGCCCCAGCCTGAATATATTCAAAATAAACAGTAAAGTCATAAAGGCAGCATAAGAGTTCTCCCAGATAGCTCATTAGCGCCATATTTCTGAGTGAATCGACTTGTTTATAACCGGCTAACCTGGCCCATTGTGTCGCCTGCTCCTGGTTATGAAATCCTCGATTGATGATTTGCTGAAATAAAAAAACCTGTTCACGTTTTTTCAGGATATTTCGGCAGGCAGGTCGTTCAGTGATCAAAGCATGAAGATTTGATACGCCTAACAAGGCCGCAGCGGCTTCTGGTGATTCAACCAGGTCGCGTCCTGAGGATCCCCCCCGTTTAACATTGACTTTTGACAGTAGATGTAAGATTAATCCAGGGTCGCGAGACAGATCGTCACTCAGATTGGCATCGGGATCCTGTTCCAGTTTTTGCTGAATTGCATCAAGATTAAAGTCCAGCGTGGGTATAATAGGAGTATGTTTCTGCAACCACTGGTCAGCTTGTTTTAAAGACATGAATCAGTTGAGTAATTAATCGTCGTCTTCTTCGAATCGGGAAGCCCCCAGTGCGCGCAATTGTTTCCCATGAACGTGTTTAATCAGTATCTCACGGTCGGCTTCATGAATATGTTCGAAATCCAGAGCGATTCGATAATGCCCCTCTGGTTCACTGACCGGTTTACAGTCCACCACGCGTGAGAACACTACAATTCGTTGGCGCCCGGGCAACAGTTTCAGGTTTAATTCCACGATGTCACCGATTTTTACTGCTTCATTAGTATAGAAAGCAATACCCTGGGCACTGAGGTTGACCTCCATTTCCAGATCAGTGAAGGTATCTTCATCCTGTAAAATTTTATTGGTCAGTACATCGATTTGCTCCTGCAGCAAGGACAGGTAACGACCGACTTCAGGCATTTTAGTCTTAATTTTTTTCAGGTCAGCCTGGTGTTGTTCGAGTTTGAAATTGAATTCGTTGCGCAGGGAATACTGGTGTTGGTCATTCCAGAACTTTTCCAGTTTCTGCTCGACTTCGGGTTGGTCCACGACCTGGGTTTTCAGGCCCACTAAATCTTCGATTCGAAAGTAGCGGCGGCGTTCTTTCATGGTTTATTGATCCTGCACATAATCGACATTATCGGCCGGGTCATCCATCAAGATGGATTCCGTATTGCCATGTAATACACTGATTTCCACGCGTCGGTTGGTGGCGCGGTTTTCCCAACTATCATTGGGTACCAGCGGTTGGTTGTCCGAGTGAGCACGAATCTCCATGCGCTCGGGATCGATATCGCCGCGTTGAATAAAGAAATGTACAACAGTGGCGGCACGTTTCGCAGACAGATCCCAGTTGGACCGAAAGGTTTTGGTTTCAATAGGAATATCATCGGTATGGCCCGCAATGATAAATTGTCCGTCACGTTGATTGAGAACCAGTGCAATCTGTTCCAGGATGGGGGCGAATTCCGGCTTCAGGTCTGCTTTACCGGATCCAAAAGATCCTTTTTCACGAATGCGAATTAAAACCCGGTCATTGAAGGCTTCAACTTCAAGCAACCCCTCGCCAATTGCGGCAGCCAATTCTTTTTTGAGTTCTTCGGCCTCTTCTTTAGCCATTTTTTCTGCATGAGCCTTGGCCAAGGCTTCAGCTTCTGCCAGGGATTGGTCATTGCGGCTGGTAGAATCGGTGAAATCAAGGTTGGTCTTGGTATCGTCGGTGGTTTTTTCCCGCATGATTTCAAGTGGGGTAACTTCGGTGGGTTTGCCTGGGCTGTACTGTTGGGCAATCACACTGGTTCCTTTCGGAATCTCGGTAGCCTTGACATCTCGCTGAACACCAAAGGCCAGCTTCATGGCTCCGGCCACTTGCTTGTATTTGAGTACATCCATCTCCGCAAAAGACAATAACAACACAAAAAAGCACATCAACAGTGACATCAAATCGGCAAAAGTCGCCAACCAGGGCGGCAGGCCTTCTTCGCAAGCAGGACATTGGTTGTCATCACTCATGCCTTGGGACCGTTATTCTTCCTGGGGGCGTTTACTTTCAGGCAGGAAGGCATTCAGTAATTCCTGCATGACACGCGGATTGGTACCATCTTGAATGGCTGAAATGGATTCCAAAATAAGCGCCTTGTTAAGCTTTTCAGATGAACTGATTAATTTCAGTTTTTCTGACAGAGGGGACGCAAAGGCGTTTGCGATAACGGCACCATACAGTGTCGTGAGCAGTGCCACGGCCATCGCGGGACCGATGGCAGCCGGGTCGCTCATGTTTGATAACATTTGTACCAGGCCGATCAGCGTTCCGATCATACCCATCGCCGGGGCATACGTGGCCATGGCCTTGAACATATCAGCTCCCTTGGTATGGCGCTCTATAGTCAGGTTAATGTCCTTGGATAACAGGTTGTTCACTATTTCTGGAGAATGGCCATCGATACATAATCCGATACCCCGTTCCAGGAAAGGATTGCTAATTTCACGACCTTCTAGCGCCAGTAAACCTTCCTTGCGCGCAATATTGGCCATTTCGACGGCTTCTTCAATCAAGTTTTTGGGGTTGTCCATTTTGTATAAAAAGGCTTTCAAGCCAATCTTAAATGAACCCAGGAAGTCAGCCAGGGTAACACGCATCAAAGTCACGCCAAAGGTGCCGCCCACAACCACCAGAATAGAAGGTACATTGACAAAGATGATAAAGGGTCCACCCATGGCAATCGACGACCCGATAATGCCGAATGCCGCGAGGATGCCGACCAGTGTTGCTATATCCACTTGAGAAGCTCCCGAAGAATATTTTTGTTTTTTATGAGTGTAGTCGATATTCCTCTCGTTTTTAGAAATATCCTGATACCCCAATGGATCCCTTTTTTAAGCATCTACGGGTGTAAATTGCTACATTCATAAACCTGAAAAATATATCGGCAAGAGTTGAAAAACCTTTATATTGATTCCCTGAAATAAAGAAAAAAGTGACCCAAAAGGATTTTTTCCCAGTGAACTCATAGTTTTTAGATTTGACTTAAGTCATTTCTAATAACAAGGGTTTTTTTACAATAGGGTTCTCTACTCAATCCCCCGGGTTTCCTGAAGATCATGACAAAGCCGCTAGATTTTGATCAGGAGTTGATCAAAAAATATGACCGATCAGGCCCGCGTTATACTTCTTATCCCACGGCCCCGCAGTTTTCTGCGGATTATACGGCAGAGACGTTTAAGCGCTGCGTTGAATATAGTAACAACGAGATCATACCCAAGCCTTTATCGCTGTATGTACACATCCCTTACTGCGATACCATCTGCTATTACTGTGCCTGCAACAAGATTATTACCAAAAATCATGCGGTTACTGCCGAATATCTGCAGTTGTTAAACCAAGAAATGGACATGTTGGCGCCATTGTTTGATGCTGATCGGGAGTTGGAGCAGTTACATTTTGGCGGTGGCACACCGACGTTCCTCAATGATGAGGAACTGCAAACATTAATGCAAAGCATTGAACAACATTTTAAGTTTGCAGAAGAGCGCGAGATGTCTATTGAAATTGATCCGCGCAAGGTGAGTAACGAGACGATTCATCTGTTAGCTGAAATCGGTTTCAATCGTATTAGCCTGGGTGTGCAGGATTTTGATGCCACAGTTCAGGAGGCCGTGAATCGAATTCAATCCTATGAACTGGTCAGGGACCGTTTGGCGGCTGCACGAGAAGTCGGCATTGAATCGGTGAACATGGATTTAATCTATGGACTGCCTTTTCAATCGGAATCCACCTTTGCCAATACCCTGGACAAGGTGATTGAGTTGCGACCGGACCGTTTGTCCATATTTAATTACGCGCATCTGCCCGAGCGTTTCAAACCTCAACGTCGAATCAATGAAGAGGATTTACCGACCCCTGCGCAGAAACTGAATATCCTGCAATTGACCATGGAAAAGTTACAGCAAGCCGGTTATGTTTATATCGGGATGGATCATTTTGCTCTGGAATCCGATTCCATGGTTAAAGCCCAGCAGGAAGGTACATTGCAACGAAATTTCCAGGGCTATTCAACGCATGCAGACACCGACTTGGTAGCGATCGGGGTCAGTTCCATAGGTTCGGTTTGTGACAGTTATAGTCAGAACAGCAGCAATTTCGAAGACTATAAAGCAAGGATTGAAGCCGGCGAGTTACCTATCGTGCGTGGATTGGTCATGTCGGAAGAAGATCGCTTGCGCAAACAGATTATTAATCAGCTGATCTGTCACTTTCACCTGGATATTCAGTCTTTTGAACAACATTGGCATCTTCAGTTCAATGACCATTTTGCCCATGAAATTACAGAATTGGAAGCCATGGCCAAAGATGGTTTGTTGACCATAGACGATCAAGCGATTCAGGTGCAACCGAAGGGGCGTTTATTGATACGCAACATCTGCATGGTATTTGACGCCTACCTGCAACACAATGTCGTTCAGTTTTCCAAGGTAATTTAAGCTTTACAGGGAATCAGATTCTTCACAATTGGCGACCAACCCCGTCAGTAAATCCATATTCAGAATGTCGACTTGCTTGCGATTAATCTTGACAATGCCTTGTTGTTGGAAGGATTTGAACAAGCGACTGACAGTCTCTACAGCAATTCCAAGATAACACGCAATATCATGGCGTGACATCGGCAGCATGAAACTGGTGGGAGAAAAACCTCGGTGTTTGAAGCGGCTCGAGATGCTGAGTAGAAAAGTGGCGAGACGCTCATGCGCTGTTTGTTGACCGAGTAATAACTGATGTGAATGATCACAATTGATTTCATGGCCCAGGAGTTTATAGACCTGGATTCTCAGGTCAGGCAATTCGGCGCAGAGTTCATCCAGTTTTTCGAAAGGAATGGTGCAATAAGAGGTGTTGTCCATGGTCGATGCATAACAGCGGTGTGAGTTATGTTCCATGCCATCGAGACCAAAGATTTCTCCGGGCAAGTGAAAGCCTAGAATTTGTTGCTCCCCGGTTTTCTTGGTCAGATAGGTTTTCACCCCGCCGGATCTAACGGCATAGAAACCAAAAAATTTATCGCCGGGCTGGTAGATTTGGGTATTCGGATCAAGCTTGCGGGGCCGTTCAATGTAGTCATCCAGTTGACTGATCTCCTGGACGGTTAATCCCCGGGGAAGACAGAGTTCAGAGAGGCTGCAGGATTCGCAACTAACCCTGAGTTGTTTTGCAAGCTGTACTTGAGACATAAAATTCAAATCCTGTTGGGCAAACCTAGACTATTTCGGGACAGACTCTTTATCGATAGATTTCAATATTAGAAATAGATTATACACTTGACCCATGTCATTTTCACAAGTGCGTCAAATTGACACACTCCCATCGCTTAATTTTCAATTCTATATGAGGCCATGATTAATGGAAACCTACAATTATAAAGTCGTACGGCAATTCGCCATTATGACCGTAGTTTGGGGTATCGTAGGCATGTTGGTAGGCGTGATTATTGCGGCAGAACTTATCTGGCCGCAGATCAGTATGGACCTGCCATGGTTGCACTACGGTCGTTTAAGACCACTTCACACCAATGCGGTGATATTCGCTTTCGGTGGTTCGGCTCTTTTTGCGACCTCTTACTATGTGGTACAGAAAACCTGTCATACCCGTTTATTTAGTGATGGTCTCGCAGCTTTTACATTTTGGGGTTGGCAGCTCATCATTGTATTGGCCGCAATCACCCTGCCTCTGGGACTTACATCCGGTAAGGAATATGCTGAATTGATTTGGCCGATTGATATTCTCATCACCTTGGTATGGGTGACTTATGCCCTGGTATTCTTTGGAACCATTCTTAAACGTAAGGTCAAGCATATTTATGTGGCCAACTGGTTTTATGGCGCCTTTATTATAACTATTGCCGTATTGCACTTAGTCAACAGCGCAGCGATACCAGTCACGCTGACCAAAGGTTATTCTGCTTATGCCGGAGCCATCGATGCCATGGTGCAATGGTGGTATGGTCATAACGCAGTGGGTTTCTTCCTGACCGCTGGATTCCTCGGCATGATGTATTACTTTATTCCGAAAGTAGCTAATCGCCCTGTTTTTTCCTATCGCCTGTCAGTGGTTCATTTCTGGGCGCTGATTTCCACGTATATGTGGGCGGGTCCTCATCACCTGCATTACACCGCATTACCTGACTGGGCCCAGTCATTGGGTATGGTATTTTCTTTGATTTTACTGGCGCCAAGTTGGGGTGGAATGATCAACGGTATTATGACCTTGTCAGGAGCTTGGCATAAACTGCGTACTGATCCTATCTTAAAGTTTCTCATTGTATCCCTGTCGTTTTACGGCATGTCGACCTTTGAAGGTCCAATGATGTCCATCAAGACTGTTAATGCTTTATCACACTACACTGACTGGACAGTAGGTCACGTGCACTCGGGTGCCCTCGGCTGGGTGGCTCTGGTCAGTATTGGTTCCATGTATGCCTTGATTCCATGGGTATTCAACAAGCCTGGTATGTACAGCAACAAGTTGATAGATACGCATTTCTGGATCTCAACAGTAGGTGTAGTGCTTTACATTGCTGCGATGTGGATTGCGGGTGTCATGCAGGGTCTGATGTGGCGTGCGGTGAATCCCGACGGTACTTTGACTTACAGTTTTGTTGAGTCTCTGGAAGCAACCTATCCATTCTACTTTGTGAGACTGCTGGGTGGCGCGTTATTCCTGTTTGGCATGTTCATCATGGCTTACAACGTTTATAAAACTGTCGCCGGTTCTGAAATCACCGACGAGCAAGTCGCACAGCCTGCACATTAGGAGAATCGATATGAGTCATGAAGTCGTTGAAAAAAATGTAGGCCTGATGGCAATCCTGATTGTGATTGTGATCAGTTTTGGTGGTTTGGCTGAAATTGTGCCGCTGTTCTTTATTAAAGACACCACGGAGCCCGTCGAAAATCTCAAGCCTTATAGCGCATTGCAGTTAGAAGGACGAGATGTGTATATCCGTGAAGGTTGTTTTACCTGTCATTCACAGATGATTCGGCCTTTCCGCGCGGAAACCGAGCGCTATGGTCATTATTCCGTTGCGGGCGAGTTTGTTTATGATCATCCTTTTCAATGGGGATCCAAACGAACCGGTCCAGACCTGCACCGAGTCGGTGGCCGTTATTCGGATGACTGGCACATTGCTCATTTGAATAACCCCCGTGATGTCGTGCCGGAATCCAATATGCCCAGCTTTCCCTGGTTGCTTGAAAACGTGCTGACCGGTGAAGATACGGCGGCCAAGATGAAGGCACTTAGAACTGTAGGTGTTCCTTATACTGATGCCGATATTGCCGGTGCCAAAGAGGCGGTAAATGGTCAAACTGAAATGACTGCCCTGGTTGCTTATCTGCAAAATCTGGGTACCGCGGTAAGCATTCGATAGGTGACTGATATGAGTGGAACAATACATGGTATCTGGACGCTGATTTTGATGATTACCATTCTCGGTGTTTTTGCCTGGGCCTGGAGTTCAAAGCGGG
>JAAUXZ010033483.1_pt1 | contig 24008 bp, 19 predicted proteins | sample 7278131 | NCBI WGS metagenome assembly JAAUXZ01 (sample SAMN14350119, study PRJNA611818) | marine sediment metagenome | isolation source: surface marine sediment (3m) | place: French Polynesia: Moorea | collected 2018-08 | reverse complement strand
GTCACCCTGGATGGCAAGTCGATGCCGATTGAGCAGCCGTTCATGGTCCTGGCCACGCAAAATCCGATCGAGCATGAGGGCACCTATCCCTTACCCGAGGCTGAACTGGATCGATTCATCATCAAGGTCAACATCGGTTACCCGGAAGTGGCCGACGAACTGCATCTGGCAACCCAGAATGCAGCCAGGGCCATCGGCTCGCCGGTATCCACCAGGCGTAACCTGATCGACATTCCCCAGGCCCAGCGGGTCTGTGCCAACATCGATGTCGATCAGCGGGTGGCCGAATATGCGGTCAGCCTGGTCAGGCAGACCCGCGAAACCACCCTGTTGCGGCATGGTGGCGGACCACGGGCCAGCATCGCCCTGTTGAAATGTGCCAAAGCCAATGCGATGCTCGCGGGTAAGCATTTCGTGACCCCGGACGATGTCAAATCAATGGCGATTCCAGTCCTGCGTCACCGGGTAATCCTGGCGCCGGAAGTCGAGATCGATGGTATGAACGCGGACCAGGTATTGAGCGGATTGATCGACAAGGTCGAAGCGCCGCGTTCATGAAGCCATCCCCGCTTTTATTGCAGCTGGTATTGCTCTGGGTATTGCTCGGCCTGCTGCTGGCGGTGGCCAATCTCGCCGAGTGGTCGGCCGCGGCAACGCTCAACCTGCTGTTCTGGGGTTATCTGGTCGTGCTGTTGTTGCTGGCAGCACTGGATTATCTGTCCTTGCGTCGACCGCCGCCGTTACAGGTCAGACGTAACTTGCCGCCGCATCTGGCTTTGGGCGTCGAACAGGCGGTGGATATCCATATCAGTAACCGCGGTGCGCGTGGATACCACCTGCGCCTGACCGATCTGCCGGCGCAGCAGTTGCATATGCGTCATTTACCGGTGTCCCTGCAACTAGCGGTGGGTGAGCATGCCGACATTCGCTATAGCGTGTATCCGGTACAACGCGGTTTGGCCGAGTTTGGACAAGTCTGCTGTTTGGTCAAATCCGGCTGGAAATTATGGGACAAGAATTTTCTACTCGGAGCCAGCGGGCACAGTAAGATCTATCCCAACTATAAACCGCTGTTCCGCTCATCCTTCGTCAACAGCGAGCAGTTGTATCATGAGATTGGTGTCCAGCTCAGTCAGCGCCGTGGCGAGGGCACCGATTTCCGTCAGCTGCGGGAATTCCGCAGCGGTGATGCCCTGCGCCAGATCGATTGGCGGGCGACCGCCAGGTTCCATAAACCGATATCACGCGAATACCAGGACGAACGTGATCAGCAGGTGATTTTCATGCTTGATTGTGGGCGCCGCATGCGGGCCAAGGACGGCGAGATCAGCCATTTCGATCATGCCCTGAATGCATTGCTGATCTCCGCCTTCATCGCGTTGCGCCAGGGCGATAGTGTGGGCCTGATGAGCTTTGCCGGGCAACCACGCTGGGTACCGCCGGTTAAGGGTCATCAGCAGATCAGCCACCTGCTGGACCAGATCTATGACCTGCACAGCAGCGTGGAGACCAGTGATTTTATCGGTGCCTCACAACAGTTGTTGTCACGTTACAGCAAACGCTCGCTGGTCGTTATCATCTCCTCGATAGAACCGGAAGACCGGGATGACCTGGTTCGCGCGGTATCCATGCTCAGCCAGCATCACCTGGTGATGGTAGCCAGTATCCGCCAACAGGCCGTCGAGCAGGCACAGCAACAGGAGATCGTGACCCTGGACGATGCCCTGAGCCTATGTGGCGCGACCCAGCATGCGCTGCGCCAGCAGCGACTGCTGGCGGATCTGCGCGCGCAACAGGTAATCGTCAGCGACAGCTTATCCTCGCAGATGCATGCTGCGCTGATTTCGGAGTACCTGGCAGTTAAACGAGCCGGAGTGCTTTAGTCCAGGTGCAGATTATGCCGGTTGTGCTAAGCTTGGATAGGATAAATACTTAACCGAAAAAACAGGGAAACGTTAACATGACCGATCAGAATCCGTACACCACACCCGACGCATCGCTCGATATCGCTGACCAGGAAATCTATGAGCCGAGTATATTCACCTTCAGGGGCAGAATTGGACGGCTTAGATACCTGGCCTATGGCACCGGGGTACAGTTGCTGTTATTGGTTCCGTTTTTTGCGTTCGGTGGCCTGGCTGCCGCCACCACTCCGGGAGAAACAGTATCGATCATGGCCACGATCGTTTTAGCTGCATATTACCTTGCTTCTATCGTGTTTACCGTGATGTTTGCCAAACGCCGTCTGAATGACCTGAATCGTACTGGCTGGTGGACGCTGCTGTTCATCATCCCGCTGGCCAACATGTTGCTGCTGATCTACCTGGTATTCTTCCCGGGTAGCCAGGGTGGCAATAATTATGGTTCAGCGCCCAGTGCCAATACCCTCGGAGTCAAGATCCTGGGCCTGATGTTTCCGCTGTTATTCATTGTCGGCATGCTGGCTGCCATCACGATCCCTGCCTATCAGGATTATGCGAGCAGAGCCGAGCAATCGCAGATTCAACAGTAAGCTCACTGCAACTATCAATTCCGGCTAAATAACCCATCGATTCCTTGTAAATTGGGGACTTTGGATTAACCTCTAAGGTTAAGTGCTGAAATTATACGCTTGTCCAGGAAACCGTTAACCAGTCTTCCAGCGCTCAGAAACCGGATAGTTCCCGTTGGTACAGATTTGATGGATGAGCTGATTCTGCTGGAGAAGTCAAATTATAAGGCAAGGTTTCGGCAGCATTTGGGTCTGATTTAACAAGGGATGATAATGTCATCGCAACAAAACCAAACGGTTAACTACTACCGGGGTTTATTTTTAGTCATCTTCTTTATCGCCGCATTTAGCCTGGTGCTTTATGTGTTGCAAAAACGTGACCAGTCCTACACTCAATTAGCCAACACCCTTAAACAACACAACGAGCTTATCAGCGAGAGCACCAGGGGCTCTTTGTTGAACCTGGATGCCTTGCTGCGGGTAATCGGCTGGAACCTGATTAAACTCGATGCATTGGAAGAGCCCAAAAAAGGTCGGCTATACATAGAGAATTTATCCTCGAACAACCTGCCAATCGCAGGTTACGGCCTGGCCAAAACGGATGGCCAGTTAGTCCTGATCAGTGGGGTAGAGAAGTATGATGGTCTACCAAATCTGCTGGACAATGAAGCCACGGCACAAAGTTTTGAGCGTGCAATGGATTCAGGTTTTTTACAGACCGGCCCCCCATATTACATGCAACAACTTGATCAATGGGTGATTCCAATTCGGGTGGGCTTGAAAGATAGCCTGGACCTGTTGATTGCGGTTATGACCGCGGGCCTGAAGATATCGGGTGAAGGACTTATCTGGCGTAATCTATCGGAAAACTCCGGCATCAAATCCATCATCATCCATGAAGAAGGGTATGTTCAATTCTATGGTGCCAGAGCAACAGACGACAACATACTATCTACCATCTATTCGCAGAAGATATCCGGGTTATTTTTATCCCAGTTAAGTCAATTACCCGAAGACTCGGGAATTAGAGAAATCACGATCAAGGATGAGATTCATGATTTCAATCCGCACAGTGGAATGATGCATGTCGTCGCTTATCAGCACCTGCCCGATCATGGCCTGTATATATTAACCACCTATCAACAGCAGATGTGGAATAAAGATTTTTTCTACAGCCTGCTACCTGAATTAATCGGTTTCCTGGCCTTCAGTTTATTCATGTATTTCGTCTACCTGTACACGGAAAGGAAGCAAACTGAAATCTCCCTGTTTCGCATCAACCAGGATCTTGAGCGAAGGGTCGAGGCACGTTCCAAGGAATTGGTCGCAGCCAAGGAGGAAGCCGAGGCCGCGAGCAAGGCCAAGTCTCAATTCCTCGCCAGCATGAGCCATGAAATACGTACCCCGATGAATGGAGTAACCGGGATGACCAGCTTGTTGAAGGATACTGCGTTGAATCAGGAACAGCAGCAGTATGTCGATGTGATCCACGAATCGGCCGAGTCACTGATCACGATCATCAACGATATTCTCGATTTATCCCGGCTGGAAGCGCACCAGATCCAGCTGGAGGATAGCCAGTTTGATCTGAGAAATCTGGTCGACAGCGTAATCAATTTACTTCGGCCGCATGCCGATGCCAAACAGCTCGATCTGGAAAAGGATTTTGCCTTTGACATGCAAGCCACCTTCAAGGGTGATCCCGGTCGTATTCGTCAAATACTGATGAACCTGATCGGCAATGCGGTTAAATTTACCGAACAAGGTCAGGTCAAGCTAAGGATCACGATTGAGGCTGATGATGGCGATAATCAAATTGTCCGCTTTGAAATCCATGATAGCGGTATCGGTATCCCCGCAGATAAAACCCAGCATCTGTTCGATAGCTTTGTCCAGGCGGATGCTTCGCATACCACCAAGTACGGTGGTTCGGGTCTGGGGCTGGCGATTTCCAAAGGCTTGGTGGAGGCCATGGATGGACAGATAGGCGTCCAAAGTCAGTTGGGCGAAGGCAGCCTGTTCTGGTTCGAGTTACCCCTGGTGCATGTCTCGAATCCTCTCGCGGTAGAGACGGAAACCGAAACCGAAGCGGATAACGCCGAGCAACAATCGCTGAGAATACTGGTGGCAGAGGATGTCATGGTGAATCAGATGGTAACCCGGAAACTGCTGGAAAAGATAGGCCATCGCGTCGACGTGGTTGCCAATGGCATCGAGGCAGTAGATGCGGTTAGCAAGCGGCCCTACGACGTGGTGTTCATGGATATCCGTATGCCGGAAATGGACGGGCTTGAAGCTACCCGCTTGATCCGCCGGTCAAATGGCAATGGTTCTAAACTGCCGATCATTGCAATGACCGCCAATGCAACCCAGGAAGATAGAAAAGAGTGCTTCGAGGTGGGTATGACCGATTTCGTCTCCAAGCCGGTGAATAAAGATAAGATTCAATCCGCGTTAAAAAAACTCGCCTGACATTCATATAAAGGGTCAAACCAGGCCGATTCAGCTCCGGCCTGACATGTAATTGCGCCAGCCTTTAAGCTCGGTAATCTCCTGGGCGCCGTGGATCGCCCGTGATTCGGCAATAAAGCTGGGTAGCCAACGTCCATCGGCCAGTTCCACCTTGCCGATACCCAGCGGCGGCGGGATGTCTGCCACAAAACTGCCAAACTCGGACTTGTCCAGGCGCCACACCTCGACCTCGATCTGTCCACCCTGCGCCTCGTCGCGAATCAGGGCCGGGCGACCATCGTTCATCGCATACAGACGGTAATCGGCGGAAGTTGTGGTCAGGCTTTGCTTCACTGCACCACGCTCGGTGAGCTGCCAGTTCAGCGCCATGCCTTCCAGGTGAGCACCGCAGACCACCAGGTCGACGCAACGGTCATGCGCAGGCTTGTCCGTTTGGCTTCTGGCCATCGCCAGGCCGGTCGCGCCCATGGTTAATTCACTCTGTTCGCAGTAAGCATTGGCCAGGGACAACAGGCTGATATCACTGAAGGCTGGCGCCTGCAGGGTTATCCCGAAGCCAACGCCAGTGTCGAGAAAACCGGCGGGTAGCGCAACACCGGCCAGGTCCAGCAGGTTCATATAGTTGGTGTAGGTGCCCAGTTGGCTGTTGAGCTGGATAGGATTGTTTTGCACCTCGGCAATGGTAAAACAGGTGGGTGTCGTCGGGGTCAGCAGGACATCGATATCGCGGAAAATCCGGTCCTTGATCTGGGCATAGTGCTGCAGCTGGTAGGCGGATTTGAAACTATCCAGCGCTGAGAAGTCGCTGCCGGCACCGATGATCTCGGCGATTTCCGGCAACAGCGCCTCGGGTTGCTGGCTGATCAGTGCTTCGATCGCCAGGTAGCGTTCGCTGACCCAGGGCCCCTGGTATAACAGTCTGGCGGCCTGTAGTAATGGCGCAATATCGATTTCGACCAGTTGGTGTCCCAATTGCCGGAAGCGATCCAGCGCCTGGGCAAACAGATCCCGGGCCCGGCTATCGCCGAAAAACTCCAGGTTGGTGGCCGCGGGGATACCGATCACCCGCGGAGACTGCTCCAGTCCATAACGCCTGGGACCGTTGTCGAAAACATTGGCCCGGCTGTAGGGATCATTGGGGTCAAAGTCCACGGCCACCGTTAACACATTCTGCGCATCATCCACGCTGAGGGCAAAGATCGACACGCAGTCCAGGCTCTGACAGGCCGGCACCACCCCGTTGCAACTGATCAGGCCGCGGCTGGGCTTGAGCCCGATCAAGTTGTTGAAGGCGGCGGGCACCCGTCCGGAACCGGCGGTATCGGTGCCGAGGGCGAAGCTGACCAGGCCGAGCGCGGTGGCCACCGCCGAGCCGGAGCTGGAACCACCGGAAATATACTCGGGATTGAACGCATTGCGGCAGGCGCCGTAGGGTGAGCGCACACCGACCAGGCCGGTGGCAAACTGGTCGAGGTTGGTCTTACCCAGCGGAATCGCCCCGCCCTCGATCAGGCGCTGGACGACATGGGCATGCTGGCTGGCCCGGTAGCGGAAGGCATCGCAACCGGCAGTGGTATCGATACCGGCGAGGTCGATATTGTCCTTGATCGCGAACGGGATCCCGTATAATGGCAAGCTCAAGGGATCACGGCTCTCCAGCGCCTGCAGGTAGGGTTCCAGCTGGGCCGGGGTCAGGCGTTCGATCCACACATGCCTTGTATCATCCGGTTCGAGGTTGAGCAGATGTTCGACCAGTTGGCGCGGGCTGAAATCATTGCGTTGATAATGCTGCTGCAGACCGGCAATGCTAATGTTGAGTTGCGACCAGTTCATGCTTCCTGTACCTCCAGCCAGATCAGCGGTTGTCCGGCATTGACCTGTGACCCTGCCGGTTTGCGAATCGCGTGGACGATACCTGCATGCGGCGCGTCTATCTTGATTTCCATTTTCATCGATTCAATGATTACCAGGGTTTCGCCATCGGCGATTGTCTGGCCATCCTCTACCATGACTTCCCAGACATTACCGGCCACCGGGCTATCGATGGAAACGCATTGATCCGGCAGTTGATCGTCACTGTCCTCGTCGATCGCCAGGTTTTGATTGGCCTCATAATGGATCAATCCGCTCTCGATCCACTGTTGCAATTCGTCGTCGAACGATTGGTTACGATGCCCGATAAAAGCATCAATTTCTTCGGCATGCTGCTGCAGGAAGTCCTTGTACTGTCTCAGGTTGAAGCGGGTTTCCTCGATCTTGAGCGGGTAACGTCCCTTCGGGAAATCCTCGCGAATCTGGACCAAGTCCTCGGCGCTGACCGGGTAGAAGCGGATCTGGTCAAAGAAACGCAACAACCAGGGCTGGGTGAATTCGCGGGTACAGCGATCCCGGTTCCACATCTGCAGGGTACGGCCAACGAATTGATAACCGCCGGGGCCTTCCATGCCATACACACACAGATAGGCACCGCCGATACCAACCGAGTTTTCCGCGGTCCAGGTGCGGGCCGGGTTGTACTTGGTTGTCACCAGGCGGTGGCGCGGATCCAGCGGGGTCGCGACCGGGGCGCCGAGGTAGACATCACCGAGGCCCATGACCAGGTAGCTGGCGGCGAACACGATCCGCTTGACCTCCTCGATCGAGTCGAGACCATTGATGCGGCGAATGAATTCGATATTACTCGGGCACCAGGGTGCGTCGTCACGTACCGATTGCATGTACTTGTCGATCGCCAGGCGGCAGGCCTCGTCGTCCCAGCTCAATGGCAGGTGGACGATCCGCGAGGGCAGTTCCATGTTCTCCAGGTCGGTCAGGGTACGTTCGCCCTGCTCGAGATGATCGAGCAACTGGGCCAGGGACAGTTGTTGCGAATCGTAATGCAGTTGCAGCGAGCGGATGCCCGGGGTCAATTCCATCAGGCCATCCAGCTGGTTTTGCTGCAGCCACTGCATCAACGCATGCACCCGGAAACGCAGTTCGATATCCAGCACCTGCGGACCGTATTCGACCAATAGATATTTATCTCCGCTGGGGCGGTAGACAACCTCGATACCGATATCGGCAGCCGCGAGCCTTTTGACGATGGCGCTGCTCAGATCAACGCGGTTAAATGGCACAGCTCGTGGCCGCAGATCCTGCAGCATGGCCAGCTGCTTGGATTCAGCGGCTACCGCCTGTTCCAGGCTCACCGGTTGAAAGCTTAGCCTGTCCCCGGCATGCAGTTGCCCCAGTTTCCAGCGATCGGCACTGATCACCGTGGCCGGGCACACGAATCCGCCCAGCGAGGGTCCATCGGGTCCGAGGATGACCGGCATATCCCCGGTGAAATCGATGGTACCGATGGCATAGGCATTGTCATGGATATTCGATGGGTGCATCCCGGCCTCACCGCCATCGCTGCGTGCCCACTGCGGTTTCGGGCCGATCAGGCGGATTCCGGTGCGGCTCGAGTTGTAATGCACCTCCCACTCGCTGTTGAAAAAGCTGTCGATATCATCGTCGGTAAAGAAATCCGGGGCGCCGTGCGGGCCGTAAATGACATGCAGGGTCCATTCCCGGCCGATAGCGGGTTTGAGCGCAGCATCGATGACCTGTGGCTTGATCTCTGGGCTGGGGACGAAATGAATACTATCGCCGACCTGTAACTGGCGGCCGTTATGTCCACCAAATTTACCCAGGGCGAAGGTCGCCTGTGAATCAAGGTAGCTGGGTGATTGCAAGCCACCGGCGAACAGCACATAGCTGCGGCTGCCACCGTTGTTGATCTTGCCCAGGGCCAGCTGGTCACCGGCCTTGACCTCGATGACCTGCCACATCGGCATCGCCTTATCGTTGAGTTTAATATCAATCTCGGCGCCCGCAATCACTATGGCACTGTTATTATTGAATCTGAGGCTGGGGCCATTGAGGGTGACCTCGAGTCCCGCCTGGCCGGCGGCATTGCCGAGCAGTCGATTGCCCAGGCGGAACGACCAGTCATCGAAAGGTCCGGAAGGTGGTACCCCGACATGCCAGTAGCCCCGACGTCCGGGGTAGTCCTGGATCGTGGTCAGGGTCCCCGCGCTGAGCACATCGAAGCTATGGGGCTGGTAGTCCAGGGTTTCCAGTAAATGGGTATGGACCTTACCCGCCTTTACCTCGGGTTGATCCAACACCTGTTGCAGGTAAGCCAGGTTGGTTTCGATGCCATAGAGTTCAGTGGCAGCCAGTGCCTGTTGCATCTTCGCCAGGGCCTGCGCACGGTCATCGCCATGCACGATGATCTTGCCCAGCATCGGGTCGAAATACGGCGAGATGTCCTGGCTGATGTCGAGCCAGTGATCGACCCTGACTGCTGCCAGGTCCGGCCATTTGGTAAAGCTCAACTGGCCGGCGCAGGGCTGGAAATCCTTGTTCGGATCCTCGGCATAGACTCTGACCTGGATCGAATGGCCGCGGGGTTGCAGCCCGACGGAAAGTTGCCCGAGTTCGGGTAGCTGGCCCTGGCCAAGCTGGACCATCGCCTGCACCAGGTCGAAATCGTAGATGGTTTCGGTGACGCCATGTTCAACCTGCAGGCGCGTATTGACCTCGAGAAAATAATAATTTTGGCTTGCCACATCGTAGATAAATTCCACCGTACCGGCACTGCGGTAATTGATCGCGGTCATCAGTCGGCTGGCCGTGGTCTCGAGTTCGCTCACCAGCTCAGCCGCGAGTAACGGTGGTGGTGTTTCCTCGACCACCTTCTGATTGCGGCGTTGCAGTGAACAGTCACGCGCGCCCAGGGTCAGGACCCCACCCTGACCATCGCCAAGTACCTGGACCTCGATATGGCGGCTGGTCTCGATGTATTTCTCCAGGAACACGCTGCTGTCGCCAAAATTGTTCTGGCTCAGACGCTTGACCGAGTCGAAGGCATTGTCCAGCTCTTCGGCATCATGACACACCGACATGCCGATGCCGCCACCGCCGGCGGTACTTTTCAACATCACCGGGTAGCCGATGTCGGCTGCCTGCTGCAGGGCTTGCTCCAGGCTGTCGAGCAGGCCGCTGCCGGGTACCAGCGGCACCTCGCTGGCGCTCGCCAGCTCACGCGCCCGATGCTTGAGACCAAAGGCTTCAATCTGCTCCGCGGTCGGGCCGAGAAAGGTCAGCCTCTGTTGTTCACAGCGGCGCACGAAATCCGGGTTTTCGCTCAAGAATCCATAGCCTGGGTGAATGGCATCGGCCCCTGCCTCGCGGGCAATGGCGAGGATCTTGTCCTGGTCCAGATAGGTCGTTGTGGCCGCGCCATCGCCCAGGCTGAAACTTTGGCTAGCTCGTTGTACGTGCAGGGAGTCGCGATCGGCCTCGGCATAGACTGCGATCGAGCTGATCCCCATCTGTTCCAGGCTACGGATGATGCGGGTGGCGATGGCCCCCCGGTTGGCAATGAGGACGGATTTTAACATGCTGTTGTCCTTAAACGGGTCGTCCCGGATCTATCTTTGCCTTCCTGGTCGTCCAGAAAGGGGTACGAGTGGTAGCAAATACTGTGTTGCTTGGATTCAATCCCAGATCAGTACCTCGACCGGCGTCGGGTTGTAGGCATTACAGGGATTGTTCAACTGCGGACAGTTGGATATCAGCACGATGACGTCCATCAAGGCCTGCATCTCCACGTACTTGCCGGGCGCGGAAATGCCGTCCTCGAAGGTCAGGCCGCCATCCTCGGTGATCGGTACGTTCATGAAGAAATTGATGTTATGGGTGATGTCACGCTTGCTCATGGCGAATTCTTCATGCTCCGCCACTGCCAGCATCCAGCTGTCACGGCAGGCATGCATGCAGCGTTTTTCCAGATCGTAGCGCACGGTATTACTCTCGGTCGCGCAGGCACCGCCCAGGGTATCGTGCCGACCGCAGGTATCGGCGACGATCTCCAGCATCGGGTTGTTTTCATTGGAACGCAGGATTGTGCCGGCACTCAGGTAAACGTTGCCCTGCTCACGAATGGTATCCATCGCAGAGTAACGTTCGCTCGGATCTTGGGCTGAATAAAACAGCGTATCCGCGGCCTGGTTGCCCTCGAGGTCGAGGATGCGAAAGGTCTGGCCCTGCTTGACCACTTTCATGTAGTAATCACCGGCATCGACCACCTCGCGGTCGATTGCATGACTGGCGTCCAGCTTGCTTGGTTTGATCATGCTGTTAATCCCCCAGGCCCATCTGGTACAGCCGATTATTTTGAAAACCGCGCTGGTTTTCCGCGCAGTGGTTCATACACATATCGTCCTCGCCAACCTCTTCGGCCGATTCGAAACTGATTTCTATCGGCTGGCGTGGATAGTCACCGGCTGGATACAGCGGGTGTGGGCAGGCATGCATCAGCACCAGGGTATCCATTTCGAAGCGCAAGACCAGTTGATCACCGGCCTTCGAGTGATCGGACTGGTACTGGATATTGCCCTCGTCATCCACCGTCGCCTTGCTGAACAGGTTCAGGTTGGCGGCCATGTCGCGCTTGCCCAGGCCGTATTTCGCCAGTTCCACCAGGAACGCGTCGTAGCCATTCTGGTTCCAGTCATTACGCGCCGATTGATAATCCCGCGCGCCAAACCGCGACTCGATCGAGGCGGCGGTGGAATTACCGCATACCGTATCGTGCCAGCCCAGCGAGTCCTCGGTGATCGAGCAGAAGATCCGGCCCATGTCCGAGTACAGGCAATTGCCGCTGGTCAGTTTGAAGGTATGCTGGGCTTTCAGCGTATCCGGGGCGTTGTAGCGTTCCAGCAGGTTTTCCGGGTTGTACAACAACATGCCGACATTGGCATTGCCTTCGAGGTCGGTCAGGCGCAACTGCATGCCGCGGCGAATGCGGAACGACCAGTGACAGGCTCCGGCCAGGGTAGTGGTGTATTGTGATGTTTGGGTCATGAACTTGGTAGCGTATTAACGGGTTGAGCGATTGTCTGTTCAATTTCACCGCTGAACTCGTCGGCGTTGGCCGCCGATTGCGGAGTCGACAGGTCGAGATCATAGGTAATGCGGGAGCCATAGACGCTGGCATCATCGGGATCGTGGCGGACCTTGTCGAATACCCACAGGCGGGTGCCGAGCAGGAACGCCTCCTGCAGATCATGGGTGACCATGAACACGGTCAGCTTTTCCTGCTGCCACAGTTCCTTGACCAACTGGTGCATATCCTTGCGGATGCCGGGGTCCAGCGCGCCGAAGGGTTCATCCAGCAGCAGTACCTTGGGCCGGGCGATCAGGGCCTGGGCAATCGCCAGGCGTTGGCGCATGCCGCCGGATAATTCGTGCGGATAACGTGTGGCCGCATGGCTCAAACCAACGCGCTCGATGATCTCATCGACCTTGCGCAGGGCCTCGTTTTTGGCCTGGCCAAATAACCTGGCGAGGAACGGGCTGGCCGAGAACTCGAGCGCAATCAGGATATTCTGGCGTACGTTCAGGTGCGGAAACACCGAGTAGCGCTGGAACACGATACCGCGTTCGCCGTCCGGTTCCGCCTTCAGCGGCTGGTCTTCCAGGGTAATCTCGCCGCGGCTGGGTTGGGTAATGCCCAGTAACATGTTGAGAAAGGTGGACTTGCCACAGCCGGAGGTGCCGACCAGGGTGACGAACGCGCCTTGTTCGATATCGGCGTTGATGCGTTCCAGCACCGGTGTCTGGCCGAACTCTTTCCACAGGTTGTTGACTTGAATATAACTCATGGCATTGTCCTCAATGCTTCTGGCTGTGATACCAGGGAAACATTCGCTGACTGATGATGCGCAGTCCCCAGTCGATAAAGAATGCCAGCAGGGTAATCCACAGCACGTAGGGCAGGATCACGTCCATCGACAGGTAGCGTCGGACCAGGAAGATCCGGTAGCCCAGGCCATCGGTGGAGGCGATTGCCTCGGCCGCGATCAGGAAGATCCAGGCCGCACCAAGCGACAGGCGGACTGTATCTAGCAGGCGCGGCAGAATCTGCGGCAGTAACACGCGGATCACGATCTGCCAGCTGTTGGCGGTCAGGGTCTGCGCCTTGATGATTTCCTCGGATGGAATCTCCAGGGTCCGTGCCTGCATGTCCCGCATAATAAAGGGGGCAATGCCGATGATGATCAAAACCACCTTCGACACCTCGCCAAGGCCGAAGATGATAAACAAGATGGGTAGGATGGCCATCGGCGGCACCAGCGAGATCGCGGTAATCAGCGGCGACAGGTTGGCCCGTACCACCGGTATCGCGCCGTTGACCAGGCCGATGATCAAACCCATCAGGGCGCTGATACCGACGCCCAGCGCCAGGCGTTGCAGACTGCTGCCGGTATCCTGCCAGAACAGGTATTCACCGGTGCGTTTGCTCGGCTCCAGCGCCAGCCGCTCCATCGCGGTCGACATCTTGGTCAGGTCGGGTAGCAGCTTGTCATTCGGATTTTCCGCCAGGCGCTGTTGCGAGGCACCCACGTAGACGAAAAACAGGATCACAAACGGTAATATGCCAAGCAGCAGTTTGACCGGCGGCGAAGGTTGGCGGTTTATCAGACGCATATCGATGCTCCGGAGTTCGCGGGTTTATAGCTTGCCGTCGGCAGCCATCTGCATATACGACGGATCGAAGCGGAACTGGATGTTGCCCTTGTCACCGTAAACCCCGGCCGGCGTGTCGATACCGATGAAACCGGCATCGGCCGCACCTTCACCCAGTAATCCATGCTCGAACGAGAATTCAGCCACATACTGCATGGTTTCTTTCAGTTTCGGACTATTGGTAAAGGCAACCGCGTCTTTGGCTCCATAAAACATCTTGGTCGAGGCCAGCTGTGCCTCGTAACCGGCAAGATCGGTACCGGAGGCTTCCGCCATGCTGGTACGGGCACTGATCGCTTTATTGCCGTTACCGCTCATCGTGGCCATGATTTCATACCAGGCGCCGACCAGGGCCTTGCCGAATTTCGGGTTGCTGTTGAGGGTTTCCGTGTTGACCACCAACAGGTCGATGATCTCGCCGGGGATCATCGATGAGTCATACACCTTGTAGCTGTTGGGCATCGCGGCGATCTCTGCCAGCAGCGGGTTCCAGGTGGTCACCGCGGTCACATCGTCGGTACTGTAAATCGCAACCATATCGGCATCCGAGGTATTGACTACCTTGATGTCGCGTTCGCTCAGGCCAATCTTTTCCAGGCCACGCGCCAGCAGGTAATGGGATACCGACAGTTCCACCAGGTTGACCTGTTGGCCCTTGATATCTCTCAGCGATTGCTTGCCTTTCAGTACCACGCCGTCGTTACCGTTGGAGAAGTCACCGACGACCAGGGCGGTAGAATCGACCCCGCCCGCGGCCGGGATGGTCAGTGCGTCCATGTTGGTCATGGTGCAGCCGTCGAACTGGCCGGCGGTATACTGGTTGATCGATTCAATGTAGTCGTTGATCTGCACGACATCGATGGAGATATCGTATTTATCGGCCCACTTGTTGACGATGCCCTCTGCATCGCCATAGTGCCATGGCATCCAGCCGACATAGATGGACCAGCAGATGGAAAAACTATCCTTGGCGAAACTGGCGGGGGATGCCAGCAACAGCAGACTGGCCAGCAGGTAAGATTTGAATTTCATAATTCAGCCTCTTTCAGGTTTAGGAATAAGCACAGAAGGTAATCAGGGCAATGCTGCCGACTTAAGAACCTCCCGGGCTTTTATCCCGCCGTGTAACCTTGAAAAAGGTCGCTGGCTCTCGGACCAGGCGTTAGTTCATTTACGCTTCTGAACCAACCGGAACCCTAGCCAGCTATTGCTGATTGTCATCACAAAAGTCTTGGCAATAGTGCCATCACTGCTTCTGTAATGGTCATTGAGCAATTGCCGTGCCATTTCTGAAATCCCGTTTATGGTCAACCGCTCCATTTCCCCCAACCTGGGTAGTGGATATATATTGGTGCTTAATCCGAACCTGGTGCACTATGTTGGTGCTAGCGAGATGATTTTAATGAGTGATTTCTTTGCAGTGTTGGATGATGCGGATGAATGGCAGGGGCATCGACAGCAGCATGACCAGCATCGCCCAGCCGATGAATCCGCTGCCGACCAAGAGGATGATCAGGATAAAGGCCAGCACCATGGATAAGGTCGAATCGATCAATGCCCGCCGTATCAAGGTCTTGCGCACCGCATCAGACTCGGTGCCGGTAATGAACAGGATCAGCACCGGCAACATGTAATGCAAGGGTGCATAAAAAGCGATGATGATGATCCAGATCGTGATGTCATCCATATGGGACAGTAAACAGGGTTGCGGGTGAACGGCTGGTGCCGAAGGATTATCGCACGCCTAGCGGATAGAGCGGTATTGGGTTTTGCGTGAGCGCTTGCTCAGTACCAGCTGCCATAACTGGCCCTGGCGGGAACGGAATAAACCGGCGCAGCTCATCAGGTAATAACGCCACATGCGATAGAAACGCCGGTCATAACGATGTTCGAGGCCCGGCCAGGCGCGATCGAAGTTTTGCCACCAGGCCATCAGGGTACGATCGTAATCCTGGCCGAAGTTATGCCAGTCCTCGATCAGGAACCGGTTATCGAGGGCTTTGGCGATCTCCTCGGCGGCCGGTAATTTGCCATTGGGAAAGATGTAACGGTCGATCCAGGCATCCAGATTCGGGTGCGCGGTATGCACCCCGATGGTGTGCAATAAAAACAGGCCGTCGTCTCGCAACAGGCGATTGGTACTGGCGAAATACACCGGGTAGTTCTTGTGGCCTACATGTTCGAACATGCCCACTGAGACAATCTTGTCGTAGGTCCCTTGCAACTGGCGATAATCCATCAATTCGATCTGTACCGGCAGTCCGGCGCAACGCTCGCGCGCGAGTTGTTGCTGTTTCCTGGAGACGGTAATGCCGGTCACTTCAACCCCATAATGTTCAGCCGCGTAGCGGGCCAGGCCACCCCAGCCACAACCGATTTCAAGCAGGGTCTCGCCGGCTTGTAATTCGAGTTTGCGGCAGATCAGGTCCAGCTTGTGTAACTGAGCCTGTTCCAGGTTATCCGCATCCTGCCAGTAACCACAGGAATAACTCATGGTCGGATCGAGCATCGCCTCGAACACATCGTTGCCGATATCGTAATGCCGCTCGCCGACCTGGTAGGCACGTTTTTCGCTTTGCAGGTTGAACAGGCGTTGGCGGATGATTTCACCAAGTAAGCGCAGACGCGACCAGTTTCCCAGCTTGCGCTCGACTCCGGCGGTCATGACCCGGTTGAACATCTCGTCCATCGCGTAGCAATCCCATTGCCCATCCATATAACTCTCGCCGAATCCCAGCGAGCCCTGGAGCAGGATGCGCGAGTAGACCTCCGCCTCGTGGACGCGGATATCCCAGGGTTGGTTACCGTTAAAACACAATCCGGCCTGGGCGGCCAGTGCCACCAGCACCGCAGGCGGTTGCAGCGATGTGGTTTGATCGATACGAACGTCAAATTGCTGTTTGTCACTCTCGCGGATCGACATAAGGACTTACCCTGCGCAAGTAATCGGTGCATTTTCCGTTTTGTTGTGATGTTTGATCCCGGCCTGTTGATAACTTAAATCAACAACTTACCGCTAGGCAAGGGCGGGAAATGAATAAACCCCGGGATTTGGATTGAATTTTTTTATTCTTGATCGGGCGTTATAAACCCTCTCAATTCAACTCAGCGGGCAGGTGAAGGATAGCGGGTGGTAGCAGGTGCTCAATAAATCAGTTCCGACCAGCGCCCCTGTTCGATCATTTCCTCACGGGTCCAGCGCCAACGGGCCTTGGATTCGGCCGTTTGCAGCATGATTTTTTCGAAATTCTCGCGGGTTTTTTGCAGCCCGGCGAGGAACAGATAGGTTTTCGGGTCCTGGATCAGTTGCCAGATCTCCGCTGCATTATCGTCCAGCAGCTGGTGCAGGCCGTCATCCTCCTCTGACATCCACGGGCGTTGGCTGACACCCTCGAAGGCATAGAAGGTCTTGTTGTCATAATACTTGTCCATATCGTTCAGCTGCTCGTTACGATACAGGTTTTCCGCGCCGGAGCGGGCACCGTAATACAGGCGCAGCTCGCCGTGCCATTCGCCTTTCTGCTGGTGGTAGACGTGTTGAATGAAAGCACGGAATGGGGCGATGCCGGTGCCACTGCCGATCATCAACAGGTTGCTGTGCGGGTCCTCGGGGATCTTGAAAATACCGCCGTAGGGTCCGGAGATGGAGACACTGTCGCCCGGGCTCAGGTTGCACAGGTAATTGGAGGCGATTCCCGGTTCCAGCTCACCACTGAATTCATCGATGTAGAAACAACGGCGAACGCAGAGTTCGATATCAACCTTGTCACTATCGCTGACCAGGGGGCTGTTGGCAATCGTATACAGGCGGAAATGCTCGGCATGGCCGAACTCATGCGGGCCGGGTACGATGACCCCGACATGCTGTCCCTCCTGATAGGTGAAATCGGGATGGTCGATGCTGAGGATTATGCTGCGGACTTCCGGCACATTGTCTGGAGTAATGCGCAGACTGCGACTGACCGTGGCACTGCGGACGTTGGATTTATCATAATCGTTGAGAGTGGTCATGCTGGGTCCTCTGCTGGTAGTTATTGGTTGGTTGGTCGTCGACCTGTTGTTTGACACAGCGGCCGTTGCGGCACAGGCAGCTCTTACCGCAGCCGCTGCCTTCCTCCTTGGCTGGTCCGAACTCGGGATGGCGGGCGGCATATTCCCGCGCCAGTTTCTGCACCAAGAGCCAGCCGCTGAGTACGGCCATGACCAGGGCAATGGCGACAATGAAATCAACCATGCTGAGCCCCCAGGCCGGCAAAACCCATGAAGATCAGTGACAGCAGGCCGGCCAGCATCATCGTCATCGCCGCCCCCTGGCTCACATTGGGCACCTTGGCCAGTTCCAGTTGTTGGCGCAGGCCCGCCATCAGCATCAGGGCCAGGGTAAAGCCAACCCCGGCGCCGAGACTGAACGCTACCGACTGGGTGAAACTGTAGCCACGCGAGGTCTGGAACAGCGCCACGCCGAGAATCGCGCAGTTGGTGGTGATCAGGGGCAGGAAGATGCCCAGCGCGCGAAACAGGGCCGGGCTGAATTTCTTCATCGTCATTTCCACCAGCTGTACCGCCGAGGCGATCACCGCGATGTAACAGATTAGACGCAGGTATTCGATTTCGAACCGCACCAGCACCCAGTTGATGCCATAGGCGCAGATGGAGCTGACCAGCATCACGAAGATCACCGCCAGGCCCATGTTCCAGGCCGTTTCACGCTTGGCGGATACGCCGAGGAAGGGACAGATACCAAGGAACATCGCGAGCACGAAATTATTGACGATGGCGGCGTTGAGGAAAATGAAGGTGACCGAATCAGCGTTCATATACCGTCTCCTGCTGTTGCTCCTCGACCCTGGCCTGGGCCTGTTCGCGCCGCTGGCGGAACCAGGCGAAGATCAGCAGCCAGGCACCGAGCACGAAAAATCCACCGGGCGGCAGGATCATCACCACCCAGGGCTGGAAGCTGTCGCCGAACAGGGCAAATCCAAACAGTTCGCCGGCGCCGAGGATCTCGCGCACCACGCCCAGGCATAGCAGGGCAAAGGTAAAGCCGGCCCCGATGCCGAGGCCATTGATAATCGTTGGCCACAGGCGTTGCTTGGAGGCATAAGCCTCGGCGCGGCCGAGGATCATGCAGTTGACCACGATCAGCTGGATGAACGCGCCCAGCGCATTGTACAGCTCGAGGCTGATGGCCTGGATCGCGTAATCGACCATGGTAACGAAGGTGGCGATGATGATGATATAGGTCGCGATCCGTACCTGCTTGGGGATGAAGTTGCGCAGCAGTGAGATCAGGCTATTCGACGCCACCAAAACGAAGGTACTGGCCAGTCCCATCGCCAGCGCATTGATCGCCGAATTGGTCACCGCCAGTACCGGGCACATACCGAGCAGCATGACGAAAACCGGGTTTTCCTGCCACAATCCGCGCAGGAAGGTATCCAGGCTGACCTGCTCCTGTCTATTTGGCAATTCAGCCATAGCGTTGCTCCGGTTTGATCCAGTTCATGCCCCGTTCTCCAGCAGCGCCAGGTTGCGCTGGATCAACGGGCTCATCAGCTGGCTCTTGTCGTTGAGCATGCGCGCGATCGCATTCGATGAAATGGTCGCCCCCGAGATCGCATCGATCTGCCAGGGTTGGGTCTTGGTTCCGTGCTTGACCGGCACGATCGCCTGTTCCAGGCCGCTGCCGTCGGCATTCGGCCGGGCCTGCAGCGCCTCGAAGTTCATTAAGAATGCCGGGTCCTTGATGATCTTGTCACCGATGCCGGGGGTTTCCGCCATCTTCAACACCTCGAACCCGCGAATGCACTGGCAATAGGGATCATAGGCATACAGGATGCGGATCACATCCTGGTAACCCGGTGCCGCGGCTTCCAGCGCGATACCTTTTAACTTTCCGTCCTGGCCGTAGCCGGCATACAGTTTTTCCCCGTCAATGCCCTCGCCGGCGGGCTGGATACGATTATCGCTGGCGATGAAATCGCGGCGCGAAACCGCGTCGGGTACCAGGCGAAACAGCGCGCGCTCGATCGCCTCGCGTTTGTTCTGCTCGATCATCGGCTCGGTAACCCGGAACGACAGCACCACCAGCAAGCCGGAGATGGTGGCGACCAGGCCGAGGGTGCGCAGCATCTTGAAGCTGGGAGTGGTCTCGACCGGCGGCGGGGCTAGGTTATCGGCCTGGCTCATCGCTTGCCCTCCTCACCGAATATGCGTGGCTGGGTGACCCTGGAGATCAACGGCGAAATCACATTGCCGAGCAGGATCGCATACATGACCCCCTCGGTCAGCCCGCCGAACAGGCGGATGATTACGGTCAGCGCGCCGATGAACAGGGCATAAATCCACACCCCCGACGGTGTTACCGGCGACCCGACCATGTCACTGGCCATGAATACCGCACCCAGCATCAGCCCGCCGGACAGCAGCACGAACAATGGGTCAGGATAGCGCCCGGCATCCAGCAGCCACATCGGCAGGCTGACCAGCACCGCGCCCAGCAACACGCCGACCGGGATGCGCCAGTCCAGCATCTTGCGCGCGGCCAGGTAAATGCCGCCGAGCAGGATGATCAGCGCCGAGGTCTCTCCGGCGGAACCGGCGATAGTGCCGGTCAGCAGATCCGCGACCGGTGTCGTGATCTGTTCGAATTTCTGTAACGCCAGCGGGGTCGCGCCGGTGAAGGCATCGATGCGGTTTTGCTCGATCCAGTCGACGACCGGTTCCGGCTTGGTAAAAGGCAGGGTCAGGGTGGACGGAATCAGTTCGCTGAAACGCCCGGGCAGGAATGGCGGGGTCCAGGTGGTAATCGCGACCGGGAATGCAGCCTGGACGAAGGCGCGTCCGACCAGCGCCGGGTTCATGACGTTGTAGCCAAGGCCACCGAACAGGGCCTTGCCGAGGCCGACCGCGACAAACGCCGCCACCGCGGCCATCCATAGCGGAAACCCGGGGGGCAGGGTCAATGCCAGCAGTAGCCCGGTGATGACGATACTCCAGTCCCCGATCGTGCTCGGCCGGTTGGCCAGGCGGCAGAACAGGGCCTCGCTGGCGATGCAAACCAGGGTGGTAGTGACCAGCAGCAACAACACGCTGAGGCCGAAGGCATAGATCGCCCAGGCACAGACCGGCAGCAGTGCATACACCACGTTGCGCATGATGTCCTCGACCGTGGTGGCCTGTTTCAGGTGGGGAGAACTGCGCAGGTCGGTGGTCAGTCCGCCTTCAGCCATCACGCCACCTCCGCGCGCTCGCGCAGCACCGATTTGGCGATGCGGAAATACTGTACCAGCGGGATGTTGGACGGGCACACATAACTGCAGCTGCCGCACTCGAAACAGTCGTTCAGGTGATAGTCGTTGGCCATCTCGTCGTAGTCGCTGCTCGCCGCCAGCATCCCCAGCATCGATGGATTGAGCTGCATCGGGCAGGCTTCCACGCACCAGCCGCAGCGGATGCATGGATGGGCCTGTTGCTTGTGCAGGTCCGGGTCATTCTGCTCCAGCACCACCATGCCGGACATCGCCTTGGTTACCGGCACATCCAGCGCTGACACCGACATCCCCATCATCGGCCCGCCGAGGATGACTTCGTGCGCGCCGGAGGTAACGCCGGCATGTTCGAGCAGGAATCTAACCGGGGTACCGACCGGCACCAGGTAATTCCCCGGATGTTCCACCCCGGGGCCGCTGACGGTAACCACGCGTTCGATGACCCCGCGCCCGTGCGGCAGCAGCTCGCCAATCTGGGCCAGGGTGCCGACGTTGAACACGCTAACGCCAACCGCGGAGGGAAAACTGCCGGGCGGTACGCTGCGGCCGAGGACTGACTTGATCAGCATTTTCTCCGCACCCTGCGGATACTTGGTTTCCACTGCCTGCACCGTGATCGGGTCATGCGCTGGCAACAGTTCGCTGATCGCCTTCACTGCATCCAGTTTATTGTCTTCGATGCCGATGATCGCGCGCTCCACCCCCAGCGCGCGCATGATCAGGCGTGTGCCCTGGATCAGCTGCTCGGGTTGCTCGAGCATGATCCGGTGATCGCAGGTCAGGTAGGGTTCGCATTCGCAGCCGTTAGCGACCAGGGTGTCCACCTGATGCTCCGGCGGCGGGGTCATCTTGACATGGGTGGGAAAGGCGGCGCCGCCGAGGCCGACCATGCCGGCATCCTGTACCAGCTGCACGATGTCCTTGCCCTGTAGTTTGGCAAGGTCTTGCGGGTTGTCATAGGAATGCTGCTGGTTCGAGCCCTGGTAGACCTCGAGGATGAAACTGTCGGTTTTTGGCCCGCGCGCGGTGGGCATCAGTTCGATCCGCTTGATCCGGCCGGTGGCGGGCGCATGCAGCGGTACCGACATGAAGCCATCGGCGGCGGCGATCGGTTGGCCGCGCACGACTTCCTGCCCGGGCTGGACCAGCGGCACAGACGGCTTGCCGGCGTGCTGGGACAGGGGTAACACCAGGGTCGGCGCAAACGGCAGGCGCCGGATCGGCAGCTGGTTGCTGAGCTCCTTGTACTCGCGTGGATGAACGCCGTGTTTGAATGTGCTTAAACCAAACATAATGTCAGGCTATGACCAACTCGCTATGCGTTTCTATTGGAAAGGCTGCGCGCGTTGCTGCAGCTTGTCCAGGTCTTTTTCACTTTGGTCCCAGGGCGTGCCGGGGTGGATACAGCTGACCGTGCATTTCTCCGCGGCGCGCACGATATCGCGATAGGGCCCGCCTTTGGGATCCAGCACCTCGGCCTGGTTTTCCGCGTTGAACACGAAGATCTTCGGATTGATCTTGACGCATTCCTCGCAGCCATCGCATTCCGGGGTCTCGATCCACACCGCTTCAAAATCCGCATTGTCGGCAGCGGCCGGCTCGCTGGCTGCATCGGCGGTTGCTACCGGGCTCGGCATCTCGCCCAGGCTGGCCGGCACCGACACCTCGCCTGACATCAGCATCGTCAACAGGTTACCGGTCAGTTTCTGGGCCATCTCGGCCTGGGCCTGCTTACTGATCTGTTCGACATCCACCACCTGTTCGATCGGCAGCAGCGATTTCAGCTGACGCCAGAAATCGCGCCGGTCCTCGGTGGTGCGGACCAGGGTCTCCGACACCATGATCCGGGTCAGCTGATTGTTCGCATTGACCCCCCAGATGAACGGATAGCGATCCTCGCGCTCGGCTAAGTCGAGGTCGATGAATTCGTGCATCGGCACCATGTTCTCGTTCCAGCTGCCCTGCGGTGCCTGCTTGAAATGTTTGCGGAACCGACCCTCGGTGACGGCGAAATCGGCGAAGGTCATCGGCAGTTCCATGCTCTGCTCGCGCCCGAGGTCATCGATATATTTCAATGGATAGCTCGGCCAGTCGTCTTCCAGCGCCGGGTTGCCGTCGAGGCTGCAGCATTCGTGGAAGGTAACGCCGGCGTCCGGGTTATACACGAATAGCGGGTAGGCGCGTGATTCCACCGCCAGCTTGTTCTGCGCCATCGAGGCATCATCGGCGATGCCGTGTTCCGGCTGGCAGGCGGCATAGCAGTTGAACAGGGCCGGGCGGCGGCTGTTGAGGCCATCGATGAAGCCTTCCAACATATGGGTCATGTTGGCGATCGACGCCTGCAGCACGTAGGCATTGCGATGCGCCATGCCGATCAGCGAGATTTCCTTGCGGATCTCCGGCTTGCCTTTCCACACCTTGCCGAAACCGGCCATATCCGATACCTGGCCGGTGAAACCGGAAGTACAGGCCTGGCCGCCGGTATTGGAGTAGACCTGGGTATCCAGCACCATGATCTTGACCGGCAGGTTGGAGATCAGCGCCCGTGACAGGTTCTGAAAGCCAATATCGTACATCGCGCCATCACCGCCGATTGCCACCACCGGCGGGCACAGGCGCCATTCCTCGTCGCTGAACTGTTTCCAGTCGAAATAGGCGAAGAACTCGTCATGCTCGTCCGGGTGGAACGTCTCCGCCAGTTCCAGCTCGGCCATGCGGATGGTCTTGAAGCCTTCCGCCATCTTCGCCATGTGGCCCTCGAAGACGCCCATGGCCAGGGAGGGCGAGTCCTGGAACAGGTGGTTGGCCCAGGGGAAGGGGTAGGGGTTGTAGGGGTAGGTGCTGCCCCAGACCGAGGTGCAGCCGGTGGCGTTCAGCATCCCCATCTTCGAGCGGCCCCGGCCGGTGGTGCCCTCCTGGTACTTCCAGCGCAGCTCCTTCAGCTTCGCCAGCAGGCGGGTCATCCGGCGCAGCCAGTCCGGGTCGATGGGCTGGCCTCCCCGCAGCGCCTCCATGCGGCCGGCGATGTCGGAGAGGGTCACGTCCTCGTCGCCCTGGCCCAGGTCGCCCACGATCTTCGCCATCGCGTCCGGATCGCCGACCTGGATCTCCTCCACGAGCTTGAGCTGGATGTGCTTCTCGAGGCGAGCGATCAGGTCGTCGAGCTTGGCCACGTGCTTCTTGATGCGCGGCTGCATCAGAGCCTCGACCGT
>JAAUXZ010134380.1_pt1 | contig 24035 bp, 22 predicted proteins | sample 7278131 | NCBI WGS metagenome assembly JAAUXZ01 (sample SAMN14350119, study PRJNA611818) | marine sediment metagenome | isolation source: surface marine sediment (3m) | place: French Polynesia: Moorea | collected 2018-08 | reverse complement strand
TGCTGATCATTACTGGTATTGGGATGAAAGCAAGCGTTCTGTTGTCAAAGAACACTAGTAAAGCCTATACAGTTAAACATCCACCCATCGACGGACCAGATTATTGAAGGTTGCACTGACTTTATGAGTGGCCTCGGAATCAGGTAGTTCTTTGAATAACATCTCACGTGCCAGATTGAGCTCGTATAACATCTCACGTTTGGCCGGATCTCGTATGGTACTCTGTGCCCAGGTTACCGCGACCAAGCGAATGCCCCGAGTCACCGGGGCCACGTAATGACGGCTATGTGAGGGGTACATCACAACGGATCCTGCAGGTAGTTTAATCTTGCGTTCTCCATAGGTGTCACGGATGGTTAATTCACCACCATCGTATTCATCAGGATCGGATAAAAATATGGTTATAGAGACATCGGTGCGGTACAAATCACTCTGCCCCATTATTGGGTCGTCCACATGTTCACCATATTGCATGCCCGCTTCGTAGCGTGCATAAAAAGGTGCGGCCAGGCGTTGAGGCCAGACCACTGCCTTGTACTTGGGGTGACGCACCAGGTTCCCCATGACCAGTTCATTGAGCTCTCGGAAATGCTCAGATGTTGGATTCATTTCCTGGTTATGTTTAACCTGCTGGGCGACCATACCAGCGGATAATTTTCCGTCGACAAAGGGCGAATCATCCAGCAATTGACGAATTTTTGTGAGGTTCTTTGCGGATATAAGGTGATCTATGGAGGCTAACATGGATATAATTAAGCACTGATAAATAGGAACTGATGATGATACTGAATATCCGGATCGAAGACCAAGAATATCCCATTAATGTACCCGATGACATCGTGGTTGAAGCCGATGAATTTTTCCAAACCATGGATCGTGACATGGATCGTGGCTGGCAGATGAGCCGTGAATGGGTCGATAATCCTGATAAGGAACAACGTTGCCAAATCGTGGCGGATAAGATCCTGGGCGCCTTTGAAACCGAAAACAAGAAATCCCTGGTGATGTTATCGGCCTATATCCTGTCAAAGATGCCCACGATCAAGACACTGGATATCAGTACCAATGGTGAAATGCAGGAAACCCTATTTGAATTTTAATTGAATAAACTCGGATTGAAATTTTTTCTCATTCTCTGCTGCCTATTCCTGTCGTTCGGCGCCATCGCCGAATCTCAGTCCTGCTCGGAAATCACCGATGATACTAAGCGCCTTGAATGTTTTGACGCGCATCAAAAAGAAACCACTGAGGATAAGCGGGAAAATCGTGCTCAGGGTAGGGCTATTTTTGAATCCAGAACCGATTATGACTCCCTGATAAGTGCGCGTTGGGAACTCGATGATGACCTGGGTGAATTTATCATTCGTCCCTACAAGCCCGTTTATTTTTTACCCATCTATCATTCTTCTGATGTTAACCGTTTACCGCAGACACCGAATCCCAACACGACATTAACTGAAGAACTCAACTTAGATCACCTCGAAGCCAAGATTCAGCTGAGCTTTAAAACCAAGCTTGGCAATGATTTACTGGGTTCAGATATCGACCTATGGCTGGGTTACACCCAGTCATCCTATTGGCAAATCTATAACAGTGATGAATCCCGTCCTTTTCGTGAAACCAACCACGAACCTGAGTTTGTATTTGTATTACCCACTGATTACAGCTTTCTTGGATATCGTGGACGCCTGTTAAGCTTAAGTCTCAACCATCAATCCAACGGTCAGGATGAGCCCTCATCGCGTAGCTGGAACCGGGCCATCTTAAATATAGGTTTCGAACAACCGGACTGGGTTTTCATAATCAGGCGCTGGTGGCGCTTACCTGAAACTTCTGACAAGGAAGATGAAAACCCCCAGATTGAAGACTATGTCGGTCGGGCCGAATTATTTATTGTACATCGTCGTGAAAACAGTCATCAGATATCGCTCCAACTCAGGCATTCCTTGAGGGATGGAGAAGATAACCGCGGTTCCATGAGTTTGAACTGGTCCTACCCCTGTTTTGATCGATTGCGTTGCCATGCCCAACTCTTCAGTGGTTACGGTGAGAGCTTGATTGACTATAACCATCGCAAGACCAGCATAGGTTTAGGCGTGGCCTTGCTGGAATGGTTTTAATTAAAGTTATTGCATGAATGAATAAGCAGGGATGCTGCAAAATGATTCAGCTTTTGCACAGCCATAGGGCAAATAGTCATCAATACATCAAAGAATGATGATCTGGATCAATAAACTTAACACTCTGCCAGAGTCGTTGCATAATTTTAACAATTTGATGATATTTTCGACGATAATCATCAAGCCTGTATCGAGGTTTTCAGGCTTCGATATCAAGGAATAATAAGAACTGAAATTTAATCTAACTTCATCAGGAAAGCGCATCATGGCAAACACGACCAGCAAGAAAAAATCTGTTAAAAAAGCGGCCACCAAAAAGGCAGCCATCAAGAAAGCCGTTGCTAAAAAAGCAGCCACGAAAAAGGCTGTTAAAAAGAAAGCCAGCGTTAAGAAAGCGGCAAGCAAACGCACAATTAAAACCATCAGTTACCAAGATCGATATCAGAAGATTGCCGAGGCAGCTTACTTGCTGGCTGAAAAGCAAGACTTTGCGCCTAACAACGAACTACGTCACTGGCTGGAAGCTGAGATACAAATCGATGCCTGGATCAAGGACGAAAAAATAAAGCTCGTTAAATAATTACGTAACAGGCTGCTCCTAGATGGTATGGTCTTTTGACCATGCCGTTTTGTGTGCACGTTTAAAACTTAAAATTTAAAGAAAGGTGATATCAATGAAAAAATGGGTCTACGCATTTGCCGATGGTGATGGAAAAGATAAAACACTACTGGGTGGTAAAGGTGCGAACTTATGCGAAATGACTCAAATAGGTTTAAATGTGCCCCCAGGATTTGTCATTACCACAGAAGCATGCCTGCATTATCTGGACTCGGCTGATCAGCAAATGCCGGCAGAGGTCATGGAGCAGGTCAGAGAAGAAATGGCTCGTGTGGAAAAAGCCACAGGTAAGCGTTTTGGGGATCCTCAGAATCCCTTATTGGTATCGGTTCGAAGTGGCTCTGCCATGTCCATGCCCGGTATGATGGATACCATTCTTAATCTGGGGCTGAACAATGAAACCTTGCAGGGCGAGATAGAACAAACCGGTGATGCCCGCTTTGGGTATGATGCCTATCGTCGTTTTATTCAGTTATTCGGCAAGGTCGCCATGGGTGTTTCTGATGAATTATTTGATGCAGAATTTGAAGCTGTTAAACAGGCTGCGCGGGTTACCGAGGATGTCGGCCTATCTGCTGAGGATTTACAAGAAATCAGCGAACGATTCCTTTCAGTGTTTGAACAAAACACCGGCCGTCCTTTTCCCCAGGATCCTTACGAACAAATAGAGATCGCCATCAAGGCCGTTTTTAATTCCTGGATGGGGAAACGCGCCGTTGATTACCGACGGGAATTCAATATTACCCCTCAAATGGCCAATGGTACCGCAGTCAATATCTGTACCATGGTTTTTGGTAATCGTGGAGATGATTCAGCAACAGGTGTTGCGTTTACCCGCAATCCCGGTACCGGAGAAAATCGTTTATTTGGGGAGTACCTGGTGAATGCTCAGGGTGAGGATGTTGTGGCCGGTATCCGTACCCCGAAGCCCATCGATAAACTTGATCAGGAAATGCCCGAAATGGCCAGACAACTGGCTGAACTTCGTGATCGCCTGGAAAATCATTACAAGGAAGTCCAGGATTTTGAGTTCACTATCGAAAAAGGCACGCTGTATTGTCTCCAGACCCGTAACGGTAAGATGAATGCCACGGCCATGGTTCGTTCTTCGGTGGATATGGTGCATGAAAAACTGATCTCCAAGAAACAGGGACTGCTGCGCATCAATCCGGATCATCTTGAACAAATGCTTTACCCACGCCTGGATACCAATGTCCGGGTTGACCCCGTGGCCCAGGGATTGCCTGCTTCACCAGGAGCTGCAGTGGGGCAGGCGGTATTTGATGCCGATCGTGCTGAACAACTGGGTAAGGATATGTCGATGAAAGTTATTCTGGTACGTGAAGAAACCAAGCCTGAAGATATTCATGGATTCTTTGCGGCACAAGGCATTTTAACCAGCCGGGGGGGTAAAACTTCACATGCGGCCGTGGTGGCGCGTGGAATGGGTAAACCCTGTGTTGCCGGTGCAGAAGGTATCCGAGTGGACGTAGCGCGTAGAGAGGCTTATGTGGGCGACCATGTTATCAAGGAAGGCGATTTAATCACGATTGATGGTTCCAATGGCAATGTGTACTTTGGAGAGATTGACACGGTAGAACCAGAATTTACCAACGAACTCAACCAATTATTGAAATGGGCGGATAACAAATCTTATCTTCGTGTGATGGCGAATGCGGATACTCCCGAAGATGCAGAAAGGGCCCTTAAATTTGGCGCGAAAGGGATTGGTCTCTGTCGAACCGAGCGGATGTTTAATGCGGTTGAACGCTTGCCCATTGTTATTGAAATGATCGTTGCAGATAGTCTTGAAGAACGACAGGCGGCCCTGGACAAATTATTACCGATACAGCGAGCCGATTTCCGCAAGCTGTTCGAGACAATGGCACCATTACCCGTGACCATTCGTTTACTGGATCCCCCCATACATGAATTCCTGCCTACTGAGAACCAGCTGGAGGATGAAATCGAAAACCTCAGGCATTTGAAAAATTCAGTGCGCGGTCTGGATGTCTTGGCAAGTTCGATGCTACTACTCAAGGAAATGAATACGGAAGGTGAGGCTATCCCTGACATCGTGGATATCAACCTGGTCGAAAAAGCGATCGAAACCAAGGAGATGATGTTGCGTAAGGTCAGGGCATTGACCGAAGTGAATCCTATGTTGGGTCATCGTGGTGTTCGTCTGGGTATTACCTATCCCGAAATATATCGTATGCAGATTCGGGCGATTCTCGAAGCAGAAGCGGAATGTGCAGCTAAAGACCTCGAGGTACATCCCCAGATGATGGTACCGCAGGTCTGTTCGGCCGAAGAATTAAAATGGGTGCGCCGTTACGTTGACGAGATCAAGGCTGAAGTCGAAGCGGATACCGGGCATAAGTTGAACTGCCGTTTTGGTACGATGATTGAAGTTGTTCGTGCCTGTATGCGAGCAGACTCGTTAGCCAAGCAGGCGGAGTTCTTTTCATTTGGAACCAACGATTTGACCCAGGCGACTTTTTCTTTTTCCCGTGAAGATGCCGAGAACAAGTTTCTGCCCATGTATAACCAGAACCTGATCTTGCGGGATAATCCTTTCGAGGTGTTGGATTCCAAGGGCGTCGGCAAATTGATGAAGCTGGCATTACAATGGGGTCGAGAAGTCAAACCCGATATGTCGTTTGGTATCTGTGGTGAACACGGAGGACATCCCGCTTCGATTGAATTTTGTCACCAGGCCGGCCTGAACTACGTTTCCTGTTCAGGACCCAGAGTACCGGTTGCTCGTCTGGCAGCAGCACATGCCGCCTTGAATAATAGCTAGCACTTATTCTAAGACCTTAATTAAACTGCCCTCATTGTTTGAGGGCAGGGTTTCTAGCCGAAAGCTTATAAGGTATGGCCCATAACTTATTAGAATGACTCATCGACGTTTTTTATACTGTTCGTTTATTGAATTGATAAACGATCATGACTGAAGAATTTCGTCAACAAGCACTGGACTATCACCGTAAACCCAAACCCGGCAAATTAGCCATACAGTCTACAACGCCTCTAGAAACCCAAATCGATCTTGCATTAGCCTATTCACCCGGCGTGGCTTATGCCTGCGAGGAAATCGAACAACAACCGCTCTCTGCCAGTCAGTATTCGGCGCGTGCAAACCTTGTGGGTGTGATCACGAACGGAACGGCCGTTCTGGGATTAGGTGCTATCGGACCGTTAGCCTCAAAGCCTGTTATGGAAGGCAAGGCTGTGCTGTTTAAAAAGTTTGCGGATATTGATGTCTTTGATATCGAGATTGATGAAAAGGATCCATTGTTGTTGGCTCAATCCATAGAACGCCTGGAACCGACATTTGGTGGGATTAACCTCGAAGATATCAAAGCCCCGGATTGTTTCATCGTCGAAGAATACCTGCGTTCAAAAATGGATATCCCGGTGTTCCATGACGATCAACATGGTACCGCTATTGTCGTGGCTGCCGCGATGACCAGTGCCCTCGATTTAACCGGTAAGTCGATCGAAGAGGTCAAGCTGGTCGCCTCGGGTGCAGGGGCAGCCGCCCTGGCCTGTTTGAACCTGTTGGTTGCGATGGGTATGAAAAAGGAAAACATCATCGTTACGGATATTGCGGGCGTGGTCTACGAAGGGCGCGCCGAAGAAATGGATCCTTACAAGGCCCGTTATGCCGTGGATACACCGATGCGTACGTTGAAAGAGGTGATCACGGGTGCTGATGTATTTCTCGGGCTCTCTGCGGCTGATGTACTTAAACCGGAAATGTTGCAATCGATGGCATCCAACCCCATCGTCTTTGCACTGGCCAATCCAAATCCAGAAATCGATCCGCAACTGGCACAGCAAATCAGGGATGACTTGATTATTGCAACGGGCCGGTCCGATTTTCCGAATCAGGTTAATAATGTTTTATGTTTCCCCTTTCTTTTTCGCGGTGCCCTGGATGTGGGCGCCACCGAAATTAATGAGTCGATGAAATTGGCTTGTGTCAAAGCTCTGTCTCAACTGGCACGAGCGGGCAGTGCTTCAGATGTGGTCAGTTCAGCCTATGCGGGTGAAACGCTCAGCTTTGGCCCTAAATACCTGATACCCAAACCTTTCGATCCCCGTCTGATCATTCGCATTGCACCCGCAGTGGCCCAGGCTGCCATGGAATCAGGCGTTGCCACCCGGCCCATCGAAAAAATGTCGGATTATCGTGATCGATTGACCAGTTATGTATTTCGCTCGGGCATGATCATGAAACCGGTCTTTGATGTGGCACGCAACAGTGAGTGCCGTGTTGTATTTGCCGAAGGTGCAAATTTACGCGTATTACAGGCCGTGGAATATATCGTTCAGGAAAAAATCGCCTTTCCAATCTTACTCGGTCGCCCCGACGAGATTAAACGTCAGATCAAACAGCATGGTCTCAAAATTCGTGAAGATGTTGATTTTGAAATTCGATATGAAATCGATGAAAAGAAGTATGCGGATTGTTATCACAGGATTTTACAACGTCGTGGTATTACTCTAGAAGAAGCCTTTGCGCATGTGCGGGCGAGCGAAACCTTACAGGCAGCCTTGATGGTTAAAACCGGTGATGCCGACACCTTGATTTGTGGTTCCATTGGTCGATTCCATCAACATTTACGCAGAATCACCGATGTGGCCGAGCAACCCAGGGGCGCGCATAGTTTAGCCACCCTGTCGGTACATACGCTGAGTTCGGGAACTTATTTCATTTGCGATACGCAAGTCAATATACTGCCTTCTGCAGAGGAGATCGCTCACACGACACTACTTGCAGCAAAAGAAGTTGAACGTTTTGGCATTAAACCCAAGGTAGCGTTGCTATCACATTCCAATTTTGGTGACCGGGATTCAGACTCTTCGGTGAAAATGCGTCAAGCCAGAAACATAATCCTGCAAATGGCCCCCGATCTTGACATCGATGGTGAAATGCAGGCTGATTCGGCCTTATCAGAAATAAAACGCAGGGCCCGGTTTACCGGTGAAACCTTTAGTGGAACCGCCAATTTGTTGATCATGCCCAACCTGGACGCCGGCAATATCGCTTTTAACATGATTCGGGTATTGGGTGATGGTGTGGCTATTGGCCCCATCTTGCTGGGTTGTAAATTACCTGGTCACGTTCTGAATTCGTCGATCAGCGTCAGAGGGCTGGTAAACATGACTGCCGTGGCCGTTGCCCAGGTCATCAAGGATAATGACACACCATGAACAGTCCCGGGGAACTGTGAACTAAGTCCATTTTGCTTGAAAATATAAGCAAATTCTAATATACTCGCTTCATTTTTATCCGGACGAGTTTAAACATGACAACTCAAGTAGCAGATAGTATCCACGGGAAACGAATTGCCAAAATTATTAGTGTTGTCATTTTTATTCTGGCTTCCATCAACGGGATTTTTACCTTTTCCGGTGCTCATTTATTCATCGATGAGATGATTTTTGCGGCGCTGTTTGCAGTGGCGGTACAGTTTTCCATAGCGGTCAGCCTGATTGCGCTGCCCTATGTGCGCGGACTGGGTAAACTGGTTTTGATCGTAGTGTATGCGGCAGCACTGACCTTATCCACACTTTCTGCGTATACCTACATCTACAATGCCGGTCTTCCGGGAACCCTGGAAGATACCCGCTCGGTGAATACGCAATTAAAAGCGCGAGTGGCGGACCAGTTAAGTGAAGTGATCCTTGTAGAACAGCGTTTCATCGATACTCAAAACGAGCGTCTCGAATTCCTCAAGCGTCAGGCCGAAGAAGAGGCATTACGGGGTTATCGATCTGGTAAAGGTGCCGGAAAAGGACCTGAATATTACAAGAAAATGGAAATGTTGCAGGCTGACGAAGTTCGTTTCGAAGCACAAAAGCGTAAATTCGAAGAAGCCAAATCGATCTTTGCTGAAATGGATGCCGAGCTGGCGACTAAAAGTGAGGAACAGCGCGATAAGCTGATCCTGTTATTGTCCCGGTTAAAAGCAGTCGTAATCACAGACGAAGCCAAAGCGCTGGTGACGGATATTTCACAAGGGAAATTGGCCGTTATTTTAAGCCCGGTGGAAACCGCCATGAATACCATTCTGGATCGTGATTCCTATTCGATCCAACTGGTAGTGAGTATTGTCTGGGCCGCGGTATTTGATTTGCTCGCGCTGTTCCTGGGTATTATTCGTTATTATATCCTGCGTCCGAACTACTCCATCCTATCCGGTATTTATGACATGATCACCACGTTTGTGACCTTCATCATTCGTCTCGGTTATGTCAAGAAAGATGCTCGCATGAAGTACAATCAGGAATTACAGAATCAGAGTCATGGTACGCCCTTGAATTCATCTGAAATGCAGTCCTTTGCCACCTACGTGATGGCAGGCAGCTTGTTTTCCGCTGCTGATGATGAAGATGCCGTCGCACCACTACAGAACTTGATCAGTCACATTGAACCGCTCAAGTTGGAAAATGACCCACGTGGCGTAGGTATTCCATTTGCCGTGGTTGATGAAAAACAGGAAATGAAAACCCTGATGGCGATGTTGATCCAAAACGAGGTCTTCCTGTCCGATGTGGAAAATATGGCCTACATCCTAAATCCGGGTAGCGAGATGGCACAGAAAATCCTTATCTTCATCAAGATGGGTCTTAAAGATCCCAGTAAACAGAAAGATATTTCCCGATTCATGATCCCTGCCGAGGCAACTTAAACAGGACCTATCTTTAAAAAGAGATAGGTCAGACATAAAACTGCGGTTGATTTTCCTGACATATGTCGTTATCTATATAAGATTATGCAATTCTTAATCTTACTTCTGCTCGCGTTGGCAGTCTTGTTATACAACACATTCAAACTGTGGAAACGCCCTGAATCCCGTCGCTATTTGATTCTGCTCTTAATTGTGGATGCCTGGCTGACCATTGTTCTGTTTTATCTTCTTTTTAGCGCTGCTTTCGATTAAATACAGGATTCTCTACTATTTGATCATCAGAGTAGGCAGTAGGCTTTCAAAGTGTGCTCGGCTGATATCTTTAGCACCTAAACTGACCAAGTGTTCTGTCTTCATCTGACAGTCGATGACTTGATAGTCTTCACGGTCAATTAACGCTTTTAAACAACATTTCGAAGCGTTCGGTGCGCGACTGAACATGGATTCACCAAAAAAGACAGTACCTATGGCGACCCCATAAAGACCACCCACCAAGACATTTTTTTCATCCCAGCATTCGTAGGAAAGTGCATACCCGGTTTCATACAGCTCTGTATAAGCCCTTATCATATCAAAGGAAATCCAACTGCCCGGTTGACCCGGGCGTGGTTCAGCACAAGCTTGCATGACTTCAGTAAAACGCTGATTACGGGTAATGTGGTAGGGATTTCTTTTCAGGAATTTTCGAAATGACCGGTTAATCCTGAAGTCTTCCGGAAACAACACGGTTCGCGGAGCCGGAGTCCACCACAGGATAGGTTCATTCTCATTAAACCAGGGAAAAATGCCACGAGAATAGGCTGCCAGTAGCCATTCAGTAGTTAATTGACCCCCTGCAGCCAGTAATCCATTCGGTTCTTCAAGCGCCTGTTCAGTATCCGGAAATTCCGGGGGCAGGCGAGGATCCATCCATGGAATCATAAATCTTTCCGATAAGGAGACTTGGTCATCAGCGACTGGCAATAATCATCAATATGTTGTTTTTCCTGCTGCAGGTAATTGGCAATGAGTTGATGGAATTCGGGATCGGCCAGCCAATGTGCAGAACAAGTCTTGGTCGGTAAAAATCCGCGACTGATTTTATGTTCTCCCTGGGCGCCAGGATCAAAGCGTGAAAGTTTATGTTTTATGCAGTAGTCGATGCCCTGATAATAACAACATTCAAAATGCAGATGGTTGAAGTATTCATCACAACCCCAGACCCGTCCATAAAGCGTATCGTCACTGATGAAAAATAAGGAGGTGGCAATAATCTCCGATTCCTTTTTGACCAGTACCACCATCACCTGTTTTTTAAGCGCAGGGCCTATGGCCATAAAAAAACCTTCAGTCAGGGTAGGGGTGCCATACTTGCGGTCAAAGATGCCAGCATAGAGCTGGTAAACGCGACGCCATTCCAAGGCCGATAGTTCATGACCATAGTATTGCTTTATTTCCAGGTTCTCGGTAGCGACAGAGGCACGTTCCTTGCGAATATTTTTACGTTTCCGTGAACTGAGATGTTGCAGAAAATCATCAAAATTTTCGTAACCCCGATTTTGCCAATGATACTGACAGTCGTAACGCAGCAGTAAATCAGGGGTATCCAATGCTTTTACACTGGTTTCACGAGGAAATAACAAATGCCAGCCGCTTAAATCATGGCTGTGACAGAATTGCTGGATAACCTTAATTAATTCGAGCTTGAAAGCACGTCTTAAGTTGTCATCGGTAATATCACGACGGATTAAAAAACGCGGGCCGGTAGCGGGTGTATAGGGGATTGCAGAGACTAACTTGGGATAATAAGGCTTGCCGTTACGTTCGTAGCTTTGTGCCCAGCTATGGTCGAAAACGAGTTCACCATATGAATTATATTTAATGTAACAGGGAATAGCGGCAACAGGTGATTGGTCTTGCTTGAGCAGAATATATACCGGTTGCCAGCCAAATTCATGGAGGCAGTGATGTTGCTCCAGGGCCATCAGGAAGGCGAACCGGGTGAAGGGGTAATCAGCCTCACCGAGTTGATTCCAGTCGGATTCATCGATTTCGGTGAGGCTTTGCAGAATGCTTACCTCCAACGGTAACATTATATTAAATACGCTCTATTTGGCGTGCTCCTTGGCATCGAGATAACGTTCAGCATCCAAAGCAGCCATGCAACCGGTTCCGGCAGAAGTAATGGCTTGGCGATAGATATGGTCGCTGACATCACCGGCCGCAAAAACACCTTCAACACTGGTCGCGGTGGCATCTCCGCTGGTTCCACTATGCACCTTGATGTAACCATTCTCCATATCCAATTGACCTTCGAAGATGCCCGTATTCGGCTTGTGGCCTATCGCGATAAATATTCCGGTTAAATCGAGATCCTTGGTGGATTCGTCCTGGGTACTTTTTATACGTAAACCGGTTACACCCGTGTCATCTCCAAGTACTTCGTCGAGCTGGTGATTCCACTCGATGGTGATATTGCCATTCTTGGCCTTTTCAAACAGCTGAGTCTGCAGAATTTTTTCACTACGCAGTGCATCGCGACGGTGAATCAGAGTGACGTGACTGGCAATATTCGAAAGATAAAGTGCCTCTTCCACAGCGGTGTTGCCACCACCAATGACGGCGACATTCTGGCCTTTGTAAAAGAAACCATCGCAGGTTGCACAGGCCGAAACACCCTTGCCCTTGAACTTTTCCTCGGTAGGGTCTCCAAGATACATGGCGCTGGCACCAGTGGCGATGATCAGGGCATCGCAAGTATATTCACCCTGGTCACCGACGAGGCGTTTCGGAGTTTCGTTTAAATGAACAGTGTGGATATGGTCGAAAATTATTTCCGTATCAAAACGCTCGGCATGTTTTTGCATACGCGCCATTAAATCCGGCCCTGTGAGGCCCTCGGGATCACCGGGCCAGTTATCTACTTCCGTAGTGGTCATTAATTGGCCGCCCGATTCCATGCCGGTGATGACGACAGGATTGAGATTGGCTCGTGCTGAATAGACGGCTGCAGCATAACCGGCCGGACCCGATCCTAAAATCAGGGCCTTGCAATGTTTCACTTCTGACATAAATTATTCCTGGTTTATTGTAAGATTAAGTCGATTCTAAAAAGGCGTAGTTTAACCTAAAAAAGGTCAGACTCTTTACTGATAATTAGATAACCATGTGGGTCTTGAAGTGAAAAAATGCAAGGTTTCGTTTTAAACCCGATACTGTAAAATATCACTCATTATTTTTATAAATCATAATCACCTTGGCACAGGCAAAAGTTAAATCCTCCACGCTCAATAGCCCCGATAGAAAAATCCTGGCAAGTCAGTTCGAACAACGTGTCCGTGAGGCCGGCATGATACTCTCACTGGCCCTGGGTGCTTATATGATGGTCTCCCTGGTCAGTTATGATCCCGCTGATCCCGCCTGGTCACACAGCGGAATCAATGAGCAGGCCCTTAATTTTGGAGGCTCAGCCGGGGCCTGGTTATCAGACTTATTGTTATATCTGTTCGGGTATATGGCTTACCTGCTACCGGTTATGTTGTTTTACAATGCGGTGCTCCTGGTCAAAACACGTCTGAGTAAACCAGAGGATCGTTATCAGATGCTTGCCGTGCGTTGGAGCGGGTTTGCACTTACCTTGATCTCGGGCTGCGCTTTATCAAGTTTACATTTCGCGTTAGATAATGGAGCAGTTCCTCTTGACGCAGGAGGTATCCTGGGTCAGATAGCGGGGGTTAATTTTTCCAATAGTCTCGGATTCCTCGGTGCAACGGTCTTGCATCTGGCCTTGTTTTTGGCTGGAGTAACGCTGTTTACGGGATTATCTTGGCTGGCAGTGGTAGACCATACCGGACGGTTCACGCTATGGATCATGGATAAAATCATGGATCGATATTATCTGTTTAGGGATCGAAGAGCAGGCAGTCGATTACGCCATGAGCGTGAACAGGTTTTCAGTGAACAGAAACTGAAAAAGGAAAAACGTAAACCCCTGCGCATCGAGCCCGTGGTCAAAAAAGTGGAGCAGTCTGAACGGGCATTTAAAGAGCAGCAGATTCCGCTCTTTAACAGTTCAAAAGGTTCAGGGGAGTTACCAGAACTGGCGCTGCTGGATAATCCGAAATCACAAACTCACGGTTTCAGTGCCTCGGCACTCGAAGCCATGTCTCAACAGCTTGAACTCAAGTTGCTGGATTTTGGTATCGAGGTACAAGTCGAGTCAGTTCATCCTGGCCCCGTGATTACCCGCTTTGAAATCCTCCCTGCTGCCGGTGTTAAGGTCAGTCAGATCTCCAATTTATCCAAGGATCTGGCTCGATCCCTTTCCGTCATTGCGGTCCGCGTGGTAGAAGTAATTCCGGGCAAGTCGGTCATGGGGCTCGAAATTCCTAATGAACAACGGGAAATTGTGGTACTCAGTGAGATTCTCAAGTCCAGGGCGTATGATCAATCTCATTCCCCTTTAACCCTCGCACTGGGCAAGGATATCAGCGGCGAGGCCGTTGTGGCAGACCTGGCCAAGATGCCGCATTTGTTGGTGGCGGGTACTACCGGTTCAGGTAAATCGGTCGCCATTAACGCCATGCTGCTGAGCTTATTATTTAAGGCGACTCCTGAACAGGTCCGTATGATCCTGATTGATCCCAAGATGCTCGAATTAAATGTATATGAGGGGATACCCCATTTACTGGCACCCGTGGTGACGGATATGAAAGATGCCGCTAACGGGTTACGTTGGTGTGTGGCTGAGATGGAACGACGGTATAAGCTGATGGCCGCATTGGGGGTAAGGAATATTTCGGGCTTTAACAAGAAGATTAAAGAAGCTGCAGATTTAGGTGAGCCTATTAAGGATCCCTTGTTTAATCGAGAACAGGCCCTGTTAATGGATCCGAATGCAGAACCTGAAGCCCTAGAATCCTTGCCTTACATTGTTGTCGTGGTGGATGAATTTGCTGACATGATGATGGTTGTCGGCAAGAAGGTTGAGGAATTAATTGCACGATTGGCCCAAAAAGCACGCGCTTCCGGCATACATTTGTTATTAGCCACACAAAGACCCTCCGTGGATGTCATCACCGGATTGATCAAATCGAATATACCGACACGGATTGCCTTTCAGGTTTCATCCAAGGTTGATTCACGCACGATCCTTGATCAGATGGGAGCGGAAAACCTGCTGGGTCATGGTGATATGCTGTACTTGCCTCCAGGTACCAGCCTGCCGGAGCGTGTTCATGGCGCCTTTGTAGCGGATCATGAGGTCCATGCTGTCGTCAGTAAAATAAAAAAACAGGGGAAACCTAATTACATTGAGGGCGTCTTACAGGAACAGACCAATGCCGTGTTACCCGGTGAGTTACCCAAGGATTCAACGGGTGCTGACCAGGATGCCCTCTATGATGAAGCAGTGGCCGTGGTCACGGAAAGTCGCAAGGCCTCGATATCTTATGTTCAACGCCGTCTCAAAATAGGGTATAACCGGGCCGCGCGAATGATCGAGGAAATGGAAGCATCCGGTGTGGTTTCGCCGGTGCAATCAAATGGTAGTCGCGAAGTGCTGGCACCTGCGCCCCCTAAACTGGATTAATGTAAGAGATAGCATGAAAATCACTTTTGTTGTACCGCTAATCGGGATCTTGATGGCCTCACAGGCCCTGGCTGCTTCAGCGGTAGAAGAGCGTTTGAATAAGGCATTGAAATCCCTGGACAATTTGCAAGCTGATTTCAAACAGACTGTTCTGGACGATAACAAGGAAGTGGTGCAGCAATCCATGGGACAGGTCTCGATCCAGCGTCCGGCCAAATTCAAATGGCAATATCAACAGCCCTATGAACAGTTGATTGTGGCTGATGGCAAGGAACTATGGGTTTATGACGTGGATCTTGACCAGGTCACCGTTAAACCCATGGAACAGGGTTTGGCCTCAGCACCGATCATGGTATTAATGAAAAACCAGCCAGTGGAAGAAGAGTTTGAGGTCAGTGAAATTGGCCAACGTAAATTTCTCTTCTGGATCGAGTTAGTGCCCAGACAAAAGGATATGGAATTCAGCCGGGTTTACCTGGGACTGGAAGAAGGCGTGATCAAAGCCATGGAGCTCAGAGACAGTTTTGGTCAAAGCACTCAGATCGTATTTGAAAATCAGCGAAATAATGTTGTGTTTGATCCCCAAACCTTTGAGTTTGATCCACCACCCGGTGTTGACGTGTTTGGCATGGGTGGATAATTTCATCTGACTTATGGCTGACCTGTTTACGACTTCAGGTGGTTATCAACCTCTGGCCGATCGTATGCGCCCGCAGCAGTTGGACCAGGTTGTAGGGCAATCCCATTTATTAGCGAAGGATAAACCCCTGCGACAGATTTTAGAATCCGGTCGTTTGCATTCCATGTTGTTTTGGGGCCCTCCGGGGACCGGTAAAACTACTCTGGCACGCTTAATTGCATCTCAATGTGATGCACAGTTCTTATCACTGTCAGCAGTACTTTCTGGAGTTAAGGAGATACGCGCTGCAGTCGAACAGGCCCGTCAATTCCCGGGCGTGACCGTATTGTTCGTGGATGAAGTTCATCGCTTCAATAAAAGCCAACAGGATGCTTTTTTACCGCATATTGAAGACGGGACGATCGTGTTTGTCGGTGCCACCACTGAAAATCCTTCTTTTGAATTAAATAATGCCTTACTTTCAAGAGCCCGGACCTATTTACTGAAGTCCTTGAATGATGCTGAGTTGTCAACCTTAGTCAGAACGGCACTTGAAGATGAAAAGCGGGGATTGGGGCACTTGCAGTTAAGTTTGTCGGATGAGTCCCTCAGTCTGTTGGTCAAAGCGGCTGATGGTGATGCACGCCGGGCATTGACCTTCCTGGAGATTCTGGCCGATCTGGCACAGGATGGAGAGATAATCCATCAACAAGTGCTTGAAGTCGTGAGCCAGGGCCATCGACGTTTCGATAAAAAGGGGGATATCTTTTACGAGCAGATTTCTGCCCTGCATAAATCAGTTCGGGGTTCCGATCCGGATGCATCGTTATACTGGTTTTGCCGTATGCTGGATGGTGGTTGTGATCCTCATTATATTGCACGTCGAGTAGTAAGGATGGCCAGTGAAGATATTGGTAATGCAGATCCGCGTGCGCTGGAGATTTGTCTTAACGCCTGGTTTACCCATGAACGTCTAGGGAGCCCTGAAGGTGATCTGGCGATTGCCCAGGCAATTGTATATCTTGCCTGTGCCGCCAAAAGTAATGCTGTTTATTCGGCTTTTTCTCTGGCCATGGACGATGCACGCAACAGTCACAGCCTGGAAGTACCCATGCATTTACGTAATGCACCCACTTCACTCATGAAAGACCTCGAATATGGCAAAGGTTATCGATACGCACATGATGAAGATAATGCCTTTGCGGCGGGTGAAAAATACTTTCCCGATCAAATGCCAAGGAAACAATACTATCATCCTGTCGAGCGTGGCCTGGAAGTCCGAATTGCTGAAAAACTCAATCATCTCAGGAAATTAAATGCAGATGCCGATGGCCAATAAACCTTTTGCAGAAGCCTGTGACCAGAATCGTGAGCCAATTAATGGTGTATTAAGCCGGTTCTTAAAAAACCGCCATAAGGTGCTCGAAATCGGTAGTGGCACAGGTCAGCATGCTGTTTATTTCTCAAAGCAGTATCCCAGGTTGGAATGGCAAACCAGTGATCTAAAAAGTGCACATGATGGTATCCGGGCATGGATCGAAGACAGTGGCCTCACCAATGTTAAATATCCCATAGAACTGGATGTGGGCGGTACCTGGCCATCGGAGCAATATGATTTAATTTTTAGTGCCAACACACTGCATATCCTGTCGGAAAACCTGGTTGAACAGCTTTTTTTAGGCCTAACATCCTGCATGCTTCCAGACGCTATTTTCCTGGTTTATGGGCCGTTTAATTATGGAGGAAGCTATACCTCAGCAAGTAACGAGGAATTCGACTACTGGTTAAAAAGAAGGGATCCAGACAGCGGTATTAAAAACTTTGAATGGCTGCAGGACATCGCGACTCGATCTGGTTTAGAATGCAGCCAAGATTTTTCCATGCCCGCAAACAATCGTATTCTGATTTGGCAGAAAATCAGATGAACAGACCTGGCCATTGAAACTTAATCAATGATCTTGTGACTAACGTTCATCATCCTGGCCGGGCAGGATTGAATTCGAATTAATCAACTGAGACCCAATATGAATCCATTAAAACTTATGACGTCCCTTATGCTGTTGCTTTCAGTCTCTGGAATGGTATCCGCTGAATCAGCCTCAAATCCGGACAAGATTACCGATCTACTGAAATCACGCCTCGGTGGCGTGGCTGTTGAAGCACCCACTGAAACCCCCGTGGAAGGAGTTTACCAAACCCGTTTTGGAACCAAGTTCGCTTACCTGACCGGTAATGGACGATACGTGTTCATTGGTGACATGATCGATTTGGAATCCCAGGTTAATCTCACAGAACTATCGCGCCGTGGTTTGGCTAAAGAAACCTTGAAACAGATACCGGTAAAGGACCTGGTGGTTTATCCAGCAAAAGATGAGACTAAAACTGTATTGAGTATCTTTACCGATACGTCCTGCCCTTATTGCCAAAAATTACATGAAGAAGTGCCCGAGTTACAGAAAGCAGGAATCGAGGTTCGATATTTTCCTTTTCCCCGGGGGGGTAATCGCGGACCGGGTTACGACGCATTAAAACAAGTCTGGTGCGGTAAGGATAGAAATCAAACCATGGATATTGCGAAAAAAGTGAAATCCGGAGATTTGCCGGGTTCTGATTGTGAGGCGGCCAGCATTGTTGACCAAGGTTATGTCATCGGAAACCAGGTCGGTATTACGGGCACACCGGCACTTTTTACTGAATCGGGCCAAAAGCTGGACGGCTATGTGCCTTACAAGCAGCTGATACCGATGTTACTGGGTGGTTCTTGATTCCAACAGGAATCCTGAGGACGTAACGTAACGAATGGCGGGTAGGCCATACCTCCCATTCTAGCGTTGGAGTGGCCATAGCATGCGCCCGCTTATTGAAGGGTAAATGATGTTTGTATAAGTTTATCGGGCCATAGTTAATCATCTGGCTACGGACTTTTCCCGGCATCTATCCCATATTGATGTTGGATTATGAATCACAAGCTGATATTGAACCAACCTATACAAGCTATGGTCTCATTTAGGGTTAAGTGAAGAGTCATGCACCGGCAGTATTTTTATTTCTGACCAATAACACTCTCATCGTTTAATGCCATGCGGGTCGATTCAAATTGATCTGATTAAACAACGCCATTATCAGCCAAAAATCCGCAGTAAATAGTGAAGCTATAAGCTTATGCAGATAAATTGTAGCGCACGGTAACGTTAAGTAAGAAAATAAAGCTTGGCGTATAAGACACAATCAACCTATCCGCAATAAGAGGAGTAGAGCTTGTGCAACAAGATAATGTTGAGATTGATCACTCAAGCGAGCTGAATAGCAAAGATCGACAAGAGCACGATATTTCTGACGAGGATCAACCTCTCCCTAAAGAAACGGGCGGTCCCAGTGGCCTCGAACCTACACGATACGGTGACTGGGAACGTAAAGGCCGCTGTATCGATTTTTAAATTGTTTCAACAGATCACGACAGTCGAATTGAGTTAGACAGGTGTCATAATGGCCAACAACGATCAACCTACATCTCCGCATTTACAGATATACCGTCTACCTTTGACAGCGATCATGTCTATTTCGCATCGGGCCACTGGCGTCTTTCTGAGCGTCGGTTTATTGTTGACAGTCATCGGCCTGGCTGTTCTGGCTCATGGACCTACGGGTTGGGAGTCGGTACAAAATCTGATGCTCCACTGGTTCGGTCAATTGGTGTTGTTTGGATTTACCCTCGTGCTTAATTACCATTTGTGCAATGGCATCCGCCATTTATTCTGGGACATCGGTCATGGGTTTACGCTCGAGGCCGCCAGTCGTGCCAATAAACTGGTGTTAATCGGGACAGTGGTTTTAACTGTGCTGGTCTGGTTTGTGGCACTAACAGTTTAGGAGTTTGAACGTGAATCTGCGAACACCACTATCGAAAGTCAAAGGCCTGGGTTCAGCGAAAGAAGGGGCTCAACATTGGTGGAACCAACGCATGACGGCCATTGCACTGGTACCCCTGGCACTTTGGTTCAGTTTTTCCGTTGCATTAATCGCGGTTGCGGACTTTACCACGGTGAGTGCCTGGATAAGCGCTCCCCTTAATACGGTTTTGATGATCCTGGCTATTTGCGTTGGTTTTTACCATGGCTATCTTGGGTTACAGGTGATTATTGAAGACTATGTCGCACATGAACCACTTAAGATTGCCATGCTCATCGGTATTGGATTACTGGCGGTACTGTTCGTGGTGCTGGGCGTGGTCTCCGTATTAAAGATTTCATTTGGAGCCTGATTCATGACAACAGCTTATAAACTTGTCGATCATACTTATGACGTCGTGATCGTGGGCGCAGGTGGTGCCGGATTACGCGCCACGTTTGGTATGGCTGAAAAAGGTTTGTCGACGGCCTGTATTACCAAGGTTTTTCCCACCCGAAGCCACACCGTTGCCGCGCAGGGAGGCATGAGCGCTTCTCTGGGTAACATGGGACCCGATGATTGGCGTTGGCACATGTACGATACGGTAAAGGGCTCTGATTGGTTGGGTGACCAGGATGCTATCGAATACATGTGTCGTGAAGCTGTTCCTGCGGTCATTGAACTCGAACATTATGGCGTACCTTTTTCCCGAACTGACGAAGGTAAGATTTACCAGCGTCCGTTTGGAGGGATGACCACTAACTTCGGTGAAGGCACCGCACAGCGGACCTGTGCCGCCGCGGACCGAACTGGTCACGCCATTCTTCACACACTTTATCAACAATCTTTAAAACACAAGGCTGAGTTTTTTATTGAGTACTTTGCCACCGATCTGATTATGGATGAAGGTGTATGCCGTGGCGTTCTTGCCTGGGATTTGGCGACGGGAGAGCTGCATCGTTTTCGAGCCAAGATGGTGGTTCTTGCTACGGGTGGTTATGGTCGTGCCTATTTTTCTGCAACCTCTGCCCATACCTGCACGGGAGATGGCAATGCGATGGTGACGCGTGCGGGATTACCCCTGCAGGACATGGAATTTGTTCAATTTCATCCTACTGGAATATACGGCTCCGGTTGTCTCATCACGGAAGGGGTCCGGGGTGAGGGTGGTTATCTGACGAATTCCAAAGGTGAGCGATTTATGGAGCGGTACGCACCCAACGCCAAAGATCTTGCTTCACGTGATGTGGTCAGCCGCGCAATGACGGTAGAAATCAATGAAAATCGGGGTGTCGGCCCGGAAAGCGATCATATCCACCTCCATCTGGAACACCTGGGACCTGAAGTCATCAACGAACGTCTGCCGGGTATTGCAGAGAGTGCCAAAATTTTTGCCGGTGTGGACGTGACTGAAGAACCGATCCCAGTGCTACCTACCGTGCATTACAACATGGGAGGCATACCCACCAATTATCATGGTGAAGTGGTTACCCTCAAAGATGGTAATCCCGATACTGTGGTACCCGGCCTGATGTCGATTGGTGAAGCTGCCTGCGTGTCGGTACATGGTGCCAATCGTCTGGGCTCCAACTCGCTGCTGGATATCGTGGTCTTTGGACGTGCCGCGGCATTGCGTTGTGCCGAAATGATCGATCGCAATGAAAAGCACAAGCCACTGAATGAATCTCACGTTGAACCGCTACTCGATCGATTTGACCGAATACGTCATGCCAAAGGAAGTATTCCTACCGCTGAGCTGCGCCTCAAGATGCAAAAGGCCATGCAAACGCATGCCGCAGTTTTCAGAACCGGAGAAACGTTGCAAGCCGGGGTTGAAAAGATGGATGCTATTTATGCGTCGTTTAATGATATTCAAATCACCGACCGCAGCATGCAGTGGAACACTGATCTGGTCGAAACCCTGGAACTGGATAATCTACGTGAAAATGCTTTGACCACGATGCACAGCGCCAATAATCGCAAGGAAAGCCGTGGTGGCCACGCACGTGAAGACTATACCGAGCGCGATGATGAAAACTGGATGAAGCATACTCTGGCCTGGATAGATAAAACAGGAAAAATCTCTATTGATTATCGTCCTGTTCACATGAACACGCTAACCGATGAGGTAGAACCCTTTCCGCCAAAGGCGCGTGTATACTGATTTTTGTAAGGTTTTTAAATGCTGAAGTGATTCGGCAGTAACGAGAGGAATGATCGCCCATGGCTGAGTTTAGTTTACCTGCCAACTCTGTAATTAAAGAGGGTAAGACATGGCCGGCACCGGAAGGCGCCAAGCGGCCGAAAAAATTCATTGTTTATCGTTATGATCCTGAGACGGGAGACAATCCTCGTGTCGATACTTTTATCCTCGACCTGGATGACTGTGGTCCCATGTTGCTGGATGCTGTCATTAAAATCAAAAATGAAATTGATCCAACACTGACTTTCAGACGCTCCTGCCGTGAGGGTATCTGCGGTTCCTGTGCAATGAATATCGATGGTCGTAATACTTTGGCCTGCATAAAACCGCTGGATGAAATTGAAGGTGATGTGCGTGTATATCCATTACCTCATATGAAAGTTGTAAAGGACCTGGTGCCGGATCTGACCAACTTTTATGCCCAACACGCCTCGGTGGAGCCCTGGATGAAAAATGATACACCGATGCCTCCTGACCGCGAACAATTACAATCCAAGGAAGATCGTTCGCTGCTCGATGGTTTGTACGAGTGTATTTTATGTGCGTGTTGTTCAACGAGCTGCCCCAGCTATTGGTGGAATTCTGACCGTTATCTGGGACCGGCAGCGTTGTTAAACGCGCATCGCTGGATTTTAGATAGCCGTGATGATGCTACCGGAGAGCGTCTCGATGCCCTTGAAGATCCGTTTAAATTGTATCGCTGCCATACCATCATGAATTGTACAGATGCCTGCCCCAAGGGTTTGAACCCAGCCAAGGCTATTGGTGAAATCAAACAATTGATTGCTAAACGAAGCAGTTAGCAACGGGACGATTTAGATGAGTGAAATGTCCCGGTTACGCTGGCTCTGCCGACGGGGCATGAAAGAATTGGACTTATTGTTAAACCACTACCTTGAGCGCTTTTATCCCAGCGCCACGACATCGGATCAACAGGCCTTCAGATCGATTTTGGAAATGCCTGATCCGGAACTTAATGACTTGATTCTCGGGCGCACAGTAAGTGACAACCAGGATATTGCCCGTGTCATTATGATCTTACAAGATTCCCTGGTTGACTAAGTCGTAAGTTTTCATCTTTCGGCTTTTGTTATTGCTTGTATTGTTCCAGTAAATGGCCGAATGCGTCCGTTTGAACAAAAGCCTGCATGTGTTTATCGAAGTCCGCCAATATATTTTGCGTGGATTTTTTACTGACCATCAAATGAAAGGGCGTGATTTCTATGGTCACGTCTTCGACTTCAGTCACTTTTTTCGAAAGATCCAATTGTTTTAGATTCCAGTGAGCAACCAGTGAAGCTTCAACAAACAGGTCAGCGCGGCCAAGGCCTAATAATTTCAGAACGGTGTTAAGGTCACGGACATATAGTACTTCCATGTCTTGTAGATGTTCTTGAGCCCAACCGTCCCCGATTTGGGTAATGAAATTGAAAGACTTCAAATCCTCAAGAGCGCGATAATTTTTAAATTCATTCATTCTTGGGTGGGATGAATAGGTAAAAAATGCCATGCGGCTATTGAGCACGGGTTGTTGACTGATGTCAGCATAACCGCGTCGATCTCGAGTGATGGGCGCGACCATCGCGTCATATTCGCCGTTTCGAATATATTGTTGCGCTCTTGCCCAGGGAAGTCCGATGTGTTCAATCGAGCGGTCCATCTTTTCACCAATCACGGTGTCGAGTATATCGATAAAAACGCCTCGCATATTGCCGTCATCATCCAGCCAGGAATAAGGCGCATAATTATCGAAATAGACGACTCTTAAAGGCTTGTCGTCATCAGCATGTACAAATGTGAATAGGTAAAAAAACAAAAGGAGAAAACTTAAAAAATGTTTCATTTACTATTAAATATCAAGAGTAGATAGGTTGAGTATAGTGTGTACCCATGACATCACCATCTTAATGATTCAAATGATCAAATGCCGAGCACATTTTTCGAGTAGGATAGATTTTATTGGCGGAGTGGTCTTCATAAGAAGCTCCGTGATTGGTCGTATTGACTCAATAGTAACGATTAATATCGATCTTATAACCTGTTAACCATGATTTGCATTGAGAATCCATTATTATTGGCTGCTTCCAGATAGGCACACTACCTTACTGAGCTCTTAAACTTTTTATTGACGGTCTCAGAGTTATGAGGCGGCGACAACAAAATCTGAGTTCACGTTATAATGGGAACCATCATTTGCTTCAAGAACGATTTCCCAGAGTACTTCACCTTTGACTGAGGTTCTTTCATGACCTGGCAGTGCTCTCTCATCGTCGACCTGTAATCCCCAAACTTTCACCTGCCGGATGCCTA
>JAAUXZ010055680.1_pt1 | contig 24139 bp, 22 predicted proteins | sample 7278131 | NCBI WGS metagenome assembly JAAUXZ01 (sample SAMN14350119, study PRJNA611818) | marine sediment metagenome | isolation source: surface marine sediment (3m) | place: French Polynesia: Moorea | collected 2018-08 | reverse complement strand
TTGTCATCATATCTAACTCAAACCGATCACTCATTTGGAACCTGGCAAATGTGGATTTTCATCGACACCGCCTTGGGCTTATCTGCATCAAAAAACGATGCTATCCTGGTTAAAAAACTTCTAGCGCTCTAATTTCCAGCCACATTGTGAGCCCGGTTTCCCGTGGTTTTGTTGCAAGGCACCTTAGCCGGAAAATTCTAGCAAAATTTCCCTTTTAACGCATGTATAAACGTTCAGTATTATTGTTGTTTATTTAAGGAAAAATTAACCTAAATCAAATATTAGCATTTAATAATAAACTAATCAAGCAATTGTTACATTTCCGTTAATCACGCTGCAACAACCATTTGGCAATCGCCAAATCATTCGGATGGGTGATTTTGAAATTCAAACTGTCCCCTTCGACGATCTTCGGGTGAAAACCCGCCAATTCCATCGCTGATGCATCATCGGTAATCATTTCAGCGTTGCTAACAACCTGCCCTAGGGCCTGCGTTATCAGCTCCAGGCGAAAGGCCTGTGGAGTAAAAGCACGCCACAAACCCTCGCGTGAGGCAGTTTGATTTACCCGTTGGGACTGATCAACCAGCTTCAAGGTATCTGCCACCGGGGCGGCAAGCAAGGCGCCATCATCACCTTCCTGCACAGCTTCGATCAATGCATCCAGGTCCCGGCGACGGACAAACGGTCTCACTGCATCATGGATAAGCACATAACAATCCTGTTGCAAATATTGCTGTAAGACTTGTAACCCGTTGTAAACCGAGTGATGACGCTGTTCTCCACCATGGGCAATCAGCAGGGGCTTATCGTGTCGGTAGTTCAAACCTGGCCAATAATCATCCCGTTGCTGCAGAATTAATACCGCACCGCTGATGGCCGGATGACCGAGCAATTTATCCAGCGTATGTTCCAGAATGGTCTTACCCTGTATGGACAGATACTGCTTGGGTCGATCCGCCTGCATTCTCTGACCGACACCGGTAGCAGGTATGACCGCCCAGTATGGCATGCGCTGTGACACTTCAAGGCCTGCTGGTTGATTGATCAGGATCCACGATCTGGAAAAAGGTTTCCTCTTTCTTGATCATGCCCAGATCGCTGCGTGCTTTTTCTTCGTAAGCATCAAAACCGTTCTGCAGGTCCAGCACCTGGGCCTCCAATATCCGATTGCGTTCCTCCAGCTCCTGCAATCGCTGCTTTTGCAGCTCCAATTCCTTCGACAACTGGACCACCTCGGAAAGACTGCCATCACCAAACCACAGGCGATACTGCAAGGCGATGAAGACGATGATCAGGATAATGATCAACAAGCGCATGCCTGCACCCGATGACTTCTATTCGCTGCAGGGAATGATGGAGCTGTACCTTGCGCTGTCTGCAGAAAAGCCAACAGCCTCAACTTACAGCGATTTGAATACCGACTTTCCCGGGAACACAGCTCGTTCGCCCAACTCGGACTCGATACGTAATAGTTGATTGTATTTCGCCACCCGGTCTGAACGCGACAGGGATCCGGTTTTGATCTGACCGGCATTTGTCGCAACCGCGAGATCGGCAATCGTAACATCCTCGGTTTCACCAGATCGATGGGACACCACCGCAGTATAACCAGCTTTATGGGCCATAGATATAGCCTGCAGGGTTTCACTCAGGGTACCGATCTGATTGAACTTGATCAGGATCGAGTTGGCAATGGCTTGATCTATCCCCTGCTTGAAGATACTGGTGTTGGTGACAAACAGGTCATCGCCGACCAGTTGAACGCGCTGACCCAATTTCCCGGTCAGGGTTGCCCAGCCATCCCAGTCATTTTCCGCCATCCCGTCCTCGATGGTGACGATGGGATACTGGTCGACCCAGTTGGTCAGGTAATCGGCAAAGCCGTCGGCATCAAAACTGCGATTTTCCGACGCCAGCACATAGGCATTTTCCCGGTAGAATTCAGAGCTGGCCACGTCCAGGCCCAGGCAGACATCGTCACCTGGTTTAAAACCGGCCTGTTGGATTGCCTGCAGAATAACCTCGATCGCTTCCTCATTCGACGACAGGTCCGGGGCAAACCCCCCTTCATCACCAACCGCGGTATTCAGCCCCTTGGCCGACAGCACCGATTTCAGGGCATGGAACACCTCGACCCCATAACGCAGAGATTCGGAGAAATTACTGGCGCCTACCGGTAAAATCATGAACTCCTGCAGGTCCACACTATTGTCGGCGTGCGCGCCACCATTGATGATATTCATCATCGGTACCGGTAATGTGACGGCATCTTCCCCACCGAGGAAACGATACAGGGGTTGGCCGGCATTCAGCGCGGCCGCCTGGGCATTCGCCAGCGACACGGCGAGTAATGCGTTGGCACCGAGACGACTTTTATTGTCGGTACCATCAAGTTCTATCATGGCCTGATCCAGGCCTTGCTGGTCGTTACAATCGCGTCCCTTGACACAGTCGGCCAGCTCATTATTGATGTGGGACACCGCTTTCAGCACCCCTTTGCCAAGATACCTCGACTTGTCACCGTCACGCAGTTCTATTGCCTCGCGTTCACCGGTGGAGGCGCCGGACGGTGCCGCGGCACGGCCGGTGATGCCATTATCCAGGGTAACCTCGGCCTCGACCGTGGGATTGCCCCGGGAATCCAGAATTTCACGCCCAATCACATGGGTAATATTTGTCATTTATCTCTCCAGTTTACGAAACTACATGAGCCCCTGCTCATGCAGCGGTTGTGATTTGATCATTTGATCGATCGATTGCAAAACTTGTAACAGCGATGCCATCTGCGCCAGCGGCCAGGCATTGGGGCCATCGCTCAGGGCCTCGGCAGGATTCGGATGAGTCTCCATGAACAACCCGGCTACTCCGGCCGCGACAGCAGCCCGTGCCAGCACCGGTACGAATTCACGCTGACCACCGGAACTGCTACCCTGCCCGCCCGGTAACTGCACCGAGTGGGTCGCGTCGAACACGACGGGCACCCCGGTGTTACGCATGACCGCCAGTGAGCGCATATCCGACACCAGGTTATTGTAGCCAAAGCTGGCCCCGCGCTCGCACACCATGATCTGTTGATTACCGGTCTCCAGTGCCTTGTCGACGACATTCTTCATATCCCAGGGTGACAGGAACTGACCTTTCTTGATGTTCACCGGCAAGCCCTGGCTGGCCACGTTCTGGATAAAATTGGTCTGGCGGCAGAGGAATGCCGGGGTCTGTAATACATCGACCACCGCGGCGACCTCGCCCAGAGGGGTATCTTCATGCACATCGGTCAGCACCGGAACCGCAAGCTGCTGCTTGACTGTCTGCAGAATTTTCAGGCCCTGCTCCAGCCCCGGACCGCGAAAACTCTTGCTACTTGAGCGATTGGCCTTGTCAAAAGAAGACTTATAGATGAAAGGGATGTCAAGTTGATGACAGATCTCCTGTAATTGGCCGGCGGTATCCAACGCCAGCTGTTCGCTTTCAATGACACAGGGTCCGGCAATCAGGAATAACGGCCGATCCAGTCCGACATCGAAATCGCACAGTTGCATCAGTTGGATTTCCCCTGTTTGTATTTCAACGCGGCATTCACGAAGCTATTGAACAGAGGATGACCCTCGCGTGGCCGCGAGGTGAATTCCGGGTGGAACTGGCAGGCGACAAACCAAGGATGATCAGACAGTTCGACCATTTCCACCAGCTCATTATCGACCGAGACACCGGAGATCACCAGACCGGCATTCTGCAGTGCATCGAGATAATTATTGTTGAATTCAAAACGGTGGCGATGGCGCTCGTAGATCGTTTCTACCCCATAAGCCTTTTGCGATTTGGTACCGGGAACCAGTTTACAGGTCTGGGCTCCCAGCCGCATGGTACCGCCAAGGTCCGCATCTTCATCACGCACCTCGATATTGCCCTCGCGATCCTTCCACTCGGTGATCAGCGCGATCACCGGTTCCGGGGTCTTCGGATTAAACTCGGTGCTATGAGCCTTCTTCAGCCCCAGCACATTACGCGCATATTCAATGACGGCAACCTGCATGCCCAGGCAAATGCCCAGGTAAGGCACATTGTTGGTTCGTGCATAATTGACCGCCTTGATCTTGCCCTCTACCCCCCGGCTGCCAAAGCCGCCCGGCACCAGGATCGCATCCAGGTTGAGCAATGCCTCCATGCCCTGGTCCTCGAGTGAATCTGAATCGATCTTGACGATATTGACCTGGGTATGGGTATGAATACCGGCATGAGCAAAGGCTTCATTGAGTGATTTATAGGCATCGGTGTGCTCGATGTATTTGCCGACAAACCCAATGTCGATACTGTGCTTTGGATTCTGTAAAGAGTCGACGATGTTGTCCCAGTCGCTGAGGTCGGCTGCCGGTACCTCGAGATTGAACTTCTTGACGACGATATCATCCAGCCCCTGTTCATGCAGCTCACGCGGAATCTTGTAGATATGATCGACATCTAGCGCGGAGATGACCGAGTCGGGTGATACATTGGTGAACAGGGCGATCTTTTTACGCTCATCCTCGGGGATCGGGTGTTCAGATCGACACAGCAGGATATCCGGCTGAATACCGATCGAGCGCAATTCCTTGACCGAGTGTTGGGTCGGTTTGGTCTTGATTTCTCCGGCGGCAGCGATATAGGGCACCAGGGTCAGATGGATGAACAGCGCCTTGTCATGACCCAGTTCAACCCCGAGTTGACGAATGGCCTCCATGAACGGGAGTGATTCGATATCACCCACCGTGCCGCCGATTTCGACCAGAACGATATCGGCATCGTTGGTGCTGGCCAGTACCGAGTTCTTGATCTCATCGGTGATATGCGGAATCACCTGGACCGTGGCGCCCAGATAGTCACCCCGTCTCTCCTTGGCGATGACTTTTTCATAGATCCGGCCAGTGGTGAAATTACTTGATTGTTTGCAGGCAATACTGGCGAACCGTTCGTAATGTCCGAGATCGAGATCGGTCTCAGCGCCATCTTCGGTGACGAACACCTCGCCATGCTGGAACGGACTCATGGTACCCGGATCGACATTGATGTACGGATCCAGTTTGATCATATTGATACTGAGACCACGGGCCTGCAGAATGGCGCCGAGGGAAGCAGACGCAATGCCTTTGCCCAGTGATGAAACCACACCACCGGTGATAAAAATAAATCGGCTCATAAGGCTGAAATCGAGTAGGAATGTGAACTACAGACGGGAGTAAAGCCTAACAGATCGAAGTTTTCAACTCAATGCGAATGCCGCTAAATTGTTCTCATTGCTCGAGGTTTTTCTATCGCTTATTCTGCTAAACTTGACAGTTTAGCCAATCACCCAATCTGGATTGATGAGAGCACTGATTCTCGAGAACAGCCGCCTGTACCGCCAACTGCTGGACAATATCCTCGGTCAACAAGGCTTCAAAAACGATATCGCGCAAGAGATCTCGATCGCCAAGGATTATTTGCAAGAAACTCAATACGACATAATTTGCCTGAATGAACATCTGCAGGATGGCTCCGGTCTTGAACTGGCCAAATTCTGCAAAGCTGATAAGGCGCTGCGAGACATCCCTATCCTGTTCCTGACCGCGGATGATGACTTTACCCAACATAATCCCGCTGACTACCTCGATACCATCATCTACAAGCATAACCTGCAACAAATTTCGGACCAGATCGTACATTTCCTGGAAGATCATCTGGATCCGGTATTCAGCGAGGGCAAGATCCTGTTCATCGAGGACAGTAAGAGCGTTGCGCATCTCATCATAACCGCCCTGGAACAACACAATTATCAGGTCGATTTCCATATCTCCGCCGATAACGCCTGGAATGACTTTATCGAGGAAGTTTCCTATGGTTCCGATTTCGCGGCCTATGACCTGATCATCACTGATGTGAATGTGGAGGGCGAGATGAATGGGCTGGACCTCACGCGCAAGGTCAGGCAACTGGATGATGCACGGGGTTTCATCCCGATCATGGCGATCACCGCCCAGGCCGATGCCGACCTGCGCCTGTCGCTGTTCCAGGCCAGTGTCAGTGATTTCATCCAGAAACCGATTCTGGTCGATGAACTGCTGGTAAGGGTTAAAAACCTGATTACCAATAAACGATTACTCGACAAGGTACATGATCAACGTCGTGAATTGTTCACCCTGGCCACCACTGACAAGTTAACCGGCTGCCAGAATCGGCATAGCCTGATGGAGTATGCGGCGAAATTCATATCACAAGCGATCCGCCATCAATTCGCGGTTAGCCTGATGGTCATCGACCTGGATCACTTCAAGCAAATCAACGATACCCATGGTCATGCGGTTGGCGATATCGTGCTGCAGGAGATCGGTAGATTACTCAACGATAGTTTTCGCGAGGGCGATATGGTGGCCCGTTTTGGCGGTGAGGAATTCGTTGTCTTACTCGATCATACCAGCCTGCAGCAGGGGCTGAGGGTCGCGGAGAAATTACGCCAGAAGATCGAGGACCTGCAGCCGCATCAATTGCCGGTCAGCGCGAGTATTGGTATCGCCAGTCTCGAACCCGGGATGGATCTCAATTTCGAAACCCTGTTTCATAACGCCGATCTCGGCGTCTACCAAGCCAAGGAAAACGGACGTAATCAGGTCCAGCACGTGACGGATTGAACCCTATCTGAGACCGCGAGTTGCCAGCAGCACCGCTCTCAATGGCGCAGGATATCCCTCGACGGTGTGAGCCGGATCATCTGCATCGAGACATTGCGCCAGTGATTCAAACGGCATCCAGTCGGTACTGCGTTGCTCCTCGACCGTGGTGCGATTGATGTCCGCCACCCGGATCTGTTGAAACCCACAGCGATGCAGCCAGTGTTGCAACTCGTCAATCGACGGCAGGAACCAGACATTATTCATTCGCGCATAACGCGAACCGGGTACCAGAACCTGTCCTTTTTCTCCTTCGATGACCAGGGTCTCCAGACACAGTTCGCCGCCCGGTTGCAACAGGCTTTTGAGTTTGAGCAGATGATCGAACGGCGATCGACGATGGTATAAAACCCCCATCGAGAACACGCTATCGAACCAGCGCATGTCATCCGGCAATTGCTCCAGGGTCATCGGCAACAGGTAAATGCGCGGATCCCGGGCATAATGCTGAACCGCCTGGAATTGCATGTTGAATAACACCGACGGATCTACCCCGACCACCAACTCGGGATCCTCGTCCAGCATGCGCCAGGCATGGTAGCCATTGCCGCAACCGACATCGAGAATCCGGCGCTGATGCAAGGGGGATAAATGAGGCTTGACCCGCTCCCACTTATAATCGGAATGCCATTCACTATCGATATAAATATCCGCCAGCTGGTAGGGCCCTTTGCGCCAGGGTTTTAACAATTCCAGCGCGGATCGCAGTTTGTCCTGATCATCACATTGACCATGAATGGTTACTGCTGGCGAGTCGAAATCAGCCCTGATGTTCTGCATCTCGGGCAGGTTTTCCAGCGCCCCTCGCCAGCGGGCAAAATCTCCGTGATGCCGATCGCAGAACCAATCCTGCTGCAGTTGTTCGAGTTCATCCACCCAGTCGGTAAATCCCGCTTGTTGCAGGCGTTGCAACAATGGCCGGTAGTTCATGCCTTGATCGCCAGGTAGGAAATAAAATTGAGGCCACGGAAACATTCATGGATCTGGGCAAATCCGCTTTGCTGCAAGCGTTGCCAATGTTGCTCCGCTGAGTCAGGGATCAGCACCTGTTCGAGCGCGCTGCGTTTCTGGCTGATCTCCAGGTCGCTGTATCCCTGCAGCTTTTTAAACGCCTGGTAAAGTTCGGTCATGGTCTGTTGCTGCTGCGGCTGGTCAAACCTGATCTTTTCACTGAGGACCAGAATGCCACCGGGCAACAGGCCATCGAAGATCCGATCGATCAGGTCCTGGCGCTGCTCGGGTTTGATAAACTGCAGGGTCAGGTTCAATACCACCATCGACGCCTGGTTAATTTCTACCGCCTCGATATCGCTACACTGCCACTCTATATCCAGCTCCGCGTGCCGCTCACGACAGCTATCGATCATCGCCGTCGAATTGTCGATGGCATGGATCACACATTGTCGCTCCGCCACCTGTTGCGCGATGACCCGGGATACCAATCCGGTGGAACATCCAAGATCATAAATCTGACTTTGGTTGCTGACAAAGATATCGGCATATAACGCAATCAGGCGCAGCAGCAGGTCATAGCCCGGCACCGAACGGCTGATCATGTCATCAAACACCCGGGTGACTTGTTCGTCGAATTCAAATGCCTTGACATCGGTCAATGGCTTGGAAAAAACCCGGTCACGAGAAGAGAAATCTGTCATTTGTTAATTATTCAAGCTGGTATAATGCACCTTTTTTATTATCGCATATCAACATGTTAAAGAAATGTCTTTACCCGGTTGCCGGCTATGGCACCCGCTTCTTACCGGCCACTAAATCCATGGCCAAGGAAATGCTGCCCATCGTCGACAAGCCATTGATTCAGTATGCCGTCAAGGAAGCGATGGACGCCGGTATGTATCAGCAGGCCTTTGTCACCGGGCGTACCAAACGCTCGATCGAGGACCATTTCGATATCAGTTACGAACTGGAAAACGAGATCCGCGGTTCCGGAAAGGAAGACCGGCTGGCCGAGATTCGCTCAATCCGGGATAACTGCGTGTTCACCTATACCCGTCAGACCGAGATGAAAGGTCTGGGCCACGCGATTCTGACCGGTGAGCCGATGATCGGGGATGAACCCTTTGGAGTCATCCTCGCCGATGACCTGTGTATTACCGAGGAAGATTCGGTGATGAAACAAATGGCCGGTTTGTACAAACAGTTTCGTTGCAGTATCGTCGCCATCGAAGAGGTGCCAGCAGAGGAGACCTATAAATACGGTGTCATCGCCGGTGAGCAATTCCAGGACAACCTGTTCAAGGTATTGGACATGGTGGAAAAGCCGGCACCACAGGATGCACCGAGCAACATGGCGATCATCGGTCGCTATATCCTGACCCCGGATATCTTTGACTACATCCGCAATACCAAACCCGGGACCAATGGCGAAATCCAGCTAACCGATGCCTTGCTGGCTCAAGCCAAAAACGGCTGTGTGATGGCATACAAGTTTAGCGGTCGTCGCTTCGATTGCGGCAGCCTGCATGGTTACGTCGAAGCCACCAACTATTGTTACGAGAAATTCCACGACCCGTCGGAGTAATCCCACACAACCCTACTGGAATAACCACAGCTCGATCAGTTCTCCATCCAGATAAATCTGAGGGATACGGTCACGCAGCCAGGGTGGGATGGCTTGTTTCTGATACAGACGCTTTAACCGATGCTGAAACGGGTTTGCTCCCCTGGCTCCGGCCTGACGGAAATGCAGGCTGAGTTGCTGCCCCTTATCATCCTGCTGCAGATAGGCAAACAACTGTGATCGCGACCGTCGCAAACCAATGGCCGAAACCTCTATTTGATCAACATCCGTAAAGCTGTATTCCGCATGCAGTTTCAATTCCGTCAGTTCCGGCACCAGGTACATCGCCTGCTGATAGTGACGAATCTGGAATTGCTTGCCCTGCAGCAGCGGCAGTGCATCTGCTCGACTGTTTAGCTGCAACAACAACTCATGCATCTTTTTATAACCAATCGAGGCACCGTTGCTTTGCTTGAGCCAGAACCGAATCAGGTTCTTCTGGCGTGCCTCACTCAATTGCGCAAGCACTGGATGGGACAGACAGGGATAATGGCTGTAGGGCCGCTCGAGTCTGGCCATTTGCAGATCCTGTTCAGCCAGCTCATGCTGCAACTCGTCACTTTCCTGCTGTAACAGACTAACCCGATGCAACTGTGGCAGGGCCGCCGGCCAACGTTGCTGGAATTTGGGCAACAGTTGGTGTCGCACATAGTTACGATCATAGCTCTGATCCTGGTTGCTCGGATCATCAATCCATGCCAGATTATGCTGTTCAGCATAGTGCTCGATCTGGGCACGCGTGGTATGCAGCAAAGGTCGTGACAACCATCCATTACCGAGGGCTCTGAATTCCGCAATTGCACTCAAGCCGGAGGGCCCGGCACCGCGCATCAGATTCAACAGCAGGGTTTCCGCCTGATCATTCATATGGTGGGCTGTCATCAACACATCCTGTGCAGACATCGCCTGGGCAAATAAATCATAACGCTGATGACGGGCGCGCGCTTCCAGGTTGCCTGTAGCGGGATCCAGGTTTAAATGATCGATGCGTAATTGCAGGGAAAGTTGTTGCGCCTGTTGCTCGGCGAATGCCTGCATCTGATCGGCATTTGACTGCAGGCCATGATTAATGTGCCAGAGTGTGATTCGATAGCGGGATTTATCCTGGAGCAACGCATGGAGCAGTACCATCGAGTCGATACCGCCACTGAAAGCGAGGTAGATATGATTAATCGATGCAGGTAAATGATCGAGCGACAGATGGAGAGATTTCATCGCTGCAATCAGTTTTCAATATAGGCCCCGTAACTCATCAGGCGTTGATAACGTTGATCGAGTAATTTATCGATACCTACGCTATCCAGGGTCTCCATGTTTTCCACCAGGTTCTCGCGCAGGGTGATGGCCATCTGCTCGACATCCCGATGCGCTCCTCCCAGGGGCTCCTTGATCACCTCGTCGATCAAACCCAGCTCGTGCAGGCGTTCCGCGGTAATCCCCAGCGCTTCGGCGGCGAGTGGTGCTTTTTCCGCGCTCTTCCACAGAATCGAGGCACAGCCTTCCGGTGAGATAACCGAATAGGTGGCGTATTCGAGCATGTTAACCCGGTCACCTACACCGATCGCCAGTGCACCACCGGAACCGCCTTCACCGATCACGGTGCAGATGACCGGTGTCTTCAAATCTGCCAGCACGTATAAATTGCGCGCAATCGCCTCGCTCTGGCCGCGTTCCTCGGCCCCGATACCGGGGTAAGCACCCGGGGTATCGATCAGGGTTAACAGCGGCATCTTGAATTTTTCCGCCATCTTCATCAGGCGCATCGCTTTGCGATAACCCTCAGGTCGTGGCATACCGAAGTTGCGTTTGATTTTTTCCTTGGTATCGCGACCTTTCTGTTGGCCAATCACCATCACCGGTTTGCCGTTGAGACGACCGACGCCGCCGACCATGGGATTATCGTCCGCATACAAACGGTCTCCGTGCAGGTATTCGAAATCGTCAAACAGGCGTTCGATATAGTCCGTGGCATAGGGACGATTAGGGTGTCGCGCCAATTGCGAAATCTGCCAGGGAGATAGTTTGCCAAAGATAGTGCGGGTCAGGTTTTCCGCTTTTTTCTCCAGCACGGAAATTTCTTCGGTGATATTGATCTCGGAGTCATCCGTCACATACCTTAATTCTTCGATCTTGGCCTTGAGTTCGGCTATCGGTTGTTCGAATTCGAGAAAATTTGGATCCATGCTGGGTTACTGATTAATGGTTGTTATTAGCGTTAATTGTAGTCGCTTAGTTATTCACTGTCAGCAATTAACCAAGCGATTGATTAATCGCTATCAATTGTTCTGCAGGATCTGGATGCTGGGTTATCGGACGCCCGATAACCAGGTAGCTGGAACCGGCATCGACCGCCTGGCGCGGGGTCATGACCCGCTGCTGATCCTGGGTGTCAGCGCCGGCGGGACGGATTCCCGGGGTGACCAATACCGGTTGATCGCCGAAGCGCGCGCGCAACATGGCAACTTCACGGGCGGAGCAGACCATCCCATCCAGACCAGAGTCCAGGGCCAGCTCAGTCAGGTCGGTCACGGTTTGCTCCAGTGATTTCGTGATACCGAGGTCGGCTAACGTGGCCTGATCGATGCTGGTCAGTATCGAAACCGCAATCAACAGTGGCTGATTGGGACCGGGGCTGGCTGCCAGCCCTTCCCTGGCTGCCAGCATCATCTCTCGACCACCCAGGGCATGCACATTGACCATCCAAACTCCCAATTGACAGGCCGCGCTGATCGCCTTATTGACGGTATTCGGGATATCATGAAATTTCAAATCCAGGAACACGTCGAAACCACGCTCGACCAGCAGCCTGACCAGATCAGGACCAGCAGTGGTGAATAATTCCTTACCGATTTTCAATCGGCATAAGGATGGATCAACCGTGTCGACGAATGCCATAGCCTGTTTTGCTGCAGGAAAATCCAGCGCCACGATTATTTTGGGATCAGTTGCAATCATTTTTTATCACTCGAATTAAGCCGGTTTGATGCTGGCCCAGGTATTACAGCTGGGACATAGCCAATGCATCTCATGGCTACCATATCCACAGATGTTACAAACATAAGTCAGCCGTTTGTTCTTGATTTGCCTGAATTGACCGGTGATATCCTGCCATAAATGATCAAGCTGCTGCGGTCTCGATCGCAGGTAACCAAGGGCAAAATCAAATATTTCCAGCGAGGGTGATTGTTGCAGGGATTGCTGCATAAATTCGATCAATGCCTCGTGTTGTTCGCCGGCCTGGTAGCTCTCGAGTAATTTCAACGCCACGCTGCTATTGGGTTGTTTATTGTATTGATCCATTAAAAAAGATTGATAGTGCCCGGCAGACCCCTGGATCAGATAGATCTCGCGCGCCGGCTGCAGGTACAGTTCCAGATACTGTGGAGAATTCTTGAGTAATTGCGTAAGCAGTTTACTGGCCTTGCCGGTATCGTTATTTTTGAGGTGTAACTCAATCAATAACAATAGGGCCCGCACACATTGATCGTCGATCTGCAACGCTTTATTAAGATACTCCCTGGCATCGCGGAGGTTACCCTCCTTGAGAAATTTATCGGCGATCTCACAGTAACACTGGGTCAGAATCAAACGACTGTCGGCATCCCCCAGTTGATACAACACCAGCGCTGCCTGCATCGCATCAAACCAGGATTTCTCGACACTGAATAATTCGAAAAGTTTTCGTTGCGCGTAACGGTTTTTCGGATTTATCTGGACCAATTCCTTGAACAGATTCTCCGCGCGGTCGAGGAGACCGGCTTTGAGGTAATCCTCTGCCAGTTCGGTCAACGCCATGGACCGTTGATTCTGGTCCAGGTTGGGACGGGCGATCAGATTTTGATGAATTTTAATCGCCCGATCGACTTCACCCTTGCTCCTGAATAAATTGCCCAGGGCAAGATGAGTTTCCATGGTTTCCTTATCAACCTTGATCAGGTCGATAAATAGTTCAATGGCCTTGTCGGATTTGTTGGCCAGCAAATAATTCAAGCCCTGGATATAGGATTCGGTGCAATCGACCGGTTCATTTTTATCCGGGTTCTTACGGCGTGATGGAGCTGAAAATCGACCGTAAATCCAGCCGATGAGTAATGCCACTAAGATGATGACCAGACTTGCCCAGATATCCATAGGCCGGATGTTAGTCTACCTTGTAGAAGTCATCAATGAAGTAAATCAAGCAGAAGCACTTGTTGATAATGATTTATTTTTGTTGGTTGGCGCGATCGCGTAGTTCCTTACCCGGCTTGAAATGAGGGACATATTTACCCGGCAACTCAACCTTTTCACCCGACTTGGGATTACGGCCAGTACGCGGGGGTCGATAATGCAGACTGAAACTGCCAAACCCACGGATCTCTATTCTTTCTCCCATCGACAAAGCATTGCTCATCATTTCAATCAGGCTTTTAACGGCAAGCTCGACATCCTTATATGCCAGGTGTCCCTGTTTTCTGGCCAGATTTTCAATCAGATCAGATTTCGTCAATGAAGGTATGTATTCTTGTTCTTTCATCACAAGCCCCCGTTATTATTATAAAGGGAGCGGTTAATACCGCTCCCCTCTCTATCACCCTTAGTCGTCCGAACCCATTTTCTCTTTCAACAGGTCACCAAGACTGGTCGTCGCCGCGCCAGAATCGCTGCTGGCGGCATAATCCTGCAGCGCTTCCGCTTCCTCGTCGGCATCCTTGGCCTTGATGGAGAGAAACACACTGCGGTTTTTCCGGTCCATACCAGTCAACTTGGCTTCGACTTCATCACCTTCGCTGAGGAAAGTGCGCGCATCCTCGACCCGGTCCTTGGCCATTTCGGAGGCACGTAAAATACCTTCCAGGCCGTCTCCCAGATCCACAATGGCTGCCTTGGCATCCACCGAGGTTACGTTACCTTTGACGATACTGCCCTTGGGATTCTGCGCGATGAAGTTGGCAAACGGATCCTTATCCAGTTGTTTGATACCGAGAGAGATACGCTCGCGCTCGGGATCTATGGACAGCACCATGGCCTCCACTTCCTGGCCTTTCTGATAATCGCGAACCGCTTCGTCGCCGGCTTTATTCCAGGACAAATCGGTCAGATGAATCAGACCATCGATGTTGCCGTTGAGACCAATGAAGATACCGAAATCAGTGATCGACTTGATCTTTCCGTTGATGATATCGCCCTTGTTATGGTTGGCCGAGAATTCATCCCAGGGATTGGGCTGACACTGCTTCATACCCAGCGAAATACGACGACGTTCTTCGTCGATTTCCAGGATCATGACCTCGACTTCATCGCCCAGGTTGACGACCTTGTTCGGGTTGACGTTCTTGTTGGTCCAGTCCATTTCGGAAACGTGAACCAGGCCTTCAACACCGTCTTCGATCTCTACGAAACAACCGTAATCGGTAATGTTGCTGACATGGCCGAACAGGCGGGAACCTTCAGGATAACGCCGGGTTATATTGACCCAGGGATCATCACCCATTTGCTTGAGACCCAGTGAGACACGGTTCTTTTCACGATCGAACTTGAGCACCATGACCTCGATTTCCTGACCGATTTCAACCACTTCGGACGGATGCTTGACCCGCTTCCAGGCCATATCGGTAATATGCAGGAGACCGTCGATACCACCCAGATCGAGGAAGGCACCATAATCGGTCAGGTTCTTGACGATGGCGCGTACGCGCTGTCCTTCCTGCAGCGATTCGAGCATCTTTTCCCGCTCTTCGCTGAATTCCTGTTCAACCACGGCACGACGTGAGACGACGACATTGTTACGCTTCTGGTCGAGCTTGATGATCTTGAATTCAAGATCTTTTTCTTCCAGGTAGGCGGTATCACGAACCGGACGCACGTCTACCAGCGATCCTGGCAGGAAGGCACGGATTTCACCGATATCCACGGTGAAGCCGCCCTTGACCTTGCCGGTGAAACGACCGGTGACGATTTCATCATTTTCCAGGGCCTGCTCGAGACGTGCCCAGGCACGCGCTCGCTTGGCTTTTTCACGAGACAGCCTGGATTCACCATAACCGTCCTCGAATGAGTCCAGCGCTACCTCGACCTGATCACCGATGTGAACATCGAGTTCGCCGTTCTCGTTATAAAACTGTTCGACGGGAATTACACCCTCGGATTTTAATCCGGCATTGACTACAACGACATCACGATTGATATCGACTACTTCGCCCGTAATGATTTCACCAACGCGCATATTTGTCTGAGCAATACTTTCCTCAAACAATTCTGCAAAACTTTCTGACATGGAGGATTTACCTAAAGAGAAAATAAGGGGCAGGAAGCCCTTTATATATATGTTAAGTTAAACACAATGAAGCCAGTGAGACAGCTTCACACCTTATGATTGTTGACATCCTCGATATGGCTAAGCACCAGTTCGACGACCTTATCCAGGTCCATCATCGTGGAATCGACAATCACTGCGTCTGTTGCTGGAACCATCGGCGAAACAGAACGATTGCGATCTCTTTCGTCGCGTGCTTCGATTTCAGACAGCAGATCACCGATATTAGCGGATAATCCCATATTAATCAACTGGTTATAACGCCTTTTTGCCCTTTCTTCGGTCGAAGCATGTAAAAAAATCTTGATTTTGGCATCTGGGAACACCGTCGTGCCCATGTCACGTCCATCCGCCACCAGTCCCGGTGGCTGAAAAAAATCACGCTGAATGCCGAGTAGACATTCACGTACGGCTGGATAAGCCGCCAGGATGGATGCCGCGGAAGCGGTTTTCTCGGTGCGGATCTGTTCAGATACATCGACGCCATCCAGATAGGGAATGGTCAACTCGTCTCCACTGTCGAACTGAATCTGCATATCCTTGATCGCTACGACCAACTCATCTTCGCTGCCAAGATCGACCTCTTGTTTCAGCGCCTTCAGCGCTGCCAGGCGATAGATCGCTCCGCTGTCGAGGATATGAAAGCCGAGCTGCTTTGCCAGGCGCAGGGCCAGGCTGCCTTTGCCAGAGCCGCTTGGCCCATCAACGGTAATCACATATGGTTGCATGCTTTAACTCACACCAATCGAAAATCCAGCCTGGTTGGCCAGATCGACAAATCCGGGAAACGAAGTATTGACGTTGTCGCAGTCGTCAATCGAAATCGCTGCACTGGCGCGCAGTGAGGCCACCGCGAATGCCATCGCGATACGGTGATCACCATGCGAATGCACGCTACCACCATGGATTGCCCCGCCCTGGATAACCATACCATCCGGCGTTGGCTGGGCATGCACACCCAGTTCCTGCAGGCCATCGGCCATCACCTGGATCCGGTCGCTTTCCTTGACCCGCAACTCTTCGGCGCCGGTCAGCACCGTAACGCCGCTGGCACAACTGGCCGCAACAAAGATGACCGGAAATTCATCGATCGCCAACGGCACCAGGTGCTCGGGGATCTCAATACCGGTTAATTCGGCACTCTTTACCACGATATCGGCCACCGGTTCGCCACCGATTTCGCGTTCATTGATCAGGTTGATATCGGCACCCATCAGTTCGAGGATATCGATGATGCCGGTACGGGTCGGGTTGATACCCACATGGTTCAGGGTCAGTTCACTGCCCGGGGTGATGCTGGCAGCGACCAGGAAGAAAGCCGCCGAGGAAATATCCGCCGGCACCTCGATATTACAGGCCTGCAGGCTCTGGCCACCGGTCAGGCTGATGTGATCACCGTCGCTGATGACTTCACAGCCGAACCCGCGCAGCATGCGTTCGGTATGATCTCGCGTCGGCGCGGGCTCGATCACCTCGGTAGTCCCCTCGGCATACAGACCCGCCAGCAATACACAGGATTTAACCTGGGCCGAGGCCACCGGCAACTGATAACTGATTGCCTTCAGCGCCTGGCCACCATGTACCCTCAGCGGAGCAGTACCGCCTTCGCTGCTGTCTATCTTTGCGCCCATCAGCTGGACCGGATCAATCACCCGTTTCATCGGCCGCGATGACAGCGATTGATCACCGATCAATACAGAGTCGAATTGCTGCCCACTCAGCAAACCCACCAGCAAGCGCATCGCGGTCCCGGAATTGCCCATATCCAGATCAGTCTGCGGTTGCTGCAATCCATGCATGCCGACACCATGGACGATGATCTCCTGTTCGGTCTGCTCGATCTCAACCCCCATTTGCTGGAAAGCCTTCAACGTATGCAAGCTGTCCTCACCCTGCAAAAATCCGCTGATTTCAGATCTGCCGTCCGCGATGGATGACAGCATGATCGAGCGATGGGATATGGATTTATCTCCCGGTACCCGAAGGTAGCCATAGAGCGGTCCGGCAGGGTTACAGCGGTAGGTGGTCATCAAACTAGCGAGGCGAAAGCAAAAAAACGCAATTGTACATGATGCCAGGCCTGAGTGTCGTGGCATGCACTGAATATAAACTGGGAAAATACTGCAACATCATCAAGCCCGGTCCCGGTTACAGATTGCGCAGTTGCTCGCGGGTATGCTTGGCATCGCGAAACAGCTCATACAGGGCATCCGGATTGTTGTCACGAATAGCCTGGCTGACATGGTCCAGTTCCAGTTTATAACCTTCGATCAAGCTCAATAAGGCATCACCGTTGGCCAGGCAAATATCCCGCCACATCACCGGGTCACTGGCAGCGATACGGGTGAAGTCGCGAAAACCGCCGGCCGCATATCCGAAGATCTCATCCTGGTCGCTCATCTTGGACAGGTGTGATACCAGGGAAAAAGCCAGCATATGCGGTAGATGCGAGGTTGCGGCGAGCACATGGTCATGATGCTCGACACTCATGGTTTCGACGTCGGCACCGGTCGCCTGCCACATTTGGGTGACGACATCGATCGCCTGTGGGTTGGTATCCGCTTCCGGGGTCAGGATCGTCTTCCGATCCTGGTACAGGGTCGCAAAACCGGCTTCCACGCCACTGCGCTCAGTGCCGGCAATCGGATGACCCGGCACGAAGTTAGTCATGTGCTCACCCAGCGTCGCACGGGCATCCTCAACCACGCTGGCCTTGGCACTGCCGACATCGGTAACTACCGTGTTCGCATCCAGCCCTGCAGCCATTTGCCGCATGGTCGAATGCATCGCCCCCAGCGGTACCGCCAGCACCACTACATCAGCACCGGCAACTGCTTCGCTGACCGCCAGGCTGTAATCATCCAGCACCCCGAGCTCCACGCCTTTTTGCAGCGATGCCTCGGTGCGTCCACAACCGGTCACCCGCTTGACGAACCCTTGCTGCTTCAGCGCCAACGCCAGTGAGCTGCCGATCAGGCCAACCCCGATAATGGTCAGATGTTCGATCATAACAACTCTTCCAGCTGTTCCAGCAGGCGGGTCATCTGGTATTCGCTACCGATACTGATGCGGAGAAATCCATCCAGTTGATAATTATCGATCGGCCGCACGATGATACCTCTTTCCATCAGTTGCTGATTGATCGGCCCGGCGCGTTCGGCAAAATCGATACTGAGAAAATTCGCTACCGATGGAATATAAAACAGACCCTTTTGTTCGGCGTAATGGGCCAGGCGTTTCAAGCCATCCAGGTTGTTTTCGATACTGTGGGCGACAAACTCATCGTCCTGCAGGCTTTCCTGCGCGGCCAGCAGGGCCAGGATATTGCCATTGAACGGTTGGCGCACCCGGTTCAGCAGGTCGCCGATCTGCGCGCTGGAGATCGCATAGCCGATGCGCAGACCGGCCAGGCCATAGATCTTGGAAAAGGTGCGGGTCACAATCAGGTTGGGATATTGCTGCAGCCACTGACTGCAATCGGGGTAATCCGGCTCCAGGACGTATTCGAAATAGGCTTCATCGATGACCACCACAACCTGCTCCGGTACCTGTTGCATAAACTGTTGCAAAGCATCGCCGGTCACCCAGGTACCGGTTGGGTTATTCGGATTGGCGATAAAGATCACCGCGGTGCGCTCATTGACCCGCTCCAGCATCGCGGCCAGGTCATGCCCGTAGGGTTGGCTGGAATCACGCGGCAGCGCCGGGGCAATATTGGCAGTGGCGCCACAGGCCTGGGTCACCAGCGCATACAGCAAAAAGCCATGTTGGGAGAAGATGGCCTCCCTGCCCTCGGTCAGAAAGCTGCGCGCAATCAGATCCAGGATATCGTTGGAACCATTACCGATGGTCAGTTGATCGACCGCAACCGCATGTTTTTCCGCCAGCTGTTGTTTCAGGTAGTAGGCATTGGCGTCGGGATAAAACGGGATTTGCGCGATCGATTCGGCCAGCACTTCCTTGACCCGGGGCGAACAGCCCAGGGGATTTTCATTCGAAGCCAGCTTTATCGCATCGCGAATACCGAGTTCCCGCTCCAGTTCCTCAACCGGTTTACCGGGTCGATAAGGCTGCAGGGCCCGAATCTGGCTTAATGCCCGGTCTATGACCGACATGGTTACAACTCCACCTTCGGATAAGAACCGAGGATTCTGAACAGAGCGGCCTGCTGTTTGAGCTCATCGAGCGCCATTGCAACCTCTTCATCCTGCTGATGCCCATCGATATCGATAAAGAACACATACTCCCATAAACGATTGGGCGACGGGCGGGATTCGATCTTGTTCATGCTGATACTATGGCTGGCCAGGGGTTTCAACAGCGCCAGCAACGAGCCCGGCTTGTTATGCGCCGATAACAACAGCGAGGTTTTGTCGTTGCCACTGGGCGCCACCTCCATATCACCGATCACCATGAAACGCGTGGTATTGTCGGCCAGGTCCTCGATATTCTTATGACATACCTTGAGGCCAAAGATCTCCACCGCCTGCTCACCGCAGATCGCCGCGGCATGCTTGTCTTCACTGGCCAGGCGCGCGGCCTCGGCATTACTGCTGACTGGAATGCTCTCGACATTGGGATAATTCAAATCCAGCCAGTTGCGACACTGGGCCAGTGACTGCTGATGCGAATAAATCTTTTGCACATCCTCGGGATTCTGGGTCAGGTTGGCCAGCTGATGGTGAATCCGAATCTCGACCTCGCCACAGACCTTGAGATCACTGGAGATAAACATATCCAGGGTATGACTGACCACGCCTTCGGTGGAGTTTTCCACCGGCACCAGGCCAAAATCGGCATGCCCCGACTGCACTTCGGCAAATACATCAGGGATACAACTCAAGGCTACGGTATCCACCGAATGACCGAAATGTTTCAGCGCAGCGGTCTGGGTAAAAGTGCCTTCCGGTCCCAGGTAGGCTATCTTCAGCGGCTGCTCCAGGGCCAGGCAGGCAGACATGACCTCACGGATCAGGCGTGCGACCTCGTTATCGCTCAACGGCCCCTGGTTCAACTGCTTGATATGCTTGATGACCTGCGCTTCGCGCTCGGGGCGGAAAAAATCCACCTGCTGGTCCGGCTGTAAATCTCGCTTCTTGACTGCCGCCACCTCGATCGCGCACTCGGCCCGCTGGTTGAACAAGGTCAACAACTGCTCATCGATTTCATCGATTCGTTCCCGCAGCGCTTGTAGTTCAGAGTCGGTCATTACAGCGAGCGCACCGCCAATACACCATCGATCTGTTTGATTTTAACCACCACGTCATCGCCGACCTCTTTATCGAGGTCGATCAGGGTATAGGCGATATCGGCGCGTGACTCGTTGACCATGTGATGAATATTGATGTCGTTTTCGCCCAGTATATGGGAAATCTGCCCAACCATGTCAGGCATATTGGCATTGACGATCGATAACCGGTAATCGGTCACCCGCGCCAGGCTGACCTCGGGAAAATTGACCGAGTTGGTGACATTGCCGTTTTCCAGGTAATCTTTCAGTTGCTCCGCCACCATCACCGCACAGTTTTGTTCCGCTTCATGGGTCGAGGCGCCCAGGTGGGGCAGACCGATCACCCCGGGCTTATCCTTCAACAGGTTGGAAGGAAAATCGGTCACGTAGGCATGCAGATGACCTGCTTCCAGCGAGGCCAGCACCGCCGCGTCATCGATGATACCGTCGCGGGCAAAATTGAGGATAACCCCGCCCTGGGGCATCTTGGCCAGGCGCTCGGCATTGATGATGTTGCGGGTCGCGTCGATCAAGGGTACATGCAGGGTGATGAAATCGGCCTTGCTCATCATATCGTCGACACTGGCCGTTGCCTGCACATCGGCCGACAGGTTCCAGGCACTCTGCACGCTGATGCCGGGATCATAACCGATAACATTCATCCCCAGCGCGCGGGCCGCGTTCGCTACCTTGACCCCGATCGCGCCGAGACCGATGACGCCGAGGGTGCGTCCGGGTAGTTCGAAGCCGACAAACTTCTTCTTGCCTGCCTCGACCTTTTTCGAGATCTCGCCATCGTTGCCCTGCAGGTTATTGGTATAGTCCCAGGCCTGGCACAGGTTGCGGCAAGCCAACAGCATGCCACCGATGACCAGCTCCTTAACCGCATTCGCATTGGCTCCCGGTGCATTGAACACCGCGATGCCCTTGCCACTCATCTTGTCCAGCGGAATGTTGTTGACCCCGGCACCGGCACGGCCAACCGCCAGCAAGGATTCGGGAATATCCATATCATGCATCTTGAAAGAACGCACCAGGATCGCCTCCGGTTGGGAACATTCGGAAGATACCTCGTAGCTGTCACGTGGCAGCCGCTCCAGCCCCTGACTGGAGATATTGTTTAATGTCAGAACCTTTCTCATGTCGCCTTCCTTAACCGTGCTGTTGGGCAAAATCATTCATGAATTCAATCACGGTATCCACCCCCTGCTCCGGCATCGCGTTATAGATACTGGCGCGCATGCCGCCGACCGAACGGTGACCCTTCAGGGTCACCAGTCCAAGCTGCTTGGCCTGTTCGAGGAAGCTCGCATCCAGTTCGGCATCCTGTAGGATAAAGGGCACATTCATCCACGACCGGTTGGCCGGCGCCACCGGATTGGAGTAAAAGTCATTGGCTTCGATCGCCGCATACAGCTTGCCGGCCTTGCGCTCGTTGATTTCCGCCATCGCCGTCAATCCGCCTTTATGCTTCAGCCACTGGAAGACCAGCCCGGCCAGGTACCAGCTGTAGGTAGGCGGGGTATTGGACATGGAACCGGCTTCGGCATGGGTCGCATAGTTGAGCATGCTCGGGCAGTCATCCCCGGCGCTGCCGATCAGGTCATCGCGGATGATGACCAGGGTCAAACCGGCAGGACCGATATTTTTCTGGGCCCCGGCATAGATAATACCGTAACTGGACACATCCAGCGGACGCGACAGGATGGTGGATGACATGTCCGCCACCAGCGGCACATCACCGCTATCAGGTAAGCCATGGTATTCCACCCCGCCGATGGTTTCGTTGGGGGTGATGTGCAGGTAAGCGGCATCGGCCGACAGGTCCCAGCTGTCGAAGGCAGGCACCGAGTTAAAGCCGTCCGCCTCGGAACTGGCACAGACATTGACCTCACCAAAGCGTTTGCCCTCGGCAATCGCCTTCTTCGACCAGGAGCCGGTGTTGGCATAATCAGCCTTGCCGGTACGCCCCATCAGATTCAGCGGCGCCATCGCAAACTGGGTGGTGGCACCTCCCTGCAAAAACAGTACCTTGTAATTGTCCGGAATCGCCAGTAATTCGCGCAGATCCGCTTCTGCCGTGGTGGCGATCTCCATGAATTCCTTGCCGCGATGGCTCATTTCCATCACCGACATGCCGCTACCGCGCCAGTCCAGCATCTCTGCTTGCGCCTGTTGCATGACCTCGGTCGGCAACATGGCCGGACCCGCACTAAAGTTAAAAACGCGTGCCATATCTCTACCTAAAAGATTATTGAAATAAAGTTATTCGTCAGCTTCTTCGTCGCTATCGACGGCAACCGGTTCAATCTGCACCAGTTTCTCGCTCTCGCCAAGACGGATCAGGGTCACGCCCTGGGTGTTGCGCGACATCACCGAGATGTCCTCTACCGGGGTGCGCACCAGGGTGCCGGCATTGCTGATCAGCATGACCTCATCCTCATCCGCCGCCTTGATTGCGCCGATGACCATGCCATTGCGCTTGCTGGTCTGGATTGAAATGACGCCCTGGCCGCCGCGACCCTGGCGCGAGAAATCGTCGACCCGGGTACGTTTGCCGAAACCATGCTCGGTCGCAAACAGGATGATATCCTGTTCCGAATCCGACGCGATCAGCGATATCACACTATCATCACCCTTGATCCGGATCCCACGTACCCCGGCCGCGGTCCGGCCCATCGCACGTACATCGGATTCGGCGAATCTTATCCCTTTGCCGGAGGCAGTAAACAGCATCAGATCATGTTGCCCCGAGGTTTGCTGGACCCCGATCAGATTATCGTCATCGCGCAGGTCGATGGCGATGATGCCATTGGTGCGCGGACGCGAGAAGTTAGACAGCGGTGTGCGTTTGACCGTACCGCTGGCGGTGGCGAAGAAGATGAATTCATCCTCAGGATAGTCGCGCACCGGCAGGATTGCACTGATCCGCTCGCCCTCTTCCAGCGGCAGCAGGTTGACCATCGGCCGGCCACGCGCGGTACGTGAGCCGATCGGTAATTGATACACCTTTTGCCAGTAGACCTTGCCGCGGGTGGAGAAGCACAACAAGGTGTCGTGGGTCGACGCGATGAACATCTGCTCGATGAAGTCCTCGTCCTTGACCTTGGTCGCCGCCTTGCCCCGACCCCCGCGTTTTTGCGCACTGTAGGTTTCCAGCGGCTGGGCCTTGGCATACCCCAGGTGACTCAGGGTGACCATGACTTCTTCATCACTGATCAGGTCTTCTACCGTCAGGTCCTGTTGATCGATCACGATCTCGGTACGGCGCTCATCGGCAAACTGCTCCTTGGCCTCCAGCAGCTCACGACGGATCTCCTGCATCAGGCGCTCCTCGCGCTTGAGGATGTCCA
>JAAUXZ010033524.1_pt1 | contig 24268 bp, 21 predicted proteins | sample 7278131 | NCBI WGS metagenome assembly JAAUXZ01 (sample SAMN14350119, study PRJNA611818) | marine sediment metagenome | isolation source: surface marine sediment (3m) | place: French Polynesia: Moorea | collected 2018-08 | reverse complement strand
GATGCCAAGACCATCATTGCCGGTATTGCCATTTTCCTGATCGGTATGCATTACATGGAAAATGGCTTCAAGTTGTTCAGCGGCGGCCCACTGGAAACGGTGCTGGAAAAATTCACCAGTACCACGCCACGCGCGATAGGTACCGGTTTCCTGGCGACCTCGATCGTACAGAGCTCATCACTGATCTCGGTGATCATTATCTCTTTCCTGTCCGCCGAGCTGATTGGCCTGACCCGGGCGGTCGGCGTCATCTTCGGTTCCAATATCGGCACCACTACCACGGCCTGGTTGGTGTCGACGGTCGGGTTGAAAATCAAGATCGCGCAGTACGCGCTGCCGATGCTTATCTTCGGGGTCATCCTGCAGTTTTCCAAGCAGAGCAATTACAAGGGGCTGGGCAGTGTCCTGATCGGGCTGGGATTTATCTTTCTCGGCATCGCCTATATGAAAGACGGCTTCGAAACCCTGAAGCAGGGGCTGGACCTGGCCCAGTTTGCGATGGATGGTTACGCCGGGATCGTCGTCTACATCCTGTTCGGGGCGATGGCGACGGTCATCATCCAGTCCAGCAGCGCGACCATGGCCATCATCATCACCGCGTTATCGACCGGCCAGATCGATTACATCAATGCATTATCTCTGGCCATTGGTGCCAATATCGGCACCACGGTGACTGCCGCGCTCGGAGCGCTGGCCTCCAACCGTAACGGCAAGCGCCTGGCGGTAGCGCATCTCATTTTCAATACGGTGACCGCACTGTTTGCGATTATCTTTCTGTATCAATTGAAAGACCTGGTCGCCTTCCTGGCGCCTTACCTGATGATTGACGGCAGTGACTATGCGATGCAGCTGGCGCTGTTCCATACGATTTTCAATGTCATCGGGGTATTGCTGGTCACCCCTTTCATCGGCTTGATGGTGAGTTACCTGGAGACCCTGTTTCACCAGGAGGAGCGAGGCCGGGGCCAGCCCAAGTACCTGACCGACGAGGTGATGGAAATCCCCTCGGCCACTCTCGAGGCGCTGCGCAAGGAGGTTATTCATCTCTACGACAAGTCACTGGAGGCTGTCGTGCATGCAATGAACCTGCATCGCAGCGATATCTTTTCGAGCAAGGATATCGATAAGATTGTCGAGCGCTCACAGGCCCCCATTGCCATCGATATCGACCAGGTCTACCAGCAGGATATCAAACGCCTGTATGGCGCGATCATCAGTTATGCCTCGATCTCGCAGAGCAACATGGACCAGGAGGGTAATGACAGGATCTACCAGTTGAAGCTGACCGCCCGGCGTATTGTGGAAATGGTCAAGGATGTGCGCGAACTGCAGAAAAACCTCAACTATTACGCAAAAAGTAACAAGACTGACATATTGGAAAAGTACAATACCATGCGTTTTAACCTGATTTCCGTGCTCCGCATGATCCAGCTGATCAGGGATGTGAAAGGTGACGAAGAGCATATCCTTACCCGGATCGAGGTGCAGAAACAGACGGAAAAAGACAATGAAATTGACTTGAACCATGCCGTGGATAAATTGATCAGGGACAATCAGATCGACTCAGCAGGCGCTACCTCTCTGCTCAACGACATCGGATTTGCCCATGGCATCAGCAAGAAACTGCTAAAGTCAGCTGCTATCCTCTGGGTTCAAGACGAGGAAATCCAACAGTTGGGGGATGAATATGGTCACGAATAACCTGGTGCAGAAACTGGAAGATTTTTTCGACCTGTCCAAGAAGAAACAGCAAAAGAAACAGGATAAGTTATTAAAGATCATCAGTAACCTGGAACAAAAGAAAGTCGAGCTGGAAAAACAGGTTGTATTGGAGAGCGAGATCGACGAGACCAGTGAGCGTTACCACGAATTGAGCAAGGAGCTAATCGTCCTGTCCAAACTGATCCGCAAAGCCAGGAAAAAAGAACATAGCCTCTCAGCTGAATAAGCTTCTAGCCCATTCCTCCCAGGCCACGCATACTGGCCATTGAAAGATCTAATACTAATAGAAATAAACAATCTTTCTCCAATCGACTTGCCTCACTATAATCTATACCCACATACAGATAATTAATAACCATGATGGTGCAGAAATGAACAAGCCCTTTAAAGTTACCATTACCGGCGCCGCAGGCAATATCGGCTATGCGCTGGCCTTTCGCGTGGCATCCGGCGAAATGTTCGGTCCCGATCAACCCGTCATCCTGCGTTTGCACGAGATCCCCCAGGCCCAGGCATCGCTGAAGGGGGTGGGGATGGAGCTGGAGGACTGTGCATTTCCGCTGTTGCATGACATCGTGCTGACCGACAATGCCGAGATAGGCTTCCGCGAGACCGACTACGCGATCCTGGTCGGCGCCAAGCCGCGCAGCAAGGGCATGGAGCGCAACGATCTGATTACCGAGAATGCGCGTATCTTTTCCTCCCAGGGGCGTAGCATCAATGATCACGCATCGGAAAACGTCAGGGTGCTGGTAGTGGGTAATCCAGCCAATACCAACGCGCTGATCGCGGCCAGCAATGCGCCGGACCTGCATCCGCGCCAGTTCTCCGCGATGACCCGGCTTGACCATAACCGGGCCAAGGGCCTGCTGGCCAACAAGACCAACAAGCTGGTTGCAGATATCACCCGCATGACGGTCTGGGGTAACCATTCGGTGACCCAGTACCCGGATATCAACAACTGCATGATCGACGGGGTGTCGGCGTATGAACTGGTCAGTCGGGACTGGGCGATCGATCACATGATCCCACGCATCCAGCGCCGGGGCGCCGAGATCATCGAGGCGCGTGGACTATCTTCCGCGGCCTCGGCGGCGGATGCGGTGGTGGATCACATGCGTGACTGGTGTCGGGGTACCGGGGATCAAGACTGGGTTAGCATGAGCGTGATGTCGGATGGTAGCTACGGTGTCAGCGAGGGCATCATGTTTTCATTTCCGGTAACTACCAAGGACGGTGAATATCAAATCGTGCAGGGCCTGGAACTGGATGAATTCGATCGTTCGCGGCTCAAGGCCTCGGAGCAGGAACTGCTGGAAGAACGCGCAATCATCGCGGACCTGTTGCCGAAAAACTAGTCGCCAGCTTAACTGGCAACCAGCCATCCTTATCAAGCCTGTGGTGAACTGAGCCCCGGGCTTGGCTGCATATTCCTGTGTCAGCCCGCACAACCCGCGGTCGCCTGATGTTTGGTGAAAATGCGCGCTGCGTCAGTCAATCCATTTCGCCTGGCTGCTATACTTTAGACTCGTCCGGCCGATAACCATAACAATGACTAACCTGGAAACCCTAATTCAACAGTCCGGCAAGCTGCCGTCGCTGCCCGAAATCTATGTCAGGGTCGCGGAGCTGCTGGGGTCTGATGATTCGACCGCGCCGCAGATTGGTGAGGCATTGCAAACCGATCCCATGCTGACCGCCAAGATCCTGACCATGATCAATAGCGCCTATTACGGTCTGCCCAACAAGGTGACATCGATCTCCCATGCCGTCGCCCTGCTGGGTCGGGGGCTGCTCAAACACATGCTGCTGCGTTCGGTACTGGGAGATGTGTTCAGTAATATCAATATTCCCAATTTCTCGATGCAGGACTTCTGGCATCACAGCGTCAAGACCGCGATCATTGCCCGCCATCTGGCGATGCAGAACGTCAACATCCTCGATCACGAGGCTTTCTTCACCGCCGGTTTGTTGCACGATATCGGCAAGCTGGTGATTGCCAAGGCCACGCCGCATGCGCTGGCGAAAATCAATGAAAAGGTGGAAAACGAGGATATGGATCCGCTGGAAGCCGAAACCGCGATCCTCGGCTTCACCCATCTGGAAGTGGGTGGTGCATTGATGCAGAAATGGGGCATGCCGCCGCTGCTGACCCAATGTGTCATCAGCCATCATGATGCCAGTCATGAAGGCCCATTGGCGGTGGAGACCGCTATCGTCGCCGTTGCCAACCAGCTCAGCCATCTGGCCCTGGCGGAGGACGAGGTGCAGATGGAAAAAATCCTCGAGACCATCCCCAACTGGCAGCAGATCGACAGCCCGCCGGAACAAATCCACATCGCCTGTCAGCTGGCCGACAAGCAGTGGGTCGAAGTCATGGGCTCACTGGGCATGCAGGGCAGGGATAAGCGCAGCATCGCCTGACCCGGCAGGTTCAGGCCCGGCCGCTATAACGCACGCGATAACGGGTTAACGCGATCCCGCCGAGGATGATGACCAGGGCCAGGATGCTGCTCAAGCCGAGCGGTTCGGCCAGAATGATAACTCCACACAAGAACGCCACGACCGGAATCAGGTAATTGATCGTCGATACAAAGGTCGGGCCCGCACGCTCTATCACGATAAACAGAATCAGGGTGGCGATGCCGGTCGGCCCGATCCCCAGCCAGATCAATGACAGCAAAGAACCCTGACTGATGTTGCCTGGCTCCAGCTGTTGCTGGCTCAACCACAACGGCAACAAGGTGAAGCTGGCCGCGATCAGTACCCCGGCGCCGGCGACATGGGCGTCGAAACGCGGTAACCGCCGCACCAGGATGGTATTGACCGCATAACAGGTCGCCGCGATAAAGATCGCGATACCACTGATCAATGCCAGCAAACCACCCTCGAACACCGGTCCGAGCAACAGGGTCACGCCGCTCAGACCCAGCAAAAAGCCGATAATCTTGTAACGGTTAAGGTTTTCACCGGGGATAAAGTAATGGGCCAGGATCATCGTCATCAACGGCATAATCGCCATGATCATGCCGGCCACTCCCGAGTCTACCGTTTGCTGACCCCAGGCGATCAGGAAAAAAGGTAACAGGTTGCCGACGGTGCCGAGCAGGATGAAGATCAGCCAGGCCTGGGCGGTAAACGGTAGCCGTCCCTGACGGGCATAGACCGCGATGGTCAGGACCAGGGCACCGATTACCACCCGGAAAAAAACGATGGACAAGGGATCGATGCTGGCTACCGCGATCGCGGTGAACATGAAGGATGTGCCCCAGAACAACACCAGGCACATCAGCAGTAACCAGTTTATCCAGCTTGGATTTAATTGCATGGTTCGATAAGTATCCTGGTCCGGGTTGAAAATAGTGGCTGATTCGGGCCAACACTTGAGCCTGATCAGCGCTGTGGGTTCATTCTCGAGCTATTGTAATACCTGAAGACAAGGATTCGGTAGCCTGGAGACTTGAGCCGCTGGTTATAAGCGGTCTCCGATAGTTTAGTGATGGTTGTTTCAGTTCATAGTGGTGTGCGAGTTGTCGTTGGCTGGATGTTCATCCTCGTCATGTTATGCAGCCTGAACCTGTCGGCACAGGAACCACCGGCACAAAAGAACACCCTGGCGGACAAATTTCATCGCGGCATCTCCGGTGGCATCGATAAAACCTTCAGTTGGATGGATTCTTTTTTTATCGATCAGAGTCGCCCGTTACTGGAAAATACCAGTGCCATGCATTTGTCCTTCGGCACATTTGTCCAGGAGGGCAAGGAGACCGAGAACGTCAGCCGGGTCAGGCTGCGCGCCAGGTTGCCGCATCTGGAAGACCGCCTGCAAATATTCGTGCTCGGTGAAACCGAGGATATCAATACTACCGATAGCGAATGGGAATCAGCCGAGCAGGAATATAGTGCCGGCCAGGATGACAAGCTGACCGTCGGCGTCGCTTTCCATTATGATGAGATCGACCGCCATGACCTGGGGATCAGTTCCGGGCTGCGCGTCACTGATGGTGAGGCGGACTTTTATCTGCGGCCAAATTACCAGTACAACCGGGTTATGGGGCTATGGAACATGCAGGTCAAAACCCGGATCACCTGGTATGACCGGGCCGGCTTGGAATCCAGCCTGTTGTGGCGCTGGCAAAGACCCTTATCAGAGTCCACCAGGTTCCGGGTGGAGACCCTGGTGGACTGGTTTGATGATGAGGAAGGACTGTTTCCGCGATTGAACCTGAGCTGGCAGAAAAAAATCGATCAGCGAAGACTATTGTCCCTGAGCTGGAACAATTATTTCGTGACCGAGCCGGCGGATGAGCTGGATACCGCGATCCTCGGGGTCAATTATCGCCAGCAGTTCTGGCGGCCATGGTTCTGGCTCGAAGTCTCGCCGCAGCTGGCTTATCCCAGGGAGGATGATTATCGTGATGTGCCCGGGCTTTTGCTGCAGATGCATGCCTATTTTTAACACTGCGGGCGGCTCAATCCATCAATCAGTTCCTGCTCAACCAGGCTTAGCGGCGGCATCCGATGCCCGCTTATCCTGCATCTCCTCGATCAGCCAGTCCTTGAAGGCCTGCATGCCGTAACTCAGCGGTCGGTCTTTCTTGTACACCAGGTAAAACGACTTAAGCGTATCCAGCTGGATGTCGAACGGCATCACCAGTTTGCCCTGTTCGATCTCCTGCGACGACAGGGTGCTGTCGCCCAGGGCCACCCCAAGTCCCTCGGCGGCCGCGGCAGTGGCCAGCTGGCTGTTGGATAAGCGCAATCCACGGCCGAAGCCGCGGTTGGTGACCCCGGCCAGTTTCATCCATTCCGGCCATTCATGCAGGCGCTTGGTGACATGGATCAGGGTATGCCGGCGCAGGTCCTCGGGTTCGTTCAACGGGTGGCTGCTGTCGATCAGCTTGGGACTGCATACCGGTACCAGGTAGACATGATCGAGGAAATGGACCTCGATGTCATGCCAGTCGCCATGGCCGAAATAAATCGCCATGTCGGTATTGCTGCGGTCGAAGTCGATCAAACCGGTTGAAGCACTGATCTGCAGCTCGACATCCGGATAGCGCTGGTGGAAGCTTTTCATGCGTGGCATCAACCAGCGAACGAGGAAATTGGGCGCTACCGAGATGGTGACGATATCGGTTTCCGGGCTATCCGAGATGCGCTGGGTAGCCACCTCCAGCTCGTTTAAGGCATGTTTGACAGATGTGAAATATTTCTCACCAATTGGTGTCAGATAAACCTTCCGTTTTTTACGGGTGAATAAACCGACCCCCAGGTACTGCTCCAGCGATTTGATCTGGTGGCTGACGGCAGAGGCTGTTATAAAAAGCTCTTCAGCCGCTGAGGCAAAGCTTTCATTGCGCGCGGCGGATTCGAATATGCGTAACGCGTTGAGTGGGGGCAGGCGTCTGATGACGATTCTCCAAAGATGAAATTATTTCATCATTGTGCTGAAAATTCATCGTTTGTGCAATAGTGATTTCGTCACTATATATGGTTCATCCAATTTAACCGCAACCAAATGACCGACCCGGAGACAACGATGAAACACAGCTATACAGACAATGATATTCGCCTCAATGCCCACGGTGAGATTGATCTGGAGTACTACCGCAACAAGGCCGAAGAATTACGTGCCCATTACCTGGCTGAAATGTCTGCCAATGCCAAACGTAAAATCAAAGATGGCCTGGTTGAATTCTATCAGCGTTACATCTGCCTGAAGTGCCAACCAACACACTAATCCTCCTCCCTTAGCCGGTGCTCCGTGACGGACGCCGGCAGTTTTTTTCATTCCGTCTGGATTCATCCTTGTCCTGATTCAGCGCAATCGCCCCCCCATTTGCTGCCTGAGCCATAGCGCTGGCAATAGGACCCTAACCGGCTTATATTCACGAGTTTGTCACGGCGACAGAGGGAAAACATGCTGCGCGTATCGTCACTCTGCTTACTGTTCTGGTTCAGCACCTCGACCTGGGCCCTGGATAGCGAGGATATCTTCCGCCTGGCGGAGAAATACACGGTCAAGATCAAGACCACCAGTAATCATGCTTACCTGGGGGAAAAGGAAGGGGTTGGCATCGGCGCCGGCTTCCTGATCGATAAGCAGCGGCGCTGGGTGATTACCAACCGCCACGTGGTGGCCGCGGCACCGTCGATGGTGGAGGTCCGGTTCAAGGGCGGCGATTATGTCAAGGCGAAAAAGATTTACCTCGATCCCCAGATCGACCTCGCGGTGATTCAGCTACCGCCCGATCAATTACCGGCTGCAAGCCAGGTGGCAGAGCTCTCCTGTGCAGCCATGCCGGATACCGGGCATCCGGTGATTACCTTCGGTCATCCCTCCGATCTGAGCTTTACCGGTACCCGCGGCATCATCTCCGGCACCACCTATGTCGATGGTAACGAATGGTTACAAACCGATGCCCCGATCAACCCGGGCAACTCGGGCGGCCCGCTAATCAGTATTAAATCCGCCGAGGTAGTGGGGATCAATTCGGCCAAGTTTGATGAGGATGCGGAAAATCTCAACCTGGCCTTGCCGATCCAGCACGCCTGCAAGGTCATCGAGTTACTGAAAGCTGGCAAAAATCCCAATCCGGCCCAGCTACCGGTGGTGTTCCTGGAATATGATGTGGATAATCCAAAATTGGTCGTGGCCAAGAACAATGATCAGTCGCGGGTACCGTTACAAATCGGTGATCACATCTATGGGGTTAACGGGCATTCGATGAAAATCTCGCACAAGGAGCAGTTGCTATACCTGATGCGGGGCAAGACGGAGCCGGTTGAGTTACAGCTGATCCGGAATGGCAACCGGATCACGCTGCCGGTAAAGTTTCCGCTTCATCCCAACCTGCTCGATGAAACCGGCCTGGCTTTCAGCGGCATGACCGTGAAGAGCTTGGAACTGATTGATCAGCCGGACCGTAACGAGGGTGAAAGCCTGTATGTGGTCAGTGTGAAATCCGGTTCGATCGCCGAGGGTTCGGGGTTCCAGAAGTGGGACATGATTTATCGCGCCGAGGGCGAGGAAATCATCGGTATTGAACAGCTGCAGCGGCTGCTGCAACCGATGAGCGATAACCGCCGCAGCGCCAGTATCATCGTCAAACGCATTTCCACCCATAACAATAAGTATTATGACTACATCGAAGACAAGATGCCGATCCGGGAGCTGCAGCTGCTGCTTAACCGGAACTGACCAGGATAGCCTGCTAGCATGCGGGGCAGAGCCAGTCGGCTATAATTGTCAGTTAACGCCTCATCGGATAGCAAGGCTATCCGCGGCTGTGATGAGGTGTTCAGCTATGCTTTGCGCAGGGATATCGATCTCCGGGCCGGGGATCATTACTTGCGACCTACAGTTTAAGTTGAGGAATTCTGAAGTTGGCGTCAACATTTGACAAACACAGGCTGGTGCGTCGACTGATCATTGCGGTCATCCTGTTCAGTTCGTTAATCACCCTGGTGGCCACCGCGTTCCAGTTATACCGCGACTATGATGTTGATCGGGCGCAGATTGATCAGCGCCTGCTGCAGATTCAGGAGGTGCACTCGCCGGCCCTGGCTTACGGCCTGTGGGCACTGGACAAAACCGCGGTGCAGATTCTGCTGGAGGGGATTTATCAGCTGCAGGACATCGAGCAACTGGCGATCACCGAGGGCGACAAACCCTGGATCACGGTCGGCAGTGAAACCGAGGCACCATTGATCACCCGCGAATATCCGCTGATTTACCAGAACCGCGGACAACAACTGGAAATTGGCCAATTGACCGTCAGTGCCAGCCTGCAGGGTATTTATCAACGCCTGATCGACAAGGCCATCGTCATTTTGATCAGTAATGCGATCAAGACCTTCCTGGTGGCAGGATTCATTCTGTATATTTTTCACCTGCTGGTGACCCGCCATATCTTCGATATTATGCAATATCTCGATAAACAGGCGCTGTCGTCAGAATTTTATCCTTTCCGCTTTAAACGCAAGAAACCCAATCACAACAATCCGGATGAACTGGAACAGCTGGTGGAAAAGCTCAACCAGGCTTATCAGAATCTGCACGTCTCGACCAATTCCTACATCAAGGCCGAGGAAAAATATCGTCTGGCGATGGAAGCCACCCAGGACGGAATCTGGGATTTCAATGTGCTGACCAATGAAGTGTTCTACAGCCCCGGCTGGAAAAAAATCCTCAGGGTGGAATATATCCCGCAGGGCTATGACGAATGGGAAGAGCGAATCCATCCCGATGACAAGGAGCCGGTGCTGACGTCTTTGCAAAGTCACCTGAGCGGGGAAAGCGATTTCTGGCAGGAGGAGCATCGCCTGCTGCGCAATGACGGGGAATACGTCTGGGTACTCGGGCGCGGTGGCGTGATCGCGCGTGATGTCAATGGCAAACCCCTGCGCATGGTGGGTACGATGACCGATATCTCCGGGCGCAAACAGGCGGAACAGGCGCTGCGGGTCAGTGAGGAAAACTATCGCAAGCTGATCGAGGATATCCCGGATGTGGTCTATCGAACCGACCGGGATGAAAGGATCAGCTTTGTCACCCCTTCGGTAGAACGCTTGACCGGTTATAGTACGGAGGAGTTGCTGGGGATGAATCCGCAGCAAGACCTGTATGTATCGCCCGAGGCCCGAGACAAGATGTTACAGGTGATTCGGCAAAACGGGCGGATCGATAATTTTGAAACCCGGCTCAAGCGCAAGGATGGCTCGATCTGGTGGGGTTCGGCCAATGCCCATGTATTGTTGGATAGCAATGGTCGATATGATGGCGTCGAGGGTGTGGTGCGGGACATCACCGACCGCAAAGAGGCGGAGACGGCCCTGCATGAGGCCAAAAAGGCCGCCGAGCAGGCCAACCAGGCGAAATCAGAATTTCTCGCAGTGATGAGTCACGAGATCCGCACCCCGATGAACGGGGTGATGGGTATGTCCAGCGTGTTACTTGATACCAAGCTGAACCAGGAACAGCGCCAGGCGGTCGAGATTATCCATGATTCAGCCGAGGCCTTGCTGACCATCCTCAGCGATATCCTCGACTTCTCCAAGCTGGAGGCGCACCGCGTGCAGTTGGAGAACACTGAGTTCGACCTGCACGCACTGGTCAGCGACGTCGCCAGCGTGTTCAAGCCGCATGCCAATATCAAGCAGATCGATCTGGTCCAGGAATTACCGGAAGTGAATCAGTATCTGTTCAAAGGCGATCGCGGACGGATCCGCCAGATCCTGATGAACCTGATTGGCAACGCGGTCAAATTCACCGAGGCCGGCCAGATCACAACGAAGGTCAGCTTGAGCGATGTCGATCAGCTAACGAAGAATGTTCGCTTTGAAATACAGGACACCGGCATCGGCATCGCCAGCGATAAACTGGATATTCTGTTTGACAGTTTCGCTCAGGCTGACGCCTCGATTACCAGCAAGTACGGTGGTTCCGGTCTTGGCCTGGCCATCTGCCGGGGCCTGGTTGAAGTGATGCAGGGCGAGATCGGGGTTCGCAGTGAATTGGGTAAGGGCAGCGAGTTCTGGTTTGCAATACCGCTCGAGTTCAGTGCGGATGCAGGGCGGATCGCAGAGATAGACAGCCAGCCGATGCCACCGGTAGTGGACCGCCAGCATCCGCTGCAGATCCTGTTGGCCGAGGATGTTGCCACCAACCAGCTGGTGGCGAAAAGGTTGATCGAGAAATTCGGCCACCAGGTCGAAATAGCCGGTAACGGCGAGGAAGTTCTGCAGGCGCTCGAAAGCCGGGACTACGATCTTATTTTCATGGACGTACGTATGCCGGAAATGGATGGATTGTCTGCCACCCGCGAAATCCGCCGTATGGACCGGCTCAAGGATATTCACATCATCGCGATGACCGCCAATGCTACCAAGGAGGACATGCAGGAATGCATGAACGCGGGGATGAATGATTTTGTGTCCAAGCCCATCCACAAGTCGAAGATCGAACAGGCGCTGACGCGCTTTTTTCACGAGCGACATGCCTGAACCCCTGGCGGCCATCGCTTGAGCTCAGCCGCCGCCAGTTGATTTAGCGCAAGCTCGTGGGATTTAACTGTATGCCGGCGGCATTGACCTTTTATAATGCCATCCAGACAGTGCTGATAACCAGCCAACAAGCTTGATAATAAAATCCCTTAGTTGAATTAATCTTTGAACCAAACGCCAGCCCGATAAGGAGATACCATGACAGACATTAGCTCAATTCTAGGCGATGAAGCCGACAGCCTGCTGACTCATCAATGCAGTAGCATCAACGCGGAACGGCTGCATTTGCCGGGTCCGGATTATATTGAACGCGTGGTGATGCAGAAAAACCGTTCACCGGCGGTCCTGCGCAACCTGGCCTGTATCTTCAACCATGGTCGTCTGGCGGGAAGTGGCTACCTGTCCCTGCTACCGGTCGACCAGGGCGTGGAACATTCGGGCGGCGCCTCGTTTGCCCCGAATCCGGATTATTTTGACCCGGAAAAAATCGTCCAACTGGCGATCGAGGGAGGCTGTAACGCGGTAGCCTCGACCCTCGGCGTGCTCAGCGCGGTATCCCGCAGCTATGCCCATCGTATCCCGTTTCTGGTCAAGATCAACCATAACGAAATGCTGACCTACCCGACCCTGTATGATCAGACCCTGTTCGCCAGTGTTGAGCAGGCCTTCGACCTGGGAGCAGTCGCGGTCGGGGCGACGATATATTACGGCTCGCCCGAGTCACGCCGCCAGATCAGTGAGATCAGTGCCGCCTTCGAACGTGCCCACGAGCTGGGAATGGTCACCGTGCTGTGGGCCTACCTGCGCAACTCGGCATTCAAGCACGAAGGTACCGATTACCATGCCTCGGCCGATCTGACCGGGCAGGCCAATCACCTGGCCGCGACCATCGATGCCGATATCATCAAGCAGAAGCAGGCGACCAATAACCATGGCTATACCGCGATCAATTTCGGCAAGACCCATCCGCTGGTCTACGAGCAACTGACCACGGACCATCCGATCGACCTGGTGCGTTACCAGGTGGCCAATTGTTACATGGGGCGGGCTGGACTGATCAATTCCGGTGGTGCGTCGGGCGGCACCGATGACCTGCACCAGGCTGTGCGCACCGCGGTCATCAACAAGCGTGCCGGTGGCATGGGCCTGATTTCCGGGCGCAAGGCCTTCCAGAAACCGATGCAGGAAGGGGTGGAGTTGTTGCAGGCCATCCAGGATGTGTACCTGGCCGACGATGTGACCATCGCTTAAGCACCGGCGAGGACCGCAATCATCTGACTCGGATAATCGCAGGGTCGGCCCGACCCTGCGCGGGTTAGAGACTATTCAAGATGGTCTCGGCATCGCTGACTTCAAATTTTCTCGGTTCCTCGACGTTCAGCAGTTCCACCCTGCCGTCATTGACCACCATCGCGTAGCGTTGCGAGCGAATACCCATACCACCCTGGCTGAGATCAACATCCAGCCCCAGCGCCCGGCTGAAGTCGGCGTTGCCATCGGCTAGCATCAGCACCCGGTCCTCGACATTTTGCTGCTCACCCCAGGCCGCCATGACGAAGGCATCGTTGACCGACAGGCAGATGATGCGATCCACTCCCTTGGCAAACAGTGCATCCGAATGCACGACATAACCCGGAAGATGTGAATTGGAACAGGTCGGGGTGAACGCGCCGGGCAGGGCAAACAATACCACCTTGTTGCCGGCAAACAATTCATCGGTGCTGATCTTCTTGATGCCGTCATCGGTCATGTGAAACAGCTGGGCTGAAGGGATTTTGTCACCTACCTGAATGGTCATATGTTTATCCTTTGCTTGAGTTATATTTAAAAAGATTAAATTGGTCCGTTCGCTCCTTTTCTCAAGATCAAGCGCAGAGATTTTTGCCCGCGCCCTGGCTTACTCACCCTCGCGTTCGATGTTACAGCAATGCGGTTCAGTTGGAGTGGCTGAGCTATCCTTGTCCGAACTTAGAATCTGTCCACTGATCGGGTTGGGACGGAAAGTGGTGCAGCCCTTCAGGCCCTGGGCGTAGGCCGCACGGTACAAATCCTGAAACTCGCTAAAGGCATAATCCTCGGGCACATTGATGGTCTTGGAAATGGCGCTATCGACATATTGCTGCAGGCGCGATTGCATCTGCAGGTGGGCCAATGGCGGCAGCGAACGTGCATCGACAAATGCTTGCGGTAACTGCAGCGGATCCCCGCCAGCGTCACACCAGGCTCGATAGGCATAATCCTCCAGCTCGAATGCCTGATAGTTGCCCTCGTGGTCCAGCACCTGGCGGCGGTGGCGGAAATCGAATACGGGTTCGATACCGCTGGAAACATTGTTGGCCAACAGGCTGATGGTGCCGGTAGGCGCAATCGCGGTCAGGTGGCTGTTGCGGATGCCGTGCTTGCGGATACCAGCGCGAATATCCCGCGGCAGGTTGTGGATGAATTGACCGTCGACATAGGGTTCTGGCTCGAAAAAAGGGAAGGTGCCTTTTTCTTCTGCGAGCTGGATTGAACTGCGGTAAGCGCCATGACAAAGGCTCTGCATGATGCGCTCGGCGGCATCCACCGCATTTCTATCGGCGTAATGCAGGCCGAGCATGATCAGGGCATCGGCGAGGCCGGTAATACCGAGGCCGATACGCCGACTGCCGCGCGCCTGCGTGGCCTGTTCGTCCAGGGGGAATTCCGAACAGTCGATGATGTTATCGAGAAAGCGGGTGGCGAGCCTGACCGTGTGTTCGATGCCGGTGAAATCGATTGCTGCTCTGTCGCTAAATGGATTTTTGATAAAACGGGTCAGATTGATCGAACCCAGGTTGCAGGCCCCATACGGCGGTAATGGAATCTCTCCACAGGGGTTGGTGGTGGTGATGGTTTCGCGGTAAGCCAGGTTATTCAGCGCATTGATCCGATCGACAAATAACACCCCCGGTTCGGCACTGTCATAAGTGGCCTGCATGATGCGCCGCCATAATTCTCGGGCCGGGTAACGCGCCATGACCCGGCAGGCGACGGGCGCGGCGTAACCGGGCCACTGGCGCATGACGATTTCGCTGTCCGGCTCGGCCTGTAATGATGCATCTGGGAACAGCAGCGACCAGTCGGCATCGTCGGCGACTGCCTGCATGAAGGCATCGGTGACCTGGACCGACAGGTTGAAATGACGCAATGCCCCGGGGTCGCGTTTGGCCTCGATGAAATCGATGATATCCGGATGGTCGCAGCGCAGGCTGGCGATCATCGCCCCGCGCCTGGCGCCGGTCGACAACAGCGTGGCGCACATGCTGTCCCAGATTCGCATGAAGGATACCGGACCGGAGGCAATGCGCAGGGTAGCCTGGGCAACGCTGCCGCGCGGGCGCAGGGTGGAAAAATCATAGCCGACGCCACCGCCGGCCTGCATCGTCAGCGCACCCTGTTTGAGCGCATCGAAGATGCCCTCCATACTATCGTCGATCAGGCCCATGACGAAGCAGTTGAACAGGGTCACCCGATGGCCGCTGCCGGCACCAGCAAGGATGCGTCCGCCGGGCAGGAACTTGAAATCCTGCAGCAGTTCGAAGAATCGTTGTTCCCATTGCGCCTGCTCACTGGTTTCCACCGCGGCCACGGCCCTGGCCACCCGGCGCCAGCTCTGCTCGATACTGGTCTCCGTCGCTTGCCCGTCTCCCTGCCAGCGGTATTTGCTGGACCAGATATGGCGCGCGATCGGGGTTTGCAACCAGGGGTCATGACTGGCTGTATCGCTCAGGTTAGACATGTGGTTTCCAGGGGTCAGGTCATTACTGTGCGGGCTAATATATCGCTGTGATGGTGTTTTTACCACAACCGGCTGCGCCAGCAGAACCGCTGTTTACAGTGTGGTAGCCTGGTCGACGAGGCGGATCAGGGGAGATGGAGCTGAAAACTGCCGCCGGGTAAACCGGCGCCATTGGCTAGCTGGATTCGCCCCTGCCGCTCCTGGCGCTGATGGCAATTGGCGATGGTAGCGGCAAAATACAGGCCAAGACCGGTGCTGCCGGTTTGGGCGTTGACGCCGGTGGAGAAATTCTCCACCTCGTCGAGCAGCTTTTGCGGATATCCATTGCCGTCGTCATCGATCTGGATCAGCAGTTGTTTATCTAGGATTTGCACACTGATCTGGACCCTTTCGTGGCTGTAGCGGATGCTGTTGCCGAGGATGTTATTGATGGCGATGCCGACCAGGTCCGGATCGAAAAACCAGATCAACTCATCGTCGCAAGTGGCCTCGAGACGAATCCCGTTATTCCTCGCCATCATCGAGTGACCCGCCACGCAGTCATCGATGAAATCAGCCACGATGACCTCACTGATATTCATCCCCAGCTGTTGCTTCTCCAGCCGGTACAGGGTCAGCAGCTCCATCAGGGAGTAATTGATGCGACCGGCCTCGTAGCGCAGGGTGGATACGGCCTGTTGATTTTCCTGGTCCTGCTCCAGTTTTTCGCTGATCACATCGAGCTGGCCCAGCAGCAGGCTCAATGAATTTTTCATGTCGTGCACGGTGGAGGCCAACACCGTTTCGAATAGTCCTTTTTCACTCATCGGGCAGGTACTCCATTAATCTTTTATATAGGCGCCAGCGTTCACCGCTATGTTCCAGCGCCAGCGAGGCCAGCAAGGCGCGGGCCTCATCCACGTGCGCAGCATCCTGTTTCAGTTCTTCACTGGTCAGAATGATCTGCGCCGCATTCAATGCATAATTGGGATTTTCCGGCATCAGGTTGGATGCCTGTCGGAACTTGTCCAGCGCCAGCAGTGGTTGTTGCTGCTTGGCCAGCTCCAGGCCTTCAATATTGATTGACCTGGCCGATTGATCATCCTCCTCGTCCTGGCGGGTTCTGTGCCTGATGTTCTCCATCGACGGGGTCAGCTTTTGCAGTTGCGTTTCAAAGCTGCCGCTCTCACCGAGGTGGGCAAGCTTGGCGTCGATATAAGCCAGGTCCTCGCTGGAAATATGGCAGTCGGGATGGTCCAGGTTTTTACCCAGGCGCGAAATATAATTACTCGATTGATCGGTTTTACCGAGCGCCGAGAACAGGGTCGCCAGGGCACCATAATTACCGGCCAGGGCGCCGGGATGCTGCTGGTACTTACGTTCCATTTTCTTGCAAACGGCATCGGTCTGCGCCAACAGGCGTTTTTGCTCCTGTGACTCCAGGCCCACTGCGACCTCACGGGTATTGTCGTAATAATGCTGATAATGCTGTGGTTGCAGTAAGCAGGAGTGCTGGCCATCCTGGATGGCACTGGCATAGGCCTTGTGCGCCAGTTCATGATGCTGCAGGTTTTCGGCGATTTCACCGAGGCTGGTCTGGCGTCGGACCGATTTGGGTGAGATGCTGATAGCCTGTTGCAGGCTGGATTCCGCCTGCTCCATCTGGCCCAGTGCCTGCTGACATCTGGCAATCCAGTCGTACACGCTGACCTGTTGCGGGAAATTCTGCTGCATGGTCTGAAAATGGGTCAACGCCGGTTCGATTTTATCCTGCAGGAAAAACACCCGACCGATACCCAGTACCGCCCATAACAGATCCTGCTCCTGGACCACCTCCTGATACAGGGCCAGGGCTTCATCGTATTGTTGCAGTTGTTCGAGTAATTCGGATTTCAGACGCAAACAGGAATAGCGCATGGTAGGTTCCTGTTGCATGATCTCGTCGCAGAGGGTCAGGGCCTGTTCACGAAAACCATCGTTGATGGCCTGGTAGATCGGTTCGAGTTTCTGGTTTTTGGCGACCAGTCGTTGCAGTTTTTGCCCCAGCTGTTCGCCGGTGAAGGGTTTGGTCAGATAGGCATCGGGTCTATATTCAATCGCGCCCATCACCCGCGCCGACGTCGTTTCGGCAGTGACCATCAGGAATAATGCACCCTTGTGCAGAATTCTGCGCTCATGCAATTCTTCCAGAATTTGCTGGCCATCCTGGCCATCGCCCAGGTTGTAATCACAAAATACGATGTCGTAATCGTTCTCGGTGCAGCATTGGATCGCTTCCGCACCGTTGACCGCCTGGTCCACCTCCCGGATGCCCAGCTTGAATAGCATGCTTTTTAGGGTGAGCCTGAACTGGGAAAAATCATCAACGATCAAAATCCGGGCTTTTGCTAATAACTCGTACATTACGTTCCAGGTAATTCTTTTTATTCAGTTGAGTATAGCTATTAACCCGGCAATAATTTTTTTTCACGGATCCGGTGGTAGAATAGCGGGCAAACGAATAAAACTGGAGAGACCCATGGCTGAAGATCTGAAACAAAACATCAAGCAATCATCGACCTGGAAGCGAGGCCTGTACATGTTGTTGTTCGCGATCTTTTACGGCATCGCTGAAGTGATTTTATTCGCCATCGTGTTATTCCAGTTCCTGCTCAAGCTGTTTACCGCTGACACCAATGATCGCTTGCGCAAACTGGGGCAGAGCCTGGCGACCTATATCTACCAGATCGTGCAGTTTCTTGCCTTCAACAGTGAATATCATCCCTATCCCTTCGGGGCCTGGCCCAAGGGTGAGCCAAAGCCGGCAAAGCCGAGTAAAGCCGAGGAAAAAGAGATGGATGAGATGCTCGAGCACAGCGAACAGGATACCGATGTCAATGGTGATTAATCCCGGTCTGCCGGAGTAGAATCCAGACCGCCAGCTACTACGTCAGGCAGGCGGGAATGACAACATCCAACATTTCGCGGCCAAGTTGCGCAACCTGATTCAGGCATCGGCCATGATGCTGCTGATCAGGGCCTGCATGCGCTGATAGTGACTGCCCTTCCAGAATATCTTTTTACAATCCTCGCATTGATAGAAGCTTTGGTAGTATTTCCGGGTCAACGGCAACAATTGGGCAACTATTTCCTGTTTATCGACCGCACGGATGATGCCGTTGCAGTCGCGGCAGCGTACCAGCTGAGTCGAGTGCCGATGCAACTGGTAACGGTTCATCAATTCCTTAATCTGCCGGCGCGGATTATGTGAGCGCATCAGGTAGCCCAGGCTGACCTGTTTGCGCATCAGCAGGCGGCGGTCGCTGGTAACCAGGATGCGCTGCTCAAGCTGTGAAATCTGTGCCAGCGTCGGATCGTCGTAATCATTGCGGTAAAGGGTGTCAAACCCGAGCATGCGCAGGTAACCGGCCAGGCGTCCGAGATGAACATCGAGGACGAAGCGTGGTGGTGATGGATTTGACGGTAGATTGTGGATCAAACCCGGCAGTGCAAGCCGGCTGGCATGCGGATACACCTTGATTCGTTCTCCACCGGTGACCAGATAATGGAAATCCACCGACTTGTCATCGACCAGCACAATATCGACCTCGGTATGCGGAACGCCAATAGATTCGATCAGGTCTTTGATCGATCGTGGTTTGATGAAGGCAAAATCAAATGCCTGATGGCGTTTGTCGACCGCGACAAAATCGTTGAGCCGGGTAAAAAATTGAATCTGGACATGCGTGGTCATCGGTTTATCATAACGGATCAGGGATCGATCGATAACCAGCCGCTAGCGTTAGAGGGAGAGAAAAAAAATGGCTGGACTAAAAAGATTAGGAGGGAAGAGGATTAGGTCCAGCCGTAAAAGGGTATAAGATTTACCATTTCTGGTGATTGAATATTAGGCCGGGCTAGGTGAAAGCCTTGTCAATTCGATGTGAAGATTTTGTGAAAAATCGACAAAACTGATTGGCGATGGATGCGGGGCATGCGACAAGTCATAAATCTTGCGACAGCACAACGTGAAATACTGGTCGATATTACCGACCAGGTCAAGGCCGTGGTCAAAAGCAGTGGCGTCAAAAACGGCCTGGTATCGATATACGCGCAGGGTGCGACGGCTGCAATCATGATCCAGGAAAACTGGGATGACAGTGTGCAGACCGATGTCGTGGATTTACTGCGGCAGATGATTCCCCCGGGAGTGTGGCTGCATGATGCGCAGGATGGCAATGGCGATGCGCATCTCAAATCAGGCCTGGTCGGACCATCGGAGACCGTACCGTTGATCGATGGCCAGCTCGGTTTATCCACCTGGCAGAATATTTTCTTTTGTGAATTCGATGGACCCAGGTCCGAGCGCAAGGTGGTGTGTAGCATCATCGCTGACGCTTAGTCTTCATCATCCAACCAGAGCCTGAACGGAGGCAGTATGCAATATCGCAAACTGGGCAACACCGATATCGATGTCAGTGTCATCTGTCTCGGCACCATGACCTGGGGTGAACAGAACACCCAGCAACAGGCCTTCGAGCAGATGGACTATGCGGTCGAGCATGGGGTCAATTTTTTCGACACCGCGGAGCTCTACGCGATCCCGACCAATGCCGCTACCTATGGCGCCACCGAACAAATCATCGGCAACTGGCTGAGTGCCTCGGGTAAGCGAGAGCAGATCATCCTCGCCAGCAAGATCGCCGGCCCCGGCCGCTGGATACCGCACATCCGCGGCGGCAACAGCCGCTTCGAGCGGGACAATATCGTGCAGGCGCTGGATGACAGCCTGCGCCGTCTGCAGACCGATTACCTGGATCTTTACCAGTTGCACTGGCCCGAACGTAATACCAACTTTTTCGGCAAGCTGGGATTCGAACCGGACGACGAGGATCAATTCACCCCGGTGCTGGAAACCCTGCAGGCGCTGGATGAGCAGATCCAGGCCGGCAAGATTCGCCATATCGGCCTGTCCAACGAAACCCCCTGGGGTGTCATGCAGTTTTTAAAGGTGGCAGAGCAACATGGTCTGCCGCGGATTGTTTCAGTACAGAATCCTTACAGCCTGCTCAACCGCAGCTACGAGGTCGGCCTGGCCGAGATCTCCTGGCGTGAGCGGGCTGGGCTGCTATCCTACTCGCCGATGGCGTTCGGGGTGCTGTCCGGCAAGTTCCTGCAGGGTCAGCATCCGGCCGGCGCCCGCATCACCCTGTTCCCGGATTATTTCACCCGCTACAGCAATGCGCAGGCGGTCGCTGCTACCGAGCAATACGTCGAGCTGGCTCGTCAGCATGACCTGGACCCGGCGCAGATGGCCCTGGCTTTCGTCAACAGCCGGCCATTTCTGACCAGTACCATTATCGGGGCGACGACGATGCAACAGCTGAAGGCGAATATCGCCAGCATCGATGTCGAGCTTAGTGATGCAGTGCTGGAAGGTATCGCGGCGATCCATACCCAACATCCCAATCCCAGTCCGTAATTATTGGAGGCAGATATGAGAGCACTGGTCGAGTTACAGGTCATCCCGCTGGGCGCCGGGGTATCGGTACGCAAGGAGGTCACCCAGGTGGTCAAACTGCTCCACAACTATGACTTCATCATCGATACCCATGGATCCGGCACCAATATCGAGGGTGAGTTGTCCGAGATCCTGGCTGCGATCGAAACCATCCATCAAACTCTGCATGACCAGGGCATTGCACGACTGCTCAGTTATATCAAGCTGGAAACCCGCATCGATAAGGTCCCCACCCTGGCGGGCAAGAAGCTGGACTGAGAGATGAGCCGCTAGCCGCTATATCGTGTGCTGGGCCAGGGCCGATTTCAGCGCCTGCTCGGTTTCGGCGTTGAAACAGGCAAAGATGACATGATTGACCTGCTCCAGGTTGTGCAGGGTATTGATCACGGTCTCAACCGCGATGTGACTGGCCTGCTCGATCGGGTAACCATAAACCCCGCAGCTAATCGCGGGAAAGGCAATACTCTGGCACTCGTGTTGCTCGGCCAGTAGCAGGCTCTGCCGGTAACAGGAAGCCATTAATTCAGCCTCACCCTGGTCACCCCCGTGCCATACCGGTCCCACGGTATGAATGACGTGGCGCGCCGGCAGCTTATAACCCCGGGTAATCTTGGCCTGGCCGGTGGCGCAGCCATTCAGGCCACGGCACTCCTCCAGCAATTGCGGGCCGGCCGCACGATGTATCGCTCCATCCACCCCGCCGCCGCCAAGCAGGCTGTTGTTGGCGGCATTGACGATGGCGTCAACCTCGAGCCGGGTGATATCGGTTTTCAGGATCTCTATTTGCATGCTGACATCGGATTCTAACGGTAGAAAAAATTATTATTATCATTGCGGATATATTTTGTCACACTATTTAAATGACCCACGACAACGATAACCCCCAACTGCTCTGGCAGCCTGACCCGAAACGTATCCGCGATTCCAGGCTGAGCGCTTTCATCGCCTTTGTTGAACAACAAACCGCTAATTCTTTTGCCGATTATCACGCACTTTACCAGTGGTCGATCGATGACAGCGAAAATTTCTGGTCGCTGTTATGGGATTTCTGCGAGGTGGTTGGCGATAAGGGCGAACAGTTGCTGGTGGACGGTGATGATATCGAACATGCGCAATGGTTTCCGCAGGCGCGCCTCAATTTTGCCGAGAACCTGTTGCGCGAACGCAGCGATGAGATTGCGATCAGTTTTCGGGCCGAGGACCAGCTAAGCTATCAGCTCAGTTACAACCAGGTCTATGTGCAGGTGGCGGCGGTTGCCGCCTGGCTGCGTCAACAGGGCGTCGCTAAAGGTGATCGGGTCGCGGCCTATCTGCCAAATATGCCGGAGACCGTGATCGCGATGCTGGCAACCGCCAGCCTCGGTGCGATCTGGACTTCGACCTCGCCGGATTTCGGTGAGGATTCGGTGATCGATCGTTTCGGCCAGACCGAGCCGGTGGTGTTGTTTTGTGTCGATGGTTATTTTTATAACGGCAAAACGGTCGATGTGCGGGTCAAGGTCAATACTATTCGCGCGGCGTTACCCACGCTCAGGCATTGTGTTGAAATTTCGCTGGCCCAGCTGCCCGGCGCCAGGAATGGCACCGACTGGCAAACCCTGTTGGCGACCGAGCATCAAGACAATATCGATTTTGTCGCCACTGAATTCAACCATCCGCTGTATATCCTTTACTCTTCCGGTACCACCGGCAGACCCAAATGTATTACCCACAAGGTCGGTGGTGTGTTGCTGCAGCATTTAAAAGAGCATCAGCTGCAAAGCGATATTAAAAAAGGTGACAGGGTATTCTATTTCACCACCTGTGGCTGGATGATGTGGAACTGGCTGGTCAGTGCGCTGGCCTCACGCGCGATGCTGGTATTGTATGACGGCTCGCCGTTTTATCCTGATGGTAATGTTTTGTGGGATTTTGCCGACGAGGTCGGCATGACCCTGTTCGGAACCTCGGCCAAGTATGTCGATGCCCTGAAGAAAGCCGGGCTGGCACCGATGCAGAGCCATCGATTATCCGACCTGCGGACCCTGTGCTCCACCGGCTCGGTGCTGGCGCCGGAGAGTTTCGATTACGTGTATGCCTCGATCAAGCAGGATTTGAACCTGGCATCGATTTCCGGTGGCACCGACATCGTATCCTGCTTTGTCCTCGGCAGTCCGATCCTGCCGGTATATCGCGGCCAAAGTCAGTGTCGTGGTCTGGGCATGGCGGTGGAGGTGTTCAATAGCCAGGGGCAGGCAGTGATGGATGAAAAAGGTGAATTGGTCTGTACTCGAACCTTTCCTTCGCAACCGGTTTATTTCTGGGGCGATGATACTGGTGAAAAGTACCACAATGCCTATTTCGCCCGTTTCGATAATGTCTGGCATCACGGCGATTATGTGCGCCTGACCCCGCAGCAGGGGATGGTGATTTACGGGCGTTCGGATGCGACCCTGAACCCGGGCGGGGTGCGCATCGGTACCGCCGAGATCTACCGCCATGTCGAGCAGCTCGAGGAGGTGATGGAAAGCATCGTCATCGGCCAGGACCACGATAATGATGTCAGGGTGGTGCTATTTGTGGTGTTGCAGCCGGGCCTGGAACTGGATCAGGAGCTGACCGGCAAGATCCAGCGTACCGTGCGGGCAAAATGCTCACCGCGTCATGTGCCGGCAAGGGTGATCCAGGTGACAGAAATACCCCGCACCAAATCCGGTAAGATCGTGGAACTTGCGGTGCGTGATGTGGTACATGGCCGATCGATCCAGAATATCGGCGCCCTGGCCAATCCGGAGGCCCTGGAGCAGTATCGCGATATTCCCGAGCTGCAGGATTGAAGCGGGCAATCCCACTATATTGTTGCAGCAGCATAGCCTAACTGGTTGCTGCTACTTGAAATGGCTGCAATGAACTCTCATTTAGAGTTCTGTCTTAGGAGTTTATTCCGGTAAACTTCCAGTCATGGGAATTTAGGTTGAACCCCGATGAATAAACGAACTCTAGTGCTCAGATTATTGCCGCTGCTGATTATCTTCCTGGCAATGAGCGCTTTCGCCTACCTGAAGATGACCAAGCCCGAGCGAATGAAGCCAGTGGCCAAGGAGAAAGTGTGGCAGGTCGATACGATGGAAGCGCGTCCGCAAACCCTGGCACCGACCCTGACCCTGTTCGGGGACGTGGAGACCCAGGCCCTGGTCAATGCCGCTGCCCCGGGCGCCGGCCTGGTTGCTGATGTATTGGTAAGTCCTGGTGACCGGGTTACCGCGGGCCAAAAGCTGGTCGGCATGGATAGTCGGGATTTTGCCGCCGCCCACCTGCAG
>JAAUXZ010009946.1_pt1 | contig 24273 bp, 23 predicted proteins | sample 7278131 | NCBI WGS metagenome assembly JAAUXZ01 (sample SAMN14350119, study PRJNA611818) | marine sediment metagenome | isolation source: surface marine sediment (3m) | place: French Polynesia: Moorea | collected 2018-08 | reverse complement strand
TCGTAAGCCAGTTCCATCACCTTTTGTCCCATAGTCGCTGAGAACAGCATGTTGAGCCGTTTGTCTGGTGGAGTCAGGCGGCGCAAAAGAAAGCGCACATCGCTAATGAAACCCATGTCAAACATGCGGTCGGCCTCGTCGAGTACCATCGCCTCGATAGCGCGAAAATTGAACAGTCGCTGCTTGAAGAAATCGATCAATCTGCCCGGCGTACCGATGAGGATATCTACGGGTTGCTCAAACTGCTTTTTCTGCTGTTCGTAAGCTTTCCCGCCATAACAGATCGCCAGATTCAGCGGCGTCGATTGCAGTAGCGCTGTAGCATCCTTGTGGATTTGCAAAGCCAGTTCGCGGGTCGGCGCAAGTATGAGGCAACGCGGTTTGCCTTTTTGGACTTGCTCTGGATCTGTCTTCAGCAGCTGCTGAGCGCAAGCCAGCAAAAACGCCAGTGTTTTACCGGTGCCGGTCTGCGCCTGCCCGTAAACGTCCTGATGATCGAGCAGCATCGGCAATGCATGCTGCTGAATGGGTGTGCAGTAGTTAAAGCCAAGTCGGTCCAGTGCCAGCAACAACTGCTCATCCAGAGGCAGTGATGAAAATTCGAGGTCGGTCAGATGATGTTGTGCCATTCGGTGGACTGCTTTGGAGTGTCTATAAAACTGTCAAATACTAGCAAATAACGAAACTAACTGCGCTGAAGAATTGAAAAAGCCAACTAATGACATATATAGACCAGTTCTGGAGAAGCAGAGCCCCTCCCAATCACGCTTTTTTTACTTTGGTTGACAGTAAAAAGCCTAGGGACTACATTGTCGACCTCTTGAGAATGCCCTCGTGCAGGAGACATCATGAGTGAAAAAATTGTATACCTTTCAGACGACAGTTTTGAAGGTGACGTGCTGCAATCTGAAACCCCGGTGCTGGTAGATTACTGGGCAGAATGGTGTGGCCCCTGTAAGATGATTGCACCCATCCTCGAGGAGATCGCTGACGAGTACGATGGCAAGGTAAAAGTTGCGAAACTTAACATTGATGAAAATTCTGCGACTCCTCCGAAGTACGGTATTCGCGGTATTCCAACCCTGATGTTATTCAAGGGCGGTTCTGTCGAAGCAACCAAGGTAGGCGCACTGTCAAAATCCCAGTTAACTGCATTCCTCGATAGCAACATCTAATGAATTCCAGGGGCGTCCTTTTTTGTGGACGCCCCTGATATCCTGTGCTAACCTCACTGCACAGTTGGTCGCGAGTCCTTCGCGCCATAGCATCAAATAACAAGCAAACATAACCCTTTTCCCAGACCGTAGTTTTTACAGGCTGTCCTTACGTCTACTGACTTCAGTTTCCTAGCTGCTGCTATTCAAATATGAATTTAAACGAACTTAAGAAGAAATCCGTCCCCGAATTGATCGATATTTTGAAGGGCATGGGTGGCGACCACTCCTCGCGCATGCGTCGTCAGGACATCATCTTCAGCATACTGAAGGCCCAGGCCAAAAAAGGTGAAGATATCTTCAGTGAAGGTGTTCTGGAAATTCTGCAGGATGGATTTGGATTTTTACGTTCAGCCGACAGCTCCTACCTGGCGGGCCCTGATGACATTTATGTTTCGCCAAGCCAGATTCGACGATTCAACCTGCGTACGGGTGACACTATCAGCGGCAAGATTCGTCCACCCAAAGACAACGAGCGCTACTTCGCGTTGCTCAAGGTCGATGAAATCAATTTTGACACGCCAGAAAACGTTAAACACAAGGTTCTGTTTGAAAACCTCACACCTCTGCATGCGAATAGTCGTCTGCAACTGGAGCGCGGTAATGGCAGCACCGAGGACATAACGGCTCGCATCATTGATATGGTGTCACCGATTGGTAAGGGACAACGCGGATTGGTGGTGTCTCCACCGAAAGCCGGTAAAACGCTGATGCTGCAAAATATTGCGCAAAGCATCGCTAGTAATCATCCGGAATGTTATCTCATTGTGCTGCTCATCGATGAACGTCCTGAAGAGGTCACAGAGATGGAACGCATGGTGAAAGGGGAAGTGGTTGCTTCTACCTTCGACGAGCCAGCGAGTCGACATGTTCAGGTCGCCGAGATGGTTATCGAGAAGGCTAAACGACTGGTAGAACACAAACGCGACGTGGTCATCCTGCTGGATTCAATCACGCGATTGGCGCGTGCCTACAACACAACAATTCCGTCATCAGGGAAAGTATTAACCGGTGGTGTGGACGCCCATGCATTACATCGCCCCAAGCGTTTTTTTGGTGCGGCCCGCAACATTGAAGAAGGCGGCAGCCTGACCATCCTGGCAACCTCATTGATAGAAACCGGTTCGAAAATGGACGAGGTTATCTACGAGGAGTTCAAGGGCACCGGCAACATGGAAATTCATCTTGATCGCCGCATTGCCGAAAAACGCGTTTTCCCTGCAATCAACATTAACCGTTCCGGTACACGTCGCGAAGAATTGCTAATGGATCAGGATGAATTGCAAAAGGTCTGGATTTTGCGCAAATTCCTGCATTCAATGGATGAACTGGAGGCGATGGAATTTGTACTCGCACGCATGCAAAACAGTAAAACCAATCTGGAGTTCTTCGATCAGATGAAGAAATGAGCCGGGTCATTTTTCGGTGCTCTGAAAAATGGCGAAAGTCAGCTCGTTCCCTCCCATTGTCGGATTAAATCCCCGCATTATCATTCTGGGCAGCATGCCCGGTATAGCCTCACTTGAGGCCGTTCAATATTACGCCCACCCGCGAAATGCATTTTGGCCCATTATGGCGGAGCTGTTTGGCTTCGATCATCAGATTGATTATGAGGCTCGTATCAAGCGGGTGCGAACATTGCCCGTGATTTTGTGGGATACGTTGGCGACCTGTTATCGACCGGGCAGCCTTGATAGCGACATCAGTGTGGACTCGGTTGAGGCTAACGATATTGTGTCATTGCTGGATGAGTTCCCCGGCATTCGCCTGATCGCGTTTAACGGCGCGACCTCGGAAAAATACTTTCGCCGCCTGGTATTACCGCAGTTGGAAGCAGAAACCTTGCCCCGCTTGCTCAGAATGCCGTCCACCAGTCCTGCCAATGCGAGTATGAATCTGGCGAGGAAAACTGAAAGTTGGCGGGTATTGCTGGATTACTGTTGAGGCTTTTTCAGGAACGGCTGCGGATCCTGATCACATTTTTCAGAATTGACACCGGCGTCGTACCAGTCCGCACGATCAGCCCAGAAAATATTATCGACTGGATGTATCGCAGATTCGCTATCGAGGCTACCGGCCGGGATCACGAGTCTACCGCTTTGCAGACTGACGTAAGGCACCAGCGATCCGCAGTGGCTGCAAAAACACTTCGAGATAACGCCCTCACGCTCCGGTGTATAACGTTTGATCTGATCCTCCCCGGATAACCACTCGATGTTTTCAGCGCGCGCAAAAATGTTAGCCGCATGCGCAGTACCAGTGGATTTTCTGCACTGGCTGCAGTGGCAGAGATGAAAGGTGTCGAACGGTCCACTCACCTGATAGGAAACCTTCCCGCATAGACAGGAACCCTGCATGCTCTCGCTCATTTCAACTTTCCTGCTGCCTGACTGGCCAACAGGCGTTTGATCAGGTCATCGAATAGCGATTCATCAACATTGGCGAAGGCGAAGCGGATGAACTGATCCTGTTGAGCGCCAAAATAACTGCCGGGCAGGCTGACAATTTTCTGTTGCTCGATGAGCAGTTTGACGACATCGCGGGATGGCATGTCGAAGGGGTGTTCTATATAGGCGAAGTAGGCGCCTGCACTAACCAGTCGATACTTTAACTCGGGATGCCGGAAGGCTTCCTGGATGGCGATCGCACGCCTTGCTAGTTGCTCGGATTTTTCGATTTTCCAGTCATGCAGATTTTCGAGGCCAAACAGGGCCGCTAATTGTCCCGCGTGCGGGGCGCAGATCGCCGTACAATCCTGAATTTTTTTCAGCTGATCCATCATTTGCGGGCCAGCCGCAATCGCACCTGTTCGATAACCGGTCAGGCTGAATACCTTGGAAAAACTGTAAAGATGGACAAAGTGATTGCGCCAGTCATGTTCTTCGAATAATCCATGTGGCTGAACATCAATATCAATAAAGTCACGATAGGTTTCATCAACCACCAGCATGATGTCATGCTGGCGAGCCAGCTCCATAAACCGAGCCAATGTCTCGGGTTTATAGATGGCACCGCTGGGGTTATTCGGCGTGACCAGCACGATCGCCCGCGTCCGATCATTGATGAGTCCGGCAGCTTCCTCAGGATCTGGCTCGGCAGTTTCGGCGTTAAACGACAGGTTGCGAGTCTGCACGTCGCGGATTGATAGCCACATATTGTGATTAAAGTAAGTCGGTAGAGGGATAATGACTTCGTCACCCGGTTCACAAATTGCATCGATTACCGAGCAAAAGGCCTGGTTGCAACCGGCGGTAATCAATAAATCGTCAGCGTTAACATCACCCCGGTAGCGCGAATAAATGTTATCGGCCAACGCGATGCGCAAGGGCTCAATACCGCGTATGTCGGTGTAGGTAGCGCCTTCACCGCGGCGAATGGCGTCGGCCAGGTAGTCGCGAAGCGATTGCGGTGGCAAGTGTGCAGGCACTGCCTGGCACATGTCGATTAGTCCTGGTGCTTGACGATCCTCTACCCAGGACCAGGCCTCGGCTATGGGTGCGGCATCGCAATGTTGTACGGTGGAGCTCAGTTTCATGATGGTTCAAGTCAGTTGTGGCTTTCTTTTAGCCAGATCTTTGCAAATCTGCCCTTGATCAGGTGGCGAACCATACCATAAATTAACAGTCGAATAGCGGTCCGCAAAAATGCGATAATTAAAGCCAATCTGTAGCGAGGTTTTTCGATGAAATACTTACATACCATGGTCCGTGTGCATGATCTTGATGCATCGTTAAAGTTTTATTGCGATGTGCTCGGACTGGTCGAGGTGAGCCGAAACGATTATGCCGACGGCGAATTCACACTGGTATTTCTCGCAGCGCCAGAAGACGTTGAAAAAGTAAAATCAGGTAGCGCGCCGGCCATCGAATTGACCTACAACTGGGACGGTGAGGTTTATCAGGGTGGTCGTAATTTTGGTCATCTGGCTTTCGAAGTCGATGACGTGTACGAACTCTGTCAACGTGTGCTCGACAATGGTATCGAGCTGAACGTGCCACCGCGCGACGGGCGCATGGCGTTTTTCCGCTCTCCCGACAATATTTCCATTGAAGCGCTGCAAAAAGGCGGTGCGCGCGAACCCGCTGAACCCTGGGTATCCATGCCAACTGTTGGTGAATGGTAAGCGCTGGTGTTAAGCCAGGCGTTTGAAAAAACTTTCTTCGATCCGGGGCATCCCTGGCGCTGGCTCGAACGCTGCTTTCATGGCTTTAGCAATCAGCAAACCATTCAGCTGAATGGTCAGGCCTTAACCGTAAGTTGGACCGCTCGTGCGCAGCGCGAGCTGGAAAAAAGGCAGGTCCCGCTAATCGTCGAAATGCAGCTGCTGTTCTCCTGCGTGGTGAAAAAACGTCTGTTATTTGATCGCTCGAGCAGTGATTCAATGGTTCCGGTAAATCAACATCTCTCGGTTGGATTGAGCGCTGTTGCATCGAAGGCCTGTATCCCTGAAGAGTTTGCTCGTGACTATCCAGAGGGTCAGGATTTATCGGACACTTACGCCGGCAGGTTAAGCCCTGGCCGGCTGGAAATTGACTTCCGTCAAGGAGAGTGGCAAGGACAGTTTTATATCGGCTGAAGCGGTTGGCATGAGTCTCATCATCGGTTTATGATGGGCTCCTGCACAATAATAATAATCGACTAACCGGTTGACTCAGGGAGTCTGTGGGGAGACAACACAATGACTGATACAGGGTCGCAGGAACGGACCTGTCCAATGTCGGCAAATAAACCAGGCGATCGGCTGAAGTTGATCGCCTGTTCAAGTCTCGGATTCTTCGAACCCCTACTGCGCGGTAAAGCAAACCATCCCGAATTTTTACCTTCTGATAGTCAGTTACCGCTGGAGGAGGGCTAGTGAAGACTGGGAGTTCATCGGTCGCAGAAAAACAGCTTCTCAAGTACGACTATGAGCCCGGAATGCTTCTGCAGATGTTGCGCGGTATTCAGCTAGCGCAAAATATCATTGAAGTTGGGGACATAGAGACGCTGGCGAGGTCACTCAATTTGCCGACCAGCAAGATCAGGGCGTTAATCGATTTCTACAGTTTCCTCCATGACAAACCACGCGGTAGCTATGCCGTCTACTTCTCGGACAGTATTACCGACCATATGCTCGGTAGTCGCGAACGTGCGCAGCAGTTATGTAGCATTCTTGGCGTCCAGCTTGGCAAGCCCGACGAAGCAGGCCTGGTTACGGTTGCATTGACGTCCTGCACGGGTCTCTGTGAGCGCGGCCCGGCCGTACTCGTCAACGGCATCGCGGTTGATCGTGTCGACGCAAGCCGGATCATCGAGATGGCTGACCTGATCAAAAAGCGGGTGCCTTTGGTTGACTGGCCACAACAATGGTTCGTTATCAACGATGCATTGCAGCTCAAGGGACCGCTGCTCGACAACGATCTGCGTCTTGGCGAAGCCATCGAGCGGGCGATTGAGATCGGATCGCAGCAGGTTATTGCCGAGCTCAAGGACTCGCAGCTGCGCGGCTGTGGAGGCGCTGGTTTTCCGACCTGGCGTAAGTGGGATATTTGCCGGGGCACCAGCACAGAACAGCGCTACGTCGTGTGCAATGCGGACGAGGGCGAGCCGGGGACATTCAAGGACCGCGCACTGCTGAATACATACTCGCACCAGGTGTTCGAGGGCATGACTGTCTGTGGTCTGACCATCGGCGCCAGTAAAGGATTTATTGATCTTCGCCACGAGTACGAGTTTCTGCGCGAGCAGCTCGAGCAGCAGCTGCAAATAAGGCGCGATAACAATCTGCTTGGCCGCAGTATACTTGGCCACCACGGCATCAATTTCGATATCGAGATAATCATGGGCGCGGGGGCTTACGTCTGTGGTGAGGAGTCGGCTCTGATCGAGTCGATGGAAGGTAAACGAGGTATTCCGCGTATTCGGCCGCCGTTCCCTGTCACGCACGGTTATAACGGTAGACCCACCACAGTAAACAACGTCGAGACCTTCGCTTATGCCGCCGGGATCATTGCACGTGGCCCCGGGTTCGTTTATCACGACGGTGGCGATCCGTGTTGGAAGCTGCTGAGTATTTCAGGCGATTGCCGCTCGCCCGGTATTTACGAGATACCTCTCGGCACCTCGATCCGCGATATCTGCGAAATGTGTGGCGCCGATGATGTGCAGGCAATCCAGGTGGGTGGCCCCGGTGGTATTCTGATTTCAGTGGACGAATTGGACCGCAAGGTATCTTTTGACGACCTGAACACGGCCGGATCCTTCATCATCTTTGACTCATCACGTGACATGCTGGAAGTTGCGCTGAACTTTACCCACTTCTTTAAGCACGAGAGCTGTGGATTCTGCACGCCCTGCCGGGTCGGCACCAAACTCATGCAAAACATGGTCGACAAGATTGCACATGGACATGGCGCACGGGTCGATATCGAGCAGATGCAGCGTCTGCATCATTTGATGACTCGCGCGAGTCACTGCGGACTCGGCCAGCGTGCCGCTGTACCGATATTGACGACTTATGAAAAATTCCCGGACTCGATTAACAATCGAGTCGGCGATGTCGACTACAAACCGGCGTTTGATATCGAAGCCGCGATCGAACGTTCGAAGCAGATCGTTTCCGAGGAAACCCGGTCATGAGTGGGCGTATTCACATCGACGGCGAATCCATCCCGTTTGCCGACGGCCAGACGGTAATCCAGGCCGCCGAGGACGCCGGTATCCATATTCCACACCTGTGTTATCACCCCGACTACGCGGCCAACGGCAGCTGCAAACTATGTACCGTAGAGATCGACGGCCGGCAAGCCTCGAGTTGTACCACCAAAGCGGTCGACGGCATGGTGGTCGAGAGCAACACTGAGGAACTGAACTCGGAACGCCGGGCGCTGACGCAAATGCTATTCGTCGAGGGAAATCATCACTGTCCGTCCTGCGAGGCAAGCGGCAATTGCAAACTGCAGGATCAGGCTTATCGCCTCGGTATGACGGCGCTGATTTTTCCGGATTTTACCGCGGGACGTGCGACCGACGCGAGCCATCCGGATATTCTGCTCAATCGGGACCGCTGCATTTATTGCGAGTTATGCGTGCGGGCGTCGAAGGAGGTTGATGGCAGGGATGTCTTCTGCATCAGCGGCCGCTCCGAGAATAAATCACTTGCCATCAATTCTGACAGCGGAATGCTGTCTGATTCTGGCCTGCAAGTTGAAGACGCCGCAGCGAGTGTATGCCCGGTGGGTGCGCTGATCAAAAAGCGTCAGGGCTTTCGCAAACCCATTGGCCAGCGCGACTATGACAAAAGGCGGGTTCACCACAACAAGGTGCGTCTGCCGAACCTGCCCAAACTCGAGAAGGCGCCCGGCGAAAAAGTCTCCGTTGCGACCTGTTCACTGGCGGGTTGTTTCGGTTGTCATATGTCGTTTCTCGACATCGACGAACGCATTATCGAACTGACGGAACGAATCAGCTTCGACCGTTCGCCGCTCAACGATATCAAGCATATCTCTGGACCTGTGGATATTGGTCTGGTCGAGGGTGGTGTCTGCAATACCGAGAATATTGAAACGCTACGGGAATTCCGCGAAAACTGCCAGGTGTTGATTGCGGTTGGTGCCTGCGCGATGGACGGCGGCGTACCCGCATTGCGCAACAACCTGGATGTGCGCGATCTGCTGGAAGAATCCTATATAAACGGCTTCGGCGTCGACAATCCGCAGATTCCCGTGGATAGAGAGTTGCCGTACATTCTCGAAGAGGTCAGCCCAATCCATGAAGTGGTTAAGGTGGATTTCTTTCTGCCGGGATGCCCGCCGCCAGCAGAAGCTTTCTGGTTGATCCTGACCGATATCCTGGACGGACGGCAGCCAGATCTACCCTACGACCTGCTGCGATTTGACTGAGGATCGACCTATGACTACCGAATCCGAATCCGTAAACCGCGAGGACCTGCAGCGAATCGTCATCGAGCCCGTGTCGCGGGTCGAAGGCCACGGCAAAGTAACCTTGCTGGCAGACGATGATAACGTTATCCGCGAAGCCCGCCTGCATATCGTCGAATTCCGAGGCTTCGAGAAATTCATCCAGGGCCGGCCATACTGGGATGTTCCGGTCGTGGTGCAGAGGTTGTGTGGTATCTGCCCGGTCAGCCATCACCTCGCGGCCGGCAAGGCAATCGATCGCATCGAGGGCGCGGAAAAGCTCACGTCCACCGCAAAGAAACTGCGCGAGTTGGTGCACTTCGGGCAGATATTGCAGAGCCACGCACTGCATTTTTTTCATTTGTCATCGCCCGATCTGTTGTTCGGTTTCGAAGCTGATGTCGACAAACGCAATATTTTTGCTGTAATCGAGGCACATCCGGATCTCGCGCTGCAGGGTGTCAAGCTGCGCAAATATGGACAGCAAGTCATTGCTGCCATTTGTGGCAAGCGCATCCACGGCACTGGTGCGATACCAGGCGGCATGAACAAACCGCTGACCTCTTCGGAGCGGGACAAGCTGCTCGAAGACATCGATCAAATCATCGAGTGGGGCGTGGCCGCGAATACTCTGGCTCGCGATTACTACCTGAACAATCAACCGCTCTCGGTCGAATTCGGCACCATGACGTCGAACTATCTGAGCCTGGTGCGTCCCGACGGTGCGCTCGAACTCTATGACGGCAAGCTTCGCGCGAAGAACAAGGACGGTGAAACGATCTTCGACCAGTACAGCGATCAGAATTACTTCGATTACATACGAGAAGAAGTGCGCAGCTGGAGTTACATGAAATTTCCTTACCTGACGCAGCTCGGTTCGGAAAACGGCTGGTACCGGGTGGGTCCGCTGGCAAGGGTGAACAACTGTGACTACATCAATACGCCGCTGGCTGAGGAAGCCCGTCTCGAGTACAAGGCTCAGGGTGAGAATGGAATGCTGCACGCGCCGCTCGCCTATCACTGGGCTCGCATGATCGAGCTCGTGCACTGCGCCGAGAAGATCAAGGAGCTGCTGAACGATCCGGAGATTCTTGGTACCGATCTGGTAACCCGTGGCGGCGAGCGCCAGAGTAGCGGTATCGGCGTGATCGAGGCGACTCGGGGCACTCTGTTCCATCATTACGAGGTCGACGAGAACGATCTGATCAAGCGGGCAAACCTGATTGTTTCGACGACCAACAACAATCAGGCAATGAACGAGTCCATCCGCCGGGTAGCGGATAAATACCTGAGCGGCAGAGAGCTTACCGAGGGCCTGCTCAACAATATTGAAGTCGCTATTCGCGCCTACGATCCCTGTTTGTCCTGTGCAACACATGCCATTGGCAAGATGCCGCTGATCGTCGAACTGCAGGGCAGGGGCGGCGAAGTCATAAACCGGTTGCAAAAAGATAGCAACGGTGAAATCAGCTAACTATGCCCTGACGGTCTTCGCGTGGGGGAACACGGCCAGGGGCGACGACGGCATCGGGCCGATTCTCGCCGAACGCCTTAGAGAACAGGACTTCCCCGGGCTTCGCGTTATCGAAGACCACCAGCTCAACATAGAACATGTCACCGATCTTGAAGATTGCGGCGCGGCGCTGTTCATCGATGCGAGTACCAAGGTCGACGAGGGCTATCGGCTGGAGCGCATCAGCCCTAGCAACGACGGCAATTTCTCGACCCACGCCATTTCACCGCAAGCATTGCTCAATGTCTTTGAACATACGATGAAATCCTCGGCACCGGATTCGTGGTTGCTGCATGTTGCGGCACGGGAGTTCGAACTCGGTGCTGAGCCGGGCAGCAAAGCCAGACGATCCATCGAGCAGGCGTTTGGCTTCCTGACGGAGCTCCTGAAAAACGCACCTTCTGACTGGCAGGGCCTATTGGAGCGAAAGGGAGTTTGAACAAACCCTTCGATGTCCGCAGTCACGGCAAGCATGGTGTGTGCATCACTAGCGTCTGCTGGCGATGCCAACAACGCTTCGCCGTTTTCGATGCTGTCATTGAGCAAGTGTTGCAAGAAATCAGCAACTGAATACAGTGTAGCGATTCGCTTCTCTTGTCTCGCCATGAATGAATCAGACCTTTACCCGCCACTGAAAACTTACCTGCAAGCCCAGGGTTATGAGATAAAGGGTGAAGTAGGCCAATGTGATGTTTTTGCAAGACGCGGCACCGAACATCCGCTTATTGTTGAATTGAAACTATCGCTTAACCTGTCAGTGATCCTGCAGGTTGTTGACCGTTTGTCGTTAAGTCCCACCGTTTATGTTGGTGTGCCGAGGCAGTGCAGCGCTCTAAGTAAGAAACGTAAAGCGGTGCTGAAGTTGTTCAGGTTACTGGGTATCGGGCTCCTCACAATCGATCCAGATCGCAGTTCAGGGGGCGTTTCAATATTACTTGATCCCGGCGACTATAGACCGCGGATCTCGAAGCAGAAACAATCCCGATTGCTGCGTGAGTTCGAACAGCGGGTCGGAGATCCCAATCAGGGTGGGTCAGTGAGCCGCGGTGGTATGGTCACAGCGTATCGGCAAAGTGCAATTCGCATTGCCATGCTGTTGCGAGATCAGGGCCCGACGCGGGCGTCACTGGTTGCCCAGCAATCTGAGGAAAAAAAGGCGCGCGACATCATGTATCGAAATCATTATGGCTGGTTTGAAGCAGTGTCTCGTGGCGTATACCAGTTAACGCCGCGCGGCGCAGGTGAACTTGAGTTTTACGAAAAAACGCTGGATCAAATATGAACCAGCTTGCAGGCCGCTAGTGTGGAAGTTTTCATTCTCATTGCAGTGATAGCGCTTATCCTGATCATGTGGTTCAGTATCAAACCTGAACCGTCTGATGATGCAGGCGAAGCGGAACAAGCTGACTCAGATACAAATCAGCAGGACGAATCCTGACAGTTTGACCACCGCAGTTATACCCAGCGATTATTTTCTGCGGTCAGCTCGCCGCCAGTCTCACCGGTGTTGACGACTCCTTTCGGCTCTACCAGTAATACCTTACATTCTGAGTTTGCCATTGGTTTGTGTTCGACGCCTTTGGGTACAACGTACATTTCTCCAGCAGACAATTGCACACTGGCATCTCGAAACTCGATGGTCATTTCACCTTCAATAACAATAAAGACTTCGTCGGTATCCTTGTGGTCGTGCCAGACGAACTCGCCTTCCAACTTAACCAGTTTGAACTGATAGTCATTCATCTCGGCAATCACACGTGGTGACCAGTGATCAGAAAATAGACCAAATTTTTCCTGCAGATTGATACCGCTAGAGCTCATTGGATGAATCCCTAATTAGAGTAGTCAGTAAGCCGTTAAACCAGGGCTCTCAGAAAGTTAAACCATGGAAAAATCACCATGGCCGTCGAGACACTTCAGTTTACAGAGCTGGGTCGTTCGACTTCTGTCCGGAGTTAGTCAGATTCAACGATAAAATGAATCAAATGTTCTTCACCCGCCGTCGAAGATTCGCCGAGGCTAATGCTGCCCTCCAGATTCAGCGGTGCCGAATTATGGTGCAGGAACACTTCATGGTTGTTTTGCTTGAGGTACAGGCCGTTGGTGCTATTGTCGTTCAGGGTGAATCCGGTGTTGGTTCGGTGGATTTCGCAGTGATGCCGTGATGACTGCGGCGACTCGACGATGAAATCGCATTTTTTACCTCTGCCGATCGATAAAATCCCTTTGCTGAACTCCATTTCCTTATCCCGGTATTTGAGCATTAGTTTGCCATCGAAACTGTGGATTCGTGGTATTTCGAGCACCCGGGTGCTTTCCTCGTTTTCTTCCCAGATGACGTTATACATGTCTACCGCTTCGGATTTGCCTTTCAGTTGCTTTTGCAGAACGTGGCTGCAGAACTGTTTCATATAACCCGGTAAGGCATCGTAGGTTTGCTTGCTAATCATGGTTTTACCGGGTCGGGCAAAAGCGGTGATGCGTGCAGCTACATTAACCGTGTCGCCATAGACGTCGCCCTGCGACTCAATCACTTCGCCCTCGTGCGCACCAATTCTGATGGAGATGTTTTCACCCAGCTCCGGGATCACCGTCTTCTGCGTAAATTCGTGCATCAGGTTCGCCGCCTGTATGGCATTTTCTGATGTTGGGAAAAGGCAGAGGATTTCGTCGCCGATGGTTTTTATGACTTCGCCCTTTTGCTGAATCACGATCGTGCGGAGTTTGCCGAGCATATCATTGACGATAAATTCGGCTGCTGAATCGCCAAGGCGTTCAAACAGAGCCGTACTGCCGGCTATATCTGCAAAGAGGATGGTGTTTTGAGTCATTCGCGTACAGGTTTTTTGTGATTATAGAACACCGATACGCAGACGACACACTATTTAAAAAGCCAGGGGTGAAATCTATTTCACAAAAAAAAACGGCGCCCTTACCCTGATTTGGACGCCGTAACTCGAAGCATCTGGTGCTTTCGACAGGGGCCTAACGGCCCCTGATTTACGGAGGAATCTAATCCCAGTTGAGTGCGCCACCGGTCTGGTACTCGGTGACACGGGTTTCAAAAAAGTTTTTCTCCTTTTTCAGGTTAGCCTGTTCATCAAGCCAGGGCAGGGCATTGTCAGCACCCGGGAAGGGTGTTTCATGGCCCAGGCTCTTGGCACGCCGATTGGCGATGAATCGGAATTGCGCGACATGATCCTCAGCGCTGTATCCCAGAATGGGATCCGGTAACAGGTAGTGTGCATATCGTTCTTCAGCCGCTTCTGATTCTTCCCACATGTGCTGAATGACCTTTGGGTCAAGGCTGACTTTTTCCTCGGCCTGGATTTGTTTGCAGACTCGAATACCAAATGAAGCGTGCATGACTTCATCGCGCATGATGTATTGCAGCTGTTCGGCGGTGCCCTTCATCAACCCGCGACGCTGCAACGCGAAAATGGGGCTAAAGCCGTTATAAAACCAGGTGCCCTCAAATACGCCAGCAAAAAAGGTGTAGGCCAGCAGGAAGTTTTCCAGCTCGTCACGATCGGTGAGATCAATATCAGATCGTAACACCGAGTTCAGACGCTCATTGGCAATGCTAATCTTGCCGTGAATCTCCGGTACCACCCGATAGCGGTTATAGATTTCACCCTGATCCAGACCAATGGTTTCGATACAGTGCTGGTAAGTCCAGGTATGCATCGACTCTTCATAAACCTGGCGGGCCTGGTAGATCTGTAACTCCGGAGCAGACATTTTTTCCATCACCGCCAGACCAATATTACGCATCGCCAGGATGTCTGAGGTCGTCAGGTAAGAGAGCACGTTCTCGTAAACGTGACGCTCTTCAACGGTCAGCTTGTGATGATAATCATGGACATCTTGTGACATGTTTATGTCGAGTGGCGTCCAGTGGTTCTTGTTGGCATTGATAAAGTAGTTCCATGCCCAGGGATACTTGAATGGAGCCAGCTGGTTAATGTCAGCATGGCCGTTAATGACTCGCTTGTCATCGACATTGACCGGCTTCGCAGCGACCGGATTCATCATTGGACGCTGTGGCTCAGGCTTAACCTCAGGCAGCGGTGGTTGTTCACCCATCTCCTGTGGCACTACCTGCGCCAGGTTTTCATTGTCAGAAGCCGGCGCCTCAGCGTCTGCGACTGGTTGGGTCGCTCGCGGGGTCATCGGGGCTAATGGGTCATCCCAGTTCAACATACTAATAATCCTCGTTGTCTCTTTGGTTACTGTTTTTACTGACAGGCTTCACAATCCGGATCAAGGATTGAGCAAACCTTGGGTTCCTCTTCCACTGGCTCTGGCTCCCGGGTAGCTGTTTTCTCTACCGAGGTGGCACCCAGCGAGCGCAGGTAATAGGTAGTTTTCAAACCGCGAACCCAGGCCAGCTTGTAAAGATTGTCTAGCCGTTTGCCCGAAGGTTCGGCCATATAAAGATTGAGCGACTGACCCTGGTCAATCCACTTCTGGCGACGTGAGGCGGCCTCCACCAACCAGCGTGAGTCAACCTCGAATGCAGTGGCATAAATCTGCTTGAGATCTTCCGGTACGCGGTCAATCTGCCGCACCGAACCGTCATAATATTTAAGGTCGTTAACCATGACGTCGTCCCACAAACCACGAGCTTTCAGGTCGTCTACCAGGTAAGGGTTGACCACGGTGAATTCCCCGGAGAGGTTGGATTTCACGTACAGGTTCTGATAGATGGGCTCGATTGACTGGCTAACACCGCAGATATTGGAGATAGTCGCGGTTGGCGCAATTGCCATGGTGTTGGAATTACGCATGCCAACGTTAACCACCCGTTCGCGCAGGCTGTCCCAGTTCATGCGGGAGCTTTCATCCTGTTGCAGATAGTCGCCACGTTGCTCTCGCAGTTTGCCGACCGAATCGATAGGCAGAATTCCCTGGCTCCACAGTGAGCCCTGGAAGCTTGAATAGGTGCCGCGTTCCTCGGCCAGCACGGTAGAAGCCTGGATCGCATAGTAGCTCACGGCTTCCATGGTCTCGTCGGCAAACTCGATCGCTTCTTCAGACATGTAAGACAGCTTGCGCTTGTAGAGAGCGTCCTGAAATCCCATGATGCCGAGCCCTACCGGGCGATGGCGAAGATTGGAGGTTCTCGCCTGCGGAACACTGTAGTAGTTGTAATCGATGACATTATCCAGCATGCGCATGGCAGTGCTGACTGTCTGCTCCAGCTTCTCAAGATTTAATCCGTTCTCATCGATATGCTGGGGCAGGTTCACTGACCCGAGGTTGCACACCGCGATTTCATTATCCGAAGTGTTCAGTGTGATCTCGGTGCACAGATTTGACGAATGCACGACACCATTGTGCTGTTGCGGCGAACGAATGTTGCACGGATCCTTGAAGGTAACCCAGGGGTGACCGGTTTCAAACAGCATGCCGAGCATCTTGCGCCATAGATCGAGCGCCTTGATGCGACGGAACAGTTTGATTTCGCCGCGGTCAGCCTTTTGCTCGTAGGCCACGTAGGCGGTTTCAAAATCCTGTCCGTATAACTCGTGTAAATCAGGTACATCGTTTGGTGAAAACAATGTCCAGTCGCCTTCTTCCACCACCCGTTTCATGAACAGGTCGGGAATCCAGTTGGCGGTATTCATGTCATGCGTACGACGACGTTCTTCACCGGTGTTTTTACGCAGGTCGAGAAAGTCTTCGATATCCAGATGCCAGGATTCCAGGTAAGCACACATCGCACCTTTGCGTTTACCACCCTGATTCACCGCCACCGCGGTATCGTTGGCAACCTTCAGGAAGGGGACAACACCCTGGGACTTGCCATTGGTGCCCTTGATATGAGCGCCCATGCCCCGCACCCGGGTCCAGTCGTTGCCGAGACCGCCGGCGAACTTCGACAGCATCGCGTCATCTTTAACAGCACTGAAGATACCGTCGAGATCATCGGGCACAGTAGTCAGGTAACAACTGGAGAGTTGCGGGCGCAGCGTTCCTGAGTTGAACAGCGTCGGCGTGCTGCTCATGAAGTCGAATGATGACAACAGGTTATAGAACTCGATAGCTCTGTCTTCACGTTGCACTTCATTAATTGCCAGACCCATGGCAACACGCATGAAAAAAGCCTGCGGCAATTCAAAGCGCGTATCCTGGTGATGGATGAAGTAACGGTCATAGAGTGTTTGCAATCCCAGATAGGTGAATTGCATGTCTCGTTCCGGCAGCAATGCCTGTCCGAGTTTTTGCAGATCAAAATTCAGCAGCTCACGATCCAGCAACTCGAGATCTGAAGCTGTTTTGATGTAGTTGGCGAAATATTGTGGGTAACGCTGCTTCATTTCCGCAAAAGTAGCGTCGGCCGCACCATCATCAATGAATTCCAGGGTTTCGCGGCGCAGGTCGTCCAGCAACAGTCTGGCGGCAACCTGGGAGTACTCGGGCTCCTGGTCGATCATGCCGCGGGCAGTCATCACCAGTGTCGGGCTGACATCTTTTGATGCCACGCCGTCAAACAGGTTTTTAATGGTGTCTGCGTAAACTTTTTCCGCACTGGTACTCGACAATCCTTCACAGGCCTCGTCGATGATGGTCCGCAGACGATTCGTATCCAGCGGTACCTTGCTGCCATCGGCCAGTTTTACAGAGAGGGCAGGTTGCGCTGTTTCAGCAGTATCCGAGCTGTCGCCATCGACCTGCTCCTGCTGTCGCGCATGCGCACGATCTTCGCGGTATAAAACATAGGCCCGGGCAACCTTGTGGTCGCCATTGCGCATCAGCGTCAGTTCGACCTGATCCTGGATGTCTTCTATATGAAAGGTGCCACCGTCGGGTAGACGGCGTGTCAGATTTTTCACCACCATGGAGGTGAGTTTTTCCACCGCTTCATGAACACGGCTTGACGCGGCAGCCTGTCCCCCTTCAACGGCCAGAAAAGCCTTGGTCATGGCTACCGTTACCTTATTCTCGTCAAAATGGGTCACCTTGCCGTTGCGGCGGATAACTCGATAAGGACTGGATGCCTCCGGTGTTGGATTATTGGTGTCTTCGGTTGGTAAAGCGGTTGTTGCTGAAACGGATTCTGAAATAGGCGATTCTATGTTTTGCATGTGTCCCAATGGTCCCTTGGTTTTGCCTCACTCACCCTGTTTTGGTGAGCTGAATGTCTAATAAAGGCAGCGATCCCGTTAATAGTTAAAGTGTTTTCTAACTATTCGCTCTAAATCTTTGTTGTGACTCTAGGTTCTAAGAGATCGCTGTCCGCTGTTAATCTATTGGTTCGGACTGCTCGCCAACTGATACCGATTCTCCTCGTTTCGGCTGACTACTGCACCCAAGACCACAATATAATGTGTTTTGAAGATAGGTCAAGTACATTATGTTGTGTATTGCTCTGTTGAAAGCTCGGTGAAAAACTGTGGATAAGTTGAGGAAAAAACGCAAACTTCGACGATTTGACGCGGATTTGTCGGGGAAGTGTTGATATCTCTATTTTCAGCAGGCGCCAATTAATTTTTCTGCCATAAATGGCAGTAAGAATTTTCTCTTTTTTGTGATCTATGCACGGTTTTGCAAACCGCGTGTAGCGCTTTTACGAATACTTGCCGGACTGTCGCTTTCGAAATGTGCGGTTAGCGAGTCATGAACCCATGACGAGGGTGGCCATACCCAAAAAAGCGATGATGCCAACCACGTCGGTGACAGTGGTTAAAATGACACCACCGGCGATAGCCGGATCGATACCCAGTTGTTTTAAAATCGCCGGAATCAGCGCGCCGGCCAGCGCACCAGCCAGTAGATTGACGACCAGCGCGAAGGCGATCACTGCGCCGATCTGAAAGTTTTCGAACCAGATGATTGAAAATGATGCGACCACCACCGCCCATAACAGACCATTCAGCAAACCGACCAGTACTTCCTTATTAATCAGTGATCGGTAGTTGGAAGCCCCCAATTGTCCAAGGGCGAGGCCACGTATTGCCAGCGTTAGCGTTTGCGAGCCGGCGATACCACCCATACTCGGCACAATGGTAATTAAAATTGCCAGGGCAACGACCTGTTCGAGAATGTCCTCGAAAAATCCAATCACCCAGGCGGCCAGAAAGGCCGTCATCAAATTGATACCTAACCAGATGCCACGTCGCCAGGAACTGCGCATGATCGGCGAGAAAATATCCTCATCCTCCGACAGACCCGCCATGCTCATCATGGAATGGTCGCCTTCATCGCGAATGACGTCGACCACATCATCGATAGTGATCCGTCCGACCAGTTTGTGTTCGTCATCCACCACCGGGGCGCTGACCAAATCGTGATCTTCAAACTCCCTGGCAACTTCGGAAGCTTCGGTGAAGGCATTAAACACTTCACTGTCGGTGCGCATGATGCTGCGTACTTCCGATTCCGGATCGTTGGTTAGCAGATCCTGAAGATACAAAGCGCCGAGGAAATGATCTCGGCGGTCGGTAACGAACAGTTGATCAGTATGGCTGGGCATCTCACCACGAATACGCAAATAGCGCAGTACGACATCCAGTGACACGTCAGCGCGAATTGTGATTTGATCGAGGTCCATCAAACCACCGGCAGTATCCTCATCGTAAGACAGGACCGATTCGAGTAACGCCCTTTTTTGAGCGTCCATGGCATGTAGCACATGAACCAGTTTGTCAGTCGACAACGATAAAATAATATCGGCCTGATCGTCGACGTCGGGAATACCGTTAACGATTTGGGTGATTTCTTTAGTGTCTAGTTGTTTTAAGCGGCCCTCCCTGACCTCATCACCGGTTTCCAGCAGGATTTGCCCGAGTTCTTCCGTGGTTAGGTGGGGCCAGATAAAATCTCGTTGCGCGGAGGGCAGCGAGTCAAACAGTGCGGCCGAGTCGGCGATGTCGAGTGGTTCGAGGATTTCCGCCAACAGACTGGTATCGTCATTCTCGAATGCCGTAGCGATATTCTGACGAATGATTTCGATGTCATCTTCGGCCATTGTTTCGGGTCAAACCGTTCGAGGTGTTTAAAAGTGTAGCAGACCCTCGGCTGGCCCAGGTTTAAATTTTCGTGACAAACGCAATGAAAGAAAAAATCGGGTCGGTGTAGATGCTATGCAGCAGATACCGTCACTCGCCTTCACCAAAGTAGTCATTGATTAAACCAACGACTGCGTCGCGACAGGCCTGCTCGTCGGCACCTTCGATTTCAAGTTGTAACTCAGTACCCTGGCTGGCGGCCAGCATCATGACTCCCATAATGCTTTTCGCATTAACCATTTGGCCCGGCTTGCCAATCATCACTTCACTTTCGAATCCGCCCGCACAACTCACCAGTTTCGATGCGGCTCTTGCATGCAGTCCCAGTTTGTTAATGATGGTGATCGATTCAGAAATCATGATAGAGATCCTCGCTAAAGGCGGGCTGAAATTTCACGATGACGCAGGCTGACCGCAATCTGCTGTTGCTTCAAATCGGCGGCGATTGATTCTGCCAGATAAACCGATCGATGCTGACCTCCGGTGCAGCCGATAGAAATCGTCATGTAACTGCGGTTTTCCTGTTGAAAACGCGGAATCCACTTCAACAGGAATTCGAGAATGTCTTTTTGCATCTCGGTAACCGATGAATATCGGCTTAGATAGTCAGCCACCTCTGCACTGCGACCATCCTGATGGCGAAGCGATTCCTCCCAGTGAGGATTGGGCAGACATCGACTGTCAAAAATAAAATCAGTATCGGATGGCGTGCCGTACTTGAAGCCAAATGACTGCACCAGGATGCTCATCTCGGCGCTTTTATCGGCTGACCACTGGCGCCGGATCTGCTGACGCAATTCGTGCACGTTGAGATCGCTGGTGTCGATAGACAGGTCTGCACTGTTTTGCACACTGTTGAGCCACTGTTTCTCCAGTTCAATGGCATCGGTCAATGGCAACCCGTCGCGAGACAGAGGGTGCCGGCGGCGGGTTTCGCTGAAGCGTTTGATCAGACGGGTAACGTCACAGGTCAGAAACAGGGTTTCTACTTCGACGGGCTGGGTCTTCACCTCATCCAGCATGGATTCAAAATGGTTCAGGGTTTCGATGCCGCTGCGCGCGTCGATCGCAACTGCTACCAGCTCGTAGAGTCCGGGTTCGGCATTGGCGAGCTTGCTCACCAGCTGCGGCAGCATCATTACTGGCAGGTTATCGATGCAGTAGTAACCACTATCCTCCAGCGTGTGCAGGGCGACCGTTTTACCCGATCCTGACATGCCGCTTACGATAATCAGTTTCATGATGATTGCTTATTCACTGTGTGGCTGTAACCGAATCTGTTTTTCCTGTCGGTCGATAAAATCGGCAGATGACTGGTAACCATGTAATGTCAGCAGATAATTTCGGACTGCTGCCTCTACCAGTATCGCCAGATTTCGGCCTGGCGCCACTGGCAACAGGTATTTGACAAACGATTCACCCAGAATGTTTCGTTTCGGCGTATTGTCGCCGAGCCGGTCAAAGCTGTCACGATTCTCGTCGGTCAGATTTTCCAGGTGGATGATGAGGTCGAGTTTCTTTCTGAGGCTGATAGAGCTAACGCCGAACATCTGTTTAATGTTTAACAAGCCTAGTCCGCGAACCTCCATGAAGTCGGTCAAAAGGTCCGGGCAACGACCTTCGACATGACCGGGAACCAAATGCAGAAATTCAGTGACGTCATCGGAAACCAGTCGATGGCCGGCGGCCAGCAGCGCCAACGCGAGTTCACTTTTACCGATCCCGCTCTTGCCGGACACAAACACACCGAGGTTGTAGATATCCACAAAGATTCCGTGTTCGAGGGTGCGTTCAGCCAAAGGCCGCAGTAACAACTGCCGTGCAAGATCGATGAAATCCCTGCCGGCAAGCGGAGAGCGCAACAGGCTGACGCCATGTTTTTTACACAGTTGCTCAACGATTGACGGTAGCGGTTGATCGGTGCAAATCACCAGGCAGCGCAACTCATCAACGAGGTTTTTGTCGAGGCTGGAATGCTTCAATTCCTCGGCGGTCAGGTGGCCTATTTCCCTATCGGTGACGACGGCAATGCGTGACGCATGCCAGGGATTAAGAAAGGAGACAGTTTCTACCTGTTCGTTGGGATTGATTAATCCGCCATCGTCGATCGGGGGTATTTCGGTGTGAAGTTGTAGCGGCTCAGAAAACTGCTCGATGAACTGACGACTGGTGAAGTCGGGAATCATTGCTCAGCGGCGCTGATGATGTCATTGATTTGTTCGGCGCTTGACGCATTGCGAATCGCTTCGCACACGGCATCCTGCGAGAATATCGAAGCCAGGGCAGAGAGAATCTGCAAATGCTCATCGGTTACGTGCTCGGGAATCACGATGGCAAAGGCCATATCTACCAGTTGATTATCTGGCGCTTCAAAATTGACGCCTTCGTTGAGTCGCACGAAACAGGCCACTGTCTTGTCAAGTTCGGGCATGCGTGCGTGAGGCACGGCAAATCCGCGGCCAAGGCCGGTACTACCGAGGCGTTCACGGTCCAGTAGTTGGCAAAACAGGTCAGTTTTTGGCAGGTCGGTCACTTTGGCAACTTCGTCAGCGACAAACTCGAGAAGTTTTTTCTTGCTGCTGATTTCGCGATCAACAAAGATGCTCTGGGGAGACAGTAGAGCGGAAATGGTCATTGCTTGAGCGTTCGGAACCCTGGCTGTTGTTGCGCGAATCTTAGTCCAAAATTGCCAGGTTTCAAGAGCCTTGCCGATATTAGTTGACTGGCCGGGTTTAAATGCCCCTTGATAGGGAAAACCCGGGGGCAGTTCCCCCGGGTTTCAAGGTGATTATTGCAGTTCTACCGCCGCTCCCTTAATGCGATGGTCTTTCAGTTTTTCCTTGTGCTTGATTCCCTGACGATCAAGCTTGTCGATCAGTCCGTCTATCGCTGCATACATATCCTCCTGGGTATCTTCGGCGTAGAGGTTGTTGCCGGAAACATGAAGGGTTGCTTCTGCTTTGTGTCTTAGCTTTTCGACGGTGAGGATGACCTGGATATCCAGCGCCTGGTCAAAGTGGCGGTCCAGTTTTTCTACTTTTTCATTGACATAGTTACGCATCGAGTCGGTGATATCCACGTGGTGTCCACTGATACTTATTTGCATAGTTACCTCCAGGGTTGTGGTGGGCAAGCATCACTGCCGGCCCGGGGTCTCAAAAGAGACGTTTGCGCTCGTTTGAGGGCGGGATGTGCAGTGCCTCTCGGTATTTGGCCACTGTTCTTCTAGCTACGTTGATCCCCTGATCCCCCAACAGCTGAGCAATCTTATTATCGCTAAGCGGTTTCTCCTGTTTTTCTGCCGCCACCAGTTTTTTAATAATAGCTCGAATGGCGGTCGCTGAACATTCACCGCCGTCAGACGTGCTGACGTGGCTGGAAAAGAAATACTTGAATTCCAGTATACCGCGCGGTGTATGCATATACTTTAATGTGGTAACCCGTGAAATGGTTGATTCGTGCATCTCGAGTTGCTCGGCAATATCACGTAAAACCATCGGCTGCATAGCCTCTTCGCCATAGTCGAGAAAAGCATGCTGTCGCTCGACAATAGCCTGAGCGACCCGTAACAGCGTGTCATTACGGTTCTGCAGACTCTTGATGAATCCTTTGGCTTCCTGCAGGTTGTCCTTCAGGTAGGTATTCTGTTCACTGTTGTCGCTGCGTTTGATCAGGCTGGCGTATTGTTCGTTGATGCGAAGCCGCGGTGCATTTTCCGGATTAATGCGGACCTGCCAGCGACCATCCAGTTTGTTCACATAAACATCCGGGGTTATGTAGTCGGCGTGGGACTCACTGACCAAATGGCCGGGATGTGGATTGGTGGTCTGTATTAACCGGATTATGTCGCCGAGTTCTGATTCACTGGCCTGCAGGCGGCGTTTCAACAGTGGAATGTCGTTGGCTGCAAGTTGTTCCAGATACTTGTCCACCAGCACTTTTGCTTTCACCAGGTGCGGTGTGTCTTCATCGTACATCCCGAGCTGAATCAACATACATTCACTGGGAGTTCTGGCGCCAACACCGACCGGATCAAAGCGTTGGATCAGATGTAACACCGCTTCAACCTCGTCAAACTCCAGCTCTGCCATGCCCTGGCGAACCAGACCCATGTGGATCTCTTCCAGTGAGTCGCGCAAATAACCACTGTCATCGACGGCATCAATAATCGCGAGGCCAATCTGGTGGTCAGTTTCAGTCAGGTGGCTGCAGTCAAGCTGCCACAGCAGGTGCTGTTTAAGGGTGTCTTCGACGCCAGACTGATTCTCGAACATATCCCGGTAGTCTTCGCGAGCTACCGGTGCGGTCGAGGATATGGGTGGGTCGTAAATGTGGTCCCAGCTGGCATCGATCTGCAGTTCATCAGGCAAGGTTTGCTCTGCACGGTTGTCTGATACAGATTCATTGACCGACTTCATCTCGATGTCGAATTCGGTGATGTCGCCGCTATCGCTGGATTGTTCGCTATTTTCGGTCGTTTGCGTTGGCGCAGCCTCGCCCAGATTGTCTTCCTGTTCGAGTAATGGATTGGCGTCGAGGGTTTCCTGTATCTCGGCCTGCAGTTCGAGAGAGGAGAGTTGCAGCAGTTTGATGGCCTGCTGCAATTGCGGCGTCATGGTCAGGCTTTGCCCAAT
>JAAUXZ010000188.1_pt1 | contig 24410 bp, 20 predicted proteins | sample 7278131 | NCBI WGS metagenome assembly JAAUXZ01 (sample SAMN14350119, study PRJNA611818) | marine sediment metagenome | isolation source: surface marine sediment (3m) | place: French Polynesia: Moorea | collected 2018-08 | reverse complement strand
TCAACCTCCTGGCGGATGTTATCAGTAGTATTGAGTACTATCTGGAAGCTATGGTCGACGGGGCCGGTAATCGCAGGGAAATCATTGCTATCGCACAATCTGCTTTAACCAGCTTGTTACAATCAATTTCGAAGTCAAAGGATGTTCAACCGACTAACCTATCTACATCACCACTAGAATCACAGTTATCCGAAAGTGAGAAGGTCGAGGCGTTAGAAACGGGATACTCAGCATCTCTGACAGCTCAAGAGACGCCAGATGAAAAACTAAAACAAGATGTAGAATCTTCGCACGAGGCTCATGTTCCGGCCTCTGAAAAACCTCCATTAGAGGATATTGATGCCGAGATCTTAGAGATATTTGTTGAAGAAGCCAGGGAAGAGTTAGAGACGATACGCCATGATCTGCCTGCATGGCTGAAGAACAGGAATGACAAGGATTCCCTGATCAGTTTTCGTCGGTCATTTCATACCCTAAAAGGTAGTGGGCGTCTGGTTGGAGCCAAAATTCTTGGTGAGTTGGCATGGTCGATTGAAAACATGCTGAACAAGGTCATAGATGAAACGATTCAGCCTACTCCCGAAATGAGTGAATTGCTTGAGCAGGTGTTGCAGACGCTACCTGTTCTCATTGACTGCCAAGAAAAGAATGTATATCCGGATGATGTTGATGTTGAAGGCGTCATGCTAAGGGCGTTTGCCCTTGCAGAGGGACGCAGCCTGGATGAAATGCCTTCAACAGCAACAGAAGGGGACGAATCATCCAAGACTGGTGGGAGCCATGTCGATCAAGAGATCCAAGAGTCCGTTTCGGATCTCAGTGGTCTGTCCTTAGAATCTGATCTACAGGATGAAGCGGGATTGGTCAGTCAAGCGGGTTTTTCCGACTCCGATCTGATGATCGAGGTCGATACGGAATTGCTCGATGTGTTTGCCGAAGAGTCCCGAAACCACCTTGCTGAATTGGAAGATTACATAGCGTCGGCGAGATCCTCGGAACCACGCCCACAGATTTCCGATGATATTATACGGGCATTCCATACTATGCATGGCAGTGCGCGTATGACGGGCATCACGCCCATCGCTAATCTCAGCAAGTCTGTCGAGGAGTATCTAAAGATACTGGCTGCTAAGAATATGCTGGCGGACGATGGTGTGCTTGGGTTATTGGAAGGTTCGATCATTGCCGTGCAAAAATTCTTGTCATGGCTGCCGGAAGATGATGCTCCTGAACCTGACGCGGACAGTTATCTCTCAAGGCTGGCAAATGCCAAGGATGATCTTATCGGTGATGGTCAGATAGAAAAGCAGTATCTGCCCGGCGAGAGAGAGACAGAGGAAGTTGAGACATCGCTATCAATTCGATTAATTGAGGGCGCTGCAGAGTACACGGGTGATAAATCGGTTGATATACCGAGTCAACTACAAGACGAAAAAATCTTTACTCTAGATGAAGATCAGGAATTGGTGGATATCTTCCAGGAAGAGGCCAATGAGCTGCTTGAAGGAATAGCAATAGGCTATGACGAATGGCAGAAGGAGAAAGATAACTCCAACCAATTGGAGACTATTCAAAGAGGTCTGCATACCCTGAAAGGTAGTGCAAGGCTGGCAGGTATTATGCCGGTTGGAGATCTCGCCTATGCATTGGAGAAGATATTCAGTACGACGGATATCTTGACGGAGCGAGCTACAGAGTCACTGATCTCCATGCTCAAACAATCGCTGGATACCCTGGCAGCACAAATCAGAGAAATAGAAGTTTCCGGTACGGTTCATTGGGCGGATGCACAAATCAGCGCTTTAGAAGCCTGCTTCGACGAGGTTCAGGTTGAATCTGCTGCAGTTGAACCGGATTCGGCAGAGGAAGAGGTTGCAGAAATATCTGGAACTGCTGCTGGTTTTGATGACGAACTCGGTGATCTAGTCGAAGAGGATCTCAGCGAATATTATGCGGAGCCGGTGAGTTTTCTCACCGAGGATGAGTATTTTGTGGTCGGGGAAGACCCTGAATTGTTGGAGGTCTTTTATGAGGAATCCAACGACCTCATCAAAGGATTGGAAGAGTATTATGCAGGCTTGGAGCAGGACAGCGCCCAAGCAATACCGGAGATACAGAGAATCCTTCATACCTTGAAAGGCAGTGCACGTCTAGCGGGTGTATTGCCTGTCGGTGATCTGAGTCATGCGCTGGAGGACTATTTCAAGGAGTTATCAGATACACAGGAAGAGATTACCGAGGCTGGATTGGAGACCATTAGACGATCGATCGATATGCTTGCGACCCAGGTCGATGAGGCTGAAAGCCTTGGCCGTGTGCACAAAGCAGAGGAACTCGTAGAACAGCTCGAATCATTAATCCAGTCTGCAGGCTCTGAGTCTGAAGCCGCCCATCCCTCTGCACCCAATGAGGAGACTGAGTTCGATGAATCGATTTCTGAGAACCTTGGATACCGGGAGGAAGCTAATTCTGAGTTATTGTTTGAGCCAATCAGTTATCTTCAAGAGGGTTCGTTTGTTGAGGTGGGTGACGATCCCGAATTGCTTGAAGTGTTTTGTGAAGAGGCGAAGGAGATCCTCGAACACCTCGAGTCCGGTTACCAGGCCTGGACCGAGAGTCAGGATGATTTTTCATTGATCGGCGATATTCAACGCTCATTGCATACTTTGAAGGGTAGTGCGCGATTGGCGGGGATTACACCGGTTGGTGACCTCAGTCATGCTGTCGAGTCATTCTTGACCTGGGTGGTGAATGATGCTGGAAAAGCCAATGATTCCATCCTGAGTCTCATTCGTCGTGCGGTGGACAGATTGGCTGCGCAAGTCGATGATGCAAACAGTATCGGCAGGGTTGCGTTGGCTGATGATCTGGTGGATGAGTTGGACGATTACGCCGCATCTGGCCTGGACGCTACAGCTGCGGGGCCTGAAGACAAGCAAACTAGGAAACAGGGTGATGAGCCCAAAAAGCAAAAGAGTAAAGTTGAGCTCGACTCCGAGTCTGCGGTGGTACTACCGTTTATTTCTGAGATTGCCAAGCGCGTTGAAAGGCCTAAGGAAAAGGATGCCAAGACGCCTTTCAAAGCCACTAAGGACCAGGTTCGAATCAGCACGGATTTGATGGACAGACTGGTCAACAATGCCGGTGAGGTCAGTATTTACCGGGCACGTCTGGAGCAACAGAACAGCGTACTGGGATTCAATCTGGCTGAGCTGGAACAAACGGTCTCGCGACTGTACACGCAATTGAGAAATCTCGAAATCGAAACCGAGGCGCAGATACTCTATCGCTGGGAGCGGGATACGGAGAAAGATGACCGGGAAAAGGCGGAATTCGATCCGCTGGAACTCGATCGTTTCTCAAATATGCAGCAACTCTCGCGGGCCTTGGTCGAGACTGTCAATGACTTGGGAAGTATCAATGAAGCCTTGACAGAACTGCAGCGAGAAACCGATACCCTGCTTTTACAACAATCGAGAATCTCCACAGACCTGCAGGACGGTTTGCTGAGAACCCGCATGGTGCCATTCTCCCAACTGATACCACGTATGCAGCGTCTGGTTCGACAGACAGCGGATCAAACCAGCAAAAAGGCCCAGCTTGAAAGTTTCGGCGCCGAAGGTGAGTTGGAACGGAATATCCTCAATCGCATGGTACCGGTATTGGAGCATCTCTTGCGTAATGCTGTGTCCCATGGCATCGAAACCCCCGCAGACCGTCAGACGGTTGGCAAGGATGAGACTGGTAAGATCTCCCTCTATATCGATCGAGAGGGCACCAATGTCTTACTTACCCTATCCGATGATGGTCGAGGTTTGGATATCGAGGCGATCCGTGCTCAGGCGATCAAGCAGGGAATGATCAACCAGACTGCGAATGTGAGCGATGATGACTTGATCCAATGTGTCTTGAATCCAGGTTTTAGCACCGCCAAGGAGGTTACCCAGATCGCCGGCCGTGGTGTCGGGCTGGATGTTGTGGCAAGCGAAGTCAAGCAATTGGGCGGTGGATTGGAGATAGACTCCCAGCCAGGACGGGGTACCAGCTTCAACATACGTCTACCGTTGACCCTAGCCATCTCCGACGCGCTCTTGGTGAGGGTGGGAGAGGAAGTCTATGCTATCCCACATGGCAGCGTTGAAGGTGTGGTGCGCATCAGTAATCAAGAGTTGCAGGCATGCTATTCAGGTGATCAAGAGCACTACACCTATGCGAATCGGAACTACAAGCCGGCCTATCTGGGTCGGATGATGGGCCTTGATGGCCATGACTTGCCGGATAGTGTCCGTTGGTTTCCACTCTTGTTGGTTCATGCCGGTGAGCACCATGTCGCCTTGCAGGTCGATGACTTGCTGGGTACCCGGCAGATTGTGGTCAAATCCATCGGCAAGCAAGCGGGTAGTGTACGATGGATCACCGGCGGAACGATTCTGGCCGATGGCCAAGTAGCCCTCATACTCGATATCGCCGCCTTGGTGCGAATGGATGCAGCACGTCTACCCTCAAGTACACCCGAGCAAGCCGCCGTGCGGCAACCGGTCAAGGAGCGCATCAGGGTCATGGTCGTTGATGATTCAATCACGGTTCGTAAGGTAACCGGTCGATTACTGGAACGTCATGAGATGGATGTGGTAACGGCAAAGGACGGTGTGGAGGCGGTTGCTCTGCTTCAGGAACAGGTGCCCGATATCATGTTGCTTGACATTGAAATGCCTCGTATGGATGGTTTCGAACTGGCGAGACATATCAACAATTCGGTTGACTATTATGGCTTGCCGATCATTATGATCACCTCGCGCGTCGGAGAAAAGCACCGGCAACGGGCATTCGATCTCGGGGTGAAACGTTGTTTGGGTAAGCCCTATCAGGAAGCGGAACTGCTGGAAAATATCAACGAAGTCTTGATGGAAGCGAAATCATGAGCAGCCGCCGCGCCACGGAAGTCAGGAGTGTCTTGCTGCCCCTCGCACAGGATCAGCTTTTGTTGCCGAATGTGGTTGTGGCCGAGGTGATGAACTATTCTGAACCGAAGCCCAAACAAGAAACGCCTGTATGGCTGCTCGGTGAGCTTGCCTGGCGGGGCACTTTGGTGCCGGTCGTCTCCATCGAAGGGTTGTTAGGGCGGACGATCGGCGAGCCCGGATTTCGAAGCCGGCTGATCATTCTCAACACCATCAATGGTACAGCTTCCCTCCCGCACATCGCTTTGATCGCTCACTCGATTCCCACGCTGATCCAAGTGACGGCCGAATCAATCGAATCCGTCGATCCGCCAGAAACGCCTGGTGGTCTTATCAAACAGACCGTCAAGATTGATGACAAAACGGCCTATATTCCAGACCTGGATGAGCTGGAGCGATTGATTCTCGATACACCAGGGCTAAATTAGGGCCGTGGCGACACGGGCTGCCCCGTGTTGTCTGGTCCTTTTTTTATTCCCAACTCGACAAGCCATTTGCGTCTCAGGCAGCCCGCCTTGAACATGGGCTGTGATTCAGTTCGCAGGTTAATAATCGCCTGGAACAGTATCGACAGCGTCCGCTTCGAAGCGTGATCCAATCCATTTAGTATCTGTCGGCTTTGCCGTTACGCCTGGAAAGGGGTGACAACAAAGGCGGCCGTCATGAAAAGCATCTTAAATATATTGTTGATCTTTTCCATGGGGTTGTTGCTGTCAGCTTGTGGTGGTAGCGGTTCTGGGGACTCCGGCGGTGAAGCAAGCGGTAATCAACAACTGATCGACCTTTCCTGGAGGGCGCCAACCACCAGGACCGACGGGAGCCCACTTGACCCAAGCGAATTAGAGGGTTACCGCGTTTACTATGGCACTTCGCCTGATGACCTGGTGCTGCGGGAGGAGCTGCTTGGTATCTCTGCAACGGAAATTACGCTAAACATCTCCATCCCGGGGACCTACTATTTTGCCATCACCGCGTACGATTCGAATGGTCTGGAGAGTGCTTTCTCGAAGGTCGTGTCCAAGGAGGTCGGTTAACTGCGAAAATCCCCCCACAGGGCCTGGATCGCGGCAATCGCCGCCAAGGGAGCCGTTTCGGTCCGCATGATCCTGGGGCCCAGCCTAACGGCGGTGAATCCGCTCTGTATCGCGAGTCTCCTTTCCTCGTCCGCCAGACCGCCTTCGGGACCGACCAGGATGGCCAGTGCATCCTGAGGTCGATGCAGATCCCAGAGGGTCTTATCACTCAGATGGTGGAGTAACAGGCCGGTAGATCTGGAGACATGCGCCAGCGACTCGGGCAGGTTAACGGCTGGCCGCAGTTCCGGTACCCGGCAGCGACCGGACTGCTCGCAGGCGTTGATCAGGATGTTTCGCCAATGATCCATGCGCTGCTGGAGACGCTTGCCCTCCAGTTTGACCATGCAGCGCTTGGTGAAAACGGGTCTCAGGTTCGATACGCCCAGTTCGACGGCCTTCTGTAGGGCATAATCCATACGTTCACCACGGGAGATACCGATCAGCAGATCGATCGCCAGGAGTGCAGCGGGTTCCTTCCTCAGCCGTTTGTCGATATCCACGCAGAGGCCGTGTTTATGCGAACTGCTGATCTTTCCGGCATACTCCTCTCCGTTGCCATTGAAGAGTTTAATCGCATCACCGGGCTTGAGGCGGATGACTCGGCTCAAATGATGGGAGGCGCCAATCTCCAAGCTGATCGAGCGATCGATGCTCAAGGCCTGGTCGGTGTAGATGCGAGGAACACGCACCGTCAGGCTGTGGCGCTCTCGGCCTCGACGGCTTCCGGTTTGGCGGCCTGTTGTGCCAGGCGCTTGTCGATCAGGTTTTTCACGGCAATCAACATGCCCAGACCGATAAAGGCGCCCGGGGGAAGGATGGCGACCAACATACCGGGAAAGTCATCACTCAGTCGGAAGGTCAGACCGCGGGCTGCCTCGCCGAACATCAGGTGTGCCTGGTCAAACAGGGTACCTTGTCCCATCAATTCACGCATGCCGCCCAAGGTCATCAAGACCAGGGTGAACCCGATGCCAATACTCAGTCCGTCCACCACCGAACGTGGCAGACTGTTTTTCGATGCGAATGCCTCGGCACGGCCGATAATCGCGCAGTTGGTGACGATGAGCGGAATGAAGATGCCGAGCACTTTGTGCAGTTCGTGGAAAAAGGCATTCATACTCAACTCGATGGCGGTAACGAAGGAGGCGATGACCAGCACGAAGACGGGTAGGCGTACCTCCGGGCGGACCAGGTTGCGGATCAAGGATACCGTGCTGTTGGATGCAGTGAGCACGGCGGTGGTCGCCAGGCCGAGCCCCAGCCCGTTGATCGCCGTATTGGTCACGGCCAGCAGAGGACATAGGCCAAGCAGGGCAACCAGGGCTTGGTTGTTGCTCCAAAGACCCCCAGTGATGATTGATCGATAACTGTTATCGGACATTGGTCTTACCTCTGTCCCAAGGTGGCTTGTTGAGTCGGATTGCGGTCGTACAGGGCATCCCGATGTTCTCTGACGTAGAGCAGCGTGTTTTTGACCGCTTTGACGATGGAACGTGGCGTGATTGTGGCGCCGGTGAACTGATCGAAAATACCTCCATCGCGTTTGACTTTCCACTGGGCTTCGGTCGGATCGGCCAGTGACTTGCCGGCAAATCCCAGGATCCAATCCGAACGTGATTCTTCGATCTTGTCACCCAGACCGGGTGTCTCCTTATGGCTGATCACCCGCACTCCCCCCAGGGTTCCGTTGTAATGTACCGCCACCAGCAACTTGATCGGCCCGCTGTAACCGTCGGGCACGATGGACGTTAGTACCGCTGCGACCGGCTGGTCTAATTTACGACCTCGGTAGACGGTGGTTTCGGGGGAGCCGAGTAATTCCGGGTGGCTGACGACCAGGGTGTCGCTGACCATGTCATTGTCCACGCTCTGTTCTGGCACCAGGGCGTTGAGACTCTTCAGCAGGGTCTGCCTCTCGTTAAAGGCGATGCGTTCCTTGGTGAAAGCATGGGTTACCGCCACCAGGGTGGTGCCCGCGATGGCGAATGCTCCCAGAATGAAAGCCGCTATCACAATGGGGTGCCTAGCCACTGAGTCTTCCTCCATGCCCGTAGGTACGGGGCTGGGTGTAGTGATCGATGGTGGGGGCTGCCATGTTCATCAACAGCACCGCGAATGCCACGGCATCCGGATAGCCCCCCCAGGTGCGGATGACATAGACGATTACGCCGATCGACGCGCCATAGATGAGCTGGCCCTTTTTCGTGGTACAGGCGGTGACCGGATCGGTGGCGATGAAGAAGGCTCCGAGGATCGCACCGCCGCTGAATACATGGAACTGCGGGAAGGGGTGGCTTTCCGGATCGAAAAGCCAGAACACGGCTGCCATCAGGATCAGGCCCGCCAGGAAGGACAGCGGAATATGCCAGGTGATGGTTCGTTTGTAGAGCATCCAGAGTCCGCCCAGTAGGAACCAGTTGCCGACCCATTCCCAGCCGAGACCGCCGAAATCCCCCCACAGGGGGCTTTCGCGAATCTCGCTGATCATGTGATTCAGGTCAAGTTGGGTGCGCATCTCATCCAGGGGTGTGGCCATGGTGATTGCATCCATGGTCATACCGCTGGGCAGGGCACCCGTGAAGATGAGACTCAGAGACTCGGTAAAGCCGAGGGTTTGTGCGCTGAGTGACATGGGTGGCAACCAGCTCGTCATCTGTACCGGGTAAGAGATCAGCAGCAGTACATAGGCGGCCATCGCCGGATTGAACGGGTTATAACCGAGGCCGCCATACAGTTGTTTGACCATGATGATGGCAAAGCCCATGCCCATCACGGTCAGCCACCAGGGCAGGGTGGGTGGTACGGCAATCGCGAACAGGATGGCGGTGACCACGGCGCTCAGATCACCCAGGGTTGCTACAATCGGACGTTTGCGTAACCAGAGCACCAGGGCCTCGAAACCCACCGCACAGCTCACTGCCAGCGTAATGTTGATGAGGGTACCCCAACCGAAATACCAGGTCATCGCGACAATCCCGGGGATCAGGGCCAGGATGACCTGGAGCATGACCTTGTTGACACTGTTGGGCAGTGCGGTATGGGGGGATGTGAGGGTCTGGAACTCCATACCGCGTCTACTCCTTCTCCTCTCGAATGGTGTCGTTGGCCGGCGGGGCCTGCTCGGCGCGACGTTGGTCGGCAGCCTCTATCTGGGCCTGCTGGGCGGCCGTCAGGTTTTGCGTATTCTTCGGTGCGGTTTGCCGTTGTGCCTTCTTCGCAGCGGCCCGCTGCAGGGCGGCCTCAATGGCGGCCTTTTTACTGCCGTCACTGCCGCTGGCCTTTTTTCTGGCGGGCTTTTTCTTCAGATCTGCCTTTTTTTTGCGCAGGCGGGCCTTGCGTTCTGCCTCAAGACGCTCCAGTCTTGCGATGCGGAATTCATGGCGTTGCTTGGCGTGCTCGGCTTCCCGGCGCTCCTTCTCTTTGGCCCAGCTCTCGGTCTTGGCGTAACGGAAATACTGCACCAGTGGAATGTGTGAGGGGCAGACGTGTGAGCAGCAGCCGCATTCAATACAGTCGAATAGATTGTAGTCCTGGGCCTTTTCCAAATCTTTCGCACGACTGTACCAGTACATCTGCTGGGGCAGCAGCTTGGCCGGGCAGGCTTCTGCACAGCGTCCGCAGCGAATACAGGCCAGGGTGGCCCCGGTGGGGGGTGCCTCGGCCTCGCTGACCGCCAGCAGGCAGTTGGCGCCCTTGGTGATGGGGATCTGATCAGTGGGCAGGTCAAAGCCCATCATCGGCCCGCCGAGGATCAATTGGGAGACCTTGTCGGTGTAGCCGGCTGCCTGGACAACCAGATCGCTGGCCGGGATGCCCAGAGGTGTTTCGATGTTGCAGGGCTCGGCGATCCCATCCCCGGTGAGGGTCACGATACGCGAGATCAGCGGTTTACCTTCCAGCACCGCATCGGCGATCGCTGCGGTGGTAGCGACATTGTGGCAGACGATGCCAAGCTGGGCCGGGTATCCGGAACTGGGCACCTCGAGTCCGGTGAGGATGCGGATCAACTGTTTTTCGCCGCCGCTGGGATAGAGGGTCGGAATGCTGACCACCTCGATGCGATCCTGCTCCTGGAGATGAGTGTGCAAAATGCTGATGGCCGACGGTTTGTTGTCTTCCACGGCAATCAGGCACTCCTCCGCATCCAGCAGTCTCAGCAGGATTCGCGCACCCTCCAAGACCCGTTCCGGATAGGTCTGCATCAACAGATCGTCGCAGGTGATATAGGGTTCGCACTCGGCGCCGTTGATGATCAGGGTCTTGATCGGTTTGCCCGGGTTGAGTTTGATCGCGGATGGGAATGTGGCGCCTCCCATGCCGACGATACCGGACTCACGGATTCGCGTGCGCAGGGTCCCGGCAGACGCCGATCGGTAATCGGTGATCGGTTCGGGGAGTGTTGCCCAGCGGTCTTGTCCGTCAGGTTCGATGATGATGCAAGGTCCCGGCAGGCCGGAGGGATGGGGGACCGGTTGATCGGAGATCTCCAGAATCCGTCCTGAGGTAGGCGCGTGCACCGGGGACGAGACCGGCGCCGGGTTGTCGGCGATCTTCTGGCCCTTGAGCACGCTATCTCCCACCCGCACCAAGGGCTCGGCCGGTTCGCCGATGTGCTGTTGCAGTGGCAGCACCAGCCTGTCCGGCAGATCCGCGGTCCTGAGGGGGCGTTGCAGGGAGAGTGCTTTGTTGTCGGGCAGATGCAGGCCGCCGTGAAAACGCCAGAGTTGTCGAGCATGCTGTTTCACTGTCGGGGTGTGCATGCCTGATTATTCCGTTGTTCTGACCGCGACTTCCGGATGACTGGGATCCGGGAAGGGCCAGCGCCAATTACTGGTATCCTGCTCGATGGGCTGCATGACGATACAGTCCACCGGGCAGGGCGGTATGCACAACTCACAACCGGTGCACTCAGAGCCTATCACCACATGCATCTGCTTGGCAGCCCCGAGGATCGCATCCACTGGACAGGCCTGCAGACAGAGGGTGCAGCCGATGCATTCCTGTTCCTTGATCAGCGCGATGGCCTTGGGTTTCACTGCGGCATGTTCCGAGTCCAGCGGTACCGGGTCGCGGCCCAGCAGATCCGCCAGCGCGAGCATCCCGGATTCCCCACCGGGCGGACACTTGTTGATTTCCGCCTCTCCGGCTGCGATTGCTTCGGCATAGGGTCGGCATCCGGCGAAGCCGCATTGACCGCATTGAGTTTGCGGTAACAGGGACTCGATCTGGTCGGTGATCGGATCGCCCTCTACATGAAAACGCACATTGGCGTAACCCAGCAGGAGACCAAACAGGGTGGCGAGTCCGGTGATAGTGAGGATGGATATCAGCATGGGTGTCATTGAGCGACGAGTCCGGCAAATCCCATGAAGGCCAGTGACATGAGTCCGGCGGTGATCAGGGCGATTGCGTTGCCTTGAAAGGGTTCGGGCACGTCGGCCACCGCAACCCGCTCGCGAACGGCCGCAAACAACACCAGGACCAGCGAGAAACCCACCGCGGCCCCGAATCCGTACAGGGCGGATTGCACGAAGTTGTGCTGTTCTTGAGTGTTCAGCAAGGCGACGCCCAGGACCGCGCAGTTGGTCGTGATCAGCGGCAGAAAGATGCCCAGCACCTGATAGAGCATGGGGCTGGTCTTGTGCATCACCATTTCGGTGAACTGGACCACCACGGCGATTACCAGGATGAAGGCGATGGTGCGCAAAAACTCCAGCCCGAGGGGCATCAACAGATATTCGTTGACCAAATAGGAGCAGACCGATGAGAGGGTCAGTACAAAGGTGGTCGCCAGTCCCATTCCGGTTGCCGTCTCCAGTTTCCGGGATACCCCCATGAACGGGCAGAGTCCGAGAAACTTCACCAGTACGAAGTTGTTGACAAGCACCGTACTGATCAGGATGAGGGCGTATTCTTTCATGAAAAATCACAAAAATGGCGATCTGCCTAGGATAAGCGTCGGTCGGTCTGGTTACAACACATCAAAGTCAGGTATTTCTTCGAAATTTCTTTTTCCAGTATCCAGTTACGGGCCTTGATACGGGATCTGTCAAGGCGGCCTCACGCGAACGAATCGTCGGCAATTCTGTTCACGGGTTGTCTTGAATGCTATAACCCCGTTTCACCAAAAAAATGTGCATGTAAGCAGTAACCATCCATGCCGGGCTGACTAATGAGCGAATGCAGGTGATAGTGCGTTTCCCGCGGACTTATCGGCGTCTGGCTGGCTGAACCGGCAGTCCGTTCTCGGACTGCATCGGGTGTCGGATACTGCGGCGCTCACCAAGTGGAGGAAAAATAATGAAATTAGAATCGTTGGCATTGCATCACGGCTATGAGTCGGAGGCGACTACCAAGGCGGCGGCGGTGCCCATCTACCAGACCACATCTTACACCTTTGACAATACCCAACATGGTGCGGACCTGTTCGACCTGAAGGTCGAGGGCAACATCTACACAAGGATCATGAACCCCACCACCAGCGTGCTGGAGCAACGCCTGGCGGAGATGGAGGGGGGGATCGGTGCCTTGGCGGTGGCCTCCGGCATGGCGGCCATCACCTATGCGATTCAGTGTATCACCGCATCGGGCGACAATATCGTCAGTACCAGCCAGCTCTACGGAGGTACCTACAATCTGTTCGCCCATACCTTCCCCCGCCAGGGTATCGACGTTCGTATGGCGGGGTTTGACGACTATGCGACCCTGGAAGGCCTGATCGACGCACGGACGCGCGCCCTGTTTTGCGAATCGATCGGGAATCCTGCCGGTAACGTGGTGGACCTGGAGAAGCTGGCTGAGATAGCCCACCGTAACGGCATCCCCTTGATCGTGGACAATACAGTGGCTACCCCTTACCTCTGCCGGGCATTCGATCACGGCGCGGATATCATTGTGCATTCGCTGACCAAGTATATCGGCGGTCACGGTACCACCATCGGCGGGGTGATCATCGACTCCGGAAAGTTCGACTGGGTGGGCAATAAAGCTCGCTTTCCTATGCTGAACGAGCCCGATCCCTCATACCATGGAGTGGTCTATACCGAGGCACTGGGGCCCGCCGCCTATATCGCCCGTTGCCGGGTCGTGCCCTTGCGCAATACCGGTTCGGCGCTTTCTCCGCACAGCGCCTTTTTGATCCTGCAAGGTCTGGAGACCCTCGGCCTGCGGATCGAGCGGCATTGCGAGAATGCCCTGGCTGTCGCGGAGTTTCTTCAGCAGCATCCACAGGTCGAGTGGGTCAAATACGCGGCGTTGACGGATAGCGAGCACTATGAGCGTTGCCAGCGAATCACCAAGGGCCAAGCCTCCGGGATCCTGAGCTTCGGCATCAAGGGGGGGCAAGAGGCTGGCGGTCGGTTCATCGACGCCTTGCAGATGATCCTGCGTCTGGTGAATATCGGTGATGCCAAATCCCTGGCCTGTCACCCGGCCACCACCACTCATCGGCAGTTGGGTCCGGAAGAACTGCAGAGTGCCGGGGTGAGTGAGGATCTGGTGAGGCTCTCTATCGGCATCGAGCACATCGATGACATCATCGCCGATATCAGCCAGGCACTGGAGCAGGCGAGTTGATGAACAACTGGCGGATCGAGTGAGCAACGGAGGGTCGCCCCTCCGTTCTCGCCATGGGCCTATTCTGGCAAGGGTGGAGGAGGCGGCGGCTCAGACTGCTGGGTGTTCTGATATCCATAGCCGGGATGACCCCAGCCGTAGGGGTTGCCGTAGCCGTAGGGACCGCCACCCCAGCCATAGGGACCGCCCCTGCCATAGGGACCGCCACCCCAGCCATAGGGACCACGCCAGCCATAGGGACCATGATAGCGCCAGTAGTCATCATCGTCGTCATCAAAAAAACCGAAGAACGCCTGTGCCTGCTGAACCGATAAAACACCAGCCATGGTAATCAATGCCATGGCCAGCCTGCGCGTTTTCTTCATGCCTGTAGTCCTCCTCGATCGCGAAAACCCCGACGGGCAGAGAGATTTGATTGACAGATTGAATGCTAACAGAAAAATATCTTAGGCAAAGAGCTTAATCCAGGCAAATTCCCTGGTGGGGCGGATCGGGTTTGGTGCACGAGCCAGGGCTTCAGGCCAGCCGGGCAATGCTTGGGATCGGTGTCGACGGGACGGAAAATGGCATTGATAAGTGATGCCTATATGCGGAATAATTGCTTTTTATGAGTTTCAACATTCACGTAGGACAGTTTTGAGGAACTGGTATGAAGATATTTCTAGCCCTGTTGGCGATTTCCCTACCCCTGCTCTCCCATGCGGGCAAGTTTGAACAATCCCTGGTGGTGCAGACCGGCCAGATGCGGGAGAGTGACCTGATCGTTCGTAACATCACCGATCTGACCAACAAGAAGACCTGTTTGACGTTCTATATCCGTACCAGTGGCACCAGCCCGATTACTCGCTGTTATGATGCCGTCTCGGGGTTCGGTGCCAATCTGAATCAGGTGGGGCACATCAAGGCGGACGATCTGGTGGTCAGAAAACTGGAAGACACCAAGAACGGCATGTTCTGTCTGACTGCCTATGTCAGCACACCGGGCACTTCGCCAGCAGTGGACTGCTATGTCAACAAGCAGCAGTTCAAGGATCACATGATCGAGTCCGGGCATCTGCGTGAGGGTGATCTGGATGTGCGAAAGATCGTGGATACGGGCAACGGGAAGACTTGCCTGGTGGCTTATGTAACTACCAAGGGGACGTCGCCCTCCCTGGTCTGTTACGACTCACCATCCAGTAACAAAGGCGGTCTCTATCAGGCGAGTTACCTCAAGGAGGGAGACCTGGTGGTACGCAAGGTCGTTGACGTGGAGAGTAAGAAGGCCTGCCTGGTGACTTATGTCAGTACGGCTGGCACCTCTTCACACATGTATTGTTACGCGGAGTAACAGCCGTCGGATAGGCACGGCGCTGGAGTCTGAGCGCTCATCAACAGCATTGACCTGTCTGCGGCGTCGTTGATAATAGGGTCTGAATTATTCACTCAATCATGGGCCCAAAACTGATCTTGAGGGGTCTGACATTTATTGAGAGGTTCTCATTGTGAAGAAGAAATCACTGTTCATGACCAGCACGCTACTGGCAATCGTAGGCAGCATGTCGGTTATCTCTGCTGCACAGGCGTTCAATCCCATGAATCCAGGCGATTGGTTTGGTGGCGGGGATGACGATTATGATGACTACTACTATGACCGTTACGGTCCTTACGGTGGTCCATATGGCGGTCCGTATGGATATGGACCTTATGGCGGCGGCTGGGGTGGTCCCTACGGCTACGGCCCCTACGGATACCCGGGCTACGGCTATGGGGCTCCTGGTTACTATCCCCAGCAGCAACAGAGCAGCGAACCGCCGCCACCGCCATTGCCGCAATAACCGGTGCGTTTACATAAGCATCAGCAATAACGGGACGGCCAGCGGGCCGTCCCGTTTTGCGTTGTGTCCTTGTGCTTTGGCAATATCGATTTCCGATGTCTCGCCAGTTTCCGCGACTAATAGAGCATACGAACTATTTGATTCGCATACCGGGCTGAGCGCCTTCGTCGGGAGTGAGCAGAAAGATCTCCTTGCCGCCAGGGCCCGCTGCCAGCACCATGCCCTCAGAGACACCGAAGCGCATCTTGCGCGGCGCCAGGTTGGCGACCATCACGGTCAGTCTGCCCTGCAGCTCTTCCGGCCGGTAGGCGGATTTGATACCGGCGAAGACTTTCCGGCTGTCACCGCCCAGGTCCAGGGTTAGCTGCAGCAGTTTGTCGGCGCCGTCCACATGGCGGGCCTCGAGGATCCGCGCCACTCGCAGGTCGGGTTTGACGAAGTCGGCGAACTCGATGGTCTCCGCGATGGGGTCCTTGGCCAGTGGTGAGTCAGCGGTTGTTCCTGCGCTTCCTGCACCCGCGACATTAGCACTTCCCTGTGGGCTCGTCGCTCCTGCGCTTCCTGCGCCCGCGACATTAGCACTTCCCTGTGGGCTCGTCGCTCCTGCGCTTCCTGCGCCCGCGACATTAGCACTTCCCTGTGGGCTCGTCGCTCCTGTGCTTCCTGCACCCGCGACATTAGCACTTCCCTGTGCGGCAGCAGCCAGGTCTTCTTTGGAGTGTTCGAGCATCGCCTCGATCTGCTTGGGCTCGATGCGGGTCATCAAGGGTTTGAATTTGGCGATTTCATGCCCCTTCAGCGGGGTGGCCAGTTCGCTCCAGGTCAGCGGTTCGATCTGTAGGAAGGCCTCGGAGGCCTGAGCGGTGCCGGGCAGGATGGGGCGCAGGTAGCCGATCAACACCCGGAACAGATTCAGGCCCATGGAGCAGATCGCCTGCAGTTCAGCGTCCTTGCCCGCTTCTTTGGCGATCACCCAGGGCTTGGCATCGTCGATATACTGGTTGGCCCGGTCTGCCAGGGCCATGATTTCCCGCACCGCGCGGCTGAACTCGCGTCTTTCATAGTGCCCGGCGATGGCCTCTCCCGCCAGAATGAAGTCGTTGAACAGGGTCTCTTCGGAAAGTTCGTCGGCAAGCCGACCTTTAAAGCGCTTCTTGATGAAGCCGGCACAGCGGCTGGCGATGTTCACCACCTTGCCCACCAGGTCGGAATTGACCCGCGCGGCGAAGTCTTCCAGGTTGAGATCGATATCGTCCACCCCGGATCCCAGTTTGGCGGCGAAGTAGTAGCGCAGGTATTCCGGATTCAGATGGTCCAGGTAGGTGCGTGCCTTGATAAATGTGCCCCGGGATTTGGACATCTTGGCCCCGTCCACAGTGAGAAAGCCGTGGGAGTAGACCGCGCTGGGCGTGCGGAAATCCGCGCCGTGCAGCATCGCCGGCCAGAACAGGGTATGAAAATAGATGATGTCCTTGCCGATGAAGTGATACAGCTCAGCTTCTGAGCCGGAGGACCAGAAGTCATCGAATTCCAGTCCTTCGGTGCGGTCACACAGATTTCTGAAGCTGGCCATGTAACCGATGGGCGCATCCAGCCAGACATAGAAGAACTTACCCGGGTGGTCCGGGATCTCGAAGCCGAAGTAGGGGGCATCCCGGGAGATGTCCCACTCCTGCAGCCCGGACTCGAACCATTCGTCCAGCTTGTTGGCCACCTCCGCTTGCACATGGCCGCCCCGGGTCCAGTCTTTGAGCATCTGCTCGAAGTCGGCCAGCTTGAAGAAATAGTGATCCGACTCCCGTTCTTCCGGTACCGCGCCGGAGACCGCTGAGACTGGATTCTTCAGCTCGGCCGGGGAGTAGCTGGCGCCGCAAACCTCGCAGTTGTCGCCGTACTGATCCTCCGCCCCGCATTTGGGGCAGGTGCCCTTGATGAAACGGTCAGGCAGGAACATCTGCTCCACCGGGTCGTAGGCCTGAGTGATCATCCGCTTGGCGATATGCCCGCCGTCCCGGTTACGTTCATAGATGGTGTTCGAGTAGAAGCGGTTCTCCTCCGAGTGGGTGGAGTGGTAGTTGTCGAAACCCACCCGAAATTCGGCGAAGTCAGCCTGATGCTCTTCGGCCACCCGGGCGATCAGCGCCTCCGGTTCGATGCCCTCCTGACGGGCGCGCAACATGATCGGTGTACCGTGAGCGTCGTCAGCACAGACATACAGGCACTGATGGCCGCGCATCTTCTGAAAGCGGACCCAGATGTCGGTCTGGATGTACTCCACCAGATGGCCGATGTGGATCGGTCCGTTGGCATAGGGCAGGGCGCTGGTCACCAGAATCTTGCGAGGTTCATTCTTCATCTTGTCGGGTACCGGATTGGGTGATTGATGGTTTAATCTGATTGAAAAACGAAAAATTATCGCATACTTCGAGCGATTTTCCCTGGCTCAGTGGGTGCAGCCAACAGTGCTTGATAAAAACCCAGCAAAATACTTGGTAAAAATATTCTAATTTGGTGTAGAATCCCCCGCCAAGTTTTCAGTGATTGATTTGGCCCGACACAGTGGCCGCAAGGCAGGAGAATCAGAAATGTCTGAACTAACCAAAGAACTGATCAGCGAAGCCATCAAGAGCTACGTTGAACCCCACCTGGAGAAAGACCTGGTAACCGCCAAGGCGGTTAAAAGCGTGGAAATCGAAGGCGACAAGGTCAAGGTCGGCGTAGAGCTGGGTTTTCCCGCCAAGGGCTGCATCGACGACATTGCGGCTGCGGTCAAGTCCCAGGTTGAGGGCGTTGAGGGTGTCGCTAGCGCCGAGATCTCCGTCACTTCGAAAGTCGTGGCCCATTCGGTACAAAAGGCCCTCAAGCCTATCGACAATATCAAAAACATCATCGCCGTGGCTTCCGGCAAGGGCGGAGTGGGCAAGTCCACCACCGCGGTGAATCTGGCCCTGGCGCTGGCTGAAGAGGGTGCCAAGGTGGGTGTGCTGGATGCGGACATCTACGGCCCCTCCCAACCCCGCATGCTGGGCGTCAGCGGCAAGCCCGAATCGAAGGATGGCAAGACCCTGGAGCCCATGGAGGGTTATGGCCTGCAGGCCATGTCGATCGGTTTCCTGATCGACGAAGAAACCCCGATGATCTGGCGCGGTCCGATGGTTACCCAGGCCTTGGAGCAGCTTCTGAACGACACCAACTGGGACGATCTGGACTACCTGGTTGTGGACTTGCCCCCGGGCACCGGCGATACCCAGTTGACCCTGGCGCAGAAGGTGCCGGTGTCGGGTGCGGTGATCGTGACCACCCCCCAGGACATCGCGCTGCTCGACGCCCGCAAGGGTCTGAAGATGTTCGAGAAGGTGGAAGTGCCGGTGCTTGGCATCGTGGAAAACATGAGCATCCACATCTGCTCGCAGTGTGGTCATGAGGAGCATATCTTCGGCGAGGGTGGCGGCGCCTCGATGGCCAGTCAGTACAACGTGGATCTGCTCGGCGCCCTGCCCCTGGACATCCGTATCCGCGAAGAGACCGATGGCGGCAAGCCCACCGTGGTGGCGGAGCCGGAGGCGCGTATCTCACAGATCTACCGGGAGATCGCCCGCAAGACCGCGGCCAAGCTCTCTCTGCAGGCCAAGGACTACGCGGCCAAGTTCCCCAACATCGTAATCCAGAACAACTGATATCAGTCCATAGTGGCGCATACGAATCCCCGCCTGGTGCGGGGATTTTTTTCTGGGTCGTCCAACGTGCGACGGGGCTAGATCCTGTCGGCCGCAAATCAAGCAATGCTCTCAGGGCTGCTGCTCGAACTTCTCGACAGAGAGAGGGTTATGCTTAGGATCTGTCCCAAGGATGCCTAGGGTTCAGGTCCTGCCAGCGGTTGACAATCCTGCAGAACAGGCGGGCGGTCTGTTCCGTATCGTAGATCGCGGAGTGGGCCTCGTTGCTGTCCCAACCCAAACCCGCGGCTTGGGCCGCCCTGGCCAGTACGGTCTGGCCATAGGCGAGTCCTGCCAGGGAGACCGTGTCGAAGGTACTGAAGGGGTGGAAGGGGTTGCGCTTGATTCCGGTCCTCGCTACGGCTGCATTCAAAAATCCCAGATCGAAAAAGGCGTTGTGTCCAACCAGGATCGCCCGCTTGCAGCCGCTCGACTTCACCGCCTTACGGATGGGTAAGAACAGTGTCTGCAGGGCCTCTCGTTCGGGTAGTGCTTCTCGAAAGGGGTGATCCGGGTCTATTCCGTTAAACTCCAGGGCCTTTGGGTCGATATTCGCCCCGGGGAAGGGCTCGACATGGGTAGCCAATGTCTTACCGGGTTGCAGCATGCCAGTTTCGTCCATCACGAGGATTGTGGCGGCAATCTCCAGCAAGGCATCCTGTTGGGCATCAAAGCCACCCGTCTCCACATCGACGGCCACCGGAAGATAGCCGCGAAACCGCTCAGCGATGATTGGATTGTAAGACACTTCCCCCATAGGAGGAGAATAAAGAATTTCGTAAAGATTATCGACTATGCTTGGAGCGCGCTCTACAACCTCATTAAGTCTATGACTAATATGATTCAGTGAGATCGTATCTTTGTAATCGTGGCTGCCCTGTATCTGCATCTTATTTGATTGGTAGAATGCGCTTTTTTTAAATTTCAATTGATTCAAGGATTGGAGAACAGATGAAAAACAACAACCTCTGGGTAGGGAAGCTGTGTCTAACCATCCTGTGGATGTGGGGCCTGAGTGGTTGTTCGACCATCGAAAAAAATCTGATACCTGACCGGTTTATCACCGAGGCCTTTCTGGCCGACCCGATTGAGCCGGTCAACCGGGCGACTGACAAATTCAACCGTGGACTCGATAAAGCCGCTATCAAGCCCGTAGCCAAGGGATATCGTGTGGTGACCCCTGACCCCCTCGACAAGGGCATCACCAATTTTTTTCATAACCTGGCCGATATCAATTCGGCCTTGAACAATCTGTTGCAATTCAAGCCTGGACGAGCCTTGTCCGATGTGGGGCGCTTTTGCATCAACACGACGGTCGGTCTGCTGGGTTTCATCGATGTGGCATCGGATATCGGCCTACAGAACTATAAAGAGGACTTCGGTCAGACTCTCGGGTATTGGGGCGTCGGTGACAAGCCCTATCTGGTCATACCGCTCCTCGGTCCCAGTACCCTGCGGGATTTCGTCGGGCGGGTTGGAGATATACTGATGAATCCACTGTATTACTCGACCCAGGGGATCTACTGGTCTGCCCTGTCGTTGCAATTCGTCGACACCCGTGCCGATCTGCTCGAGACCACGGATGTGCTCGAAGAGGCGGCAGTCGATCCCTATGCGTTCGTCAGAGAGACCTATCTGCAGTCACGTAAGAGCAAGATCCATAATGGCGACCCACCGATCGATGAGACGCAATTCGATGATGAAATCATCTTCGATGACGAATGACGGGCTCCACTAGGCCGGCATCAATTGCCAACTGACCGATTCCCCAGCCCTTAGAGGAACCAGCGATCCCTCCGCCAGTGGGTAACTGGCAGGCACCTCCCAGGGCATTTTCTCCAGGGTGATCGTTCCCTGGTTACGGGGCAGGCCGTAGAAATCCGCGCCGAAATGACTGGCAAACCCCTCGAGCTTGTCGAGTGCACCTGCTCTTTCGAAGGCCTCAGCATAGAGTTCGATGGCCGCATGAGCGGTATAGCAGCCAGCACAGCCGCAACTGCACTCCTTGGCATGTTGAGCGTGGGGAGCGCTGTCGGTGCCCAGAAAGAACTTGGGGTCGCCGCTGGTGGCCGCATCGATCAGCGCCTGCTGATGCCGTTCGCGTTTCAGGATCGGCAGACAATAGTAATGAGGCCGAATCCCCCCTGCCAGCATGGCATTGCGATTATATAGTAGATGGTGGGCGGTGATGGTCGCGGCCACTTTTGCAGAGGCGGTACCCACAAATGCTACGGCATCCTGGGTGGTGACGTGTTCGAAAACCAGCGGTAATTCGGGAAAGTCCCGAACCAATGGTTCCATATGACGTTGGATAAAGGCCTTTTCCCGATCGAAGATATCGATAGCTGCATCGGTGACTTCCGCATGCACCAATAAGGGTAGTCCCAGTTTCTGCATCTCTTCGATTACCGGATAGAGCTTGCGGATATCGGTCACACCCGAATCGGAGTTGGTGGTAGCGCCTGCCGGATACAGCTTGACTGCCTTGACGATGCCACTCGCCTTGGCTTTGCGCACTTCTTGCACTGACAGATTGTCCGTCATGTATAAGGTCATCAGGGGTTCGAATGAGGAGTTCTGGGGTAGGGCCTGGAGGATACGCTGGCGATAGGCCTCGGCAAGGTCGGTACTGGTGATCGGCGGTTTCAGGTTGGGCATGACTATGGCCCGGGCAAAGCGGATAGCCGTGTGGGGTAAGACCGATGCCAGGATCGGCCCGTCGCGTAAGTGAAGGTGCCAATCATCAGGTTGGATCAGTGTGAGATGCATGTTTGGGGTCCTGGTTAAACTGAGAAGCTCATAATAGAAAAAGTCAATGGAAAATAATAAATAATAGAATTATGCAATTTGTTAATTTAAGAAAATACTAATATTATTTTTCTCGAAGGCTACGTTGTACTTGCTTTCTAGCGAATTGCTTAAAGGTTTTTATTGTAACTTGAGGAGAGTGTTCTCATGAAAAATATTGTTAAGGCAGCTGCTGCTGCTGCTCTGATTGCTGCTTCTGCTTCCGCTTCTGCTTGGTGGGGCGGCCCGGGTTGGAACCGTGGTGGTTGGGGTGACGACTGGTTTGGCGATGGCTGGGGCGACGGTGACTTCAGCTTCGGCATGAGCGGTAGCGCCCGTGGTTCTGGTTATGGCCGTGGTTACAACCGTTACTACGACTACTATGGTCCTTACGGCTATGGTCCTTACGGTTACGGCGCTCCTTACGGCTATCCCTATGCCGCTCCGGTAGCTCCTGCTGCCCCCGCTGCGCCTGCTGCTCCGGCTAAGTAAGTCTGTTCCAAGTCTTCAAGGATTCCTGACACAAGGATGTGTAAAAATTCCAACGTGGTTTTCAAGATTTACCAGGTATCGAGATGAAAAAAATTACGACTATTGCTGCTGCAGTTGCCATGGCTGCCGCATCAGTTTCCGCCAACGCTTGGTGGAGCAACCATTGGGGTGACGATTTCCTCGGCGACGGTTTCGGCGCGGGTGATTTCGATTTTGGATTCAGCATGCGTGCCCGCGGACACGGCTATGGTCGTGGCTATGGTTACGATGCACCGTACTGGGGCTATGCACCGTATTACGGTGTACCTGCCTACACGGCGCCTGTCCTGTCTGAAGAACAGCAGGCTGCCCTAATCGAACAACAGAAGGCATTCGCTGAACAGCAGCAGAAGGCCTTCGAACAGGCAGTGGCCGCCCAACGTGAATACGCTGAGCAGTTCAACAACGATCCCTTCGCTGCGATGGACGCGCAGATGAAATCCATGCAAGAGGCCATGCAGGCTGAACGCAAAATGATGGAGGCCGAGCTCGAGAAGATGGCACCCCCGATGCCCGAGCTGCCGGCGGATATCGCCAAGCGTGTCGAAGAGCGTGAAGCAGAGCGTAGTGCGATGATCGAAGAGATGGAAGCTCGGCGTGCGGCCATGATCAAAGAGATGGAGACTCAGCGTCCCAGTATGCCTGCCTTCGGTGCCGAACCGATGGACATGAACAAGCTGATGGCGGAGTCTCAGGCCCGGCATGCAGAACGGGTCAAAGAGATGGAGTCCCGTCGTGCCACTGCTCCTAGCAGGCCCGCCATGCCGGAAGCGCAAGAGTTGGCCAAGCGGATGGAAGAGGCCCAGGCCCGTCACGACGAGATGGCCAAGGAGATGGCAGCCCGCCGCGCCGCCATCCCTGAAATGTCCGAAGAGATGGCCAAGCGTATGCAGGAGTCTCAGACTCGTCGTGAAGCCATGATCAAAGAGATGGAAGAACGTCGCAACCTCGCCATGCAGCGCATGCCTTTCGAGCGTCCGGTTCTCAACTCCCGCAAAGATATCTAATCCGAGCTGAGTAGAATCTCGCAAAAGGCGTATCCGATCAGGTCGGATACGCCTTTTTTTTGTGCTAAGTTAGATCAGGCAAACCTTGAAAAGCTCAAGTTTTACGGCAAGTTCGCACTGCAAATCCTGCTAACTTGATGTATATTTGGGCAACCTATTTTGATTATTGGATTTTTCAATAGTTATTCACGATATTCCGCAAAACATGCAGTCCTCATGGACTGTGGATCTGTGGTGTTTAGTCAGAATTGAACAAGTAAGAGGTCATTGATGTCCAGTAGACCCGATATCGATCCGCAGGAAACACAAGAGTGGCTCGATGCCCTGGAAGGCGTGCTTGAAAACGAGGGCGTGGAACGTGCCCACTTCCTCATTGAAAAGCTGGTGGACAAGGCTCGCCGTTCTGGCACCCATCTGCCTTTCAGCGCCAATACCGCCTATGTGAACACCATCCCGCTGACCCAGCAGCAGCGCTTTCCGGGTGACCGGACTATGGAGCGGCGCATCCGCTCCTTCATCCGCTGGAATGCCATGGCGATGGTGGTGCAGGCCAATCGCATCTCCACCGAACTGGGCGGGCATATTTCCAGTTTCGCTTCGGTAGCCACCCTGTTCGATGTGGGCTTCAACCACTTCTTTCGGGCCTGTGACAAGGAACGGGACGGGGATCTGATCTTTTTTCAGGGCCATTCCGCTCCCGGGGTCTACGCCCGGGCCTTTCTGGAAGGTCGCTTGAGCGAGGATCAGCTCTACAGTTTCCGCCAGGAGGTGGATGGCCATGGTCTTTCTTCCTATCCGCACCCCTGGTTGATGCCGGGCTTTTGGCAATTTCCGACGGTCTCCATGGGACTGGGTCCCTTGATGGCCATCTATCAGGCCCGTTTCATGCGTTATCTGCACGACCGGGGGGTGGTCAACACCGCCGAGCGCAAGGTCTGGG